>Ga0209101_1000499_pt1 | contig 32020 bp, 40 predicted proteins | sample ConPoolayeCmetaG_FD_185481 | JGI IMG/M metagenome (GOLD analysis project Ga0209101, IMG submission 185481) | Hot spring microbial mat communities from California, USA to study Microbial Dark Matter (Phase II) - Cone Pool mat layer C metaG... ...
GACGCCGAACCCGAGCACCTGGGCAACGGAACCCTACGCCACAGGTCCGTATTCGATCCGGATGGTGGCTACCACGGCCACGGACCCGGAGGGAAATGGGGTGGAGTACTACTTCCGCTGTTTGACCGCCGGCGGGCACGACAGCGGCTGGCAGACAAGCCCAATCTACGAAGACACTGGGCTTTCACCAGCCACGATCTACACCTATCAGGTACGAACGCGCGATACCTCGGCGAACTGGAACGAAGGGGCCTATTCCGTTGCCAGCTCGGCCGCGACGCAGCAGGCACGCGATGTCACGCCTCCCACGAGCAGCGTCACGGTGGCGGCGTACCAGCGGTCCACTAGCTTCATCGTGACGTGGACCGGGACGGATGAGGTGGGCGGTTCCGGGATCGCGCACTACGACATCAGCGTTTCCGACAACTTTGGCCCCTACCGCTTGTGGCGCAGCCACACCACGGCGACATCCGCGAAGTTCACCGGCAAGGCCGGTCACCATTACTCCTTTGTAAGCGTGGCGACTGACAGGGCAGGCAATGTGCAAACCACGCTCGCTCCGGCGGCCACGACTTTGATCGACGTGACGCGGCCGACAAGTCGCGTCGCCGCATTGCCGGCGTCTCAAAATTCGCAGAGCTTTGTTGTCAACTGGTACGGCTCTGATGGTGTGCAGGGCTCGGGCATCGCCGGCTACTCCGTGTATGTTTCCGACAACGGCGGGAGTTTTCAGCCGTGGCTAATCAACGTCGCCCAGACCTCGGCCGTCTTCACTGGGCAGAACGGGCACCGCTACGGCTTCTACAGCGTGGCGACCGATGCCGCGGGGAACGTGCAGAAGAGACCCTCGGCGGCCCAGGCGACCACCCTGGTCGATATCGCGCCGCCGACCAGCAAAGTGGCGGCGCTGGCGACCATCCAGACGTCCACTAAATTCAGCGTCAAGTGGTCCGGGACGGATGGAAAAACGGGTTCGGGAATTGCCGCCTACACGATCTACGTCTCCGACAATGGCGGCGATTTCGTGCCCTGGTTGATCGGCACGACGAGGACATCGGCTACATTTAGCGGGTTAGACGGCCACACCTATGCCTTTTATAGCGTGGCGACCGACAAGGCGGGGAATGTGCAGCCGACGCCGACTGCCCCACAAGCCGTTACGACAGTCGCCGTCCGGCGAGCTTCCTCTCGGGCGGTGGCAAACGACGAGGCCCTCACCGAACTCCTTGCCGAGGGTGCCCCGCCACAACTCTTGGCTGTCCAGATTCCCGCAATAAACAGCGTCGCTGACCGTACGCCCAAGCGTCATGTGACCTAAAGTCCCTCGCAATTCCGGAAGTTAACGTGCCACCAAACTCGCCCCAAGCTAGATAACTCGGCAAAGGGGCACAACATGCGTCTCTCCAGGTTCACCCGTCACACTTGGACGAAACCACTAAAAGCTCGCGCGGGCAGCGCTGCTTGTTGGTTCAGCAGCGCGGTCAACCGGTTGGGTGGGCCAACCGTGCCAACCGTCTTTGGCGTGCTGCTGGGTACCCAAAGAAAAGCCTTGGGGGTGTTCTCTCCTTGACGCGTGAAAGAGGGAAGGGTGCCCGTTGGATCCATCCATCTTCCGAGGGTTGTTCACAAACGGACTGTGTCATGCTACGTTAAGTACAGAAAAGTAGAGCGCAGTTGCTTCGCCGTCTCGAGGTGGATTTATCAAAAGCCATCGCCAGGTCTCGTAAGGCAAGAAATCATCACGAGATACCGAAACGTGCACGCTTGTTGGCTTCGGCAGTCTAACGCCCGAGATTGAAAAAGTGGGTAAGTTCTCTCCGTGCCGGGAGGGTGCGTCATGCGAGTACTTGGTCTTCGTGCGTCGCCTGCCATTACTGCCGTCATGCTTCTGGGGGCCGCGTCGCTTCGCCTCCCGGTTGACGCCACGGCCGACGGCTTGGCCAGCACTGCCGAAACAGCGGCAAACTTGCCTCAGACCCTACATGAAATGGTTCTCGCCGATTGGATCGATCAGGACCGTCGGTATGGCACGAACGGAACCGGCCAACGCTCGCCTCCCAACGCCGCTCCGGTAACGACGGCCGAGGACGCGGCCGGCGGCGTCGATGGCGTCAAGAACGGGGCGTACGGATTCCACACGGCAAGCGCCGAACTCGACCCCTGGTGGGAGGTGGACTTGGGCCAGTCGGTCCTCCTGGACCGCGTGGTGGTGTTCAATCGGATGGACTCGGGCAAGGCGGCCCGCACCCAAAACCTCCGCGTGCTGGTGGCCGCCGATTCCTCGCGGCAATTCCAGCAGGTCTATCAACACATAGGCGGTCCTTTTGGCGGCGTTCCCGACGGCAGGCCCCTGGTTGTCGATCTCAAGGGGAAGAACGTTGCTGCGCGGATCATCCGACTTCAGGCGCCTGGCCGATGCTCGTTCGCGTTGGATGAAATCGAAGTCTATGCCGCCAACGACCCGGGGAAGAACGTCGCGTTGGGCAAACCGGCGGATCAGAAGAGCGTCGGCCAATACTCGGTCCGGCACAAAGGGCCAGCCGCGAGCGCGTCGCCGGCGGCAAATCAGGGCGAAGACGCCCGTTTCACGCTCGCTCACACCCGCGAGGTGCTCCGCCGAGGCCGCCAGCTTGCCGACCGGCTGAAAGCAACGGCCGACGCGGGCCGGCTTGAACCGTGGATCGCCGAACTGGGGCGATTGGAGGCCCGCGCCAACGCCTTGGCTGCCGAAGAGCCTGTTTTGGCGGAAATCCGCCGGGAGTTCTACCTGGCCGCCCGACACACGCTCCGCGAAATCGCCTTTTGCAACCCGCTGCTGCGGATCGACAAGCTTCTGTTCGTCAAGCGGCATGACGCCCGCGGCGTGTTCCACATGTGCGACCAGTTTTATGGCTGCAACGCGGTGCCGGGCGGGGGGCTTTTCGTGCTCGAGAATCCGTTCGGCCCGAATCCGAGACTGGTGAACCTGTTGGAGCGGTCCGTGGTCCAGCAAGGACGGTTGAAGGGACGGAAGCTCGAAGGCGGTTCCTTCCTCTCGCCCGAGGTCTCGTTCGACGGACGCACGATCCTGTTCGCCTACACCGAGGCCACGGCGTTCGCCAAATCGCAGGGCAAGGAAACATACCAATGGGGCCCGGAGATCAGTTACCACATTTTCAAGGTCAACGCGGACGGGACGGACCTGGTGCAACTTACGGACGGGCCGACCGACGACTTCGACCCGTGCTTCCTGCCGAACGGCCGCATCGTCTTCATCTCCATGCGGCGTGGCGGCTATCTGCGTTGTGGCCGGCACTGCCCGGTGTACACGATGTTCTCGATGAAGCCCGACGGCAGCGACATCATCTGCCTTAGTTTCCACGAGACCCACGAATGGCAGCCCAGCGTGACCCACGAGGGGATGCTCGTTTACACCCGCTGGGATTACGTGGATCGGGACACGAACATCGCCCATCACATCTGGACCTGCTTCCCGGACGGGCGCGACCCGCGGAGCTTCCACGGCAACTATCCCCTCAGGCGCGAGAGCCGGCCGTGGATGGAGATGGACATTCGGGCGGTGCCGGGGTCGCACAAGTTCGTGGCGACGACGGGGGCCCACCACGGCCACGCCTTTGGGTCGCTGGTGCTGATCGACCACCGCAAGTTGGACGACAACGCCTCGTCGCAGCTTGAGCGGCTGACGCCGGATTGCCCCTTCCCCGAGGCGGAAGCCCGGCCGATCGATCGCTACATGCAGTACGGGACGCCGTGGCCGCTGAGCGAAGACGATTACCTGTGCGTTTACGATGCCGAGGCGAAGAACCGGGGCATTTACTGGATCGACCGTTTCGGCAACCGGGAGTTGATTTACCGCGATCCCGCGATCTCGTGCATCAGCCCGATGCCGCTGGGACCACGTCCCATGCCGCCGGTCATCCCGTCGCAGACGGTGCAGGCGACCGAGGACATCGCCCGAAACCAAGGCCACGTCCCACCGGCGACGATCGCGGTGGCCAACGTATACGACAGCGATTTTTCCTGGCCGGCGGGCACAAAGGTCGCGGCCCTGCGGGTGATCCAGGTCCTACCCAAGACCACCCCGCCGCCGAATCAACCCCGCATTGGCGTGGCCGAGCAGACAAACGCCCGGGCCGCGTTGGGAGTCGTGCCCGTCGAGGAAGACGGCAGCGCCTACTTCCTGGCGCCGGTGGGCAAGGAGATCTACTTCCAGGCCTTGGATGCCGAGGGCAGGGCGATCCAGTCGATGCGTTCGGGGACGTACGTCCACCCGGGCGAACGCCTGGCGTGCCAGGGCTGCCACGAACCGAAACACCGTCCCCCGGTCGCGCCCCGGCCCACCCCGCTTGCGTTTCGCCGTCCGCCTTCGGCGATTACGCCCGAGCCTGAGGGATCGAACCCGTTCAGCTTCGTCCGGCTCGTCCAGCCGGTGCTCGACCGGCATTGCGTCGATTGCCACCGCGAGAAAAAGGCGATCGACTTGAGCGGAACGATCGAGGGCGCCCACGGTTGGACCCGTTCCTACGCCAATCTCGCCCCCAAGTATGGTTTCTACTTCCACGTGCAGAACGGATCGATCAACGCGGGAATCCACGGGGGCAGCCGGACGATACCGGGCCAGTTCGGGTCTCGGGCGGCGAAGCTGATGCAGTACCTCGACGGGTCGCACCACGGCGTGAAATTACCGCCCGAGGATCGCCGCCGCATCACCCTCTGGCTCGATTGCAACTGCGAGTTCTATGGCGCCTACGAAAACACCCAGGCGCAGGCCCGGGGCGAAATCGTTTTCCCCTCTTTGAATTAGCCGCCGTGCGGGTTTCAGCCGGGCCCTGACAAGTGTTATGCGGCGGAAAAAAGGGCGCCGTCCGCAAGGGGCGCGGTCCCTTGGGGACGCGTTTGCAGTCCGGGAAGGACGCGGTCCGCCGCGGCCGTATTTCACGCGCCACGGTGATTCACGCCACGACGGAGCGTGGCCCTCCACGTCTCGGCGGCCCTCCCATTGCTAACAAACCGGCCCCCTCTCAGGAGCGGTTGTTCTCCAATCTGGCTTCGTCACCTCGAAACGCGCGATAGGGCCGCGAGCGGGTGCTTTTCCGCCTTGCACGGCCCGAAGGCCAACCGGCAGACGCTGGTCGGTAGACGAGCTTTCGCAAAGGCGAGTTGCGTCTTCTATTTCAGCCGCTGGTACGCCGAGACGGCCAGTTGGTCGCAACGTTCGTTTTCAGGATGACCCGCATGGCCCTGGATGTGAGTGACCCGAACCTTGTGTTTGGCCAGCAGTTGATCGAGCCTTCGCCAGAGGTCTTCATTCTTGACTTCCGCCCAGCGGTCGCGCTCTCGACGCCGCCACCCGTTGGCCTTCCACTTGGGCAACCACTCGGAGATCCCCTTAAGCACATAGGTGCTGTCGCTGATGATTTCCACGACGGTGGGCCGCTTGAGGGCCTCCAGTCCCCGGATCACGCCCATGAGTTCCATGCGATTGTTCGTGGTGTTCCGCTCGGCGCCGGAACATTCCAATTCCTTTCCTGAGCGCGGATGGCGGAGGATGAACGCCCAGCCTCCGGGACCGGGGTTGCCGCTGCATGCGCCGTCGGTAAAGAGCTGCACTTCGGGCAAATGATCGGAAGAAGAGTGTTTCATACGCAGGAAACGGCGACAAAGCGCGTGAACGGTTGCCAAGCCCAGGGGTTGCGCCCCCAGGGCTTGGGGGAAACGTGGGGGCTATTTCGCCTGCGGTTCGGGCACTTCATGTTGCGGCAGGCGATGGACGTGGTCGAGGCGGCTCTTGGTGAACTCATGGAGGCTGGCGGCCAAGGGCGATTCCAGTCGCGGCTGGGTCTCTAGCCGCCACGGAAGCCGCACGGTGAACGTGCTGCCCGTGCCCAGTTCGCTCTGGACCGACACGTCTCCGCCCAACAGCTTGCACAGTTCGCGGACGATGGACAAACCGAGTCCGGTGCCGGGGTATTCGCGAGTCATGGCGTCTCCGCCGGGCATTGCGGTGCGCCCCTGGCGGAACTTCTCGAAGATCAACTGTTGATCGTCTTCGGCGATTCCCACGCCCGTGTCCACGACCCGCATCACCAGCTCGTCCCGCTCGCTGCGCTCGGCCGCGACCAGGATTCGACCGCCCTCCGGAGTGAACTTGATGGCGTTGGACAGCAAATTGTTGAGGATTTGCTGCACCCGAGCCTGGTCCTGGAACATGGGAGGCAAGTCGGGTTCGATCTCGGTGGTCAGGTCGATGTTGCGTTTTTCGGTGAGCGGCCGGGCCATGTCGCACTGGGCGGCGATCACGTGCTCGATGCGGAATTCCACGAGGCGGATTTCCATCTTGCCGCTCTCGATCTTGGCCAGATCGAGGATGTTGTTGATCATTTCCAACAGCATCCGTCCCGACTTCTGGATGTTGGCCACGTAGCGCTTCTGTTTTTCGTCCAGCGAGGCGATCGACCCCAGCACGTCGCTGAAGCCGAGGATGCTGTTCAGCGGGGTGCGCAACTCGTGGCTCATGGTGGCCAAGAAGTCGCTCTTGATGCGGTTCATTTCGTAAAGCTGCATGTTGACCCGCGCCAGTTCGTCGACCTTGGCGTCCAGGTCGGCGTTCACGTGGCGCAACTCGTCCTGCACGGTCATCAGGTGACGCAACATGCGATTGAAGGCCACGGCCAGCGACTCGAATTCGTCGCCCGTGTGAATCTCCGCCCGCAGCGACAAATTGCCGTGGCTGATCGCGTCGCTGACGTCTTGAAGATGCTTCAGCGGCCGGGCGATGAGGTAACGGATCGTCACGTAGAAGGCGATCATCGCCAGAAAGGCCGTGATCACCGCCACGCCCAAGAGCAAGTTCCAGTAGAAACTCACCTCCTCCTGCATCGGGCCGTAGGGAATCGTCACGCGGGCGACCGCCATCAGATCGCCCGGCTGCCATTTCTGTTCGCCCGGCGCGCTCCGCCCGAAGGGGGGCGGCTCGGGATCCAAGTTCGGGCTTTTTATGCCCGGTTGATGGCAGGTCCCCAGGCATTGCTTCTGCGCCCGGATCGGCAAGTAATACTGGTATTCGTTGCGTTCCGTGACCGGTCCCTCCTCGCCCTCGGGCGGGCGATCCTTTCCCAACTCTTCCGGTTTTCTCTTGAGGAACCGTTCCAGGCGTTGGCGCTCGTCTTCGTTGCGCGGCTGTTCCTTGACGAGGGCGGGATCGGGCGAGATAAAGCTGACGCTGTACTGAAGCCCCTTGAGCTTCTCGTCCAACGATTGCACGACCTCCAGAAAACCCTGATCCCGTTCGTTGTCCTCCCGCGCCATCGCGGCAAAATGGCTGCTCTGAATGATCCGGTCGACCAAGAGCCGGGCCGTGTTGGGGTACTGCTTTTTAACGACCTGCTCGGTCACGAACCAGTAGGACAAGAAGCTGGCCGTCGAGACCAACAACGACAGCCCGCCAAAGAGCATCAGGCACTTCAGCTCCAGGCTCGTCTCGCCCAACAGACGGTGCAGTCGCCGCTGCGTCATTTTGCTCTCTCGACGCCAGATGGCTTGTCCCAACTCCCGCATTCTACGGGATTTACGGGCGTAGCGCGAAGGGCAATTGAGTTCCAAGCGTGAGAGTGATTGCGGCATGTCAGAGCATGTCCAACGGATCGACGTCCACGATCCATTGCACGTGCTCGGGCGTCTGAAGATCGGCGGTTGCTCGACGCACTGCCTCGCGCAACGTTTCGCCCTCCGGCCCTTGGATCTGGATTTGGTAACGATATAGTCCGCGGAGTTTGGGGAACGGAGCGGGGGCAGGCCCCAAGACACGGTGGGGCCGAACGTCGTTCACTGCATCCACCGGGGTGGCCGTCGCCCCGTCGCCGGTGGTCCGAGCCGGCGATCCACGCCCCCCGTCCGACCTTAGCGACGCCAGGATCCGTTGACCCAAGTGCTCGGCAAACTCTCTCACGACTGGCTCGCGAGGCCCCCGAATGACCAATCGCACCATGCTGGCGAACGGCGGATAAGAGAACATTTCTCGGCAGGGCAGTTCGCTTTGGGCGAAGGCGGCGTAATCGTGGCGCACGGCGGCGGCGATGGCGGGGTGGTCGGGGTTGAACGTCTGCACCAACACCCGACCGCCCTTTTCTCCCCGGCCCGTCCTTCCAGCCACCTGCGTGATGAGCTGAAAGGTCCGCTCGGCCGCGCGGAAGTCGGGAAAGTGCAGCACCGTGTCGGCGTTGATCACGCCGACGAGGGTCACGTCGGGAAAATCCAGGCCTTTGGCGATCATTTGCGTCCCCAGCAAAATCCGCACCTTCCCGCTACGAAATGCGGCCAGGGCCTCTTCATGGCTCCCGCGCCGCTGCATGCTGTCGGTGTCCATGCGGAGGGCGCGAACGCCGGGAAATCGAGCCTGGACCTCCGCTTCCAGACGCTGCGTCCCGTAGCCGCTGAACCGAATCCCCCCGAAACGGCAGTTCGGACAGTGGGTCGGCAACGGGGCGTGAAAATCACAGTAGTGGCAGAGGGCCTTTTGCTCGACGCGGTGATGGGTCAGCGCGATCTCGCAGTTCGGACAGCGGACCACGTGGCCGCAGGCCGGACACTGGATGTGGGTCGAGTAGCCCCGACGGTTCAAGAGCAAGATCACCTGGCCCCCCTGACCGAGCGCGTCGACCACGGCTCGATGCAACGCGCGGCTGATCGCCCCCCGGAACGCGCGGGCGTGCTCGTCCAGCCGCAGGTCGATGGTGGCCACGTTCGGCAAGGGACGGCCAAACACCCGCCGCGGCATGGTCACCAGGCGATACTGTCCAGTCTGGGCCCGATGCCAGGTTTCGAGCGACGGGGTGGCAGAGCCAAGCACCAAGGGCACTCCCTCGTCCTCGGCCCTCGCCTTCGCCACGTCCCGCGCGTGATACCGCGGGGCCGTCTCCTGCTTGAACGTGGTTTCATGCTCTTCATCGAGCACGATCAGCCCCAATCGCCGGGTAGGGGCGAAGACCGCGCTGCGAGCGCCCACCACGACCTGCACCTGGCCTTCGGCGATCCGCTGCCACTCGCCGTGGCGCTGCGCATCGGTCAAGTGACTGTGGAGCAAAGCGACGCGGTCGAACCGGGCGCGAAACCGCTCGACCGTCTGCGGCGTGAGACTGATTTCAGGCACCAACACGATCGCTTGCCGCCCGAACGAGGCCACCTCCTGAATCGCCCGAATGTACACCTCGGTCTTCCCGCTGCCGGTCACGCCATGAATCAGGATCGTCTGGTGTTGCCGGCCGTGGATCGCTTCCCGCAGCACAGCGAGGGCCGCTTGCTGGTCGGAATTGAGCTGATGCTCCGCCTGTCGAGGGACGGCTGCAACGGGGGAACGGTCCGCGAACACGCGTTCGGCGGTCACGACCACGAGGCCTTTTCGCCTCAAGGCGGCGATGGGCGCCTGGGAACATCCGGCCGCTTTCTCCACTTCCTTCATTGCGAGTGGTCTACCCGCCGCGACCAGGGCTTGCAGGACCGCCGCCTGCGCAGGTGGCAGCTTCAGCTCGCGTGATTGCTTTTCAATCCCCGGGGCAACGCTCAAAAAAATTGCCTGCCGGGTACCCGCCCGCGAACGAACCCCCCGCGGCACAACCGCCTCGAGAACCTGACCCCATCCGCAGAGGTAATGCTTGGCGATCCATTGAGTCATCCGCAACATGGGCGGGGTCAGCAGCGTGCGCGAGTCCAGGACGCTGATAATCTGCTTTAACCTCCTTTGCGCCAGCGGTTTACGTTCGATTCGCGTACAATAGCCCACGACCGTCCGATTGGCTCGTCCCAAGGGCACGCGAACCCGCCGTCCCGCCTCAATCTTTCCGGCCAAGCCATCGGGCACCAGGTAGTCGTACTCCCCGTCCGGCCCGTCGGCAAACACAACCGTCGCCACCAACCCCTCGACGGCGTCGTCCGCTTCCCAGGGAGCTGTGTCAAAAAGTTGGCGTTGTGAATGGGCCATGGATCACGACACCAAAACGAGGATTGCACTTGGTTAAAGGTCGCTGGTTCAACCCAAATGGCACGCAGGACGTTTGAACGGTTTTTTGGATCGGGAATCCTCCCCTCAATTCTACCCGTTGCCGAGGGAATCGCGTCCCCACCCCCGCCGCGTTCGCCGAATGGTCATGGGCATCAATCGGCGCGTTGGGTAACATAATTCCGTTTGCGGGTCAAATGCCCGCTCAGTTCAGTCAATCGACATGTCGCGCCCGGCAAGCCATGCCGTAAAGGAGCCTTGCTTCATGCGCCTGGGAATCTTTGGAGGAACCTTCGATCCCGTACATTATGCGCACCTACTCTTGGCAGAGCGGTGCCGAGAGCAATGCAGGCTGGACCGAGTGATCTTCGTCCCCGCCGCCGTACCTCCTCACAAATTGGGCCAGGCCTTGACGCCAGGCTCGGTTCGCGTGGAAATGCTCCGCCTGGCGATTGCCGGGCACGAGAAGTTCACTATCAGCACTTCGGAGGTCGATCGCGGCGGGGTGAACTACACAATCGACACCCTTCGTGGTTTTCGCCAGAGTGAAGCCGACGCCGAGTTGTTCTTTCTGCTTGGAGCCGACATGTTGCACGACCTGCCGAATTGGCGCGAAGTGGAACGCGTCTGCGAAATGGCGACCATCGTAGCCGTGCGGCGCGTCGGCTCGCCGGAACCCGACTTTGCCTGCCTGGCGCACCTTGTTTCCGAAGAAAGGATCGAGCGGTTCCGGCAACATGCGGTGGAAATGCCGGCCATGGGGTTAAGTGGCACGGAAATCCGCCGCCGTGTTCGTGCCGGGCTGAGCATCCGCTACATGACGCCCCGCGCCGTGGAAAAGTTCATCGAAACCCACGGCCTTTATCGAACCGACGCCACCCCGGGTTGATTGGGATCGTGATCTGGCTTGGAGCACCCTATCTCGCTTGGAGCTCCTTGACCAAGCCAGCCAGCAGCGATGGGTTATCGCTGCGGACGATGTGCTGGATGCGATCGCTGGGGACTTTCAACTGATGCATGGCTGTTTCGGCCCGCTGCCAAAGGCGCGATCGCGATTTGCCCTCTGCCAGATAGAGGTCGCTGACCAGTTCGCTGAGACGTTGCAGCATGATGTCGCCGTGGTTTTCATAGTAACGGCGAATGATGCCCTCTTGGTAGGGGGTTCTCTCGCGCATAAATCCTCACTTATGGTGCAGTTTGGTTTAGTACAATTTAGGGATTTGGCTCGCGGAGCGGTTAGGTATACTTAACAACCACGAAAGGCCAGTTTGCGGTCGGACCAGGGGTTGGGCAGTTGTAGAGTATGTCGTCAAGCGACTGCCGTGGAAAGTAGCTGGACCCTTGTTTCGACCTTGAATGGTCGCTCGGCCCACCACAAGGTCGCGTGGCAGCTTTCCGACGGCTGCCCGCGGCGGGAAACGGACCTGCCTGGTCGGTCTTCGTCGCGACGCCATGAATTCGTGAGTTTTCTTGGGCGCGACCCGGTTGACATGGGTTCGGGCAAGTGTTAGCATCTTTGGTTTCCCCCATGAGCGGGCGGAGTTTAGTATTGAGGTCTGTTGGTCGGGAGAAGCGGGAGAAAGTTTGTGGCCGGTCAAACGAACGAAGTCATCCGCATCCGCATGGAGGCCTACGATCACGCCGTTCTGGACCAGAGTGCCGCGGAGATTGTAGACACAGCCAAGCGGACCGGAGCGAAAGTTCACGGCCCCATCCCGCTCCCTACACGGATTGAGCGTTATACGGTCCTGTCGAGTCCCCACATTGACAAAAAGGCCAGGCAGCAGTTTGAAATCCGCACCCACAAGCGATTGATCGACATCTTGGAAGTCAATGCCAAGACGATCGAGGCCCTCAACAAGCTGAGCCTGCCGGCGGGGGTTGACATCAAGATCAAGGCATCGACAAGGCGATAACAGGAAGTCCGAAAACGGTGGAGTTCCCCACGATCGAATAGAATTGAATAGTTCTGATGTGGGATGTTCCGTGTCGCGGCGGCTTGCCAAAAGCGTTTGAGTGGCCGTCAGCACGGGACAGCCTGAGAATGCCTCCACTCTAGGGTGGATATGAAGTGGAAGCCACGTGGGTAATACCGGTCGTCGACCGGTGGTTCCCGCGAGCGACGCGTTAAAAGGGTATGACGATGAGCATTGGATTACTCGGCCGAAAGGTCGGGATGACACAGCTTTTCAGCCCATCGGGTGATGTCGTCCCGGTGACGGTGCTCCAGGTCGGGCCCTGCCAGATCCTCCAGTTGAGGACCAAGGACCGCGACGGGTATGAGGCGGTTCAACTGGGGTATCTGGATAAACCGCGTCGTTTGGCTTCTCGTGCTGAACGCGGCCACGTTGTTCGTTTGGACAGCAAACGTCAAAAGAGCCGCGCTGCCGCTGGCGTTGCCGCCGTTCCCAAGGCCCAGTGCGAACCGAAGCGGCTGATTCGCGAGTTTCGGGCCTCGATCGAGGGCTATCAGGTCGGCCAAGAATTGACCGTGGCGCTGTTCGAGAAGGTGGCGGCAGTCGACGTAACCGGCGTGACGAAGGGTCGCGGCACGGCGGGCGTGATGAAGCGCCATCATTTCCGCGGTCAACGGGCTTCTCACGGCGTCAAGAAGGTGCATCGACATCCCGGTTCCATCGGGTGCAACACGTTTCCCCACCGCGTCTTCAAGGGCCGCCGCATGGCGGGGCATATGGGCCACGTGCGGCGCACGATCCGCAATCTGAAAGTGGTTCGCGTTGACCTGGAGAATCATCTGGTTCTCGTCAACGGCGCCGTTCCCGGTCCCAACGGCGGGTACGTAATGATCCGCGAAACCAACAAACTCCCCGCAGCCAAGGTGAACAAGTAGTACGCAGCCATGGCAAGCATCCCCGTTTACAACCGGACTGGGCAAGAAGTCGGCAGGTACGAGATCGACCCGGCCGAACTCGCGCCGCGCATCAGCAAGCAGTTGCTGCACGACGTGGTGGTGATGTACCAGGCCAACGCCCGACTTGGAACCTCGCAGACCAAGGGCCGCGGCGACGTCGCCGGGACGACGAAGAAGATGTATCGCCAGAAGGGCACGGGAAACGCCCGAGCGGGGTCGCGGCGAAGCCCGATCCGCCGTGGTGGCGGCCGGGCGTTTGCCAAGCGGCCGCGGGATTTCAGCTATCGCTTGCCCAAGAAGGCAGTTCGATTGGCCACGCGCATGGCCCTGGCCGCCCGCATCGCCGACAACGAGGTGAAACTCATCGATGAGCTGACCTTCGCCGAGCCAAAGACCAAGGACATGGCGGCCGTCCTGAAGGCCTTGCGGATGGACGGCCAGCGGCTTCTGGTCGCCACGGCCGCCTACGATGTGAACGTGTACAAGAGCACCCGCAATCTGGACAAGGTTGCTGTGATGCCCGTTGCGGACCTGAACGCCCTGGCGGTTTTGCAGCCGAGGGCGGTCTTGATGACCAAGGCCGCGCTGGATGCGTTTCGCGAGAAGGTGAAGAGGGAGAAGAATTAAGAATTGGAGTTGCCGCGATCCGTGCCGCCAGATGAGCGAGGCAGGGCTTGCCCTGGGATTTTACTGGCCGGTTGGGGTTTGCCTCCAAGCCTTCCTTCATGGAAACCGAGACATTGAGAGTCGCCATGGTCGATCGATCCGAAAGCACCGAGTTCAAATTGGAACCGCATCAGATCGTGTTGCGGCCGCTGGTCACGGAAAAGGGATTGCACAAGGCCGAGCGTTGCAACGCTTATGCCTTTGAAGTGAACCCCCTGGCCGACAAGAAAGCGATCCGTGAGGCGATCGAGCACTTGTTCGACGTCAAGGTCGTCCGCGTCAACACCCAGGTCCGCCGCGGCAAGCCACGGAGGACGCGTTTGCACCGGGGCGTCACCAAAAGGTGGAAGAAAGCCATCGTGACTTTGGATCCGGAACACCGAATCAACTTTTTCTAAGCGTGCGATGATCCGCGATTGGCCGTCTGGTGGCCGCGACCACGCGGGGCGGCGACGGCGGACGGCCGAAAGCTGAAACGCGAAAACTGGAAGCAGACGACTGCCATGGGCATACGCCGATACAAACCGACCACGCCAGGCCGCCGCGGAGCGAGCGTGAGCGACTTCGCCGAACTGACCCCCGGCGCCAAGCCGGTGAAGAGTCTGCTGGTTCGCAAGAAAAAGAAAGGCGGCCGCAACAATCAGGGCGTCATTACCGCTCGGCATCGCGGTGGCGGCCATAAGCGCCACTACCGCCTGATAGACTTCCGCCGCAACAAGGACGGCGTTCCAGCGGTAGTCCACTCGATCCAGTATGATCCGAACCGCAGTGCCCGCATCGCCTTGCTTCATTATGCCGACGGCGAGAAGCGCTACATCATCGCTCCGGACGGCTTGAAGGAAGGGCAGAAGTTGCTGAGCGGTCCGGAGGCCCCGCCGACGGTCGGCAACTGCCTGCCGCTTTCGGTGATCCCCTTGGGGTTGAGCGTTCACTGCATCGAAATGCAGCCGGGGCGTGGCGCGGCGTTGTGCCGGTCGGCCGGGACCAGCGCCACGTTGGCCGCGCGGGACGCGGGTTGGGCCCAAATCAATCTGCCCAGCGGCGAAATTCGCCGCGTGCCGGTGCAATGCCGCGCCACGATCGGCACGGTGGGCAACGCGGACCACATGAACATCGAGTTGGGCAAGGCGGGTCGTACGCGCTGGCTGGGATGGAGGCCACACGTTCGGGGAACGGCGATGAACCCCATCGACCACCCCCACGGTGGCGGCGAAGGCCGCACGAAGGGCGGCCGACATCCGGTCAGCCCCACCGGAAAGCTGGCCAAGGGCGGGCGTACCCGCAAACGCCACAAGGCCTCGAACAAGATGATCGTCCGCCGGCGGCGATCCCGGCGGTACGGCGTGCTGAAGATAGGGTGATAACGGAAAGTTGAAGAAAACAGCTTGAACTAGAGCAGGAGCCGATCCCCGGAAGTTGCTGGCGGCGGCCGAGGCCAGACCGCCAGGACGTGTCGACCGATTCCGGCGGCCGAGGGTCGGCCAGAAGGTTGAAAGCGGATTATGGGTAGATCACTGAAAAAAGGCCCCTTCGTCGATCGCAAGCTGTTCCTGAAGGTCGAGAAGGCGAACGAACGCGGCGACAAGCAACCGATCAAGACCTGGGCCAGGGCGTGCGTGATCGTGCCCGAGTTCGTCGGGCACACGTTCATGGTCCACAACGGCAAACAGCACATGAAAGTCTTCGTTACCGAGGAGATGGTCGGCCATCGGTTGGGTGAATTCGCCCCCACGCGGACATTCCGCGGCCATGGCGGCAAGGGCGGGAAGAAATAGCCGTTCACCGAGGGCGAAATCACGAGAGGTTCGTGGGCGGACGGCGGGGACGAAGAGGACCGATCTGGAGCTTGGGTAGCGGCAGGACAGGGTCATGGCATACACGGCGACTTACCGATTCGCGCGCATCAGCCCGCGCAAGGTGCGGCTGATGGCGGACATGGTGCGGGGAAAATTTGCCGACGAGGCGTTGGAACTACTTCAGTTTCAGCCCCATCGGGGAGCGCGGATGCTGGAAAAAGTCATCCGCAGCGCGTTGGCCAACGCCGAGGACCGCAGGGCGCCCCGGCTTGACGACTTGATCCTCACCGATGTCCGCGTGGATGGCGGCCCCATGTTCAAGCGGATGATGCCCAGATCGCGGGGCATGGCCTCGATCATCAAGCGGCGGATGTCCCATATTCGCGTGACATTGGAGTGAAGGCTTCGTTCAATGCTCCTGAGGCGTCCCGCGCCTCGGGCGACTAGGGCGGCGTGACTTTGGAATAACGTATGGGTCAAAAAGTCAATCCGATCGGGTTTCGCACGGGCATCATGGTCGGCTGGAAAAGCCGCTGGTATGCCTCCAAGCAGGAGTTCGCCGACCTGTTGGTCGAGGATCAGCGGGTGCGCGATTTCATCAAGAAGCGGAAGGATCCATCGGGCAAGCCCATGTACCCGATGATCGCCAAAATCGAGATCGAGCGCACCCGCGACGAGGTCAAGGTCATCCTCTTTTCCGCCCGGCCAGGCGTCCTCATCGGGCGCAAGGGCGAACGGGTGGAAGAATTGCAGAACGAATTGCAGAACCTGATCGGGCGGCGCGTCAACATCAAGATCGAGGAAATCACCCGGCCCGAACTCGTGGCCCAACTCGTGGCCGAGGACATCGCGGAGCAGTTGAGCAAACGAGCCAGTTTCCGGCGGACGATGAAGCGGGCGATCGAGCAAACCATGGAGGCGGGGGCCAAGGGGGTGAAGATCCAGTTGGCGGGGCGGTTGGGCGGGGCCGAGATGTCGCGCCGCGAGAAGCAGATCGCCGGGTCGATGCCGCTGTCGACGCTTCGGGCGAAGATCGACTATGGCTTCGCCGAGGCCTGGATTCCCCAGGGACACATCGGCGTCCAGGTTTGGATCAATCAGGGTACGTATAGCGAGGAGAACATCGATGGCGCTGATGCCCAAACGGGTCAAGCATCGAAAAAGCCAAAGAGGGCGTATAAGAGGTAAGGCGACCCGCGGCAACCGCGTCGTCTTCGGCGATTACGGCCTTCAGGCCACCCAGGGCGGCTGGATCAGCGCCCAGACGATCGAAGCCGGACGCATCGCCGCCCAGCAATACCTCCGCACGGAGGGAAGGCTCTACATCCGCGCGTTCCCCCACAAACCGATTACCTCCATTCCGCTGGAGACCCGCATGGGCAAGGGCAAGGGGGAGCCGGAGTACTGGGCCGCGGTGGTCAAGCCGGGAAACATTTTGTTTGAAATCGGCGGCGTCAGCGAGGAGGCCGCGCGCCTCTGCTTCGCCAGGCTCGCCCATAAAATGCCCGTCCGCGTGCGGTTCATTCGTCGGCGGGCGACGTGATTGGGGAAGTTTCGGGGTTCGAGGTGGACTGACGATGGGCAAGACGACGAAAGCGTCCGAATTGCGGGAAATGAGCGACGAGCAGTTGGCCTTGACGCTCAAGGAGTCGGCGGAAAGCCTCTTCCGGTTGCGGCTCCAAGCCGAAACCGAACGCCTCGACGCGCCGAGCGAGTTGAAGCGCCACCGCCGTTTGATCGCGCGGATCAAGACCATCCAGAACGAGCGGGCGAGGGCGGCTTCCGCGGCAGCCCCTCCCCAGTAATGCAAAGTGCGTCCCCAGACGCCCTGGAGCACAAGCCAACTGGAGCACAAGCCAAAGGGAATCAGCGATGCCCAAACGAGTGGTTGTCGGCGTGGTGACCGGCGACAAGATGAACAAGACGCGGCGGGTGGAAGTCCCCCGGTTGGTGAAACATCCCAAATACGGCAAGTATTTGCGCCGTCGCACCATTTGCTACGCGCACGACGAGGCGAATGAGTCCCGGGTGGGAGACACGGTGGAAATCATCGAGAGCCGCCCGCTCTCGCGATTGAAGCGGTGGCAGCTCGTCCGCGTGGTGGCGAAGAGCCGGTTGGTGGACGTGGCGGCGCTGCGGGCGGCGGCGCGGGCCCGTTCGCGCCAAGGCGCGGCCCCCGAAACGCCGGCCGAAGGCCAGGCCTTGCCCGAATGACTTCAAGAACAACGCGAGTGTGAGCCATGATTCAAGCCCAAACCCGCCTCGCCGTGGCGGACAACACCGGCGCGAAGGAGCTGATGTGCATCAAAGTCCTCGGAGGATCGCGCCGCCGGTACGCGGGCATCGGCGACGTGGTGGTGTGCAGCGTCCGCGGGGTGACTCCCGACAGCGACTTCAAGAAGGGGTCGGTGGTCCGGGCGGTCATCGTCCGCGCCAAGCAGCCCACGCGGCGGAGCGACGGCAGCTACGTGCGTTTCGACAGCAACGCGGCGGTGATCGTTGACAACGACGGCAATCCCCGCGGCACGCGCATCTTTGGGGCCGTCGCCCGGGAACTCCGCGAACGCAACTTCATGAAAATCGTCAGTCTCGCCAGCGAGGTGGTCTGATGCATATCAAAACCGACGACATGGTGGTGGTGCTCAGCGGCGACGACGCGGGCAAGCGCGGGCGAGTGTTGAAAGTCGACCGCAAGGCGGGCAAGGTCCTCGTCGAGGGGATCAACAAGGTCTTCAAGCACATGCGGAAGAGCCAGCGCAATCCGCGTGGCGGACGGCTGTCGAAGGAGGCCCCCCTCGCGCTGTGCAAAGTGATGCTGGTCTGCTCCGCCTGCAACACCGCCACCCGAACCGGCGTGCGCCGGCTCGACGACGGCGGCAAAGAGCGCTATTGCAAGAAGTGCGGCGCCGGGATCGGACGGATTGCGCCGCCCAAGAAGGGATGACAGTTCGATGAGACCCCGACTCCTTGAGCGATACCAGACCCAGGTCGTGCCGGCCCTGAAAAAACAGTTTGGGCTGACGAACCCCATGGCGGTTCCGCGGTTGGAAAAGATCGTGATCAACATGGGCGTGGGAAGCGCGACGAGCGAAAAGAAGCACATCGAGGAAGCCAGCGAGGCTCTGACGCAGATCGCGGGCCAGAAGCCGGTGGTGACTCGGGCCCGCAAGTCGGTGGCTGGTTTCCGCCTGCGCGAGGGCATGTCGATCGGCTGCATGGTCACGCTCCGCCGCGAACGCATGTATGAATTCCTCGATCGGCTGATCTCGCTGGCCTTGCCGCGCGTGCGGGACTTTCGGGGATTGAATCCGAACGGGTTCGACGGGCACGGCAACTACAGCCTCGGCCTGTCGGAACAGTTGGTGTTTCCCGAGCTGAACCCCGACAAGTTTACCCGTCCCCAGGGCATGAACATCACTATCGTGACCAGCGCGGAAAACGATGCCGAGGCTCGGGAATTGCTGCGGGGGTTGGGGATGCCGTTCCGGGCGGAGCAGGCGACGAAGTGAGCGGGCTTGCGGCTTCCGCCCACCGGCGCGTCGGCCGCGGAACCCCCTCCCCGACGGAGACCCTGGATGACAAAAAACGTGGATTGGATAGGCTGATCGCTGGAGGCCAGTCGCCGAAAGGCCTACGGCGAACACCCGCTTGGAGAACTCGATGGCAAGCAAAGCAAAGATCATCAAGGCGAAACGACCGCCGAAATTCTCCACCCGGCGGCATAGCCGGTGCCGTCTGTGTGGCCGGCCGCGGGCAGTGTATCGCAAGTTCGGCATTTGCCGGATTTGTTTTCGCAAGCTGGCGGACAACGGGCTGATTCCCGGTGTGCGGAAGGCGAGTTGGTAAGTTGAAGGACGTGCGCGAATCATGATGACCGATCCTATCGCCGACATGTTGACTCGCATCCGAAACGCGGTGCGCGTCGAACGGCCTCTGGTCGAACTGCCGCTCTCCAAGGTCAAGCGCGGAGTGGCGGAGGTTCTGAAACGGGAGGGCTACATCTGGGATTGGGAGGAAGTCCCGGGCAAGCCGACGAGCCAGATCCGGATTCATTTGAAATACGGTCCGAACGGAGAACGGGTGATTCGCCATCTGCGCCGGATCAGCACCCCTGGTCGGCGCGTCTACCGCGGGGCGGCCAAGCTTCGGCCCGTGTTGAACGGGCTGGGAATTTCCATTATCAGCACCAGCCGCGGCGTGATCAGCGACCGCGAGGCCCGCCAACGAAAGCTTGGCGGTGAAGTGCTTTGTGAAGTCTGGTAATGTCGAGGGCGGGTCATGTCGCGTTTGGGAAAAAAGCCGGTTGCGATCCCCGAGAAGGTCAAGGTCCAAATCCACGACCACCACGTGGTCGTCGAGGGTCCGTTGGGGAAATTGGAGTGGGACTATCCCGCGTCTATCCAGGTCGGGCTGGACGAACAAGGCAAATCGCTGCTCGTCACCCGGACTAGCGATCAGCGCCAGGCCAAGGCCCTGCACGGCCTCACCCGCGCCCTGCTGCAAAACATGGTCATTGGCGTTACCCAGGGGTACGAGCGGCGATTGGAAGTGGTCGGCGTCGGTTACATTGCGGCGGTCCAGGGCAACGTGCTTCAGTTGCGGGTGGGACTGGCCAACGAGATTCAGAAGCCGATTCCGCCGGATCTGAAAGTCACTTGCCCTGATCAGCAGCACGTGGTGATCCGGGGCATCGACAAACAAAAGGTCTCCCAATTCGCCGCGGAGGTCCGCGCCTTGCGCAAACCGGAGCCTTACAAGGGCAAGGGCATCCGCTACGAGGGCGAGGCAGTCCGCCGCAAGCAGGGCAAGGTCATGGCGAAGTAAGCGAGAGGCGAACGTGAAACACGCAAAGCGAATCCGCCGCCAGCGACAGCGGCGTTGCTGGCGGGTGAGCAACAAGGTGAAAGCGCATTCGACGCGCCCGCGCTTGGCTGTCTTCCGCAGCCACAAGCACATGTACGCGCAAATCATCGACGACGTGGCGGGCAAGACCCTCGCCGCGGCCAGCACGCTGGAAAAGGAGCTTCGCGAGGCCTTCCCGTACGGCGGAAACAAATCGGCCGCGGCGGCCGTCGGCAAGTTGATCGCCGAGCGGGCGCTGGCGGCGGGCGTCCGCCAAGCGGCCCTGGATCGCCGCCATTACAAGTACCACGGCCGTGTCGCCGCCTTGGCCGATGCGGCCCGCGACGCCGGACTCGATCTCGGCGCCAAGCCGCCGGCCCCGGAGGTCAAGGCGGCGCCGGAACCCAAAAAACCGGCCAAAAAACAATCGAAAAAACCGGTGGAAGCCCAAGGTTAAAATCGCTGGATCCCAGGCATGAGCACGGAAACAACCCAAGGGGCATTGATCGACAAGGTGGTGAAAATTCGGCGGTGCGCGGCCGTCGTCAAGGGCGGCCGGCGGTTCAGTTTCACCGCCATGGTCGTGGTGGGTGACGGACAGGGACGCGTGGGCTGGGGCTACGGCAAGGCCAATGAGGTGCCGCCAGCGGTCGAGAAGGCCATCAAGGACGGGTCGCGCAACATGGTCTTGATCCCTTTGACCGGCACCACCATCCCTCACCAGGTCGAAGGGCGATTCGGAGCGGCCAAGGTCGTGCTCGTGCCGGCTCAGCCGGGGACGGGCGTGATCGCCGGGGCGGCGGTGCGGGCGGTTTGCGAAGCGTGCGGCATTCGCGACATCCTCACCAAAAGCTTTGGCTCCCCCAATCCCATCAACCTGGTCAAAGCTACGATCATTGCCCTCCAGTCGCTCCGCCCGCTGGGTGAAGTCGAACGCCTTCGGGGAGTTTCGCTGTCATGAATTTGAATGATGTTCATCGTGGGATTCATAAATACAAGGCACGCAAGCGCGTCGGGCGGGGCAAGGGCACCGGGCTGGGCAAGACCAGCGGACGCGGTCACAAGGGCCAAGGGGCTCGCGCCGGGTGGTCCGCCCCGCCCACCTTCGAAGGCGGCCAGATGCCGCTCGTCCGGCGCGTCCCCAAACGCGGCTTCCACAACCGCTTCGCCGCCACCGTGGCCATCGTCAACCTCGCGGAACTCGATAAGGCCTTCGCCGCCAACGATGAGGTGACTCCCCAATCGCTCCGCGAGAAACGCATCCTTCGCGGCCAATACGATGTGCTGAAGGTGCTTGGCGACGGCGATTTGACCAAGCCCTTGAAGGTCTCCGCCCACCGCTTCAGCCGCTCGGCCCTGGAGAAAATCCAAAAGGCTGGCGGCGAGGCCGTCGTGCTGCCGGGCAAGGCGCCGGTCAAACGGAAGAAGACGGAGCAAGGATAAGGAACCATGGGAAGCCGCTTGGCCTATGCCTGCGTGAAGGGTGGGGGGTGAAGTAGTCCTTCATCTTTCATCCCGCATCTTTCACCCTTTCTAGGGATCGAACCATGTGGGAAAAAATTCGCGTCGTCTTCACCATCCCCGAACTGCGGCAGAAGATCCTCCTCACGCTGGCGCTATTGGCGATCTATCGCATCGGCTACTTGATCCCCTTGCCGATCATCGACCAGGCCAAGATGACGGCGTTTTTCGAGCGGGCGGCGGGCGGGGGCCTCGGCCAGTTGATCCAGCAGGCCATGCTCTTCAGCGCCTCGAGCTTGAGCCAGGCCACCATTTTCGGCCTGGGCATCATGCCCTACATCTCGGCCTCGATCATCTTCCAGCTTTTGGCAAGCGTCTGGAAGCCGCTGGAGGAGCTGCAAAAAGAAGGGGAGGCCGGCCGCAAAAAGATCAACGAATACACCCGCTACGCCACCGTGGTTCTATGCCTCGGTCAGAGTTGGTTTTACGTCAACTGGCTGGTCGGCGCCGGCCTGGTCCGCGAATCGCTCCTCGATGTCAACGATCATCTCAGCTTCGGCTGGCAGTTCACCGCGGTGATGACGATGACCGCGGGCACCACGTTCCTGATGTGGCTGGGAGAGCAAATCGACGAGTACGGCATCGGCAACGGCATCAGCCTGCTGATCATGGCCGGCATTCTCGCCCGAATGCCCCACGCGGGCTGGGAACTGATCGAGCCGATGGTCAAACAAGGCGGCATCGAATTGGGTTCGGGCGGCGGGAAGCTGGGGGTGGAGAACCTGCTGGTTCTGGCCGTCCTGTTCGTGTTGGTGATCGCCGGCGTGGTCTTCATCACCCAGGGCCAGCGCCGCATCCCGACCCAGAGCGCGAAGCACGTCCGGGGGCGGCGTGTCTACGGCGGCACGCGGCAATACCTCCCGTTGAGGGTCAACCAAGCTGGCGTCATGCCGATCATCTTCGCCTCCAGCCTCTTGCTCTTTCCCCAGGTGTTGTTCAACTGGTTCGCCCAAACCTGGCCCAACGCCGGCTGGCTGGTCAGTTTCGCCCAGACCTTCCATCGCGGCGAGGCCTCTTTCGTGTACAACGCCTTGTACATCGCGCTGATCTACTTCTTCTGCTACTTCTGGACGGCCATCACCTTCAACCCCAAGGACATGGCCGACAACCTGAAAAACTACGGGACCTTCATACCCGGCTACCGGCCGGGCCGAAGGACCGCCGACTACCTTGAGAAGGTCATGATCCGCATCACGTATGTGGGGGCGGGCTTTTTGGCCGTGGTGGCCATCACCCCGACCATCATTTCCGGTTGGATGGGCGTAAGCTATTCGGTGTCGAGCTTCTACGGCGGGACGGGGTTGTTGATCGCCGTCAGCGTGGCCTTCGACCTGGTTCAAAAAATCGACAGCCACCTGGTGATGCGCAACTACAAGGGACTTCTGGAGCGAGGATGAGAATCGTATTCATTGGCCCGCCTGGCGCAGGCAAGGGCACCCAGGCCGAGCGCGTGATCGCTGTTTACCACCTGGCGCATCTGTCGACGGGCGACATGTTGCGCGCCGCCCGGGACGCAAAAACGGAGATCGGCTTGAAAGCCGAGTCGTACATGGCGGCCGGACAGCTCGTGCCCGACGACGTGATCGTGGGCATTGTTGCCGAGCGTCTCAAAGCCCCGGACTGTGCAAAAGGTTTCCTCTTGGATGGGTTTCCGCGAACCATTGCCCAGGCCGAGGCCCTCGATCGCTTGCTGAGCGAGCGGAACTTGCCGCTGGATGGCGTGCTCGAACTCCGGGTGCCCGAGGAGGAATTGTTCCGGCGGCTGGCGGGGCGAGGCCGCGCGGACGATTCTCCCCACGTGATTCGCGAGCGTCTGGTGGCCTATCGTCGGCAAACCGAGCCCCTGCTGGACTATTACGGAAAGCAAGGGTTGTTGAAGGTGATCGACGGGATGGGGACCGTGGAGCAGATCTTCGCAAGAATCAAAGACGTTCTCGACCCTTGGGCCTCCTGAGGAGTTGGCGGCCGTGCAACGTCCTCCCGAATTGAAGTCGGCTCGCGATTTGGAGCTGATGCGCAAGGCGGGGCTGCTGGTGTGGGAAGCGCACCAGCTTGTGGCGTCGATGCTCCGGCCCGGCCTCACCACGGCGGCCATCGACGCGGCAGTCGAGAAGTTTCTCCACGATCGCCATGCGATCTCGCTCTTCAAGGGCGTGCCCGGCAAGGTTCCCTTTCCCGCCTCCACGTGCATTTCCATCAACGACGAGGTCGTCCATGGAATCCCAGGGCCGCGGAAGCTGGCCGAGGGCGACATTGTCAGCGTGGACATTGGCTGCAAGCTGAACGGGTGGTGTGGCGACGCCGCCGCCACTTATCCCGTGGGACGCATCGCCCCAGAACTCCAGCGCCTGTTGGACGTCACGCAAGGCGTCCTGAGCCTGGCGATTGAGCTAATGGGCAAGCGGACTTGGTGGAGCGAGGTGGCCGCGGAGATGGATCGTTATGTGAAGCGAGCGGGCTTCGCGACGGTCGAGGCATTTGTTGGTCACGGAATTGGTCGAGAAATGCACGAAGACCCGCAAGTACCCAATTTTGTCAGCGACCAACTCCGACGAGGGGGGGATTTCCGCTTAGTGTCGGGTTTGGTGATTGCGATTGAACCGATGGTGAATATGGGAACCAAGCGTGTCCGTACCCGACCTGACCATTGGACGCAAGTCACCGCCGATGGTCGTCCCAGCGCCCATTTTGAGCATACCGTTGCGATTACCCACCAAGGCCCTTATGTGTTGACGGCTGGTCCCCACCATCAAGGGCCTGGACAGCCGTACTGACGAAACGTTGTGAATCCTTGACGAAAAAACAGAACGGCCTGCTGCCGCGGATGAAGCACCGCAGGCCGTCGCAACGCACCTTAAGAGGGGACATTTTTTCCTAAAAGAGGGGTGTATTTTATCTGATATCGGAGGGGAGGGACTTCGTTCCCAAGGGTACCGGCCGACGGCGGAGAAAATCTTTCGCCGGGGCCTTGAGGAAGGAAGGCACTATTGCCTATACTAAAACGCTTTGCCCCCACTGCCGAAAGAGCATAGGTCGTTATGAAAGTACGTGCCAGCGTGAAACGGATTTGCGAACACTGCAAGATCGTGCGCCGGCGAGGTACCGTCTATGTGGTGTGTACCAACCCCCGCCATAAGCAGAGGCAGGGGTGATCGGCGGGCTTGCAGCGCCGGAGCGTTCCCAGACCTATATCGGGCGTCTGCGGAATTGATCCTTGGATCGGGTCTGAGCAGTCATTATTGAGCGGAGCAATTAAATGCCTCGTTTGTTGGGTGTTGACATCCCCGGCAACAAGCCGACCGTCATCTCGTTGCGTTACCTGTACGGCGTCGGGCCGAAGATAGCCCGGGAGTTGTGCTTCAAGGCGGGGGTCAACCCGCAGGCCCGCGCCAAGGACCTTCGCGAAGACGAGTTGGCGCGCTTGGCAGCGCTATTAGACAAAGACTACGTCGTCGAGGGCCAGTTGCGCCGCCAGGTAACGCAGAACATAGCTCGACTTCGGGACATCAACTGTTACCGGGGGATTCGTCACCGTCGCGGGTTGCCGGTTCGTGGGCAGCGGACGCGGACCAACGCTCGCACCCGAAAGGGACCAAAGAAAACCGTGGCCGGAAAGAAGGGCGTGAAGGACCTCCGGTAGTCATCGTGGGCAAGAACGTAGCAAAGCACAACCTTTAGTGGAGCAGGTTCACCGGTGGCCAAGGCAGCTTCAACCAGCACGCGGCGCAAGACGCGGCGAAACGTCGCCGTGGGCATTGCGTACATCAAGGCGACTTTCAACAACACAACCGTCACGATCACCGACACGAAGGGCGACACCCTCTGTTGGGCCAGTTCCGGGACGTGCGGGTTCAAGGGCAGCAGGAAGAGCACCCCGTTCGCCGGGCAAATGGCCGCCCAGCAAGCGGCGGAAAAAGCGATGAAGTTCGGCGTCCGCGAGGTGGAGGTCAAGGTCAAGGGGCCGGGCAGTGGCCGGGAAAGCGCGATCACGGCCTTGCAGGCGGCCGGGCTGACCATCAAGTCGATCGAGGACATTACCCCCCTGCCGCACAACGGATGCCGCCCGAAAAAACGCCGCCGCGTCTAATGGCCCTGGAAATGCCGGGCGCGCTGGAGGTTGGCGACCATGGGCGAGTTGAATTTGAGAATCTGACTAAACGTTAGGGCGAAAATCGATATGGCACGTATCACCGGACCGGTATGCCGGCTTTGCCGTCGCGAGGGAGTGAAGCTTTTCTTGAAAGGCTTCCGCTGCGACACCGACAAATGCGCGTTGAAGCGTCGGGAGCAAGTGCCGGGCATGCACGCCTATCGCCGTGGCAAACTGACCGACTATGGCCTGCACCTTCGCGAAAAGCAGAAGGTGAAGCATTACTATGGAGTCTTGGAGCGGCAATTCCGCCGCTATTTCAAGGAGGCGCAGCGGGCCAAGGGGAACACGGGCGCCGCGCTGATGACGCTTCTGGAGAGTCGTCTGGACAACGTGGTCCATCGCCTGGGGTTCGGGGTTTCTCGGGCCCAGGCCAGGCAATTGATCCGCCATGGCCACATCACGGTCAATGGGCGGCGGGTCGACATTCCCAGTTACTCCTGCCGCCCCGGCGATGCGATCTCCGTCAAGGACCGCCCGAAAGCCATCGAACGGGTCCAGGCGAACCTTGCCGAGCTTAAGCGGGAAGTGCCGGACTTTTTGCAACTGACGCCAGGGCCCCGGCCCGAGGGACACGTGTTGCGCTCCCCAGGAATCGAGGACGTCTCGATCCCCGTTCAGGTACAACTGATTGTGGAATTCTGTTCCAGGTAGTCGGTTTCTTGTCGGAGTCTTCCCATGCGAATTCGTTGGCGCGGACTGGAGCTTCCCAGCCAGGTCGTGTGCGACCGCGGCACGCTCACCGCCACCTACGGCAAGTTCGTGGCCGAGCCTTTCGAACGCGGTTTCGGCACGACGGTTGGCAATAGCCTCCGCCGCATCCTCCTTTCGAGCCTCGAAGGAAGCGCCGTGACGCGGATGAAGGTCCACGGCGCCCTCCACGAGTTCACCACCCTGCCGGGCGTGGTGGAGGACGTGACCGACCTGGTGCTCAACGTCAAATCGCTGGTGGTCAAGAACCACAGCTTGCAACCCAAGGTGCTCCGCGTCGAGAAGAACACTAAGGGCGTGGTGACGGGAGCGGATGTGCGCACGGATGGCCAGGTCGAGGTCATCAACAAGGACCACCTGCTCGCCACGCTCACTGAGGACGTTCCGTTCGTGATGGAGTTGGTGGTGGAAACCGGCCGCGGCTACGTGCCAGCCACGGAGCACACCCCACAGGTGCAGGAGATTGGCGTCATCCCGGTCGACGCGGCGTTCAGTCCCGTGGTCCGGGTGCGGTATGACGTGGAGGAGACCCGCGTCGGCCAGAAAACCAACTACGACAAGTTGACCCTGGAGATCTGGACCAACGGTTCGCTGGGCCCCGAAATGGCCCTGGTCGAGGCCGCCAAGATCCTCCGCAAGCACCTCAATCCGTTTGTCCAATACAACGAGCTGGGCGCCAGGGTCCACGGCGACGGCCGAGGCGCACCAGGCTCCGGCGGCGAGGTCAGCCTGGACGCCAAGCTGGCGATGAGCCTTGCCGAGTTGAATCTGTCCAATCGGGCAATGAACTGCTTGGAATCGGAGAACATCCGCACGGTTCGCGATCTCGTGCAACGCACGGAGGACCAGTTGCTGGAGGTTCGCAACTTCGGCGAGACCACGCTGAACGAAGTGAAGGAAAAGCTATCGGACCACGGGCTGCGGCTGGGCATGCGCCTCCCGCCTGTGTCGTTCAGCCCCTTCTGAGAACCCCATAGTTCGCGGCGCGGATGCGGCGGGACGGAAGACCATCGGCGGCGGTGGATTCCGTGGCCCAAGAGAGGAAGCAACCATCATGAGACACCGACGACGCGGCCGTAAGCTCGGCCGGAATCCCAATCATCAACGCGCTTTGCTCAAAAGCCTGGCGAGCGCCTTGATCCTTACGGAACGCGATCCCGAAGGCGAGGACAATAAACCCAAGGTCAAGGGTCGGATCATCACCACGCTCGCCAAAGCGAAAGAGGTCAGGCCGCTGATCGAGAAATGCGTGACTATCGCCCGTCGTGCCCTCGTTGATCAGGGGGCAGCCGACGCCTTGAAGACCAAGGCCCCTCGACATAGCGACGAGTGGCGGGCGTGGCGGGCCAGCGCGCAGTGGCGGCAGTGGAGCGCGGCAATGGCCCCGGTCGTCGCCGCCCGGCGACGCGCCTTGCGACTCTTGGGCGATAAGCGCGCCGTGCGGATCCTTTTCGAGGAAGTAGCCCCGCGCTTCGCCGATCGCACGGGCGGATATACCCGCATCCTGCGTCTGGCCAGGCCGCGACTGGGCGATGCGGGGACGCGGGCCATCCTGGAATTCGTCGGCGTCCGCGATCGGCAACGGAAACGAGCCACCAGGCCGATCATCGAACCGGACGTGCCTCCGTCCGTCGAGCAACCGGCGGGCGAACCGGTCCAGGCCTCATAGGGCCTGGCTTGAAACCCCAGAGCTGAAAACCCAAAGCCCGGGCGATTCGCTCTCCCCATGTAGCCAAAGTCGTTGCCTCCGAGCAATTTACGGAACAGGCACGCGTGGCTCGCATGGAGAGGGACGATCCCATTGTGGGAGCAAGAAAGCCTCGGTTTGGCCTGGATGGGAAACAATCGCTTCCGCTCGTGGCGCGACATGAACGGATTTGCATTGCCCTGCCGATTTCCCGCCAAGTATTCCGGCCTTTTCCTCGCCAAGGTAACGCAGTGAACGGTTTCGACTTCACCCTTCACATGCGTCGCGTATGCGAGGATATGGTGACGCGACTGGAGCCGCTGCGTCATGTGGACCTCCAGCGCGTGGCGATCAGCTTTTCCCAGACCAGAAAAGCGGGTTCCTACGGCAAGCACGCTTCGCTGACGGCGCTGCGTTTTGCCGGCGGCGCGATGGAAACCGTTTGGCGGGGTCGGCGATGGAGAATGCCCATCGTAAAGGACCTCGCCGGTCGCGAAATGCTGTACATTTTGACCTTCTATCTGCCGCGATTCCTGAATCTGCCGTTCGAGAGGAAGCTCGTCACGATCGTCCACGAGCTTTGGCACATTGGCCCACGTTTCGACGGCGATATCCGGCGTTTCGCGGGACGGTGTTTCGCCCATAGCGGTTCACGCCGACATTACGACGCTCATGCCCGCGACCTGGCCCACCGTTGGCTTGCCCTCGAACCACCCGAGCCGCTTTACGAGTTCCTTCGCTACGACTTCCAGGAACTGGTGAGGCGCCACGGGCGCGTGTTGGGCCAGCGCTTTCGCGTACCCAAGCCGGCCCCGGTCGACTGACTCGACCGGAGGGAACCCCGTAAGGGGCGTCGCACTTCGTCCCGGGAGTTGTTCGGTCGCGGAAGGAAAACCTGCGCAGGCCACCCAGTCTTCCCATTTTTCCTTGACATTTCCAGGCAATCCCTCTACGCTCTCACCCTCTTTCGCAAATCTTCGCTATGACGGTTTCGTTATCACCTTCTTCTCACGGTCCCATCGCAAGGGCTGCGCGAGGAGGCGATGGCGAGTCGCGGTGCTTTCCATTGACGGTTGGCTGTTCCCGAGGGTGCCCCTTGACCAGCTCTTTTTGCAAGGGACTGTGTTTGGCGTTGTGCCTGCTGGGGCCGGTGGGCTGCCACAACTTCGCCGTACCCGTCAGCAAATCGCCGTTGAAGCCCGTCCGGATGTCGTCGGACAGCGTTGCCCTGGACGTTTTTTTCGTCCGCTTTGCCGCCAGCGACGCCGAGGCCGCCACGACGCTCTGGGCGGACGTCGATGAAATGCATCTTCCGGCCGAGCTTCGCCAGCGCCTCGCCCAGAATGGATTCCGTGTGGGACTTGTTGGCGGTCAGGTGCCCATCAGTCTTTCCCGGCTACTCGAACTCAAGGACAAACCCGCCCCAGGCTGTCGTTCGCTGGAAACGCAGTTGGTCGAGCTGGATCGCGAACCTCGGGTGGTTCGGCGGCATATGGAGTTGCGGGCCGGGGTGCGAACCGAGGTCATCGCTTCCGACGTTTGCGAGGAGATGCCGGTCCTGCGTTGCTGTCAAGCGGGCGTGGAGGGAGAGACCTTTCACTCCGCCCAGGCCGTGTTCGCCCTCACCGTGACCAACGAACGGGACGGCAGGGTCCGGGTCCGCCTGATTCCCGAGATTCATCACGGTGAAAGCAAACTCCGTTACGTTAGTACGCAAGGGGTGATCCGAATCCAGTCCGGCAGAGCCAAACGGGCATTCGACGACCTGGCCATGGAGGCGCTGCTGGCGCCCGGCCACATCCTTGTCGTGAGCACGCTCAAGGAACGGCCAGGCACGATCGGCCACCGCTTTTTCGCCGAAAACATCGACGGCCGCGTTGAATACAAGCTGCTCGTGCTCCGGTTGGCCCAGACCCAGCATGATGAACTGTTCGAACCAGCCGACGTCATCCCCCTCGACTCGCTCGCTGAGCCTGCGGCGACGCCATCCGACGCCGTATCGGTCGCTCGATGATCGGGCGCGCGGCCAATCCCCTGGCCGTGAGGAAGCTGCTTTTTCCGCGTTTCTCGTTCCGCTCGGGCGATGCATCGACAGGTTTTCCGCACGCCCCAGCAACCCTCGTTCCAGGGCCGCGTTTGCCAGAATCGTGGTTTTCCGCGAGAAACTTCGGCCTTTAAGCCACGGTTGCCAGACTGTCGTCGCGCCAGGCTTTGTGGCAACGGGGGACGTTGTAGAATAGGCTTCATGAACGAACCCATGCTTAATGCGACGGATGTTGAATTCGGCGAACGCGACGGACAGGCCTTCGGCGCTGCCGAGGAGCAACTCGAGGCCGCCTCCTCGGAGTACTTGAGGCGATGGAACCGCCTGGTCAGCACGACCAACTGGGAGAAGGGACGCATCATCTGCCAGTGGCGGCAAACGCTCTTGTCGGCCGGCGCTTCGTTGGAGGCCGCCAGCGACGAGGCATGGAGCCGCCGGGTAGGCAACGTCAGTCCGCAGCATGTGGGCCGCCTTCGCCGCGTGTTCCAACGGTTCGGCGAAATCCACCAACAATTCGAGGGACTCTATTGGAGCCATTTCCTCGCCGCCCTGGATTGGCACGACGCCGAGATGTGGCTCGAAGGCGCCGTGCAAAACGGCTGGTCGGTCGCTCGAATGCGCTCGGAACGATGGCGGGCCCTAGGCTCGCTGCCTGACGAGCTTCCCCGTGAAGACGAGGTGGTGACCGCCGAGCCTGATGAAGACGCCGAGATGGCGGAGGAATCCCCTGGGGAGTCTTCGGGGCCTTTGCTCCGCGAGGTGCAACCCGCCGAGGCAGACCATCTCGACCAATCCCCAACCGACACGGAGCCTTGGATCTCCGACCACGCGGCTGAGCGAAACGACGATCCGCGGGGCATGGAGCGGTCCCGACCGTTCGCGAATCTCCCTTCCTTGCCGCACGATCTGGCCGAGGCGTTCGAGGCGTTCAAATTGGCGATTTTGAATCACAAGCTGTCGGGCTGGCGCGAGGTGAGCGCCGAGGCCGTCACCGCGGCGCTGGACGCCCTGAAGCAACTTGCCTTGGCCCCGCCCGGCGAACCCCCGCGCGATTAAAGGGCCTGTTCCGGGATCACCCTGTTGCAAGACCTTTTCAACAGGGTTTCTCTCCCGTCCGAACGCGAGCGGGCCCGGGCCTGAAGGCGACTGAAATCGCGGCGATTTTGCCCGGCCGATTTCGTCGCGCCTTTGTTCAACCATTCTTTCGATAAAACAGGCGCTGTACTACAAAGCCCAAGCATTGTGAAAATGCTCACAAAGACATTACGTGGCAAAGTCGTTAAGTTGTTGCAAAGTTACGTGTTGCGAGCGGCAGAAGGCCGTAATGATTTCCCGGCCTTGGGTGGTCACATGGTGTCGCCCGATGCGAAGGCCCGTTGACGGGCCTTCTCCGCCGTAGGCGGTCTAGAGGCCCGGCGTTTCACGCCGGGGCGCGGTGTCGATCCCATGGCGAACCTTAAGCCCCGTTTACGGGGCTTCTCGCTGTGGCGGAGTTGAGGGCGATTGCTCTGTGGAGCGCGGGCATCTTGCCCGCATTTGTTTTTGCGGGCGGGACGCCCGCGCTCCGTGTTTTGTCCCAGCGAGAAGGCCCGTGAACGGGCCTCGCGCCGTGGCGTTGGTTCGCGGATACCCGGCATGAATGCCTCGTCCTTACCCACATTTATTTGATCGTTTCAGCGAGTTCGGCTCCACGGACAAGGAGGTATAGTTTTTGCCAGCCCCGCCAGATCGTCATCC
>Ga0209101_1000501_pt1 | contig 31963 bp, 27 predicted proteins | sample ConPoolayeCmetaG_FD_185481 | JGI IMG/M metagenome (GOLD analysis project Ga0209101, IMG submission 185481) | Hot spring microbial mat communities from California, USA to study Microbial Dark Matter (Phase II) - Cone Pool mat layer C metaG... ...
GGAGTATCTGGCGCGTGTTCTGCCGGCGCTGAACTTCGCCCCGATCGTCTTCATGGCGGCACGCAGCGGGCACAATGTGGATGCGGCGATCGAAGTGGCGCGTGGGTTGCACCGCCAGGCTCGGACGCGCCTGTCCACCGGTCGGCTGAACAGGGTGTTGCGGTCGATTCTGACGCAGCGCGGTCCCAGTCCGCGGCGCGGCGTCAAGCCGGTGAAGATCTACTACGCCACGCAAGTCGCAGTCGCGCCTCCGACGATCGTGTTGTTCAGCAACGACCCGACGCTGGTGCGGCCGGAGTATGAGCGGTTTCTGCTGAACCGGCTGCGGCAGATGACGCCGTTCAAGGAGATACCGGTGCGCCTGTGGTTTCGACGTCACGCCGGCGGGCGTGCCACGGAGTGAAGCTTGCGGGCGACGGGCCTGCCGCGATAATTGGGCTGGTCGTCGGGGCTGGTTGCTGCGGGTGGGCTTGCCGGCAGGAGTGGCCGACAGGCGCCGCGGTTGGCTGGTCCGGCGCTGGGAGTGGCGCCACCCGCGCGAGGGCCCTGACTGAGGCGACGGACAATGATCCAGTTTCATTGCGAGCATTGCGGGCGCCAGGTCAAAACGGCGCGGGAACACGCCGGCAAGCGCGGCAAGTGTCCGCATTGTCATCAGTCCGTCTATATTCCTACGCCCAGCGATGAGATCGAGCCGTTGCCTCTGGCGCCGCTGGATGCGGACGCCGAAGCCGAGGCGCGTCGTCGTCAGCAGGAAGCCATCGAGTTGGCGCGCGCCTTGCAGGAAGAGGATGTCGGCCGTGGGCCACAGGGTACCGCAGCCGATGAGTCGGCCGACGCGGGGGCAACGCGCGCCGAAGTGGAGAACCTGGTCATCGACTACGTTCTGGCCATGAGTGCGGGCAAGCTGGAGCGGGCTGAAGAGCTGGCTGGCAGAATCCGCGGACGAATGTCGCAGGCCCGTGAGTTCATCCAGCGCATCACCATGGATGAGCTGCCGCCTCAGCGCCTGGCCCACATTCCCCGCCCTTTGCTGAACGGGTTCCTGAAACAGTTGCGCGACTCCGGTTGATGCGCGGTTTCCTGGCGGCAGCGCGGACGAGGCGGTGCTCCAAGCTCATTTCACCCTTCTCGACTGGCTGATTCTGCTCGGCTATCTGTTGTTCACCACACTCTTGGGTGCGCGACTGGCCGGTCGGCAGGCCACCATTCGGGACTTCTTCCTCGGCGGACGCAAGCTGCCTTGGTGGGCGGTCAGCGGCTCGATCATCGCTACTGAGATCAGTGCCGTGACGTTCATCGGCGTGCCGGCGATCGTTTACAGGGCCGGCGGCGACTTGACCTACCTGCAATTGACGCTCGGCGCGATTCTGGCACGACTGATAATCGCCCTGTGGTTCGTGCCGGCGTTCTACCAACGGGAAATATACAGCCCGTACGAGTACATGGGGCAGCGCCTGGGCACCCCGGTGCGTAGCGTGACCAGTGGTCTGTTCCTGCTCGGGGCCGTGCTGGGGCAGAGCGTGCGCCTGCTGCTGACCGCCATCATTCTGCAATTGATGACGGGGGTGGAATTGTGGCTCGCTATCTGGCTCATCGGCGCGCTGGCGGTGCTGTGGACGCTCTTAGGTGGGATCACGACCGTGATCTGGACCGACGTGATCCAATTCGCGGTTTTCACGCTCGGGTTGGTCGCGGCCCTGGGAGTCGCGTTGACACGGTTGCCCGGCGGCTGGGGGGAGGTCATGACCGTCGCCGCAGCGGCCGGCAAGCTGCGGGTCTGGAATCTCACTACTGATCCGCAGGAAGAGTTCACGCTTTGGACGGCGCTGTTGGCCAACACCTTGCTGTGTTTGAACGCCTACGGAACGGATCAGCTCATTGCCCAGCGCATGTTCTGTTGCCGCGGTCCGCGCGCGGCGCGCCTTGCGATTATCGCCAGTAGCCTCGGACACTTGGTCACGCTGTTGGCGGTCGGTGTCGGGCTGACGCTGTATGCGTTCTATCAACGCCACCCGCTTCACGGCTCGGCCGCCGCTTCGGTCGCTACCCGCGTGGACAACGTGTTTCCGGTTTTCATTCTCCAGGAAATCCCTCCCGGCTTGACGGGCCTGGTGATAGCCGGAGTGTTTGCGGCGGCGATTTCGAGCCTTGATTCGGTGCTGGCGGCCCTCAGTCAGACGGTCGTATCTCATTTCTACCGTCCCTGGCGCCAGCGCCGGCTCGGCACCAATGGCCGGCAGAAGGACGACGAGCGGCACTACCTGTGGGCCGCACGGCTGCTGGTCGTCGTGTGGGGAATCGTCCTCTGCGCCATGGCCCACGTCGCCGAGCTGGCCAGTACGCGCTACCGCGAGCTGCTCAATCTGGCGTTGGCGATGGCAAGCTACACCGGCGGCGCGCTGTTGGCGGCCTTTTTCTTCGCGTTCCTCAGACTTAACCTGAGCTATCGCGGCATCATGTGGTCGGCGCCACTTTCCGTATTAATGGTTTTCGCCCTCTCGTGGCACCAGCCCTGGGCTATCGTCACTACCATAGCCGCCAGCTTGACCCTGTTAGCAGCTTGGCTGTTCTGGACCATGAAGAACTGGCGCAACGGCGAGTCTTCGAGAACACGCACGCTCTTGCGCGGGCTGGCTCTGGGAGCCGGAGCGGCATCCGTGGTGCTCGTCTGCATTACCCCGGTCGACGAGAGCGGGCAGCACCTTGTTGTCGCTTGGCCCTGGAACGTCCCGGTGGGCTTCGTCGTCGCGTTCGCTTTCGGCATCCTGCTTGATTCGCCTCGTTCGGCAGCCGGCGGCGCTAAGACGCACGGGGAAGATGAGCCGGCCAGCAACGATCTCACTGATCAGGAGAGAGTAAACGCTTAAGTGCTTGCTAGGGCGACGCGTGTGCGCAGCAGCGTGGAGCGGCTAGCCGCTTGGCGCGGCAGTCAGCGTGCGCTCCCAGAACGCGCCTGTGCCCGATTGCATGGCTGAATATGAGCGGGGGTCACCATGAGGTGGGCGCAGTTTGTTGGACTGCGGACAGCCTCTCCAGCACCCTTTTTGTCCGAGCCGCTTGTTGAAACAGCCAATGCTGACTAAACTAAATCTAGAGCCTTTTATGGAGGTGCCAAGTTGATGAGCGGCAGCTTGTGGCCGGGACTCGAGACAGCGGCGGGCAGAATGGTGGCCTATCTTGCTCGCAATGGTCCGTGCACTGTCCGCGAGCTAGTGGCCGGTTTAGGAGTCACTACCACGGCTGTGCGCGAACAGGCCGACCGTTTGCTGCGGGAAGGCTGGCTGGTTCGCAGCCGCCGTCGTGGGCACACCGGCAGGCCGGCCGACGTTTACGCCCTATCCCAACGGGCCAAGCACATTTGTGCCGGTCGCGCGGATGTTCTGGCGCGACTCCTGCTGGACGAGCTGGCCGCAACGCAAGGAGCCGACGCGGCACAGACCTTCCTGGCTGGAGTGGCGCGACGGATGGCAGAGTTAGCGCGGCGTGCGATCGGAGAGGGGCCGGTGCCGGAGCGCGTTCGTCGACTGGCCGACCTTCTGGGCACGAACGGCGTCATTGCCGAGAGCGACGCCGCCGGCTTGCGCCTGTCGGTCTACACTTGCCCATACGCAGGCGTGGCCGGTGGACATCCGGAAATATGTGAGATGGAGAGCGAGATGATCAGGCAAGCGTTGGGTGTGGGAGTGCGCCGCAGGCAACGGATGCGGGACGGGCATCGAATCTGCGAATTCGAGCTGTCGGCGCGAGCGGGTAGCGGTCTGGTGAAGGCCGACGGATGATTTTTTAGCCAATCGTATAGGACCGCAATGCTCCTATATCAGCAGTGTGTCGGGCTTCGGTCTCGTTGAAGTGAGTTCTGAACAAGCACAGGAGCTGGAGAAATGCCGGAACTGAGCGAACCGCTGGCCCAGTGGGTGTCGGGGCAGTACCGCTTCGGCTTTGTGACGGACATCGAGGCTGACAGTGCTCCCCCGGGGCTGAGTGAGGACATCATCCGCTTCATCTCGGCCAAGAAGCAGGAACCGGCTTGGTTGACCGACTGGCGGTTGCGTGCCTACCGGCAGTGGCTCACGATGGCCGAGCCGCGCTGGGCCAATGTGCAATATGCGCCGATCGACTACCAGGCCATCGTTTATTACTCAGCCCCGAAGCAGGCCGGGCCGCCGGGCTCGCTGGGCGAAGTTGATCCGCGTCTATTGGAGACCTACGAGAAGCTGGGTATCCCGCTCGAGGAGCAGAAGCGGTTGAGTGGTGTGGCGGTGGACGCGGTTTTCGACAGTGTGTCGGTGGCCACGACTTTCAAGGAGAAGCTGGCGCAACTGGGCATAATCTTCTGCTCCTTCTCGGAGGCGGTGCGCAACCATCCTGAGCTGGTGCGCCAATATCTGGGCTCGGTGGTGCCCTATTCGGACAACTTTTTCGCGACGCTGAATTCGGCAGTTTTCAGCGACGGTTCTTTCGTGTACGTGCCCCCCGGGGTGCGCTGTCCGCTGGAATTGTCTACCTACTTTCGTATCAATGCTGCCGGCACGGGCCAGTTCGAGCGGACCCTCATCATCGCCGACCGCGGATCATACGTGAGTTATCTGGAGGGATGCACGGCGCCCATCCGCGATTCCAATCAACTGCATGCGGCGGTGGTGGAGCTGGTGGCGCTGGACGAGGCCACTATCAAGTATTCGACAGTGCAGAACTGGTATCCTGGAGACAGTGCGGGCCGTGGCGGAATCTATAACTTTGTCACCAAGCGCGGCAAGTGCCTTGGCCGGCGCTCGCGCATCTCCTGGACGCAGGTGGAGACCGGCTCGGCCATCACGTGGAAATACCCGAGTTGCATTCTATTGGGCGAGGAGAGCGTCGGGGAATTCTATTCGGTGGCCCTGACCAATCATCACCAGCAGGCCGACACCGGAACGAAGATGGTACACATCGGGGCGCGCACACGCAGCAATATTGTCTCAAAAGGGATCTCAGCGGGCCGTGGGCAGAACACGTATCGCGGCCTGGTGAGAATCAACAAGGGCGCTGCCGAGGCCCGCAATTATACTCAGTGCGACTCGCTGCTCATCGGCGATAAGTGCGGCGCCCACACTTTTCCCTATATCGAGGTGCACAACAGCACGGCGCAGGCCGAGCATGAGGCCACAACGTCGAAGATCGGCGAAGACCAGATTTTCTATTGCCGGCAGCGCGGCCTGTCAACGGAGGATGCCATATCCATGATCGTGAACGGCTTCTGCAAGGAGGTACTGCGCGAGCTCCCGATGGAGTTCGCCGTCGAGGCCCGGAAACTGCTCGGCGTCAGCCTGGAGGGTAGCGTTGGTTAAGAAGACGCATATTGGTAATCACGCGTGCGAGACGCGGTTGGCAAGGGAGCGACCGCTGCGCCAGGGAGCTGCATATGCTGACTATTGAAGATCTGCGCGTGCAAGTCGAGCAACGCGAGGTACTGCGCGGCGTGAATCTGCACGTACGGGCCGGCGAGGTCCACGCCATCATGGGACCAAACGGTTCGGGTAAGAGCACGCTCGCGCAGGTGATTGCCGGCCGCCATTTGTACGAGGTGGTCGGAGGGAGCGTGCGTCTGGATGGCCAGGACGTGCTTGTCATGGCGCCCGAGGAACGGGCGGTAGCCGGCATATTCCTGGCGTTTCAGTACCCGGTGGAAATCAGCGGTGTGAGCACCAGCTACTTTCTGCGGGCAGCGCTCAACGCGGTGCGCAAGGGGCGCGGTCTGCCTGAACTGGATGCTGCCGATTTCGCGGAACTGGTGCAGGAGAAGGCCCGCCAACTGGATATGCGCGACGACCTGCTGGGGCGGTCGGTCAATGACGGGTTCTCAGGTGGTGAGAAGAAGCGTAACGAAATACTACAGATGTCTATTCTAGAACCGCGCCTGGCGATACTGGACGAAACTGACTCGGGTCTGGATATAGACGCACTGAAGACGGTGGCGCGCGGCGTAAATGCCCTGCGCAGTCCGCAGCGTGCGTTCATTGTGGTTACACATTACCAGCGGCTGCTCAATTACATTGTGCCGGACCGGGTACACGTCCTTGTCGATGGGCGGATTGTCAAGAGCGGCGGCCCGGAATTGGCGGTTGAGCTGGAGAACCGTGGCTACGAATGGCTGACGGCCGGCGTGACGCTGGCGGCGATACCTGCCAGAGGCGGCTGAGCATCGCACGCAACCCGGTGAGGAGGATGTGGTGAAACCGGTGGTGGGACAAAGTGCGAAGACAACAGTGGGTGCCAAATGCGACGGCGCTACTCTCATGTCGTTGCTGGTGCCGCAGGACCACGCTGATGGCCAGGGGCTGCCGGCCTGGCTGCGCGAGAGACGCGCAGAGTGGCGCAGCCTGGCTGCCATGGTGACCCTGCCGACCGCGCGTGACGAGGAATGGCGCTTCACGAGCCTCACCCCGCTGCTCGCTCGCCGCTTTGTGGTCGCGCGCTCTGAGGAGAGGATTGAGCACAGCAGCCTGACCTCCCTCGTTTCTGGGCAAGGAGATGGGGCCAGGCTGGTATTCGTGAACGGTGTCTTCGAGTCGCGTTTGTCGACTCCGGACCTGGACGAACCGGGGGTAGAAGCTGTTGTTTTGTCCCGCACGCGCGGCGCGCCGCCGGCGTGGGTGGCGGCGCACTTCAGACGAGAAGTCAATAGGCACACGGACGTGTGCGCCATACTCAATAACGCCTGTTTCCGGGACGCCGTTTGCATACGCGTTGCGCCAGGCGCTGTGTTGCGCCGGCCGGTACACTTGATATTTGTAACACACTTGCACAGCGAGCTGCTGGCGGTGCATCCGCATGTGTTCGTGAGCTTGGGGACCTCTGCCACGGCGAGCATATGTGAGCACCATCTTGGCGTTGGCGCAGGCGCGTACCTGACCAATCCGTTTACCCGCTTGGAGATCGGAGACGGCGCGCGGTTGGAGTACATACGCGTGCAGAATGAGCTGCTGGACGGGTTTCACCTTGGCTCTTGCAGCCTGCACCAGATGCGCGATAGTTGCGTAACGGCGCGGTTGTTATCGCTGGGCGGAGCGCTGGTACGCCAGGAGCTGGAAGGATCACTGGAGGGACCAGACGCGGTGTGTACGCTCGGTGGCCTGAGCATTGGGGAACGGCACCAGCACTTGGACACGCACCTGCGGATCGTCCATAGGGCGCCGCGTACCACCAGTCGCGAGGTCTTCAAGGCTGTACTAAGCGGCCAGTCGCGCGGAGTATTCAGCGGTCGCATCATCGTGCAACCCGCCGCGCAGAAGACTGACGCCAAGCAGTCCAATATGAACCTTCTGCTGTCGGACGATTCCCGCTCCTATAGTCGACCGCAGTTGGAGATATATGCGGACGACGTGAAGTGCACCCACGGGGCAACGGCGGGGCGGCTGAACGAGGAGGCCCTGTTCTACCTGCGCTCGCGCGGACTGCCGCTGGCCGCGGCGCGCAGTTTGCTGGTGCACGCGTTTGCTGCCGACATCCTGAGCGAAATCGGCTGCGCCGCGCTGCGGCGGCGCTTGGAGGCTGCTTTGCGGGCTAAGTTGACTTCTGGTCTGGGCGTGGGGGAGCTGCCATGAGTTCGGCCACCGCGCCGCGGACGGACGCGCCGAACCTGGAACTGGACGTTCGCCGTGTTCGCGACGACTTTCCCATACTGCACCAGACGATCCACGGACGGCCGCTGGTCTATCTGGACAACGCGGCTACGACGCAGAAGCCGCGTGTGGTACTGGAGGCTCTGCAACACTACTACGCGAGCGACAACGCCAACGTGCATCGCGGCGTGCACGAGCTGAGCGTGCGGGCTACGCAAGCATACGAAGCAGCCCGCCGCCGAGTGCAACGGTTTCTGAACGCCCGCAGCCCCGCCGAAGTGGTGTTCGTGCGCGGGACCACGGAAGCCGTCAATCTCGTGGCGCAGACCTATGGGCGGCAGCGGGTGCGCGCTGGCGATGAGATCATCATCAGCATTTTGGAGCATCACTCTAATATCGTGCCGTGGCAAGTCCTCAGCGCGGAGACGGGGGCCACACTGCGCGTCCTTCCGCTTGACGAGCGTGGCCGATGCGACTTGGGTGTCTACAGAACGCTGTTGAATGAACGGACCAGGTTGGTAGCTGTGGCGCAGGTATCCAATGTGCTGGGAACAATCAACCCCGTGCGCGACATGATTGTCTGGGCGCACGAGTTGGGCGTGCCGGTCCTGGTGGACGGGGCGCAGGCCGTACCGCACTTGGAGGTGGACGTGCAGGCGCTGGACTGCGATTTCTACGTCTTTTCCGGTCACAAGGTCTACGGTCCGATGGGTATTGGCGTGCTGTACGGGAAACGGTGGTTGCTCCAGGAGATGCCACCTTACCAGGCGGGCGGCGAGATGATCAGTCGCGTCACTCTGGAAAAGACTACTTACGCGGAACCGCCACACAAGTTCGAGGCCGGCACACCAAATGTGGCTGGGGCGATCGGCCTGGCAAGCGCTTTGGATTACCTGATCGGATTGGGCCGCGAGCGGATCGCGGCCTACGAGCGCGACCTCCGCGAATACGCGGTCCGCCAACTATCGCAAATCCCTGGGGTCCGCCTATTGAGCAGCGCAACGGAGGGAGCGCCGCTGGTGTGCTTTACTGTCGAGGGCGTACATCCGCACGACGTCGGTAGCGTGTTGGATACAATGGGTGTAGCAATTCGCACAGGTCATCATTGCGCGCAGCCGCTTATGGACTACCTTGGCCATGCTGCTACGTGCCGCGCCTCGTTCGCTTTCTACAATACTAGAGAAGAGATTGATGCTTTGGCAGTAGCCTTACGTCACGTAATCGACTTATTGAAAGGCTGAGTGTGCGGGCGGACCTCTACGAAGAGCTGATCTTGGACCACTACCGCCAGCCGCGCAATCGCGGGCCGCTGCCCGACGCGAATGCCCAGGCCGAGGGATACAATCCATTGTGTGGCGATCAGGTAAGAGTATGCGTTAGACTGCGCGGAGACGTCATCGAACAGGTGGCCTTCGAGGGGCAGGGTTGCGCCATTTCGACGGCCTCCGCTTCCTTGATGACCGAGTCGGTGCGCGGCAAGACATTGGCTGACGCACGCGCTCTGTGTGAGCGATTTCACTTGCTGCTGACGGCTGGTCCGGCGGCGGTTCCGTTGGCCGAGCTGGGCAAGCTGGCGGCGTTTGCCAGCGTGTGGCGTTATCCGGCACGTGTCAAGTGTGCGACACTGGCCTGGCACGCGCTGGAGGCTGCCCTACGCGGCACCGATCGCACTGCGTCCACACCCTGATGGCGCGTCAGGCGGCGTCTTTTGCTCGAATGGGCGGGCGACTATAGTGCTCTTGTCGGCCGGGCGCTCGGCGGTGATCGCACCACGAATCGCGCGCGGCGTCGGACATGAAGGAGACGATATTGGCCCGCCCAATACAGCCGGTGGTGCTGACTGTAGCCATGGGAGTCAGCCTGACATTGCTGGGTGCGTGTGCCGGCAGGGCGCCAGGCGGCAGCCGGGCGTACGACCCGCGGGGCGCTGGCAGCGCCGAGAGGGCGCGCGAGCAAACCGAGCGACTCAGGCAGCAACGCCGACTCGAACGCCGGATTGAGATCGCGCAGCTTCGATTGGCCCAGTGCCAGATTGCCGACGAACATGAGGCGCTGCGCTATCGACAGCGCCTGGCCCGCGCAGAGAAGGAGTTTGAGCTGGCGCGGCGGCGAGTCGAGATCTTCAACGAGATGACGATTCCCAACCGGCTGGCGCGGGCCGAGCTGCTGTTGCAGCGTGCGGAAGATGACCTGGTCGAGGCGCGGGAGGAACTCGAACGACTTCAAGGCGCATGTAGCGCCGAAGAGTCCCTGACAGCGCAGCAGGCCGCCGGTCTGGAACACGCCAGGCGGGTCGTCGAGCGCCGGCAGCGCGAAGCCGAGATCCAGCGCGAGGAGCTGCGTCTTCTCCGGGAAGTGTTGCTGCCGTTGGAGGCCATGGAGTTGCAGCTCGAATCCGATCGCCGCAAACAGGCCGTCCTGGAGTTGCACTGGGACAACGAGTCGGCCATGCTCGATCGGCGCATGGCCTTGCTGGAGGCAGAGGAGGAGGTGGAGCGTTTGGAGAACGAGCTAGCCGATCTGATGCGCCAGGTCGAAGGTCAGGCCCAGCAGGCGGGCGCCGCGAGCGACACGCAACCGGCCGGCGCGACAGACAGCGCTACGCAAGCCGGCCGGACGCCGTAGGGGTACCTGCACATCAGCGAGAAGCCGGACGACACGCCTTTGGGGCGCGCGTGTCGGTAGGTGGTAGTGTGCGGGGTGACCGGCAGTCATGGCAGGGGCGGCCCGCTACTGGGGCCCGGGGCCAGCCGGTAAGCGCGAACACTCCGTTTATGACAGACTCCCGCGGACCCGCGCCATGAGTGGGTGACCGGGGAGATCCTAGCGATCGGAATTCACCAAATCCGAAACAAAGGTCTTGGATAGCAGCTTCTTGGTGTACTCCGCTGCGTCTTGGCAGGTTTTCTCCAGGCGTGCCAGAGCGCGCTGCTTGCTCTGGGCCACATTGCGCAGTAGCAGATCGCCGGAGATCGGGCCTTCGATCGCCTCGACAATCTCCAGCAGCGAGATTTCGTCGGCCGGCTTGCGCAACACGAAACCGCCCGCCGGGCCACGCTCACTGCTGAGAATCTGGGCACGGACGAGTTGTTGCAGGATCTTCAGCAGATGACCGGAGGGGATGCCACAGGCCTCTGCTATATCGCGCCCCTGAATCGGCGTTCCATTGGAGTTTTCTGCCAGATGTGCGGTGGCAAACACTGCGTAGGCTGCCGCCCTGCCAAGTCGCATGCTTCACCTCGACAACACCGCGGAAACTAACCTACACCCACGGCGCCAGCCGCGGTCCATCCCAGCGCCACACATCGGCCCCGGCACCCGCCGCTTGCACGGCCCCACCCGCCCCGATTCAACCGGCTGCAAGCCGAAGCCCAGTATAGCGCTTTCGCGCGCCGCTGCCAAGTGCGCGCAGACAATTGGCGCGCGGCGCCGCCCACGTGTCGGCGGCTGGACGTCGCCCGCTTGTGATACCGCTCGGTTGCTCAGATTGGCGGCTTACTGCTTGACGAAATACAGCATTATCGCAGCATTGCCGGTTGGCGCTTCAGCGGTTATGTCCACTTTGTACGCGCCGACCTCCACTTCGGAGGCCTCCTTCAGCACGAGCCGATCGGCGAAGCACTGCTGGTCCAACGTGAAGGTGTGGGTCCCGTCGTCAGACAGCGCGCCCAGCTCGTCGGCCGCGACACGCACGGTCGTGCTGTTAGGCTCAAAGACTGATGTCGGCCAGGTCGCCGCCGTGTCGATGTCGCTGACCGGCTGGCCGTCGGCGTCGTAGAAGAAGAAGTGGAAAGTGTAATCCATCCCGGTAATCGGGGCACCGGTCTCGTCCGGCGGCGGACGAAAGACCAGCACCAGGTCTTGATCGCCGTCGATGCGCAGAGGTGCGCTAGGCGAGCCGTTGGCTCGCGGGTCGGTGATATCGAACGGCTGGGTGTCTCCGGGTGGGCCATACTCCACGAGGGTGGGGATGTTCTTGAAGACGTAATTGATCATGCGCGAGACCTGCGTGGTGGTCCCGTCGTCGAACGCGACTTCCAGGGTAAAGGTATCGCCCGCGTCCATCACCGCCTGCGGGACGACAAACGCTTCAAAACGGTCGCCGGATGCGGTCAGGGCGTAATCGATGGCCTTCCACAGTTGTTCGCTCGCACCCCGCACAGTGGCGACCGTCAGATAAGCCGGTCCGGGGGTTTCCAGCAGGTGTGCCGTCGTTATGGCGCGCGTCGCCCCGGCTTCACTGAATACCTCAAAAGTGATGACGGTCTGCTGTGCAAGAGCTTCGCTAATCTGCTCTTCGGTTCCCCTGTAGTAGGTCTGGGCGTCCTCAGCCTGGATCTTCAAGTTCATGAAGAAGTTGACGTGGATATCGCTCGTAGCCCCCGTCCACTCATCGCCCTTATCAAAGTCGTCCACCACGCCGTTGCCATCGTCATCGGCGTCCAGCAGGTCGATCAGGCCGTCCCGGTCGGCGTCAACTTTTCCGGCCGGTCGGCCTTCGTCCGCGACCGTATCTTGTCCTTTACCAACCGACGCCAAGCCGATCGGTGCCCCATTCTGATTGACGCGCGCCGCAAGATTCGAGTCGGCCAGCCCTTCCACGTCACTGTCGTCCCCCGGCACGATTGGTTCCGTGGCGGGGTCATCGGGCAGGATGATGGTGCCCAGGTCGGCATCGCGTTTCATGGCTAGGCCCGTGACACCTGCTCCCCCGTCTGCTCCCATTATCACCGGGCCGACAGCGCGGCCGTCCGGACCCAGTATGGTGACCACGAAGCTGTTGCCGGCCTCCTCGTCAGGCAGCGGGAGGTTGAACTCGCCATTCGAGTCGGTTTCCACGCGGTAAACTCGGCCGGTCTGGTCGCTCTGGGCGACGATCGTGAATGGGTAGGTCTGACCCTGAAGGCGTGGGCGGGTCTTGGTGGTCTGCCCCGGGTTGAGACGCCCACTGATGACAAGAGCTCCTGAGGTGCCCTGATCGTTGTTGTCGTCGTTCAGACCGTCGTCGTCAGTGCCGGCGTCGTCCGAAGGGGGGCGCCACCCATTGCAGCCACTGAGCGCCAGGGTTGACAGCACAACCCCAAGCAGCAGTAAGCAGTTACGTCTGGACACATTTGCCTCCTTTGATCTCGGTGCGGCTTCGGCTGAGCAGCTCTGATTCCACAAGATCTCCCTAATATCGTCTTTATCGGGCCACGCTGATGCCGGCGTTAACGTCAGCGTTGTGGCAGGCAAGACCTGCGCTGGCTGCGGATCGGCCACCCCAGGCCAAGGCTGCCGGCACGCTTTTGCAGACAGCTCCAACGGGCCATAATGAGCGCGCATGCTCAAACAGCATCATCAAGTGGTCTTGGCATTGTTGATGCTTGCCGACGCGGTGGCAGTGGCGGCGGCTTGGCTGGGCAGTTATTGGCTGCGTTTTCGCCTGTTGCCAGTGGACCCGGCCAAGGGTGTCCCGGCCCTCTCCGACAAGTTCTTGCCGATGCTGCCGCTGGTGGTGCTCGGGCACATCGTCATCTTCTACCGCCTGCGGCTTTACCGTCCGCGCCGCGGGGAAAGTCGCTGGCACGAGCTGCGCGACATCCTGAAGGCGTTCTGCGTGGCCATCGTGGTGGTAGTGCTGATCGACTATGCCATGCCGGCCAGCCACAAGCTCTCGCGGCAATTCGTGGCGACCTACGCAGTGGTAGGGGCGGGGTTGTTCGCACTACTACGCATGGCGGTGCGGACGCTGACGCGCACCCTGCGGCGCCGCGGCTACAACCGCCGGTTCGCCGCTATCGTCGGCAGCGGACGCATGGCGCAACGGCTGTTGCGGGCTTTGCGCGCCAACCCGTGGACCGGGTACGAGGTGGCCTACTTCGTGGACGATGAGCCTGCCCCGGAAAAGATCCACGAGGTGCCGGTGCGGCACCCCCTGGCCGCTTTGGCGAGCATAGTCGAACGTTATCCGGTGGATGCGGTCTTCATTGCACTGCCGACGCATCAGGCGCATCGTCTGGATGAAGTCCTGGCGACCTTGACGACCTCGGTGGTGGATATTCGCCTGGTTCCTGACATGAGCACGGCCTTGGCCGTTCACCCGAATGTGACGCAGCTCGACGGTGTGCCGATCCTTTCGCTGCGTCAATCGCCGGTGTACGGCTGGAATGCTCTGGTCAAACGGGCCTTTGATCTGACCGTTGGCAGCTTGTGCCTGTTACTGGCGGCGCCACTCATGGCAGTCATTGCCCTGGTGATAAAGCTGACCAGTCCCGGGCCGGTGCTATACCGTCAGCGGCGGATGGGGCTGGATGGTCAGGAGTTCACCATGCTCAAGTTCCGCACGATGCGAGTGGACGCGGAGGCGGAGGGGCCGGTCTGGTCTCAGCCCGCCGACCCGCGCCGCACGCGCATCGGTGCCTGGCTGCGCCGCACCAGTCTGGATGAACTACCTAACCTTTTTAATGTGCTGGCCGGCCAGATGTCGTTGGTCGGTCCGCGCCCCGAGCGGCCCGAGTTCATCGCCCAGTTCAAGCACCAGATTCCCAAGTACATGCTGCGCCACAAGATGAAAGCCGGCATGACCGGCTATGCGCAGATTCACGGCTGGCGCGGCAACACTTCGCTGCACAAGCGTATCCGTCATGACGTATACTACATTCGGAACTGGAGCCTGATGCTGGACATCCGCATCCTGCTTCAGACTCTTGCAACCATGTGGTTCAGTCGGCACGAGGACGCGGGCCCGACTCCCAAGAGTGCGGAAGTCCCGCTTCCGACGACGCCGGTCGAGACGGGTGGCCCCGGCGGTGGCCCGCTCCTGCCGGAAGCGCCGCCGCCTGAGCGACACGACCGGCAGACCGCGCCATCGTCGTAATCTGGTGCAAAATGTGTTTTTTAGAGCACATTGGGCGCCCGATGCGGCCATCGTATCGGCGTCGGTCGCCGGCAATTCTGCAAGCACTCTGCCACTCTGTTGGGGGCCAGCGCCCGGAACCAGGCTTAAGGTGGCCAAAAGCACTCAACCGATAGGCACTGTTGCGCCAATAGGCTGGCGCTTCAAGGTCAGGAGGACCGGCAGTGCGCGGGGTCCATGCTGGCGCGACGTCGGGGGCCATGCTCTTCGGATCATCACCGGCCGCTACGGCAGCGGACGGGCGTGCCTTTCGAGTCGGCGTTTTGCTTGTGGCACTAGCGGTTCTCAGTCTCTTTGATCTGGCCCTGACACAGGCCCAGGTGGGGCGGGGCAATTTCGCCGAGGCCAACGTGCTGGCCTGGCCTGGTTTGGCGAACGGGCTGCCGGGTATGTTGCTGCACAAGGGGCTGCTGTTCGGCGTCGGAGTGGCGATTCTCTACCGGTTGCGGCGCCACTGGCAGAGTGAAGCCGCCTTGTGGCTACTGCTGCTGTGCCACCTGGCGCTGGTCGGGTGGTGGCTGAGCTACCTCGAACACGTCGAGTGCTGTCTAGCTGACCCGGCGGTGGTCAGCGTCGCGGTTCGCTTCTGAGGCTCCCGGTGCCGGCCGGCGGCACTTGCCGGGTCGCGATGACTTGCCACCGCCCCAGGCCTTATAATCGCGCCCGGACCGAGGTGCCCCATGCCCAGTAAGCCATCGGGAGCGAAAACAGATCTGGCCAAGGTGGTCGAGCGACAGATGCGCAATTGGGAGCTGGCCCGCGCCCAACAGGTGGAGCCGCAGGCCGAGAGCTCGCCGGCCGAAGTGGCCGAGTTCGTCACCATCTCGCGCTCGGTTGCCAGCGGCGGTTCGGAAGTGGCCAACGCCTTGGGCGAGCGTTTGAACTGGCCGGTGTTCGACCGCGAGATCCTCCAAGCGATGGCCGGCGACGACCACCTCCGGGAACGCCTTTATGAGCACATGGACGAGCGCGACGTCAGTTGGCTGGACGCCGCCATCCGCTGGCTGTTGGGTGGCGAGTTGCGCAAGGACGACTATTTCTACCGCTTGACCGAGACAGTGCTGGCCCTGGCACGCCAAGGGCATGCGGTCTTCCTGGGGCGGGGCGCCGACCTGATCTTGCCGCGCGGGCGCGGATTGCGCGTGCGTGTCACGGCCTCCAAGGAGCGGCGGGCGCGTACGCTGGCGCAGCGCGAGGGCATCAGCGAGGTGCTGGCGATGGCGGAGATCGAGCGCATCGACCGCGAACGAGCCGAGTTCCGCCGCAACCGCTTCGGCAAGAACGCCAACGAGGTTACCTGCCACGACCTGGTTGTCGTGATGGACGGCTTCAGTGTGGAACAAGCCGTCGAGATCATCGTCGGCGCCATGCGCGTCCGGGGCCTGATTTGCTGACGACAGGCGCTCTCAGGGACTGTGTTCGAGCTGGATGAACAACGTCGTAACGAGCTGGTCGAAACCTGGGCGCGGCGGGTAGTGGCACGCGGGCTGGGGACGGCGGCGGTATTCCTGCTCGAAGCACACAAGCCCCTGGGGCGATTCGGGGCGAGCGCCCTGGTGGCTTTCGAACCCCTGATCAGAGGCATACTGTCCCGGAATCCCATCGAGCTGGCTGCCTTCGTCGCCGACGTGGACAACATCGAGCGCCTGATCCTGCGGATCGAAGCGCTGGAAGACGAGCGGGTGGCGCAACAAACGGCGGAGTTGCGTCGCCGGCGGGAGGTGCGCCGGCGGGCGCGAAGCATCGCCAGGTTGCGACGCCGTCGCGGCCCACCGTCGGTCAGCGGCCCATAGCGGCGTCGGCGTCCAGCGGGACGAACTCCACGCCGACCCGATGGCGGCGTCCCTCCACGTGCGTGCAGTGCCGCACGATACCCTTCATCAGCGGCCGGCCGGGCAGCGACTCAAAACGCGTATAGACGATGGTGCCGGGATAGACGAATGCGTCGTACAGGAAGGAGAAGCCCTGGGCCGAGAGGTCGCAGGTGCTTACCTTGACCGGCCGGCCTTGCAGTTCCAGGGCGCCACCGGCCAGCATGGTCAACGACAGCCGGGCGCGCCACACCTGCCGCTGATGGCGGCGCACACGCGGGGCGTCTTGGCGCGATTCGTGCCGACGGCGCAGCACCTCGATGAGTTCGCTGGCTGTGGGAGTCCAGGATGACGGGCTCCCCGACTTGGCCGGGCACGGCCGGCCATGCTCGCTGGCTACCTGACGGCCATCGCGCTCGCTCATCGCACGTCCACCGCTCGCTGTCGATAGCAGGGAGGCCGGTCGCGGTCGGGAAGCTCCCCGTGTTTTGCGCATCGGTTGGTTGGCGGCGGGAGTGGGCGACCACGAGTTCGCAGCCATCGGTTGCGGGCCGGGGCATATGCTATCGGACGCTGTCGCCCGATATGGCGCCCTTTGGGACTCACCCGCCCGCCAATTTGCCGAACCAGTCCTCGATGAGGAATGCGATGCGCGGCGCCAGCCACGAAAGCCGCGTGTTCACCGTGTTGCCGAAGCTGGCCCCGAACCCGATCATCATCACCAGTCGGCCGGCAGACAGCACGCCGCTGCCGACACGACTCTTGGGTCGGAAGAAGAAGACGAAGTAAATCAGCGATAACCCGAGCACCAGCACGAACACCAGGTGTTCGAAACGTGCCCACGGGTCGACGACGCCGCCGGGCAAGGGCGACCACGGCCACAACGGCTGGATCGAATCTAGAACCTGAGGGATGACCAATCCGATCTGTTTCTGGAACTCCGGCCCCAGGGCGGCCCCCAGGAACACGGCCACGATAAGCTGATTCAGCCAGCGGTAGCGGCGTGAATAGGTGAAGAACCACAGCGCCCCGGGGAAGGCCAGCAGCAGCCACCAGAGTTGGCCGCGCTGCTGGGGGTCGGTGAACCCGGCGTAGATTGTGCCCCCCCAGTCTTCGATCACCAGGCGCTGAAAGGCGATCAGGGAGTAGGCCAGCGCCCCGCCCATGATGATCGCCTCGGTGAAGCGGTAGAAGCGGTTGTCGCCCAGCAGGAAAGCGAATACCCCCAGCGTGCAAAACGCTATGAAGAACTCGCCGACGCGCGCTTCGATCAGCTCTTTGAAGGCCCGGTCGGTCAAGGCCGCGACGTCGCGCATCTCAGGCGGAATGCCGGCGATTTCGGCCTGGGCCTCGATCTGCGCCCGCAGCTCCGCGCGGCCGACGCGCTCATAGCGCGCATAGGTGCGATTCGGGTCGTCATCGGGCCGGGCCGGGCGCAGGCGCGGCAGACGCTGATCAGCGGCGAAGCGCCAGGCGTCCCAGGCCGCTGCCCCGCTGAACGCCCCGACGAACAACCCGAACAAGCCGTACATCAGCCAGCGTGGAAGCGGCGGTAGGGCTTGTCGCTGGGCGGGAACCCGCGTCGGGCCACTGGTCGCCGCGCGCTGCGCCGGACGACTGATCAGGTAGGCCACGTTGCCAATCAGCACCAGTGCTAGCAGCAACGTCTTGCCGGCGCTGAGGGCGTTTTCCAGCGGACGCGTGCTCGGCTCGTCGGGGTCCAACAGGCTGCGATATTCGCTGGCGCCGCGGGCCGAGTTCAACAACCCGAAGAGCTGGCCGGACTTGACGTAGGGGTAGAGGTCCGTGGCCACGATGCCGGGCGTCGCCGGGCCGATCAGCAGATGAGGGTATTCGCTCTTGACCAGACCGGCGATATCGCGCGACTCGTCGCCGGCCGAGATTGTCAGCACTGCCGACACGTCCCGAATCGAGCGCAGGCGCGACAGCAGCGGGAAGCTGGCATCATCGGTCAGATCACGGCCGTACACGAAGTCGCGGCGATACAGGGCGCGCGGCGCCAGCACGATCTGCCGGGCGAAGGGCGCGAAGACCTGAGCGTTGATGTACCCGAAGTCCAGGTAGTCTTCCCCGTACACCCAGGTGGGGATGGGCTGCCCACGTTTGCGGGCCAGTTCGATTTCACGGGCCTTGGCCTGCTCGAAGGCCACCATGGCCGTATCGTGGTAGACCGGGTCCACCAGTGTGCACAGGAAAACGAACTTCAGCCGGCGGCGCAGCAGGTGCCGCATTATGACGTCGAACTGCGGTGCGTTCTCGCCCGATGTGCCTGGTCCCCAGTTGTGGATAACCAGGATAACCTTCTCGCGCTGGACCGGGTCGTTGGCGATCTGCTCGATGGTGTCGTAGAAATGACGAACGTAGGTTTCCGGGTATATCGGCAAGCTGTAGAGCACGAAGAACGGCGCGCTGAGCACGGCCACCAGCACAAGGTACACCACGCGCCGGTCCAGATTCGCCAGTCGCGCCGCCAGTCGGATCATGTCTGCTCTCCGCTGGGACGCACCTGGATGATGCCTTTTTCCAGGCCAAGCAGGATGCGCAGGCCGGCGGCGATGGTAGCCACGGCGATGCCGATGGCCAGGCCGCGCTGCATGCCCGACATCATCACGCGGTTATCGAAGTCCGCCCAGGCCGGGAGGTTCACCCACCAGTCGGCCGTCGGATCGGCGCCCAGCAGCCGATTGAACGCGGCGCTCAACCATCCGCCCACTGGGTCGCTCCCCAGGATCATCACGGCTGCCGACAGCATCATCACCGTCGCTTCCAAGGAGCGCAGCCGGAAGGCGCGATAGGCCGCGTAGGTGATGTAGAAGCCCAGCAGCGCCATGACGGTCTGCGCCAGAGGGTTGATGAAGTACTGGAGATAGAAGGTTCGCGGGCGAAAGTGATAGGTCTGGTGGTAGGTGTAGTACTCATGCAACAGGGCGCGATCGGCGGGCGTCAAAGCCGCCAGTGCCTGTTGGCGTTCGTGCGGATCGGCGCTGCACAAGGCGGCCTCGTACGCGGCCCGCGCGGCCTGGGTGCGCTCGGCCAGCCGACGTTCCGCCCGTTCCAGGCGATACTCCCAAACCATGAACCCCAAGACACTGAAGAACGTTACGAATAAGACGAGCGAGAATCCCCAGCCGCGTCGTCGGCGGAGGATCGTCGCCCCGTGGGCCTGGAATAGATTGATGACGCCGATGGCCAGCGCCATGGTGAGGACGATGCTCATGGCCCGGTTGAGCACGTTGCGGATGCTGGCCAGCCCCAAGGACTGCCCGACGGCAGTGTCTTCGCCGACGGCGAAGGAGATGATGAAGTAGCTGGCCCCCAGGACGACCGCCAGCCAGATCATTCGTGCGCGCATCCGCCGGTCTCTACTCCACTGCGGACCGTAGCCGCTGCACCCACTCGGCGACGGCCGGAATAACACTCAGCAAGGACCCCAGCACGATCAGCGCCAGCACACCCAGCTTGAACAGATCCTGCGCTCCCAGGCTGCCCAGCAAGCGCGGATCCTGACTGAGCTTGGCCGACGCCGCCCAGAACTCCTCTCCGATCAGCGTGTAGTCGCAGGCCGCGATGAAGAAGGGAATCTGGTAGAGCTGGTCGGTGCCGGCGATCTGCATGGCATTGATGACCTGGCCGGTCTCCGCAAACAGCAACGAGTCGGCCTCCCAGCGCCCAAAGTAGAAGCACGCCGCCGGCTGCTCCTCCAGCATCCAGCCCATCGAGGCGATGGCAAAGAAGAACTGCCCACCCGGGAAGTAGCGGACATCTTCGGAGCGAAACTGCTCGATGGCTCCCGCATCGGCATAGCCGTCCCGCACAGCAGCTATGTGCAATGGGAGGGCGTCCGGATAACACACCGGAACGATCAAACGATTGGAGAGCGCCCCGCTCAGCTCTGCCACCCGGCGCAGCATCGGCATGGAAGCATAGGTTTGGATAAATTTCAGCTCGGCCGCGCCGCCGCCAGTGAACAGCGTCGGCCGACCCATTTCCGTGGCCCGCGCGACCGCTTCTTCGAACATGAGCACGCCAGGGATGTCCCGAATCGGCAGCGTCCGTCCGCGCCGCGCCAGCCAGACACCCGCCAGTACTGCTGCCACGATCAGCAACACGCCCACTCGCGGCACGATGAAGCGCAGCGTGTCACCTGCGTCAGCGGCCCAAGTCGCGGCCGGCATCCAGAGAACGCCCAGCAGACTTAGACGGTTGACAGCCACACCCAGCGGTGCACCCCAGCCGGGCGGATTCGTCGCCCGCCGCCAACCTTCGTCTCGTCTGTCGTCGACTCGTGTTTCCAGAGGCATGCGGGCGTCAGGGTTGGTCGTCGCGCCTTGTTGAAGAATCGTCCGGCTCGATCGGTCCCGCGGGAATCTGGCCGCGCGGGCTGCCTTCGTCTGCGGGCGGCTTGAGCTTCTCTCGCGGCGGGGGTTCCGGCTCGTCGCGGTCCAGCTCCTCCTGTACCTCGCGCAGCCCTTTCTTGAACTCCGCGATCCCACGTCCCAGTGAACGTCCGACTTCGGGAAGACGCTTGCCGAACAAGAGTAGCGCGACAACGCCGATCACCAGCAGATGCCAGGGGTCGAACGGCGAGAAACCCAAGATGTGCAAGCCGTTTGTCAATGAGCTTCCTCCGGGAAGTCCGCGCTGGCGGCGCCCAACCCCACGCCAGACCAAGGGTTATTGTGGCGCCGGCTGCCGCCACTGTCAAAGACTGTTTATGCCGCGCCCGCGGCCAAGGCCGCGGCGAACCGCGACGGGGCGGCACCGACTCCACCGCGGCCAGGCGGCCGAGGTTGGGCGCGGAGGTTGCCGATGGCTATTATCACGAGTCTGTCAGTGCCCCCATGCGTCGTATCCTGGACTTTCTGCGACTCGACGACCTGCCCCCACTGACCCGGCCGAACTATCTGGCCGAGCTGCGTCAAATCCCGCTTTGGGGGGTCGTCCTCGGAACCGTTGAGGCCAGCTTGGTCAGCGTGGTGGCTTCGAAGACCTTCGGCGCATCGCCGCTGTTGACCACGATCGTCTGGGCAATCCCGGTCGTCATGAACCTTCTCAATCTGGTTTGGGGAGCACTGCTGCGCGGTCGACGACGCAAGCCGGCGTTCCTCCTGCTGGTGGCGTGCGGGTCGGTGGCCGTCGGCTCAGTGGGGCTGACCTCGGCGGACTGGAGACCGTGGGGCGGGTGGCTGTTCGCTGCTCAGATCGCCCTGGTCCATTTCTTCGTGTCCGGCCTGGTCACCCTGCGCACAACCATGTGGCAGGTCAACTATCCGGTCACGCACCGCGGCCGTATCGCCGGCCGACTGCAAACCCTGCAACTTCTGCTGGCTGCCATCGCCAGCTTGTTGCTCAGCCTGTTGTACGACCGTGATCCACTCGCCTATCGATTCGTGTACCCGCTGGTCGGGCTGATCGGGCTGGCCTCACTGCTGCCGATCCGCCGACTCCACATGCGCGGCGAGCAACGCGAGTTGCGCCGGTTTGAAATGTATCTGCGGCAGGTCAACCATGGCCGGTCGCAGCGCGGCCTGGGAATCTGGTCGGCGTTACGCGAAGCGGTCGGCATTCTACGCAGCGACAAGCTCTTCGCCCGTTACATGCTGGCCCAGTTCCTGCTCGGTTCCTCCAACTTCTTCACCGACCCATTCCTGGTGAACGTGCTCAGCAAGGACCTGGCCTTCGACTATTTCACCTGCCAAGCGCTGATGTTCCTGATTCCCACGGCGGTGCTGCTGCTCTCGATACGCTTCTGGGCAGCCTTCTTTGACCGCGTCGGCGTGCTCGGCTTTCGCATGCACAACAGTGCGGTGTGGGTGATTTCCTATGCCGCGGCGGCGGTCGCCCTGCTGCTCCTGGCCATCGGCGGCCGCGCCTGGTTGCTGGTGGCGCTACCGGTACTGATCGTGGGACGAGTATTCAACGGTCTGGGGAGTGCCGGCGGGAAAATCGCCTGGAACCTGGGACACCTGTATTTCGCCCGCGAACATCAAACCGAGCTGTACATGGGCATCCACGTCGGATTGACCGGTGTGCGCGGACTGATCATGCCGCTGTTGGGACTGCTGGCCGGCAGGGCCTTTGGATACGGCGCCTTGCTGATCGCGGTCGGCCTCGGGTTGGTGGCGCACGCCCTCTTCCGACGTATGTTGGCCGGTAGTGAGCGCCCGGCAGCCGGTCAGCCGGGAGCCGCGGCCCGCTGACGAGCAGTGCTGCCCGGCAGGCCGCGGGCCGCCTGTTCGCCGCCGCCTGCTGCGGCGCTTAGTGCTCTGCTTCGAGCGGTATCCAGACGGTGAAGGTCGTGCCCTGCCCGGGACGCGACTGCACTTCGATCTTGCCGCGATGGGCGCTGACGATGTGATTGACGATCGCCAGCCCCAGCCCGACACCCGGTGCCTGCCGCACCTGCGTGTCGTCGCCGCGGAAAAAGCTCTCGCCCAGGCGTTTGAGTTGTTGGCGGCTCATGCCGATGCCGTGGTCTTCGACGCTGATCAGCATGACCGCGCCTTCACGTCGCACCGTCAGGCGCACGTACTTGCCCTGACCGGCGTAGCGGTAAGCGTTTTGCAGCAGATTGACGATCACCTGGTGCAGGGCGTGCGCGTCAGCGCGCATGATCGGCAAGTCGGGCGCGATTTCCAGCCTGGTCGTGAAGCCTTCCTGCTGGAGCTGCGGCTCGAAAAGCAGCCAGGCTTGCCGGGCTACAGCGGCGATGTCGCAGGAAGCGAACTGATATTGCTTGCGGCCGGACTCGATGCGTCCCAGGTCCAGGATGTTGTCCAGCAACACCGTCAGATGCTCGGCCTGCCGGGCGATGGTCTCATGGTAGCTCTGCACACGTTCCGCGTCGCGCACGCGCTGCTCGGCCAAGGTCTCGGCCAGCAGGCGAATCAAAGCCAGCGGCGTCTTCAGTTCGTGGCTGACGTCAGCTACGAAACGACCCTGCATGCGCAGCAGCTCGCGCTGCTGACGCACCGCCCGGATCATCATCCAGATGACCAACGCCCAGGCTCCGACGGTGCCCAGTGCGGTCGCGGCCACCAGACCCTGATGGCGGCGCGCCGCGCGGCGCAGGTCGGAGTCGGTGGCCGGCGTCGCCACCAGCCGGGCTCCGCCGAACTCGCTACCCAGCTCCGCCAGCAGTGTGGCCGCTGGCGCACCCTCACCGCCATCGACCTGCCACGCTGACAAGTCCGTAGCGCAGCAGTACCGCGCCAGCAGGATCGCGGCCGGCGTGACCAGCGCCACCCGCAGTACGGCACTCGCCGGCGCACTGGCGATGACGATCACTTCGCCAGTGCCGTCGCGTACGTAGTCGAAGATCGGTCCATCCGCGGTGAACGTCTCGGTAGCACGCCTGGTCAGCGCTCGGCGCGCGGCGGCGATCATAGCCGTTCGCCGCCTGGCACGCCGCACCAGCTCGGCCAGCCCGACGTTCAGATCCTCGTCCTCCGCTAATCCCAACGCCGTCAGTTGGTCGCTGAGACGCTCGATCTCCACTTCCGACAACCGCGCCGGGTGGTCGGCCAGCAGCGTAGTCAACAAGTCTGACAGGGCGCCTTGGGCGCGGGCCTGGTCGCCGGCGGCTTGCAAGGCGGCAACGCGCGCCAACTCCGCCCGAAACGCCAGCCGCGTCAGGCGCGGAGTGGAGCGCAGAACTTGCGCGGCCTCGGCGAAAACGCGAGCGGCTGCCAACGGTCGACCCAGTTGTTGCTCACAAGCCGCGATCGCCAGCAGCGCTCCCGCCTGCGCCAAAGGGTCGCTGCCGGTTGCTTGGCGACGTAGTTCCGGCAGCGCTTCCAGCAGGCTCCGTTGCCCGGTGTCCTGCACGGCGGCGCTGACCGCTGGCAGGGCTGCTGGTTCGTCGAGCGGGGGCCGCGGGTAGAAGGCGCATACTGCGTCGGTGCGGCAGAGCGCCGCCAGTAGCCAAGTCGCTTGTGTGCCGACCCAGGCATCCAACTCGTCGGGTCCGCCGCTGTCCAATGCTGCCCGAGCGTTGTCGAGGTTGCGCAGGGTATCGGCGCGCAAAGCGGCCCGCTGCTGGGCTACCACGGTCGCGGCGGCACTGCGCAAGTCCGCCAGCTCGCGGGCTAGCAGCGCTCGGCCCTGGCGCACTACGGCCCAGATGGTCAGTGCGCTCAGCAACAAGCTGACAGCGATGGTGACGAGCAGCAGTCGGCGTTCGACGACGCTTACCAAAGCGAACCTACTTTCGCTGCGGGTCCAGTCCGGCAGGAAAATCAGGAGCCGTTGCTGGCTGTGACGGGTCGGGCCAGCCATGGCGCGCCGTCAGTTCGCGCCAGCTCCGCCTGACGTACTCGGTCAGTTTAGCTCGCGCCGAGTCCAGTGCTGGTTGCAGATCGAACGGCTCGGTGGGCTCGAACACCACGGGGATTTCCTGATCCGCCAGGCTGACGCTGAGGATGGTTTGCTCGCGCGGCCCATGCGTGCCGAACACGTAGAGAATCTCGTCACGGACCTGAAGCCGCAGCCCCAGGCGGGTGTATGCGAAGCGCTCCGGCAGAAACGTCGGCAGTGGCACACCGACGGTCCGACGCAGGACCGTGGACAGCAAGTCGCGCTCCACCCAGCGGTCCACGCCAGGCTGCCCGCCGACGCTGATTTCGGCGTCCAGACTGCGCAAGCGATTGCGTTCGATCGTCAGATCGTCGATCAGGATTTGCGCCCGACCGCTCATTCGACCCCAACCGGACGCTGCGGACAACACCTCCAGGTCGAGATCTTCGCAGCTACCGGAAAGCACCAGCCGTTCGATACCCGCAGTGGACAGTTCCGCGTGCCGGACGTTCAGCGTCGTTCGCCCCCCGCAGTCAGCCAGCCCGCAGGCCGTCAGCATCTGACCGAGTCGCAGACCGGTGCAGGTGCCGTGAAACGCCAGGCGCGTCGGAACGCCGTCGACTATGGTCAATTGCTCCAGTTCCACTTCCGGGGCCGCGCCTTGCCAGGGCGGCTCGAACAACCCGCTGGTGCACTCCTCGAGCGATATGCCCGTCGCTTTGCCCACCAGGGCCAGCGTCACGCCGGCGACCTGTTCACGGTACTCTAGCCGCCCGCTGAATGTGCCACTGCGAACCGGCAGCCCGAAGAGCTGCTCCAACCCCACCACTGCCAGCGGCAGGTTCGGCACGATCAATTCGACGCGCTCCAGACGTATCCCGCGGGTCAGCGGCGAGAACTCGGCTGACAGGGTCACCGGTCTGGCAGGGGTGTGTCCGTTCAAACGTTGACAGGTGACTGCTGCCCGTCCACGGGCGGGCTGGTCGAAGACAATCAGTCCGCCGGCGTCATCCAACTCCAGTCGGAAGCGGTCCCGGACGAAGGTCAAATCCATACGGCTAAACTGAACTCGCTGCGGGCCGCCGGGCGTGAATCCGGGGCGCAGTCCCGACTCCAGCACCGTCCGATAATCCTCACGCAGCCAGGTCCGCGTCGAGACTTCGCAGCGCCCGCCACGCAGATCAAGTTCATAAGCCTCCGGGTCGGTGGCGGTTGGTGCACAGCGCCAAAAGGCGCTCTGGCAGAAGGCGGCTTCCCCGCGTTTCCCAGGCAACCAGACCCGCACGTTGCGGAACTCGCGCGCCGTACGGGAGCGTGGGACGACCTGGCCGACGCTGGCGGGCAGCTCCAAGTAGGAGCTGAGGAGCGCCGCACACCGCTCCCGGTACCAGCCACTGCGCAAGTACCAGGCGTAGCTGCCGGTCAGGGCGAAGAATCCCAGCGTGAGTGCAGTCAGCCCGGTCAGTGCGATGACCTGCCGTCGTCGCATGGCGCGGATTCTAGCGGCAAACCGGCGGGTCGGGGGAGTCGGGCCGACGGGGGGCTCCGCGGTGTGCGGGTTCAGTTCAAGCGCTGGCGGCGCCGATTTTATGGGCAGCGGTCCGCACCCGACGTCTGCACCCCGCGGCTCGGGGCGCCGTGCCGGCGACGCGGGTAGCGGACCACAGGAGTCGGCCATGACCCGTCTTGTGCTGTACACCACAGCGGTGTGCCTGACCTGCGGAGCGTGTCAGCAGCCAATGATGCGCTTGAATGCGCCGCCCCACGGCGCGGGCGCACCTGCCAGCGGACTGGCAGCCCAGTACGCCCACATGGTGGACAATGCCCTGTTGGAAGACATGACCATCGGCGACGTTCACTTTGTGCCGCACCGCGCCGCGCTGAATTCATTGGGGGAAGAACGACTGGCGCGTCTAGCATCGCTGCTGGAGACCTACGGCGGGACTATCCGCTTCAACACCGACCTGACCGACGAGGAGCTGATCGGTCAGCGGGTCGAGCAAGTGCGCACGTTTCTGCGTCAGGCGGGGGTCGAGACCGCGCGATCGCTCCTGAAGCGCGATATGCCCGGCGGTCACGGGCTGCCGGCGGGCGAAGCCATTCTGATCAGGGCGCGCGGCAGCGGGACGGGGAAACAGAAAAAGGAAGCCGGCGCGGGTTGAGCGCCGCGCTCTGAAGTCATGGCCATCGCCGCGGAAGTTTCTAGGCTCGCAACGGGAGTGCCACGGTGCGCAAGTTGGTGACGCGAACCGGTCTGGGACTGGCGACTGTTTTGGCGGCCGTGTCGGCGTGCGTCAGTTCGAGCCAGCGCAACAATCCTGGAGCACTGCCGACCCCCAGGGTCGGTGACGTGTCCCCGCGCTTGAACGCTTCCACCTATGTGGCCCACGGGCACCTGCTCGAACGCCAGGGACACTTCGAGCAGGCTGTGGCACAGTACCGCGAGGCGCTCAAGCTGACGCCCGGGCTGGTTGCGGCCCGCAATCGCCTCGGCATCACGCTGAACAAGCTGGGGCGTCATCCGGAAGCCTCGGCGGAGTTTCGGGCGGCGCTGGAATACGAGCCGCGGGCGGCGTATCTGCACAACAATTTGGGATTCAGCCTGTACTTGCAGGGAGAATACGAAGCGGCCGAGCAAGCCTTGGCCCGGGCCGTGGAGCTCGAACCCACGTTCCGGCGCGCCCACATGAACCGCGGCCTGGTGCTGGCGCGGCTCGGACGCTACCAGGATGCCCTGGCCGCGTTCAGCCTGGCCGGGCCGCAGGAAGAAGCCTACTTCAATCTCGCCGTGGTGCAGACGCAAACCGGGCATTACGCTGATGCCGCTCGCTCCCTCGAGCAAGCCCTGGCCGTCAACCCGCAGTTCGACGCGGCCCGACAACAATTGCGCGAGATCGCCCGACTGGCGGCGACCGAGGAGGCCGAACGGGTCGTTGCCGCTAGCGAACAGCAGCGTGCTGACGAAGATGCGCAGGCGGCGCGCGTGGCAGGCGGTGGGTCGAAGGCTGCCGAACAGGCGTCGCGCGAAGAGCAGCTTGCCGAAACGCTGACCGACGCTGGTGCTCAGCAAAGCGGACACCAAGTGCCAGAACGCGACACAGAGCCTCACTCGATTGCCGGCGCACCGCCAGCGCCTTCAGAGGCCGTCCGCGCCGGCGCATGGCGACAGATCAACTACTTGCTAGCGGCGGCGGAAGAGCTGGCAACGCCGCCACGGCTGGCCCCGCGGCTGTCGCGCGCCGAGCTGGCGGTCCTTTTCGATGATCTGGTGGCGGCGATCATGCAAGACGGGCCCTGGCTGGAGCCGTGTTTGGAGCGCCTACGGTATGCTCTGCGTGTGGGCGACCAGACCCACTGATCCGAAAGCTCTTATCTTGATGAATACTCAGACGTCGGCTACCGGGCGCCGTGTCGCCAGGCGTTGATAGGCCAGCGCGTACTGCGACAGTGTGCGCGCCGGTTTGAAAAGATCGGCGATGGCGGCAGCCTGCTCTGCCAGCCGGCGTGACTGGGCGGGATGCTCGAGAGCATGCAGCAGCCGCCGGGCCGCCTGTTGCGGATCCACTGCCGGGCACAGCCAGGCCGTCTGACCGTCGGCGAAAAGCTCGGTTATTGACGGCACGTCGGCGGCTACCAGTGGGCGGCGGGCGGCAGCGGCCCAGGCCGGTGCGGTCGGCGGGGCGCTGCCGCTGGGCAAGTAAATCGCCAGGTCGGCGCCGACTAACAGATCGCACAGCTCCAGCTCGGGTGGCGCGAAACGCGTCATCCATTCGTGCCGGCAAGCGGCTACCAGTCGGCGAATGCGCTCAGTCTCGCGTCCGTCCGCCGGAATCACCAGACGCGTCTGGGGTCGCACCTTCTCCAGCAGCATCGCGCCCCACGCCGCCACGAGCGCGCCGGTTCGGCGCGCGAGGGGTGGCAATACCAGGATCGCCGAGTCGCGGTCAGCCAGGTTCAGGCGGGCGCGGACGGTCGGACGATGGCGGGTTGACAGTCGATCGGCATCGACGGGGGGACGGATGACGACGCAATGCGTGGGCGGCGCTCCCGTAGCAATCAACTCCGCCCGCACGGTCGCGCTCGGGCATACCAGACTAACGCACCGAGTGGCGGCCCAGCGCGCCACGAGGCGGCTGTCTCCGCTCGGCGGGACCTCGACCAGCAATGGCCGGTGCGTCGCCGCCAGCTCGCAGGCCCAGCGGCCGGCCAAAGGTGACCAGGCGTGCAGTATCAGCAGGCCGTTCCGAGCACCGCAGCGGTGCAAGTATCTGCTCAGGATCAGGCGCCGTACGTGGTCGCATGGCACCGGGGCGTGCAGGCGTTCGACTTTGCGGCCGTTGGGGATGGGCAGCGGGCCTTCGCCGAGCGCCACCAGCACCTGCTGCCAAGGGACGGTGGCGCTCTCCAGCAGGCCGATCAGGGCGGGCAGACGATCGGCCGGCATGTCGGCGGCGAGCAAATGCACGACGATGGGAGCACGACTCATTGATCAGATCCCCGTGCCGGGCGTGGGGCGTATTGTAAATGGCGATCGGGCAGGCGGCGACGAGCGCGCCGACAATAAGATGGCTCGCCGTGACCATCGGCGGCCTGTTTCTGACGCCGCCGCCGGCCACAGCGAGCCGTTCGGATAGCTAACGCCGGGTACGCGGGTCGCCTATGGGCAGGGGATAGGCAGTTGACCGCTGCTCAGCAGGCCCACGAACGGGTTGATGTCATCGAAGCCGACAACCCCGTTGGCGTTGATGTCGCCGTTTTCGTTGGGGCAATTGGGGTACTGGTTAAAGTACGACGCCGGATTAGACAGCCGCAGCACGAAGGGGTTGATGTCGCCGAAATCGATCTTGCCATCGCAGTTCAGGTCGCCGCGACAGATTGTCGGGCCGCCGGCCAGATCCAGGACGTACAGGACGGAGTCGTTGATCTGGGCGCCACCGGCGGTCTTCTTGCCGAAGGCTCCGCCGACGTACAACTTACCGGTATCCTGGTCGACGGCCGCGGCCGCGCCGACGATCGGCATCGGGAACGGCTTGCCGAGGTCCTTGAGGCGGCTGCCGGCTGGGGCGGCCGGGTCATATTCCCAGAGGTTGGCGTAAAACTCGCCGGTGGTGGGGTTCTGCCCGCCGACGATGTACAGCTTGCCGTTGTACACGCCACCGGCCGGGTAGTTGAGCGGCACCGGCAGCAGGTCGCCCGTGTCGACGATGTCGGTGGTCAGCGGGTTGGCGATGGCCTGGGCCAGGTTGTACTTGAGAATCTTGTTGTTGCCGCCGCCGAAGATGTAGAGGGTGTCGCCCACCACACCACTCCAGGCGCGCTCGACCGTGTAGCTCAGTGCTTCATTGGCCGGGATCCAGGTGTCCTTGTCGATGTCGTAGATCGTCACTCGGGTGCCACCGCTGCCGCCGATGGCGAACATCTTGCCCTGGTACAAGGCCGAGATGCAGCGGCGCTGGCCAGAGTTCCCGCCATGCGCTGAGGGTACCCAGGTGTCGTCCGCCGGGTCGTAGATGGCGATCGTGCCGTCCCAGTGCGGGTAGCCTGGCACGACGTAGATTTCCTTGATTCCATCGCCGTTGCGGTCATAAGCCTGGGCCGCGTTAGTCGAGCAGTAGCTGCCGTAGCTTTCGGTCGGCTTGCGATCCGGATCCCAGTTGGGGTTGATGACGAATGGACCGGCCAGCTCGCCGTCCGGGTACAGATCGGTGTGGACCTGGACGTATAGCTCGCCGTTGAGGAGCTTGGTCAACAGGTCGGCAGTGAAGGGCTCGGCATCATTCCATTTCCAGAAGCCGTTCAACTGTCTGCGGTTCTCGTTGAGCCACTGGCCCGGGCTGCCGGTATACAGGGTCTTGACCTTGCGCCAGTACGGGTCGTACACGTAGAAGGACACCTCGGTGATCAATCCTTCGAGCGTCGGGCTCCACTCGTCATACTTCCAGATATAGCGCAGCTCGCGCTGCGTCCCCCCGGTGACGTCCCAGATCATGAAGAGCTTGGCCGAGCCCGTGGAGCCGGAGCCTAGCCCACCGTTCGCCTCATACTCGACCATTTGCGCGGCGTAGTTGATCCAGGCTTTGAAATCGGTGCCCAGCGGCAGGTCGGTGTTGGCGATCAGACCGCGCGGGCCGGAGTAAGTGCTGCCATCCCAGCGTGAAGAGCTCCACGTGTCGGTAGCCGGGTCGTAGATGTCCAGGCCGGACTGGCGGTTATCCGGCCAGGTCAGGCCGCCGAAAGCATAGGTGGCCGGACCCCAGCCGGCCACCACGTAATACTTACCATTGGCGAAAACACCCGAGCTGATGTAGCGCGGCCAGTACCCGGGCACGTTGCCGAGAGGCTCGCCGGCATAGTTCGGGTTGAGGGCGGCGATGGTCGGGATGGTCGTAGCGTCCACATACGGCCACCAGGAGGGGTTCTGCGCCTTCTGCACCCAGTCGGCTGCCCACAAGCCGCCGGACGTAGCCAGCAGAAGGCCCACTGCTACTGTCAATTTGCCCACTCTGTACATCGACTTGCTCCTTTCTCTACACCTGACACCCGTCCGGATGTCGTCATGAGGTGCGCCTTTTCCCCTTTGTTTTATACTACCCGGAATGGGGTTGCCAGCTCAATGGTTGAGACGGCCGTTTGCGTCGCTACGCGCGCGAGTCTTCGAGCCTTCTCTTTGCCGCGGGACGCTGGGCAAACGCTGTTGCTGTGCCTGCACTAGCAGGTCGTAACCCTCCGCGCCGGTGCAGCGTACCGGCACCAGCTCGCCGACGGTGGGCGCACCGCCGGTCAGTCGGCAGACCCCATCGACCTCTGGAGCCTGGCCGGCGTGCCGGCCGCAAGCACCGTCCGGACCGATCTGGTCCACTACGATTTCGAAGTGTTGCCCGATGCGCTGCCGGGCCGCGGCAAAGGCCACCTCCTGCTGTGCTTCCATCAGTCGCTGGTAGCGTTCAGTCTTGACCTCCTCGGGACACGGCTGTGGCAGGCGGGCGGCCGGCGTATCCGGCTCGCTGGAGTAGCGGAACACGCCAAGCGCGTCGAAACGGAAGTCGCGGACGAAAGCCAGCAGTTCGGCGAAATCGGCTTCCGTCTCGCCGGGGAAACCGACGATGAACGTGGTGCGAACGACGACGCCCGGAATCTGTCGCCGAAGGCGCTCCAGGAGCGCTTCGGTCTGCCGCCGCGTCACGCGTCGTCCCATCGCCTTAAGCATGCGGTCAGTAATGTGTTGCAGCGGCAGATCGACATACTTGACCACGCGTGGACATTCCGCGATGGCCGCAATCATCTCGTCGCTGAAAGCCGACGGATAGGTGTACATCAACCGTAGCCAACGCGCT
>Ga0209101_1000502_pt1 | contig 31944 bp, 32 predicted proteins | sample ConPoolayeCmetaG_FD_185481 | JGI IMG/M metagenome (GOLD analysis project Ga0209101, IMG submission 185481) | Hot spring microbial mat communities from California, USA to study Microbial Dark Matter (Phase II) - Cone Pool mat layer C metaG... ...
GATCGATTTCGCCATGCCTGCCTCCATGCGTGGCCCTCACAGCGCGTGAGGGACGCGAGTAAGAACAATTCCTAATAGGGGAGCCAGCTTGAACCAGTCAACCCCACACGCCCCCCCCTCGGCTCAGAGGCCGAGGGCCCTCACGCTGGGCCGCTGTCGAATACGCTCGATCCAGGCCTGCACGGGAGCGAGCGCGGGATCGAACTCGAAACCCAGCCGGCCCAGCACGAGCATCCGTGGGGCGAAGGCGGCGTCCGCGATGGTGAACTCGTTTCCCGCCAGGTAGTCGTGACCGTCCAGGCTTTCGCAGACATGATGCAGGGCTCGCCGGAGCTCCTCGCGAGCCTGCTCGATCCGGGCCCCGTCTCGCTCCCCCTCGGGTCGACGCAGCTGCGCCAGAAGCATCGTGGTCGGTGGGATGAACGAGTTGTCACAGTAGTCCTCCAGCATCCGGACGCGGGCCCGCCCCTGCGAGTCCTCCGGCATGAGTCGGGGCAGCGGATACTCGTCCTCCAGGTACTCGTTGATAATCGTCGAGTCGTAGATCACGGCATCCTCGTCGACGAGCACTGGCACTTTTCCGTACGGATTCATGCGCAGAAACTCCGGTGTCTTCTGTTCCTGCTTGCGCAGGTCGACGAACACCTTCTCGTAGTCGAGGCCCTTTTCCGCCAGCACCACCCGGACCTTCTGGCAGAACGGGCAGTCAGGGTAGTCGTAAAGCTTCATGGTCTCGCGCCTCCTCGCGACCACGGCACGCTATGCGAGATAGGGCAGTGGTGCAATGTTCCGGGCGAAAAAATCGTTCCTCGCGGCCGGCTGTTCGCTAACGAGTCTCCGCTCAGGCAAGGCCAAGCCATGGCGGCGCGGACAACGGCTCCCATGCCGTGAAACCGAACTCCTCCAGCATGGCTGCCAGGACCAGACGCGCCACGACCTCCATCTCTCCCGCTCCCGCCTCGGCGACAATCGACGTCATGCGCACGCCGGGAATCCCGCAGGGCACGATGGCTTCGAAGGCCTGGAGATCGCACGCCACATTCAACGCGAAGCCGTGCCAGGTCACCCAGCGGCGAATCCCCACCCCGATCGAGGCGATCTTCCGCCCTCCGGTCCACACCCCCGGATATCCTGGCCGGCGCTCGGCAGCGATTCCCAGCGCGGCGAGCGCCGCGATGAGCACCGCTTCGAGCGCCCGGACATACCAGTGCACATCCTGCCGATGCCGACGTAGATCGAGGATCGGGTAGCCCACGAGCTGCCCGGGTCCGTGCCAGGTGACCTGGCCGCCACGGGAGACGCGGATGACCTCGGCACCTCCCGCAGCCACGGCCCCTAGAAATCGTTCATCGGCCCCCCGCCCGAGCGTGTAGACCGGGGGGTGCTCGAGCAGCAGCAGGGCGTCCGGGGCGCCCTCGGCACACGAGGCCACCAGAGCCTCCTGCCAGGCCAGGGCATCTCGATACGCGACCCGTCCGGCGAAGGCCACGCGCAGAGGCAGCGTTGCCCGCCTTTTCTCGGCGGGCACAGGAACGACCTCGCTCATGGAAACAGCCCCCGAACGGGCGCGAACGAGCGGCGATGCAGGGGACACGGTCCGTGAGCTCGCAGGGCGCACAGATGCTCCGCCGTGGGATACCCCATGTGACGGCCGAACCCGTAAGCCGGATAGACGGCGTCGTAGTCGCGCATCAGGGAGTCGCGATGGACCTTGGCGACGATCGAGGCCGCCGCGATCGAGGCCACGAAGCTGTCGCCCTGCGGGAACGCGCTTTGCGGCAGTGCGAGGTCCGGGATTTCCCGGCCATCCACGAGAAGGTAGCCCGGCACGAGCGGCGCGATCGCAGCGAGGGCGCGACGCATGGCGAGGAACGCGGCGCGATGGATGGCCAGTCGATCGATTTCCTCGGGGCTGCTCGTTCCGATCCCGACCCCGGAAGCGCGCCGGCGGATTTCGCGGGCGAGGCGCTCGCGCCGTCCGGGCGAGAGCGCCTTCGAGTCGGCCAGACCCTCGATCCGCGCGCCCCGCCGCAGCACGACCGCCGCTGCCACCACGGGTCCGGCCAGGGGCCCCATGCCTACCTCGTCCACGCCCGCCACGTGCTCGATGCCGACCCGCCAGAGCAGGCGCTCGAGGTGGGGAATCAGCCCTGACCGCGGCGAAGAGCTTGCCCTGTCCGCCCGTCCGTGGCTCATGCGCGCGCGACCCCGCGGGGCCACACAAGCTCGCCCAGCGCCGCCCAGGGACTCCGCCTATCCCAACCCTCGACGCCGTTGAACCAGGCGAGCCCGATGCGTTGAGCCCGCCGGCTCGCTCGCGCCACGCGAAACCAGAATCGGTGGTGAGCGCCATAGAAGAGGCGCGAGGCCAGATCCAGACGACGAAGCTTTCGCCCGATCCACCCCGCCCGGACCGCCTCCGCGTAGCGCGCGCAGGCCCGTCGATCGATCGTCGGATGCGCCAGGACGACCTCCGCTGCCGCCATGCCGTATTCGAGGGCGAGCGAGATGCCCTCGCCCATCAGCGGGTCCGTCCCGGCGGCGTCGCCGACCAGGAGCACCCCAGGTGCGGCCAGGGTGTTGTTCCCACTCCACGTCCGGATGGGGAACGCCTTGCGGGCTCCTGGCCTCGTACCCGTTTCCCGCAGGGTCCAGTCGAGGGCTCGGTGCAGCAGCTGTCCCGTCACGGGCGGCAGCGCATACGCCCCGAGGTTGAGGTGTGGCACCCCATCGATCTGGCAGGGGAAAACCCACGTGTAGCCCCGCATGCCACGCGCCACCGGCTCGAAGCTGAAATCGTATCGTCGCTCCCTCCTTCCGTCCCACCAGCTGCCTGTTTCCGGGACCTCCGCCATCACGGCCCGCGCAATCCGACCTCCCGTACCGGGCACGAGCGAACGGCGGACGATGCTGCCACTGCCGTCGGCCCCGACCACCGCGGGCGCCCAATGCGTGCCGGCCGTCGTCTCGACGCGCACGCCCCCGTCCTCTCGGGACACGCACAGAACCCGGGTATCCTCCATCAGCACGGCTCCGCGGTCCCGCGCCGTCCAGGCGAGGAGCGCATCCAGCTCGCGGCGGCGCACGATTCGACACAGGTGGCTGCCATGCACGCTCACCCGCCTGCCGCCAGGTAGGCCTACCCTAGCCGCATCGACGCGGACATGAGGCACGTCGCCAGCGACCCTGAGGCTTTCGAGAAGGGCCCAGCCTCGCGGGATCAGCCCCCCCGCGCACACCTTGTCTCGCGGATGCCGGGCCTTGTCGAGCAGCAGGATCTGGCCGCCCAGCTCCGGGGCCCGGCCAAGCAGATGCAGAGCGGTGGCGCTGCCTGCCGGACCGGCCCCCACGACGATGACGCGCCACCGCTTCGGGCTCATGAATCGAGCAACCCCTTCCCCGGCACGTGGTTCACCTCGAGACGAATCCCGTCAGGATCCTCGAATAACACGGAGAAGTAGCCAGGCGCCCACGGACCCTCCTCGGGTGGATGCACGATGGTCGCTCCTCGCTCGACGAGAAAGGCGTGGACCGCGTGCACATCGTCCCGCGTGCGTGCGCGGAAGCATACATGATGCAAGCCGACCCGCCCCTGCACGAAACGCGCTCGCGACCATGCGGGCCCAGCAGCTCGCGATACCATGCCGCTCTGGCGAAATCGCTGACCGTCAGCATGATGTGGGCGATCCCATTGATTTCCATGTTCCGCGCGCTTCGCACGACTCCACTTCGAGGTCAACGCAGCTCCCGCAGGGGCCGTGCGGCCGTGCTCGCGCTCGTGGCATCGGCCGTCCTGTTCTCGACTGGCGGCGCTGCCATCAAGCTATCGGCGCTCGACGCGCCGGCGATCGTGGCCGGTCGCTCGATCCTCGCAGCGATCGCGCTCTGGCTGCTTCTCCCCCGTCCCCAGCGTCGGATTCACCCCGCCGCGCTGCTCGCTGCGGTGCCGTACGCGGCAACCATGATCCTGTTCGTCACTGCGACACGGCTGACGACGGCTGCCAATGCCATTCTGCTTCAGTCCACCGCCCCGCTCTATCTGATCGTGCTGGCACCCTGGATCGTCGGCGAGTGGCCTACGCGACGCGATCTCGGCGTCGTGGCCTGTATGCTGGCGGGCATGACGCTTCTCATGCAGGGCGAGTCCCCAGCGACCACGGCGACCGCCCCTGCTCCAGCCGTCGGGAACCTCGTCGCGGTGACGGCCGGGCTGGCGTGGGCCCTGGCGGTAGTCGGCTTTCGTTACCTGGCGCTCGCGCCGCCGGGCGGCAAGCTCCCCGGCGCCACGCTGATCGCTGGCAATGCTCTCGCGGCGTCGCTGATGCTGCCCGCGGCGCTCCCCCTCCCGCCATTGCCCTGGAACGAGCTGGCGATCCTGCTCTGGCTTGGCCTGGGACAGATCACGCTCGGCTACCTGTGTCTGGGCATTGGCGTCGCCCGCACCTCGGCCCTGACCACAGCCCTGGTCTTGCTCGTCGAGCCCGTGCTGAACCCGCTCTGGGTATATCTCCTGCAGGGCGAACAGCCTGGACCGACGACCCTCGTCGGCGGCACCCTGATCCTGCTCGCTGCGGCGGTGCAGGCGCTCGGGTCTGCGCCCGAGCCGGGCGCAGCAGACGCTGGCCCGCAGCGGCCGCTCGTGGCGCCATGAGTGCCCGACGTCGCCGGAGTCCGCTGCAACGCACGCCGCGTACCGGCACGATGGATGCGCGACGCTTTGGCCTGGTCCTGCGGCGCCTCCGCGCCATGCAACCGCGCTGGAACCTCTCGGCAATCGAGGGCGTCAACCAGACAGCGGGGCGCGATCCCTTCCGCATCCTGGTGGCCTGCGTGCTGTCGCTGCGCACGCGAGACGAGACGACCGGCCCCGCAGCCCAGCGACTCTTCGCCGTCGCCAGCACGCCACCCGCCCTGCTCGCCCTTTCGGAGCAGCGGATCGCCTCGCTCGTGTATCCCGTCGCCTTCTACCGCCGCAAGGCTACTGCCCTGCGCCGCATCTGCAGCCAGTTGCTGGAGCGTCACGAGGGGCACGTTCCGTCAGATCTCGACGCCCTTCTCGCCCTGCCCGGCGTGGGCCGCAAAACGGCGAACCTGGTCCGCACCGTGGGCTTCGGTCTGCCCGGCATCTGCGTCGATACCCACGTGCATCGCATCGCGAACCGCCTGGGATTCGTCGCCACCCGGACACCCGCCGAAACCGAGGCGGCATTGCGCGCGCGTCTCCCGCGCCGGCACTGGATCGGGCTCAACGACCTCCTCGTCACCTTCGGCCAGAACGTCTGCCACCCGACGTCGCCGCGCTGCTCGAGCTGCCCCGTCGCTGCGCTCTGCCCCCGTCGCGGGGTGCGCCGCTCCCGCTGATCACTGACTCATGTGCCAGCCGCCATTCGGGGCGATCACCTGGCCCGTGAGGAAGCGCGATTCGTCGCTCGCCAGGTACACTGCCGCCCAGGCCACATCGTCCGTCTCGCCGAAGCGGCCGAGGGGCGCGAGCTGCTCGAGGTACGGCCGCAGCGCCCGCAGTGGCTCCGTCATGGGTGTATCGATGTAGCCAGGGGCGATGGCGTTCACCCGGATGTTCCGCGAGGCCACTTCGCGCGCGAGCGCGCGGGTCAATCCCAGGATGCCCGCCTTGGCCGCGCAGTATGCCGGCGCGCCGAGGCCACCCGCCGTCCCCATGGTCGAGCTCATGTTCACGATCGCACCTGCCTCCTGCGCTGCCATGAGCTTCAGCGCCTCGCGGCAACAAAAGAACGTCCCGTCCAGATGGACCGCCAACGTGCGCCGCCAGCCATCGTCGGAGAGCTGCATGGCCACGTCCAGATGCGTGCGGACCGGCTCGCCGCTCGCTCGCTCCGCCATCTGACGCATCAGCCTTTCTCCGAGGCTCGAAAGCGCCGCCGCGTCGCCTTCGAGCCCGGAGATCCCCGCGTTGTTGACGAGCACGTCGAGGCGGCCATGACGCCGACGCACCTCCGCGAACATCGCCGCCACGGCCCGGGAATCGGACACGTCAGCGACGAGGCGGTCGCCCTCGCCCGGCTCGATGTCGTTCACGAGCACCGTCGCGCCTTCCTCGCGGAAGCGGCGCACGATGGCCGCACCGATCCCCCGTGCGCCTCCAGTCACCAAGGCGACCTTGCCCGCGAGTCGATTCATCGGACCCTCCCGTCTTGCCTGCTAGGAGGCCGTGGCCCGGAAGGCAAGCGGGACCGGATGCGGCATGCTCCCGGGCGTGTCGCCGAGGGAGAGAGGCCCCCGCTACGAGCCGAGAGGCGAGAGTGCTTGCCTCATAGACAACACGAGTTGTATACGGACGACATGCCAGTACGGCGACGCAGCGGGGATGCGACGCGCGGCGGTCGGCCAGCGCACACGGAGTCCAGGATGAGCCGCATCGCGAGGGCGCTCGTCACTGGAGCGTTCGTGGCGTCGACGATCGGGGACCCCGCGTTTGCGGGTACGATCGCCGAAACGTTCTCGTCCAGCCTTGCGGCACCCTGGCCTGGCGCCCTCGTGCGGGCGACCGGGCCCCTGACAGGCGCTGGCCTCGACGTGGCGAGGGCTGCGACGGGGGCCCCGGGCGCTGCCCCGCCAGCAGAGGAGGAGGTCTCGCGCTCCCCCGCCGTTCCCCGAGCCCAGGCGCGGGGCACTGCGCCGCGGTGCCGGCGCCTCTGCCGCGACGAGGTCCGCGCCTGCATCGCCGCCGGTGGCCGGCCGTCGGTGTGCCGGCGCGACACGCTCCGCCGTTGCCAGCGCGAGGGACTCGCGGCCTGCCAGGTAACCACCACGACGACCACCACCACGACCACCACCACCGCGACCATCTGCGTGATGAGCACGTGCTACCAGAGCTGCGGGCCGACTGGGAGCTGTCCCGTCGGCGAGCACTGCATCTTCCCGACGGGGGATTGCGGCACGGGTGGCGCAGCGGGGATCTGCTTTCCCGGGGCCGGGTCATGTTGGGAGGTCTCCATTCCGGTCTGCGGCTGCGACGGACGCACGTACGCGAACTTCTGCTACGCCGCGAGCAGCGGCGTGTCGGTTCGCTACCCCTGGGCGTGCGGAGCGCCGTGAAGCCGGCGGTCCGTCTCCCCCGTGGCCGTTGGCAGCTCAGCCGCCCGGGCCGCCGCTGCGGCGCAGCGCTGTCCACAGACCGATGGTACCCGGCGCCATGCAGAACGCCACGATCAGCGGCACCGTCAGGAAGAGCGCGCTCGCGGGTGGGGCGGGCTGGCAGGCCGCGCCGGGTGCCGGAGCGCTGCACAGGGCGTCGGTAATGGCCTGCGACGCCACGACATTCCACACGCCATGCTGCACCACCGCCGCGCCAAGGGCTCCGAGCGGCACGACCAGCCGCCGGCGGCCGCGAGCCGCCAGGCGCGCCCAGCCGAGCCCAGCTCCGGTGATGGCGGCAAAGAGCGCGTGTTTGAGGCCGGCCAGCACGCCGCGGACCCAGAGCCCCCGCCACAGACCGGCCACGCCTGCCTGCACCGCGGCCACCGTGAGGTAGTGGCGGTTCTCCACCATCTCGAACCCGAGGCCCACCATCGCGCCAAGAAACGCCCCGTCACGCGCACCGCGCACGGCGTCGGGGCGTAGCACGAGCAGCAGCAGGACACCGAGGCCTTTCAGGAGTTCCTCGACGAGCGGGGCGCTGGCTCCCGTGGCCGTCGCCTGCCCCCAGGCATCCCCGGCCCCAGCGACGAGGAGGGCCAGCAGGCGATCGTTCAGCGGCGCAGCGACCAGTGCCGCCACGGCGATCCCCCACGAGAGCGCGACGGCGGCCGGGCCCCATGGACCACGGTGCAGCGATCCAAGCAGGAGAGCGCAGAACAAGGGCGGCGCGACGGACACCAGGAGGATCAGGGTCGTAGCGTCGAGCATCTCACCGCTCCACGTTCCAGCCGTCCGAGCCGACTGCCCCACCGCGGGTTGCGCCGTGCAGCAGGCGGGCGGCGACGGTGGCGCACCCAACGCGCAGCGCGGGCACCATGACATCGCTCGACGAGGTGAGGAAGGTGATCAGCACCGCGATCCAGACGCCGCGAGAGAAGCGTACCGGCGACGCGGAAGACAACAAGCGTTCCCTGGCGACCGTGGTCCTCGAGGCCTACCACCCCTCTGCCGGGCGCGTCTACCAGCCTCCCGTCCTTCGCCAGCGACGGTAGACGGCTCGAAGCCGTCCTCGAGTAAGCCGTATCGCAGCGCTCTGGGCGCGAAACGGCGTTCAGCAGACCCGGTCGCAGTCGGACGGTCGGAACCGTCGGAGCGGGGCCGGTCCGAGGCTGATGCCGGGACGCCGGCGCCCGGCCACGGCCCCGACGGCCGGTGGCAAGGCGCCTACTCCGCGGGATCCGCCGCTGGCCGCTGGCTGATTTGCTGGACGAGGTCCAGCAGTGGCCGCTGGCTCACCACGAGGAATCCACCGCGTGGTCAGTCGAGATCCACCACCAGCGTGATGACCGCTCCCAGGGTCACGCTCAGCATCCCCGCGGCCAGGGGACTGCGCCGACCACCGAGTCCGGCGTTACAGCCGACCATCGTCAGCGTCAGCAGCGAGCCGACGAGCAGCAGGACGAGTATTGTCTCGGGGACCCGCGCGAACAGGCCGGCCGTGACACGCGTTAGGTGCACATCGATCACCTCGTTCAGCGATGCGATGAACAGCGCCAGGACGTCGGAGTCGGGCTGGCTGCGGGCCAATGCTTCGGCGATCGACCACAGCCGGGCATGGATCTCCACCGAACGTGTGATAACTGCCGGGACCTCGGCGAGGTCGTTGGTTGCGATGCGCAGGGGTGCGTACATGCGGATCAGTTCCCTCAGTCGGCTCGCGGCGGGCTCCGGCAGATAGCCGGCGCGGAGGTAGAGGGTGCCGATGGCGTTCGCCTCGGCGAGGACGATGTGGCGGCGCGTGTCGAAACGATCGGAGGCCATCGCCATCGTGACCGCCAGGAGGAACGCCATAAGCGCCAGCAGCGATCCGACGATCATCGCCGTAGGCCCCTCTTTCTTCTCGGATGTCCGGGTCTACCACCACCGACCGAATTCCTCCCTTTGGCCTCTGGCCAAATCCATTCGCTGCTCCTTCCCGCCTGCCCTTTCCCCGGGGGGGACGTCTGGCTGCGTATCGAACGCGCCTGCGCGGCGACTCCGGCGGGGGCCTGTACGCGACCGACCTCCCGCTGTCGAGGGGCGAGCGGCCCAAAGCGTGCGGATCAGCTCCGCGCACGAGCACCCGACGAGCTTGCCACCGCCGAATCCCGCCGCCGGTCGATGCACCGGCCGCGGGATGTGGCATCCTCTCGGGCATGCGTCTCTGGGGAGAGGCACCGTGGCGACTCGGCGGGCCACCGATACCGCCAGCCAGCCCGCCAGCCACAGCGGGCATCGTGGTCGTCGGCGGTGGCGTCGCGGGGCTATCGACCACCTGGCATCTCGCTCGGCGAGGCCTCGCGCCCCTCCTCCTCGAGGCCGACGAGATCGGCAGCGGCGCGAGCGGCCGGACCGGCGGTCTCGTCCTCGAGGGCACCGCGTGGGGAACGCTTCCGGGCACGGAGCGCGTCCTCGACACCCTGCAGGAGGTGGTGGCAGCGATCGAGACGGATTGTCGGCTTCGCCTCCCAGGATGCGACCTGCTGCAGCACGCGCCCGTCCCTGCCGGCCATCCTCCGCGCTGGCAGGACTCTGGCCCCGCCCTCCACGTTGTCGGCCAGGAACCGGGGGGCACCATCGACCCTGGGGCGCTGCTGAGCGGTCTGGCGAGGGGCGCGATCGCCGCTGGGGCCACGCTCTGCGAGCGCACACCCGTGCTCGCCATCGAGACAGGCCGCGTCATCACCGACTGCGGGGTGATCTCCTGCCAGCGCATCGTCGCGACAGTGAACGCGTGGGTGTCTCGGTTCTTTTCGGACGAGGCGCCGTGCCGGGTCGCCCTCACCCTGGCCCTGGCAACCGAGCCGCTCGCCCTCTCGCAGCTTGCGGCAATCGATCTCGCGCATGGCCGGCCCTTCTACACCCTCGATCGGCCGTATCTCTGGGGACGCGTGCTCGACGACCGGCGGGTCGTCTTCGGCGCGGGCCTGGTCTGGGCTCGCGATGGCCTGCCCGAGGCCGTCCGACTGAGCGAGCCCCCGGCACGGGAAGGGCTCGCCTGGCTCGAAGGCCGCGTCCGCGGCCTCCATCCGCTCCTCCACGACATCGGCGTCAGCGCCCGCTGGGGCGGACCGATCGCCTTCCCGCAGCGCCAAGCCCCGCTGCTCGCTCCGGCTCCTCGTCGCGACGGCGTCTTCCTCGCGGCCGGTTGCGGCGGCCATGGTCTGGCGCTCGGCGTTCACCTGGGCCGCCTGCTCGCTGCTGCCGTGGCCGACGATGCGCCGCTGCCTCCCTGGGGTGCCCTTCCCCGCTGACCCTTGATCCGCGGCTGCGCCTGCGGCACCCTCGATCCGTGCCGCTCTACGAATACCAGTGTCTCGGCTGCCACACGGCCTTCGAGCTCCTGCTCCGCGCGGGAGACACGCCCGTCTGTCCCGCCTGCGCGGGCAGCGACCTCCGCAAGCTGATGTCCGCCGCGACGGTTGGCCGCACGGCCACCGACGCGCCCGAGCCGGCCACCTCCGCCGGGGCCTGTGGTCGCTGCGGCGATCCGCGGGGACCGGGCGCCTGCGCCTTCGACTGAGGCCGCCCCGCCCAGCTATTCCGTTCGCGGTCGCACATGCGACCGCACCCACTGCACGATCTCCTGGGTCGATGCGCCTGGCGTGAAGATGGCAGCCACGCCTGCGTGCAGCAGTGCTTCCCGGTCCTCGTCGGGAATGATCCCGCCGCCGAACACCGGGATGTCCTCGGCACCCCGCTGGCGAAGCTCGGCCAGGACTGCCGGGAAGAGGGTCAGATGCGCCCCCGAGAGCAGCGAGATCCCGATGGCGTCGACATCCTCCTGGACCGCCGCCTCGGCGATCATCTCGGGCGTCTGATGGAGGCCGGTGTAAATGACCTCGAAGCCGGCGTCGCGGAGCGCGCGAGCGATGATCTTGACGCCGCGATCGTGACCATCGAGGCCGACCTTGCCGACGAGGATGCGAAGCGGACGCGCTGCCGTCATAGCCATGCGGGATCGCGATACTCCCCGAACACCTCGCGGTACACGTCGGACACTTCGCCGAGGGTGACCATGCACTTCACCGCGTCGACCAGCGGGGGCATGAGGTTCTCGCCCGACCGCGCTGCCTCGCGCACGCGGGCCAGCGCCTCGCGCGCCCGGGGCGCATTGCGCTCGCGCTTGATCTGCCGCACCCGCTCGGCCTGGCGGCGTTCGACGGCCTCCGAGACACGCAGCAGCTCTGGCCGCGCCTCCTCGACCGACTGGTAGCGGTTCACGCCGACGATCGTCTTTTCGCCCCGCTCCACCTGCTGCTGGTAGCGCCAGGCCGCCTCCGCGATCTCCCGCTGCGGGTACCCGAGCTCGATGGCGCGCAGCATACCGCCCAGCTCGTCGATGCGATCGATATAGGCCCGTGCCTCGCGCTCGATGCGATCGGTGAGCGCCTCGATCGCCCAGGCGCCCCCGAGCGGATCGACGATGTTCGCCACGCCGCTTTCCTCGGCGATGATCTGCTGCGTCCGCAGCGCCACGGTCACGGCTTGCTCGCTCGGCAGGGCGAGCGTCTCGTCGAGCGAGTTCGTGTGCAGCGACTGGACACCGCCGAGCACCGCAGCCAACGCCTGAATGGTCACGCGCACGACATTGTTGAGGGGCTGCTGCGCAGTCAGCGAGGCCCCTGCCGTCTGGGCGTGCATGCGCAGCATCAGCGATCGGGGATCGCTCGCGCCGAAGCGCTCCCGCATGTAGGTGGCCCACATGCGTCGGGCCGCCCGCAGCTTGGCGATCTCCTCGAGGAAATCGTTGTGCACGTTGAAAAAGAACGACAGCCGCGGGGCGAAGGCGTCGACCGCCAGTCCCCGATCGACGGTCGCCTGGACGTAGGCCAGCCCGTCCGCGAGCGTGAACGCCAGCTCCTGCACCGCGGTCGAGCCTGCCTCGCGGATGTGGTAGCCGCTCACCGACACCGGGTGCCAGCGCGGCACGCGTTCCGCGCAGAACTGGATCATGTCCACGACGATCCGCATGGAGGGCTCCGGCGGACTGATCCACTCGCGCTGCGCGATGAACTCCTTCAGCATGTCGTTCTGGATCGTGCCGCCGAGGCGGGCCCAGGGCACGCCCTGCTCGTCGGCGACCGCGAGATACATGGCGAGCAGCACGCTCGCCGTGCAGTTCACGGTCATCGAGGTCGTCACTCGCGACAGATCGATACCGCGAAAGAGGCGTCGGACGTCGTCGAGCGTCGAGACCGCCACCCCCTCGCGGCCGACCTCCCCCCGTGCCCGTGGATGGTCCGCGTCGTAGCCCATGAGCGTCGGCATGTCGAAGGCCGTGGACAACCCGGTCTGGCCCTGCTCGAGCAGATAGTGAAAGCGGGCATTCGTGTCGTCCGCGGTGCCGAACCCCGCGAACTGGCGCATGGTCCACGGCTTCCCCCGATACATGCTCGGGTAGACGCCCCGCGTATAGGGATACATGCCCGGCCAGCCGATGCGTACGAGCGCGTCGCCGTTCGCGAGATCGTCCGGGGTGTAGACCGGGTCCACCGCCATGTCGGACACCGTGGAGAAGCGCAGGGGGCGCTCCGTCGTGCCCCGGTACACCTGGTCGAGCCACTCCTGCTTGGTCATCGGTCGTCTCGCTGCTCCCGGTGTTCTCGGCTCCTCCATACCCCGCTCGGGGGATCGACGCCACGCCCGCGCTCAGTATTGCGGCGTCCGGTGGAAGCGGTGATGCGCCTGGATGAAGCGCACCGTCCGCGTCACCGACCGCATCACCACCGACGAGGTCACCGCCCCACCCTTCACGTAGCGAACACCCGTGAGGTAGTCGCCCGGCGTGACGCCCGTCGCCGCGAACATCACGTTGCCACTGGCCAGCTGCTCCAAGGTGTACTTCCGCTGCAGATCGAAGATGCCGAGCGCGCGGCACTGTCCTGCTTCGAACTCGTTGCGCGGTCGCAGCCGCGCCTGCATTTCACCTCCGAGACAGCGCAGGGCAGCAGCCGCGATGATGCCCTGGGGCGCGCGCCCCGTACCCATCATGATATCGATGCCTGTTTCGGGATCGGTCGTGGCCAGGGCCGCCGACACATCGCCATCGCTGATGAGCTTGATGCGGGCCCCTGCGCGGCGCACCTCCTCGATGAGCTTTTCGTGGCGCGGCCGATCGAGAATGATCACGGTGAGATCCTCCACGTAGACCCCCTTGGCCTCGGCCAGCGCCTGGAGGTTCTCCGTCGGGCCCCGATCGATGTCGATGACCCCCACCCCCTCCGGACCACAGGCGATCTTCTCCATGTAGGTATCCGGCACACGCAGCAGCGATCCGGGATCCGCCAGCGCGATGGCCGACAGGGCGTTGTACCCGCCGGTGGCGCAGGTGGTCGCCCCCTCGATGGCGTCGAGCGCGACGTCGCACGGCGGACCCTGGCCGGTTCCGACGCGCTCGCCAACGTACAGCATCGCAATGGCGTCCTCGGGCCCCTCGCCGATCACGATCGTGCCATCGATGCCAATGACATCGAAGGCCTTGCGCATCGCCTCGACGGCCGCGGTGTCCGCTGCCACCTCGTCCCCGCGGCCCATGTGGCGCGCCGAGGCGAGCGCCGCGGCCTCCGTCACCCGCACGACATCCATTGCCAGGTTGCGCTCCATCCGGCGACTCCTATGCACGGAGCAGACGCTCGATGAGCGTGTGGCCGTCCCCGACGAAGATGCCGACCTCGCGCGCATCGCGCTCCTGGTACCCGCGCTTCTGCGCCCGTCCGCGCGCCTCGTCGCCCGCCACTGCCACGACGAAGGGGACGGGGTCCATGGAATGGCCGCGGAGCCCGCAGGGCGTGGCGTGCCCCGGAACGACCGCGAGACGCCAGGCCCCGCCGCGCGCGCCGAGGGCCTCCAGCAGCGGACCGACGATTTCGGCGTCGAAGCGCTCGATGCTCGTCACCTTTTCGACCGGGTTGCCCAGGTGGCCCATCTCGTCGGCGACGGCCCAGTGCACGAGCACGAAGTCCCGGGCATCGATGGCTTCCAGCACCGCTGCGACGAGCCCGGGCTCTTCCCCGACCCCCTCCGGAACCTCCCGGACCTCCAGCCCGGCCAGCTGACCGAGGCCGCGAGGGAGGTCGCGCGCAGCCAGCAGCCTCCCCCGGAGCGGGAAGCGCTCGTGAAAGGGCGGCAGCTGCGGCACGCCGCCTTGTCCCCACAGCCAGATGGCGTTGGGACCGGGCCGACCAGCCGCCCGCCGGGCCGCGCAGACCGGGTGCATCTCGAGCACATCGCGGGCCACGCGCATGGTCTCGCGCAGTCGTTCGGCACCAGGACCGACAGGGAGCGCCGCGGCGACCGATTTGCCCACGATGGCATGGGGCGACACCGTGCGCATGCCCGCTTCCCCTCCTCGCCAGAGCAAGCCATGACGATAGCCACTGCCCTGCCAGACGTCGGTCGCGCCATCGCCGAGCGCTCGCGCCAGATCGGCCACGATCCAGCGGGCCTCCTCCGCCGTCGGCTGTCCGCCCGTGGGATCGCTCAGGAACTCGCTGCCTTCGTCGCCGAGCTCCACCGTCACGAGCTGCAAGCGGAACGCGACGTCGCCCGGCCTCAACGGAATCCCGTGGGCGATTGCTTCGAGGGGGGCACATCCGAGCCGATGCCGTGCCGGATCGTAGCCGAGCACTGCCAGACTTCCCGCCTCGCCATCGGGACTCACGCCGGGGGGAATCATGCGGGCCAGCCCGAGAATCCCGCGGCTCGCCATGGCGTCGAGGTGCGGCGTGCGTGCCGCCTCGAGCGGCGTCTTGCCGCCGAGGCCAGGCAGCGGTTCGTCGCTGACGCCGTCGGCCTGGAGCACGATGCACTTCATCTGCCCTGCACCCTCACCCGAGCTCCAGCGCCTCGGCCAGACGCTGCAGATCGACGGGAATGGACCATGCCGGCTCCGAGCTCGCGATGGCGGTATCGGGATCTTTGAGACCGTGGCCCGTCAGCGTGCAGACGACCACGTCGCCGGCACGGAGCTGGCCGCGCGCGCCCATGCGGAGCGCTCCCGCGACGCTGATCGCCGACGCGGGCTCCGCGAAGACGCCTTCGGTGCGCGCAAGGAGGCGATAGGCCTCGAGGATGTCTTCGTCGCTCACCGCCTCGATCGTGCCTCCCGATTCGTCCCGCGCCTGGATCGCCCCCGCCCAGCTGGCAGGATTCCCGATGCGGATCGCCGTAGCCACCGTCTGTGGAGACTCGACGGGATGACCCTGGACCAGGGGAGCGGCTCCCGCAGCCTGCCAGCCCATCATCCGCGGCCGCGAGCTCACGTGGCCCGCAGCCTGGTATTCGCAATACCCCCGCCAGTAGGCGGTGATGTTTCCGGCGTTCCCTACGGGCAGCAGGTGATAATCCGGGGCACGACCGAGCACGTCACAGATCTCGAATGCCGCCGTTTTCTGCCCTTCGATCCGGTCAGGATTGAGAGAGTTCACCAGGGCGAGACGCGTCGGATACCGTTCCTTGACATCGCGGACCAGGCGAAGCGCCTCGTCGAAGTTCCCCTGGATCTGCAGGACGCGCGCGCCGTGCACTACCGCCTGGGAGAGCTTGCCGAGCGCGATCTTCCCCTGCGGCACGACCACGTAGGCGCGCATCCCGGCGCGAGCCGCGTAGGCGGCCGCCGACGCGGAGGTGTTGCCCGTCGATGCACAAATGACGGCCTCCGCGCCCTCGGCCAGCGCGCGGGTCACGGCCACCGTCATGCCTCGATCCTTGAACGACCCGGTCGGGTTCTGCCCTTCGCACTTGAGGTAGAGCGCGATCCCGGGACAGACGCGCGCCCCGAGTCGGTAGGCGCGCAGCAGCGGCGTGTTCCCCTCGTTCAGGGTCACCGGGCAGTCCTCTGCCCGAATGGGGAGCCAACGGCGGTAGTGGGCAATGAGGCCGTTCCAGCCCATGTCGCCGCTCACCCCGGCTCCTCCTCGATCCGCACGCAGACGGGGCGCCCCCGCACGACCTCGAGAGCATCGAGCGCGGAGAGTGCGCGGACCACGTTACGCTCGCGGGCATGATGGGTCCGAATCACCACCGGCACACTGGTGCCCGCCCGGCGCTCGCGCTGGATCACCGCCGCGATGCTTATGTCGAAGCGCCCCAACACGCCAGCGATCCGCGCCAGCACCCCGGGACGGTCGAGCGCCATGACCCGCAGATAGTATTCGCTCTCCAGGTCGGCGAGCCCGAGCACCCGAACATCACGCAGGGTCGCCTGCGGCATCCCCCAGGGCGGCACCCGGACCGCCGACCCCACGGCACGGTCCCGCGAGATGGCCACCAGATCCGCGACGACTGCCGTGGCTGTCGGCAAGGACCCTGCCCCCTGCCCGTAGTACAGGTGCGGGCCCAGTGCCGCGCCGCGCAGCAGCAGGGCGTTGAAGTTGCCGCCGACGTCGGCCAGCAGGTGCTCCCGCGGAATCATGGTCGGATGAACGCGCGCCTCGACGGCATCGCCGTGGTCCTTGGCAATGGCCAGCAACTTGATCGTGTAGCCGAGCTCGCCGGCGAAGGCGATGTCCACGGCCTCGATGTGACGGATGCCCTCGGTCGGAATGTCCGCGACGCGCGGCCGCACCCCGAAGGCCAGGGCAGTCAGGATGGCGAGCTTGTGCGCCGAGTCGACCCCGTCCACGTCCATCGCCGGATTCGCCTCCGCCAGGCCGAGGCGCTGAGCTTCCGCGAGAACCTCCCCGAAGCCTCGGCCCTCGCGGCTCATCGTCGTGAGGATGTGGTTACAGGTCCCGTTGACGATCCCGTACACCGCCGCCGTCCGGTCCCCCGCGAGACTCTCGCGCAGGGCACGGACGATCGGGATCCCCCCGCCGACGCTGGCCTCGAAGCCGAGACGCACGCCGTGCCGCTCCGCCGCCGCGACGATTTCCTCGCCGTGCACTGCGAGCAACGCCTTGTTCGCCGTAACCACATCCTTGCCCGCGCGAATCGCCTGGAGCACGAATTTCCGCGCTGGCTCGTAGCCCCCGATGAGCTCGATCACCACCTCGATGGCCGGATCCTCGAGCACGGCGCGGACATCGCTCGTGAGCTTCGTCCGCCCCAGGCGAATCCCCCGGTCGGTCGTCACGTCCAGGTCGGCGATCGTCGCGAGGACGATGGGGCGTCCTGCCCGCCTGGCGATCTCGCGCCCGTGCGTCCGGAGCAGCCGCGCCACCCCGGTGCCAATCGTGCCAAAGCCGATCAGCCCCACCTGGAGGGGCGTCACCGTCATCGTAGCTCCTCCTCCGCCGCATCTCCCCTGCTGGGGCCACGCCCTCCGAGCACGCGGCGGATCCCTCGAATCGCTTGGCGAAGCCGTTGCTCGTTCTCGATCAGCGCGAAACGGACGTAGTGATCGCCGCACTCGCCGAAGCCGATGCCGGGGGACACGGCGACCTTGCCCTCCCGCAGCAACAGCTTGGCGAACTCGAGCGACCCGAAGGGCTTGAACTCGTCCGGAATCTCCGCCCACACGAACATGGTCGCTCGCGGCCGCGGAACGTTCCAGCCGGCGCGGGCAAGCCCGTCGCAAAGCACATCGCGACGTCTGCGATACCCCTCGCGGATCTCGTCCACGTAGTGCTGCGGTCCCGTCAGTGCGTGCCAGGCAGCGATCTGCAGGGGCTGGAAGGTGCCGTAGTCGAGGTAGCTTTTGATGCGTGCCAGGGCGGCGACCATTTCCGCATTGCCCACCATGAAGCCGATGCGCCATCCGGGCATGTTGTAGCTTTTCGAGAGGGTGAAGAACTCGACGCCGACCTCGCGTGCCCCGGGAACCTCGAGCAGCGAGGGCGCCCGGTAGCCATCGAAGCACAGATCGGCATAGGCGAGATCGTGCACGATCCGGCATCCGCACTCTCGCGCCAAGGCGACCAGCCGGCGGAAAAACTCGAGATCGACGACGGCGGTCGTCGGATTGGCGGGGAAATTCACGATCAGCAACTTCGGGCGCGGCCAGGTCGTCCGCACCGCCTCCTCGAGCAGGCCGAAGAAATCCGTACCCGGGAGCAGCGGGATCGAGCGCAGATCACCACCCGCGATGATGACCGAATACTGGTGAATGGGATACGTGGGGTCGGGGCAGAAGACCACGTCGCCAGGGCCGAGCATCGCCAGCGCGAGGTGGCCGATACCCTCCTTGGACCCGATGGTGACGATCGCCTCGCTCTCGGGGTCCAGTGCCACCTGGTACCGTTGGCGATACCAGTCGCAGATGGCGAGACGCAGCTTGAAGATCCCTCGCGAGACCGAGTAGCGGTGGTTCTGCGGCTTGCGGGCGGCCTCGACGAGACTCTCGACCACGTGCGGAGGCGTGGGGCCGTCCGGATTTCCCATCGACAGGTCGACGATGTCCTCGCCTGCTCGGCGTGCCACCTGCTTGAGGTCGCCGATGACGTTGAACACGTACGGCGGAAGCCGCTTCACCCGTGGAAATTCCATCTGCGTACCCGGCGAGCGCGCGCCTCCCTCGGGCCGCCGGCCTTCTAGGCAATCACCGCAAACCGGTCAAACCATCGCCAGATGGCGGCGCAAGAAGGCCACCGCACGCTCGAACGCGTCGGCGGCGGCCGCCGGTCGGTAGGCCTCGGGCCGCGTGTCGTTGTAGAAGGCGTGACCGGCGCCGGGGTAGGTCAGGATCTCGAACGTCTTGCCCTCGCGTTCGAGAATCGCGCGGAGGGCCGCGAGATCCGCCGCCGGGACGAGCGGGTCGTCCTCCCCGTAGAGCCCGAGCCATGGGCATCCCAGCCGTGGCGCCATCTCGAGCGGGCTCTCGGGCTTGAGGGCCCGCGGCCCTTCGCTGCGCAGCATCCCGTACCACGACACGGCCGCTGCCAGGCCAGCGACGCGACACGCCGCCATGAAGGCGTACTGCCCGCCCAGGCAAAACCCCGTGATCCCCACCCGCGGGCTTTCGCGCGCGAGCACCGCGACGGCCGATTCGAGGTCGGCGAGCACCCGGCGGTCGGACAAGCTCTGGATCCACCGCCCGACCGCCTCCATGTCGGGAAGCTCCGGCGTCCCCTCGCGGCTGTAGAGATCCACAGCCAGCGTCGTGAATCCAGCCGCGGCGAAGCGCCGCGCGACGTCCCGATAATGCTCCGACAGCCCCCGCACGTCGGGCACGAGCACGAGTGCGGGCGCGCCCTGTTCCTCCGGGCGGACGAGCCAGCCCCGCAGCACATCGTCGTCGCGTCTCCACCTCAGCTCCCCAGCTTGCATCGCTGCGCCTCCCCTCGTGGCGCTCCCCCCCCTGCGGCGAACGCCCGGGCGAACGCCGCCAGATCCGGCAGCCGCGGACAATCGGTTTCGCCCCAGTCGCCGAAGGGATCGAGCAGCACGGCCTCCAGGCCGGCCGCGCGGGCCCCGGCGACGTCGACCGCGTACAGATCGCCGACGTGAATCGCTCGCGCCGGCGGCACACCGAGGTCCGCGAGCACCGTCGTCCAGATGGCGGGATGCGGCTTCTCCACCCCGACCACGGCCGAATCGATCACCTCGTCCACGAGACCGCGCAGGCCGACGTCCTCGAGGAGCGCCTCCAGCGTCCCATCGGAGTTGCTCACCACGACCAGGCGGAGCCCCACCGTCCGGAGCAGCTGCAACGCTGCGGGGACCCCCGGCAGCACCCGCGTCCACAGCCGGCGCGAGGGAAGCTCTGCCCGGATGCGCCGTGCGAGCTGTGGAGCCTGCGCGGCGGCGACGGCCGCGGGGACGCCGATCCCCTCGAGCACGCAGCGCACCTGTACGACTCCCGTATCGCTATCCTCGCTCGAGCGCCCACCGGCGAGGTGCTGGGATACGACCGGCCGCGCCCGTGCCTCGGCCCGCTCGAGCGCCGCCGCGCTCGTCCAAATGCCCACGCGGGCGAGCAACGCGGCAATACGCTCGAATCGCATGCCCACGAGCGTGTTCCCCGCATCCAGGCAGACGACCTCGACGGTCTCCTCGGTGTCCATGCTCCCTCCGATCCGGCTAACCCGGCACCGGTCGTCCTGCAAGCGCGCGTCTTGCGGGGGACACTGGCGCCGGCTCCCCTTGCCACTGTCCCTGACGCGTGGGAGGAGCAGCCCATGCCGGATCTGCTCTACGAGGTGGCCGACCACATCGCGACGATCACCCTGAATCGGCCCGAGCGGAGGAATGCGATCAGTGTCGAGATGCTCGAGCTGCTCGGACACCGTCTCGCCGAGGCCGACCGCGACCCCGCCATCCGGGTCGTCATCCTCACGGGGGCCGGGGCCGGATTCTGCGCCGGCATGGATCTCAAAGATGCGGCCGAGGGCAAGGGGATCGGCGGCGCTCTCCTCGGCGGCGGCACCGTGCACTGGAGCACGCGCGACTTGCCGACCGTCATCCTGCACGAGGTGGACGTGCCGGTCATCTGTGCCCTCAATGGCAGCGCGGCCGGCTACGGCGTCGATCTCGCGCTGGGCTGCGACCTGCGCCTCATGAGCGACCAGGCGAGGCTCGTTCCAGGATTCGCACGTCGCGGGATCGTCCCCGAGAGCGGAGGAACCTGGTACTTGCCACGCCTCGTCGGCTGGGCGCGGGCCTGCGAGATCGGCTTCCTGGGCGAGGAGCTTTCCGCCGCGCGCGCGCTCGAGCTGGGCCTCGTCAACGCGGTCGTGCCCGCGGACCAGCTCGCTGCCGAGGCGCAGCGCTGGGCCGCGCGCATCGCGGCCAACGCTCCCCTGGCCGTCAAGGCCATCAAGCGCCTCTACCGCCATGGCCTGAGCGAGGACTTCGCGTCGCACTCGCATCACGTGCTCATGCAGCTCCTGCAGCTCACCCGCTCGGAGGATTTTCGCGAGGGCATCGTCGCCTTCCTGGAGCGCCGCGAACCGCGTTTCCAGGGCCGCTGAGGCGCTAGCGTCCCGAGGTCAGCCAGCGGGCCAGGGTGTCCGCGCCATTCTGCTGCATCCGGTAGGTGCTGCAGGTCGCCAACCGCCAGCCCTGATTGTCGATGGCTCTCGGGAACGGCGTGAAGACCGTACGCTCGAACCAGCCGAGCCAGCGCGCCTCCCAGAAGCTGTTGTACCCCGCCCCAGCGAAGACACCGTCGGCGTCGCGCAGCCATTCCGCCACAGGGAACAGCGCGCTCTCGGTGTACAGGTCGCAGGTCACCACGCCATGCCCACCCGCCTTCGCGAGCGCCGCCATCTCGCCCGGAAGCCCCGCATGCATGGCCACCACGAGCGGCTGGCCCGGCGGGACCTCGAGATGCGCCCGAAGCGCCCCCGGGGGCCGGCACTCCTCGGGATTGCACACGACGACGGGTTCTACGCGCTCGCGGATGGCCGCATGCGGCAGCGGCTCGATCCCGATGATGCGTGCGAAGCGCGCGGGGTCCCATCGCGTGTCGGGCGGGCCCCCGAACCACGCCCGGGGACAGCAGCGCACCAGCAGCCAGGCCTCACACCGCAAATGCGGCAGCAGGTGGTGGAGGGGCGCCCAGAACAGATCGACGAGCAGCACGTCGGGCTGGAAGCGCGAGAGCACGCGGGCGAGGGCGCTCTCGGGCGCGCGGACGGCGTCGCGGAGCAGGCCCTCCTCGAGCGGGACCGTCTCGTAGCCAAGCCGCGCCGCGACCGCGAACGGCAGCACAGGCCCGAACATCCGGTACTCCCCGCCGAAGCCCACTCGGCGAAGCGCCCGCTCTAGCGCGACACCCCGCACGAGATGCCCCGCACCCACGCTGCCCGCCGTGAAGAACCCGATGCGCATGTGCCCTCGATGATGCCGCTGCGCCTGGCGGGATGCCACGCGGGCGTGTCACGACTTTGACACGTCGCCGACGACAGGACGCGTGCAACCCGTTCGCACCCGCGCCATCATCGGCGCTGCAGAGTGCCATGTCGGCACGACACCGAACGTGGGGGAGGATGAGTATGCGCATCTCGAGAACAGGGCTGTCGGTGATCGTGATGGCCGCGGCCACCGTGGTAGCCAGCGCGTCAGCCGCTGCGCCATCCCGGCAGCTTGACGACTACGTGTTACTTGCTCTTCGAAGTCTGACACTCAAGAATGGCGGCCGAGTCGACTCCGGCCATGTCGCCGTCAACGACGCCTCCGGCTACTGGTTGAATCTCGGTCGCGGGACGTACCTCGCCGACGGTACGGCCGTCGTCGCCGATGCCGTGCGGGGCAAGGAGGCCAGCGTCTACGATCTGTACACGAACCGCGTGCTGCCCGGCCTCGTCCCGGCCACGATCCGCGGCGTGGGTCCGTTACCGACCGGTCCCCTCCCACTTGTCGCTCCCCTCCCCCCTCTTCCGGCATCCACACCGGGTAGCGGGACCCTTGTCGTCAGCGGTCAGCTCGTGCTGCCCCCCGGTGCGCACGGCGACCTCGTCGTGCGCACCGATGGCCACCTTCAACTCACCGGCGGGGTCTACGATCTGCGCTCGCTTCGTACGGGACGGCGGGTGCGAATCGAATCCCTCACCCCCACGATCCTGAACATCGCGGGGATGCTGCGCCTCGGCAACGAGTCCACCGTCGGGCCGACGGCTCCCCCGCTGATCGCAGGCGATCTCCGCATCAACCTCGCCGGCCCGCTCGTGATCCTCGGCTCGGGCTCCTCCGTGGTCGCCGAGCTGTACGCCCCCGCGGCGCGGCTCCGCCTGGGGCGCGGCCTGCGCGGGATCGGCCAGTTCGTCGCGCAAGATATCTCCAGCGACCACTCGACGCGCTTCTCGCGTGGAGCATGCGGCAACGGCGTCGTCGAGCCCGGCGAGGACTGCGATCCCCCGGACGGACTCGCCTGCGATGCGCGCTGCAGGCTCGTGCTCCCGGGCACGACCTCGACCCTGCCATCCACCACGACGACCTCGACCACGACCAGCAGCACGACGACCTCGACCACCGAGTCCAGCACGACCCTCCCGCCCTCCACGACGACCACCTCCACCACCCTACCGCCGGCCATCTGCGGAAACCGCGAGGTGGAATTCCCCGAGGAATGCGATCCCCCCGGCTCGGCGTGTCCTCCCGACGGCCTGTGCCAGGACGACTGCACCTGCCTGTTCGGGGGCGGGTCCTGAACCGGCACGCGGGATGACGCACGCCCTGGACCCGTCTCGTCCCCTGCGGCAGGATCGCCGGCATGGGAGAACGGGTCCAGTCGGCTGCCGGCGCGAGCCCGCCGGCCTTCGCGGAGCTCCTCGACAACTGGCGCTGCATCCTGCAGCAAGGGAACCTCCGCGAAGGCCGCTCCATCGATGCGGTGTCGCGCTGGCTGCTCATCGTCCGCGCGTGCGTGTTCTCGATGACCCTCACCTCCGGGCTCATCGGGGCCCTGCTCGCAGCCGCGACGGCCCCGGCGCCCCGGTGGGAGCTGTGCCTGCTCGCGATCGTCGGGCTCGTGCTGGCCCACGCGGCGAACAACATGATCAACGACTGGTTCGACACGGCGGGCGGCGTCGATACCGCGGGGTACACCCGTGCGCTCTATGCGCCGCATCCGCTGCTCTCGGGGCTGATCTCGCGCCAGGGGCTGCTCGCGGCCATCGTCGCCGTGAACGTGGCCGACCTGGCCATCCTCGTGGTGCTCGCGCTCGAACGCGGCTGGCCGGTCGTCGCCTTCGCCCTCGCCGGGCTTTTCGTGTCGGTCTTCTACGTGGCCCCACCGCTGCGCCTGAAACACCATGGGTGGGGAGAGCCCGGCGTCTTCCTCGTCTGGGGCCCCCTGATGATCGGCGGGACGTACTATGTCACCGCGGGGACCATCCCGCCGTGGGTCCTCGTCGCGAGCCTGCCCTATGCCATCAGCGTCACGACCGTGCTCATCGGGAAACACATCGACAAGCTCGAGCAGGATGCGGCGCGCGATATCCACACGCTTCCGGTCCTGCTCGGCCGTCGTGCGGCCCTGCGGCTGAACCAGGCCTTGATGGTGGCCTTCTATCCCATCGTCGCCGGCCTCGTCCTCGCCGGTAGCGTCGGACCCGGCGTACTGCTCGTCGGCGCTGCCCTGCCACGCCTCGTTCGGGTGTACCGCGCGTACGCGGCGCCGAGGCCGGAAGCCCCCCCGCCGGGGTTCCGCATCTGGCCGCTGTGGTACGTGGCCCTCGCCTTCTACCACAACAAGCTGGCCGGGGGGCTCTTCGTGCTCGGGCTGCTCGTCAACCTCGTCGCCGGACCCTAGGCCTCAGCGCCGCGGCAACCCGAGAATGCGCTGGGCGACGATGTTGCGCTGCACCTCGCTCGTTCCGCCCGCGATGGTCATCGAGCGATCGTAGAGATACTGGCGCGCCCAGCGGCCTTCCGAGGGTGCGTGACTGTCGTGCATGAGCGCCGCATAGGGGCCCAACACCTCCATCGCGGTCTCGGAGAACTCCTGCGTCAGGCTCGTCCCCATGAGCTTCATCGCGGCCGAGAGGTGCGGGTTGATCCGCTGCCGCAGGGTGTCGGTCAGCGTGCGGAGCCCTGCGCATTTCATGATCTGCCCCTTGATCGCCAGCTCGGCCAGCCGTTGGCGCATCCGCGGGTCCGCCGTGGAGCCGCGGCTCCGCGCTGTCTCGAGGAGCCATTCGAAGGTCTGATCGATGCGGATCGACCCGGCGATCCCGTTGCGCTCGTTGACGAGGGCGGACGACACGATCTCCCATCCCTGTCCCTCCCGGCCGAGCAGGTTCCCGACCGGCACGCGCACGTCCGTCAGGAACACCTCGTTGAACTCCGCTCCGCCGTCGATCTGCCGGATGGGCCGGATCGTGATGCCGGGGCTGCGCATGTCGATGAGCAGCACCGAAAGCCCGCCCCACTTGTTCTCGGTCGAGGTGCGGACCAGACAGAAGTACCAGTCGGCGATGTGCGCCAAGGTGGTCCAGATCTTCTGCCCGTTGACCACGTAGTGGTCGCCCTCGCGCCGCGCGAAGGTCCGTGCAGCCGCCATATCCGACCCGGAGGAGGGCTCGGAGTAGCCCGTGGCCCAGATTTCCTCGGCAGTCAGCATGGGCGGAATGAAGCGCTGCTTCTGCGCCTCGGTCCCGTAGCGCATGATCGCGGGTCCGACCCACCAGATCGCCATCGCGTTCACGACCGGCGGCGCCTTGGCCCGAGCGAGCTCCTCGTTGAGGATCGCCTGCTCCATGTCGGAGAGACCCGCGCCTCCGTATTCCCGCGGCCAGGCGACGGCGAGAAAACCCGCCGCATGCAGCGCCCGCTGCCAGGCTTTCATGGCCTCCAGGCTGTCGTGCAGCGCTCCCCGCGGCGGAAGGTTCGTGCTCAGCCAGCGGCGCACTCGGGCACGGAACGCCTCTTCTTCTGGAGTGTAGCTCAGATCCATCTCCGACCTCCCGCCGGTACTTGAGCATGAACCGCTGGACGTCGGAAGCGCGGCGGCGCGGGAGCGTCGATTGACTCCCCCGTGCCGGCTCGGCACTGTCCGCTCGCGCTGATGGTCGGCCCCGCTCGCAGCTTTCGTCTCGCTTGTGTCCAGATGCGCATGACCGACGATCCGGACCGCAACCTCGCGCGCGCGGTGCAGGGCATCCGCGAGGCGGCGGGGCGCGGTGCCGCCCTCGTCTGTCTCCCCGAGCTGTTTCGCACGCACTATTTCTGCCAGCGCGAGGACGCCGCCTGCTTCGACCTCGCCGAGCCAATCCCCGGGCCGACCACGACGGTCCTCGGAGCGCTAGCCGCGGAGCTCCGCGTCACGCTGGTGGTCTCTGTCTTCGAACGGCGCGCGCCCGGACTCTACCACAACACGGCCGTCGTGCTGGGCCCCGACGGCACCGAGCACGGTCGGTACCGCAAGATGCACATCCCCGACGATCCCCTCTACTACGAGAAGTTTTACTTCGCCCCGGGTGACCTCGGCTTCCCCGCCATCGCGACGCCGGTGGCCAAGGTCGCCCCGCTGGTCTGCTGGGATCAGTGGTTCCCGGAGGCGGCCCGCCTCGCCGCGCTGGCCGGCGCGGCGATTCTCCTCTATCCGACGGCGATCGGGTGGCACCCGAGCGAGCGGAGGGATGCGGGCGACGCGCAGCTCGATGCCTGGCGGACGGTGCAGCGGGCGCATGCCATCGCCAACGGCGTGTTCGTCGCGGCCGTGAACCGCGTGGGACACGAAGGCGCGCCCGATGCCGGGCTCGACTTTTGGGGAGCGTCCTTCGTGTGCGACCCGTTCGGCCGTGTCCTCGCCGAAGCCCCCTGCGACGCCGAAGCGGTGCTGGTCGCAGAGATCGATCCACGGCTCCAGGAGGAGACGCGGCGCCACTGGCCGTTTCTCCGCGATCGCCGCATCGATGCGTACGCCGAGCTCACCCGCCGCCTCCGCGACCCGTGACCACCCCGCTCGCTGCGAGCCCCGCGGCAGCTGGATTCCGCATGCCTGCCGAATGGGAGCGCCATGCCGCCACCTGGCTGGCCTGGCCTCACGAGCGGACGGACTGGCCCGCGCCCGGCAAGCTCGAGGCGGTGCGCTGGGTGTACGTGGAGATCATCCGCTACCTGGTGCGCGGCGAGCGCGTACGGCTGCTGGTCAACGACGGCAGCGCCGAGCGCCAGGCGCGACGGATGCTCGACCGCAGCGGCGTCGACACCAGCGCCGTGGAGTTCTGGCACATCCCGACCGACCGTTCCTGGACGCGCGACTACTGCCCGCTGTGGCTGCGTCGTGCCGACGGCGCGCGAGCGCTGGTCGCCTGGCGCTTCACTGGCTGGGCCCGCTACGCGAATCACCGCCGGGACGCCGCGGTCGCGAAGTCGATCGCTGCCCGGACGGCCCTGCCCTGCTGGGCGCCCTGGACGACCCTCCGCGGCCGCCGACACCACGTGGTGCTCGAGGGTGGGGCCATCGAGGTGAACGGCCTGGGCACGCTCCTCACCACGGAGCAGTGTCTGCTCTCGCCCGAGCAGGCCAGGAACCCCGGGCTCGGTCGCACGCGCCTCGAGCGTCTCCTCGCCCGCTTTCTCGGCGCAACCACCATCGTCTGGCTCGGTGCGGGGATCGCCGGCGACGATACGCACGGCCATGTCGACGACCTGGCACGCTTCACCGATGCCCGCACCGTCGCCATCGCCGTCGCGGACGAGCGCGCTGACGAGAACTACCCCGTCCTGCGCGAGAACCTCCGACGCCTCCGCGCCAGCACGGACCAGGCCGGGCGACCGCTGCGAATCGTCGAGCTCCCCTCGCCAGCGCCCCGATACTTCGACGGCCAGCGCCTCCCGGCCAGTTATGCGAATTTCTACATTGCGAATGCCGCGGTCCTCGTCCCCACCTTCGACGACCCGAACGATCGTCACGCGCTCGGCATTCTCGCTGGCTGCTTTCCGGATCGACCCGTGGTCGGGATCCATGCGAGCGACCTCGTGCTCGGTCTCGGCACCCTCCACTGCCTGACGCAGCAGGAGCCCGCGTGACGGCTCACGAGTCCGGGGGCGGCGGCCCCGCGATGACCACGAGAAACGGCTGGTCGGGGGCCATGGGCACACCGACCCAGGCCGGATTCTCCCGCTTCCGCTCTTCGTAAAAGGCGCGGTATCCTCGCCCGGTCTGCGTCTCCAACCCCCCGGCCGCCAGGGCACGGCGAATCGCATCGACACTCGGCGGCTCCTCCTCGTCACCGACGAGGATGCGGATCGGACCGGGCTTGAGCGTCATGCCCCGAAGGGGCTGTCGCAGCGGCGTCCACCCCGCGTCCTCGAACACCGCTTCGAGATCGGCTGCGAGCGTACTCGCCTCCTGGCGGCCAGGTGCGACGACGAGCCACAGGCGCCGGTCGGTCGCCAGCGCGGTCCGGAGCACCTCCACCATCGCACGCCTGGCAGCCTCGTCGAGCCGCCCTGCATCCGCTGCGGCTGTCCCCCTCTCCCCGCCGCGCGCAGGGCCATCCACCGGGCCGTCTCCGCACGCGGCGACCGCGAGGAGGACGAGGAGCGCAGGCCAGACCATCGGGTGCCGAGCCATACTCGATTCGCCTTGCAGCGGCCAGCGCCCGGCGCTCAGCCCACGCCGGCGAGGGCCAGCCTCCCTCCCCAGCGATGCCGCAGCATGGCGCGGACCGGCCGCGACTCTGCAGCGTTGAGATCAGGATCGCGCTCGAGCCAGGCGAGGGCCTCCTCGCGGGCACAGCGCAACAGCGCGGTATCGCGCAGGAGGTTCGCCACGCGAAACGGGGGCAGCCCGGCCTGTCGGGTTCCCAGGAAATCCCCGGGCCCCCTGAGCTCGAGATCGGCCTCGGCAATGGCGAAGCCGTCGGTCGTGCGCTCGAGCGTGCGCAGCCGCTCCCAGGCGTCGCCAGCGGCTTCCGGCCCGACGACCAACAAACAGTGACTCGGGGCCGTCCCCCGCCCGACCCGGCCTCGCAGCTGATGAAGCTGTGCCAATCCGAAGCGTTCCGCATGCTCCACGACCATCGCGGTCGCATTCGGCACGTCGATCCCCACCTCGATCACCGTCGTTGCGACGAGCACGTCGAACTCTCCCGCCTTGAAGCGACGCATGATGCTGTCCTTGGCCTCGGCCTTCATACGTCCGTGCACGAGGCCGACGCGCAGCCCGGCGAGCGGGCCCGTCGCCAGCTCGCGCGCCATCGTGACAGCAGCCTTGAGACGGCTGCTCTCGGATTCCTCGACGACCGGGTAGACGACATACGCCTGATGACCCGCGGCAACTTCCTCGCGGATGCGCGCGTGGGCCCGGCCCCGCTCCGCTTCCGCGATCACCTGCGTCGCAATCGGTGTGCGTCCCGGTGGCACCTCGTCGAGCGTCGAGACCGCGAGATCCCCGTACAAGGTGAGGGCCAGGGTGCGCGGGATCGGCGTGGCACTCATCACCAGGACGTCGACCGCGGGCCCGTGGCGTTGGAGCGCCGCGCGCTGCAGGACCCCGAAACGATGCTGTTCGTCGACGATCGCCAGTCCGAGCCGGGCGAAGGTCACCGCCTCCTGGATCAGGGCCTGGGTCCCGACCACGAAGGCCGCGCGCCCATCGGCAATCGCCGCGAGCGCATGCTGGCGCTGCCGCCCCCGAACCGCGCCCGTCAAGAGGACGGACTCCACGCCCAGGCGGGCGAGAAGGGGCTGCACCGCCGCATGATGCTGCTCGGCGAGGAGCTCCGTTGGCGCCATGAGCGCCACCTGATGCCCGCACTCGATCACGACCAGGCCCGCCATGAGGGCGACCAGGGTCTTGCCACTGCCAACGTCTCCTTGCAGGAGGCGCCGCATCGGATGCGGTGCCGCGAGGTCCGTGGCGATCTCGGCAAAGGCTCGCTCTTGCGCCCCGGTCGGGCGAAACGGGAGGTCCGCGCGCAGTCGCGCCACGAGCGCCCCTGCCGGAGCGAAGGCCGTGCCTTCCGCGCGGCCAGCGGCCGCACGCCGCAAGGCCAGGCCGAGCTGGAGAAAAAAGAGCTCCTCGAAGGCGAGCGTGCGATGCGCGATCGACCGCCCCGCGTTCAGGGACTCGAGATCGGCCTCGTCCGGCGGGCGATGGAGATAGCGCAGTGCGTGTCGCGGCTCGACGAGGCCCTGCCGCTCGGCGATCGCCGCCGGGATCGCCGTCGGGACCCGGTCCACGAAGGCCTCGACCGCCGCCTCGACCACCCGGCGCATCTGGGATGCGTACATACCGCTCGGCTTCTCGTAGACCGGGACGAGCGCGCACATCCGTCCTGCGGCCTCCTCGCCCTCGAGCACGACCACGTCGGGGTGAACCATGCGGTATGGCCCGTACCCGAGGGGAGCCTCGACCCGCCCGTAGACAGCCACCCGCCGACCGGGCGGCAATCGCCTGGCGAACCACTGGCCCTGATGGAACCAGACGAGGACCAGGGCCCCGTTACCGTCCCGCAGGACGACTTCGAGCACCGTCCGACCTCGCCGGCCGCCTCCCCCCGAGCGCAGCTCGACGACCACCCCCTCCGTGGTCACCTCGTCGCCCGGGCGCAGGGCTCCCAGGGGGAGACGGCGACGGCGGTCCTCGTAGCGAAAGGGCAGATGGTACAGGACGTCCTCGATCGTCGTCAGGCCAAAGCGCCCGAGCAGCGCTGCGCGCCGAGGCCCGATCCCGGGCAGCACCGCCACCGGCGCGCTCAGCACCCGCGAGAGCTCCCCGGCGGTCTCCTCCCGCGGCGCTGGCGAGGGCGCAGCGGCCGTCTCTCCCGCCGCGGCCCGCAACGCGGGAAGGAGATCGTGTGCCCGCCGCAGCAACGCCGTCCGCTCCGCGCCCGCGACGGCATCGAGCGCCGCGAGCATCTCGTCCAGCTCGCTCAGCACCGCTGCAAGCGTTCCCGTCGCCCCAGCCCGTGCCGCGCCGAGACGCTCGCGCAGCACGCGCACCGGGAGACGCGTCCGTGCCGCCTGCCGAAAGCCCGAAGCGGCCAGCCAGTCGAGTGGAGGCGCGAGCGCCTGCAGCAGCGCGGCGAGCGACGCCGCCTGCTGGCTCATGCCCCGGCCATCTCCTGGTAATAGTGCTGGAGCGGCAGCACGCTGAATGCCCGCTGTTGCATCAGCTCGATGGCCGCTGCGGCCGCCGCGGCGGCAGCCAGCGTCGTGAAGTACGGTACCCGGCATTCGAGCGCCGTCCGTCGGATCGGGAACGAGTCCCGGAAGGACTCCAGCCCGACGGGCGTGTTGATGACCAGGGCCACGTCGCCACGCTGGATGGCGTCGACGACGTGCGGACTCCCCTCATGTACCTTGTTGATCGCCTCGACCTGCAGCCCCCGGCTGCGCAGATGTGCTGCCGTGCCCCGCGTGGCCAGAAGCTGCAGGCCGGCACCGGCCAGTCGGCGGGCGATCGGCGTCACCGCCTCGTACGCCGCAGCCGGCACCGAGAGAAAGACGCGACCCGCCCGGGGCAGCACCGTCCCGGCCGCGATCTGCGCCTTCGCGAACGCGGCTCCGAAGCTTCGATCGATCCCCATGACCTCGCCGGTGGACTTCATCTCCGGGCCGAGGACCGTATCGACACCAGGGAACTTGATGAAGGGAAAGACGGATTCCTTGACGCTCACGTGTGCCGGCACCAGCTCGCGCGTCACGCCCTGCGCAGCCAGGCTCCGGCCGGTCATGCACCGGGCAGCGATCTTCGCCAGCGGCCGGCCGGTGGCCTTGGACACGAAGGGCACCGTCCGGCTGGCCCGGGGATTGACCTCGAGCACGTAGACGACGCGGTCCTTGACGGCGAACTGCACGTTCATCAACCCGATCACGCCGAGCTCGCGGGCCAGCGCCACCGTCTGGCGCCGGATCTCGTCCTGGACGGCCGCGTCGATCGAATACGGCGGCAGCGAGCACGCGCTGTCGCCCGAATGGACGCCGGCGCGCTCGATATGCTCCATGATCCCGCCGATGACGACCTCGCGTCCATCGGCGACACAGTCGACATCGACTTCGATGGCATCCTCGAGGAAGCGGTCGATCAGGACGGGGTGTTCGGGCGACGCGTGGACCGCGCGCGCCATGTACTCGCGCAGGCTCTCGGCATCGTAGACGATCTCCATGGCGCGACCACCGAGAACGTAGGAGGGACGTACGAGCACCGGATAGCCGAGTCCGCTGGCGATGCGTACAGCCTCCTCGGGAGCACGCGCGATGCCGTTGGGCGGGCGCCGCAGATCGAGCTTCGCCAGCACACCCTCGAAGCGTTCCCGGTCTTCCGCCCGGTCGATAGCATCCGGGCTCGTGCCGATGATCGGCACCCCGGCAGCAGCGAGTGGCACCGCGAGCTTGAGCGGCGTCTGCCCGCCGAACTGCACGATCACGCCCTCCGGGCGCTCCCGGGCCACGATCGCCAGCACGTCCTCGAGCGTGAGCGGCTCGAAGTACAGCTTATCCACGGTATCG
>Ga0209101_1000503_pt1 | contig 31906 bp, 26 predicted proteins | sample ConPoolayeCmetaG_FD_185481 | JGI IMG/M metagenome (GOLD analysis project Ga0209101, IMG submission 185481) | Hot spring microbial mat communities from California, USA to study Microbial Dark Matter (Phase II) - Cone Pool mat layer C metaG... ...
GGGCTCCATCGCCAATTTGATCGTGGTGGATCAGGCAGCGCCCCTGGGCGTGACCATCACCTGGCGCGAGCACGCCAGGGTGGGCGTACCCGTCACCCTCGCCACCCTCGCCCTCGCCGCCGCCTGGCTAGCTCTGCGAGCCTGGTGGTGATGGTAAGAGGGAACGTTACGGTGTCCAGGATCACGCCGCGGCGGCTTGCCCGCGGGAGGGGACTTGACAAGAAAAAAAACAGACCTAGATTGTGCGCCGTGGAGATGGAGTTCCCTAGAGATCGCCCTCCGAGTATCGAACCGGGCGATGCTCCCGGTGCCGCAAAGACGCCGAGGCTGGGCCTCGGCGTCTTTGAATATGGGAACACCCCCGCCCCCCTCCGGAACGCCGGTGCGCGCGTCACTTCTCCCGCCGCTCCGCCGCTTCCCTCCGGAGCCTTCCACTAGCGGACAGGCCCATGATAACCGCGGCCCTCAGGGCCACCCCGGCGGGCGCTCCGCAGAGTAAGCCCCACGACCAGGCCGCAGACCAACTACCCGAGGTATCGCGTCGACGCCTCATCGTCCTGTTCTTGTTGGAGGATAACGCCCCGTGTCGCTAAATGCCCTTGAGGATACCGACTCGCTTGTGGATGCCGCCCGCGCGGCGGTGTGCCGGATTTTCGGAGAATCGTACGACCCCCAGCGCTGGGGGGACTGGCACTGGCAAACTCGCCACCGCCTCACGCGGCTAGCCCATTTCGAGGCGCTGCTTGACCTAACTCCCTCGGAGCGGCGGGGGTTGGAGCTGGCGCCCGGCAAGTTCGCCGTGTCGGTGACTCCCCACTTCGCCGCCCTCATGGATCCCCACGATCCCGACTGCCCGATTCGCCGCCAGGTGGTGCCCCGGCAGGATGAGCTGGTGGTGGGTGCGGGGGACATGGTGGATCCCTGTGGCGAGGATCGGCACTCCCCCCTGCCCGGCCTGGTGCACCGCTACCCCGATCGGGTGCTGCTCCTGGCCCTGGACACCTGCGCCTCCTACTGCCGCTACTGCACCCGCTCGCGGCTGGTGGCCCAAGGCCACCTGGAGCCGCTGACCCGCCGGTTGGATCGCATCGTGGCGTATCTGGAGGAGCACACCGAGGTGCGGGACGTGCTGCTGTCCGGCGGGGATCCCCTGCTCATGAGCGAGGACCGCCTGGAGGGCGTGCTGTCGCGCCTGCGCGCCATCCCCCACCTGGAGTTCCTGCGCATCGGCAGCCGCGTGCCGTGCTTTCTGCCCCAGCGCATCACGCCGGAGCTGGTGGCGCTGCTGCGCCGTCACCGGGTGTGGCTGTCCCTGCACTTCTCCCACCCCAAGGAGCTCACGCCGGAGGCGGCCGAGGCGTGCGACCGCCTGGCCGACGGTGGCATCCCGCTGGGCAGCCAGACGGTGCTGCTGCGCGGCGTCAACGACGATGCCGCGACGCTCAAGGCGCTCTTTCACGGGTTACTCAAGCTGCGGGTGCGGCCGTACTACCTCTACCAGTGCGACCCAGTGGTGGGCACCTCCCACCTGCGCACCTCCCTGGCCCGGGGCTTGGAGATCGTCTCGCAGCTGCGCGGGCACACCACGGGTTACGCCGTGCCCACCTACGTGGTGGACGCCCCGGGCGGTGGCGGCAAGATCCCGATTCAACCGGAGACCATCGTCGCCCACGAGGGTGGCGTCTGGACGCTTGCCAACTGGGAGGGCAAGCGGTTCACCTACACGGACCCGGCCTACGATGTCTGAGCGTTCCAGCCGCGACCGGGCCGGTGCGCCGGCGCGGCCGTTGCGCATCGGGCTGGCCTACGACCTGAAAGAGGACTACCTGGCCGCCGGCTACTCCGCGCTGGACGTCATGGAGTTTGACGACGAGGAGGTGATCGCGGCGCTGGCCAAAGCCATGGCGGAGCTGGGCTACGCCGTGGAGCGGCTGGGCCGGGGCGTGGAGGTGGCGCGGCGGCTGGTGGCGGGGCAGCGTTGGGACCTGGTGGTGTCCATCGCCGAGGGCCTCAAGGGCCGCTGCCGGGAGGCGCAGGTACCGGCGCTGTGCGAGCTGTTCGACCAGCCCTACGCCTTTTCGGATCCCCTCACCTGCGCGGCCACGCTGGACAAGGCGGTGGCCAAGCGGATCGTGCGCGACCACGCCTTGCCCACGGCGCCCTTTGCGGTGCTGCGCGGGCCCGAGGACGTGACCCAGCTGGAAGCGCTGCCGCTGCCGCTGTTTCTCAAACCCCTGGCGGAGGGCTCCTCCAAGGGGATCACCGGTGGCTCGCTGGTGCACAGCCGGCACGAGGCGGCGCAGCGCTGCCGCGAGCTGCTGGCGGCGCTGGGCCAGCCGGTGCTGGCCGAGCAGTTCCTCCCGGGCCGGGAAGTCACGGTGGGGGTGGTGGGCAATGGCCCCGGCATGCGGGTGGTGGGCGCCATGGAGGTGATTTTCACCGAGCGCGCCGAACTGCCCGCCTACACCACGGTGAACAAGGCGGAGTACGAGACGCGGGTGGAGTACCGGCTGGTGGCGGGGGACGCCTTTGCCGAGCAGGCGCGCGGGCTGGCCCTGGCGGTGGCGCGGGCCCTGGAGTGCCGGGACGTGGCGCGCGTCGACCTGCGCGCCGACGAGCACGGCGTACTGCACTTTTTGGAGGTCAACCCCTTGCCCGGGCTGCACCCGGTGCGCTCGGATTTGCCCATCCTGGCGCGCCTGGCCGGGGTGGAGTACCGGGAGCTGGTGGGGGAGATCCTCGCCGCCGCCCGGCAACGGTACGGCCTGTGAGTCTTTTGGCCGCACCCGTGACGCAGGTGGTGCTGGCCTGCCCGCAGGTGGCGGCAGATGCCGACCCCTCCACCGCCGACGTGTTGATCCAGGCCAGCCTGGTCGAGGAGGGGCTGGAGGCCCTGGCGCTGCCCCACCGCCGGGTGAGCGTCCCCGATGGGCGAGTGTGGGAGTTGGGCGAGGCGCTGGCCCCTGGCGCGGTGGTGGTCAACTTGCTGGAGGCGCCACCGGGAGCGCCCCAGCGCCACGCCGCCGCCACGGCGGTGCTGGAACTGCTGGGGGTGCCGTTCACCGGCTGCGGGGCGGGGGCGCTGTGGCTGACCACCGACAAGCTGGCCACCCGGGCGGTGCTCAGCGCCAGTGGAATTCCCGTTGCGGCGGGCGGCCGCTGGCACGCCACCGCCCCCCAGCTGCCGCCGGGGGTGCAGTTCCCGGTGATCCTAAAGCCCGCCTGGGAGGACGCCTCGGTGGGTCTTGAGGGGAACCCGGTGTGTGAGAACCCGGCGGAGCTGGCGGCGCGGGGGGCTCAATTGGCCGCTCGTTTTGATGGCCAACCACTGTTGGTGGAGGAGTTTCTCCCGGGGCGGGAGTTCAACGTGTCGCTGCTCGAAAGCACCCAGGGTGTACTGGCGCTGCCGGTGGCCGAAATTGCCTTTGTGGATCTGCCCGCCGGGGTGGCTCCCATCGTGGGGTATGAGGCCAAGTGGGAGGCGGGCTCGGCAGCGGATCGCCATACGGTGCGACGCTTTCCGGCGGCGGGAGAGGACGGCGAGCTGCTAAAAAGGATCCAAGGGCTGGCCTTGACCGCCTGGGAAGTTTGCGGGGTGTCCGGGTATGCGCGGGTGGATATACGCTTGGATGCCCAGGGCCTGCCGCGCGTCTTGGAGGTCAACGCCAACCCGTGCCTGGCCCCGGACGCGGGCTTCATGGCCGCCGCGTCCCGTGCCGGACTCGACGCCGCCGCGGTGGTCCGTACGCTGTTGCAGGCGGCGCTGCGCCGCCAGCGAGGAGGCAAGTCGTGACCACGGTGACCGTGCGCCGAGAGCTGCACCGGCAGGACCGCGGGCCGCTGGCTGAGGCGCTGCGGGCCACCGGCTTTTTCAACCAGGAAGAGCTGGCGGTGGCGCTGGAGCTGGTGGACGACCGGTTGGCCCAGGGCGAGGCGAGCCACTACCGCTTCCTGGTGGCCGAGGTGGCGGGCGCGGTGGCGGGTTACGCCTGCTGGGGACCTATCCCGGGCACCCAGGAGTCGGCGGACCTGTACTGGATCGCCGTGCACCCCAACCACCAGGGCCAGGGGGTGGGCCGGGCGCTGCTGGCCGCGGCGGAAACCTGGATGCTCCAGGAGGACCGGCGGCGTTGCTGGATCGAGACCGCCACTCGAGCCCAGTACGCGCCAACGCGGGCGTTTTACCAGGCGTGTGGCTACGTTCTGGCCGCCGAGCTGCCGGACTACTACGCCCCCGGCGACGGCAAAGCGATCTTCATCAAAGTTTTGCGCTCGCCCACCGCGACGCCGTAGCGCCTTTTCATAGGCTCACCGGGTCGGGGGCGTCGGGGTCGATGCCGAAGTCGGCAATGGCCCGCTGCACTTCGGCGGGCTCGGCCTGGCCAGTGCGGACCAGGGCGGCCAGGGTGGCCACCGCAATGTGCTCGGCGTCCACCTCGAAGTGCCGGCGAAGGGCCGGCCGGGTGTCGGACAGCCCGTAGCCGTCGGTACCGAGCACGGTGTAATCCCGTGGGACCCAGCGAGCCACCATGTCGGGCACGGCTTTCATGTAGTCGGTGGCGGCGACGATAGGTCCCTGGGTGGGGGCGAGGAGCGCGGTAACGTAGGGGATGCGTGCCGGCTCGCCAGGGTGCAGGCGGTTGTAGCGCTCGCACGCCAGGGCGTCGGCGCGCAGCTGCTGGAACGACGTAGCGCTCCACACGTCCGCCGCCACCCCGCGGGAGGCCAACAGCTCGGCGGCGCGCAGCACTTCCCGCAGGATCGTGCCCGAACCCAAAAGCTGTGCCCGGCGGGGGGCGTCGTTTTCGGCCCGGCGCAGCAGGTAAAGGCCGCGCACAATCCCCTCCTCGGCGTCGGCCGGCATCGCCGGCATGGGGTAGTTCTCGTTGTACACGGTCAGGTAGTAGAAGACGTCCTCCTGGCGGCGGGCCATGCGTTCAATGCCGTCCTTGATGAGCACGGCCAGCTCGTAGGCGAAGGCGGGATCAAAGGCGCGCACGTTGGGCATGACCGAAAAGAGGACGTGGCTGTGCCCGTCGTTGTGCTGCAACCCCTCGCCGTGCAATGTGGTGCGGCCCGCAGTGCCGCCGATCAAAAACCCCCGCCCCAGGGCATCGCCGAACGCCCAAACGAGATCGCCGACTCGTTGAAAGCCAAACATGGAGTAAAAAATGTAGAAGGGGAGCATGAACAGCGAGTGGGTGGCGTAGGCAGTCCCGGCGGCGGTGAACGACGCCATCGAACCGGCCTCGGTGATCCCTTCCTCGAGAATTTGGCCATCCTGCTGCTCCTGGTAGCGCAGGATGAGCTTGTGGTCCGCCGGCTCGTACTTTTGGCCCTGGGAGGCGTAAATCCCCACGTCGCTGAACAGCCCGTGCATGCCAAAGGTGCGGGCTTCGTCGGGCACGATGGGCACGATGCGCGGCCCCAGCTCTGGGTGTTTGACGAGTTTGCGCAGCAGCGACACGAACGCCATGGTGGTGGACACCTCGCGCCCGCCCGAGCCGGCCAGGAACTCGTCGTAAAGGGTCGACTCCGGCAGCTGCGGGACGCTCACCTGCACGCGCCGCGCCGGCAACGCGCCCCCCAGTGCGTTGCGCCGCTCCCTGAGGTATTCCATCTCGGGACTCGCCTCCCCCGGGTGGTAATAGGGCGGGACGCCCTCCTCGAGGGCCGCGTCGGCGATGGGTAAGTGGAGCACGTCTCGGAACGCCTTCAGCTGAGCCACGTTCAGCTTCTTGAGCTGATGCGTGGGGTTGGTGCCTTGGAACTCGCGGCCCAACGTCCACCCCTTCACCGTCTTGACCAGGATCGCCGTGGGCCGGCCGTTGGGTTGCGTGGCCAGGCGAAAGGCGGCGTACAGCTTGCGGTAGTCGTGGCCGCCGAACTTGAGGTTCCAGATCTCGTCGTCGGACAAGTGCTGCACCAGCTGCAGGAGCTTGGGGTGGGCGCCGAAGAAGTGCTGGCGCATGAACGCACCGCCCTCCACGTGGTAGCGCTGCCACCACCCGTCCACCACGGTGTTGAGGCGATCCAGCAGCAGGCCCTCCTCGTCCCGGGCCAGCAGGGGATCCCACTCCCGCCCGAGGATCACCTTGATGACGTTCCACCCCGAGCCGCGGAAGTTGGCCTCCAGCTCCTGGATGATCTTGCCGTTGCCCCGCACCGGCCCGTCTAGGCGCTGCAGGTTGCAGTTGACCACGAAGATGAGGTTGTCCAGGCGCTCGTTGGCGGCCACATGCAGGGCGCCCAAGGACTCGGGTTCGTCGGTCTCGCCGTCGCCCACGAACGCCCACACCCGGCTGCGGGAGGTGTCTTTGAGGCCGCGGTGCAAAAGGTAGCGGTTGAAGCGGGCCTGGTAGATGGCGTTGAGGGGACCCAGCCCCATGGACACGGTGGGAAACTCCCAGACGTGGGGCAACCGCCGCGGGTGGGGGTACGAGGGCAGGCCGTGACCGGTGGTTTCGCGCCGAAAGGCGTCCAGGTGCTGCTCGGTTAGGCGCCCTTCCAGAAACATCCGGGAGTAAATCCCTGGTGCGGCGTGCCCCTGGTAGTAGATCTGGTCGCCGCCGGCGTCGCCGCCGCGAAAGAAATGATTGAACCCCACCTCGTAGAGGGCGGCGGCCGAGGCATAGGTGGACAGGTGGCCGCCCAGGCCGGCAAAGCGAGCGTTGGCGCGGGTCACCATGGCCATGGCGTTCCAGCGCACGATGCGCCGGATGCGCTTCTCCATGGCCTCGTCACCCGGGAAGGGGGGCTCCTGCTCGGGCGAGATGGTGTTGATGTAGGGCGTCTGCACCAACTCCATTCCCAGGTTCAACATGCGCGCCCGCTTGAGCACGGTGTGGAGGAGAAAACGGGCGCGTTGCGGGCCGCCTGAGGCGAGCACGCCGTCTAACGATGCGATCCACTCTTGGGTTTCTTCCGGGTCAGGGTCGTACAGCTGCCGCTTGAAGGTGGCGCTGTACGGAATGGCCGGTGTTCCCTGCGCGTCGCGTTCCTGAGTGCTCACGGTGAACTCCTCGCTGGAGGACCCAATGGTCCACCGGCCCATGAAACACCGCCACCCCTGCCGCTGTTCCGCCCCTCGGCGTGCAGAGGGGCGGGGTAGCGGCCACGCCGGCCCGGGCGGTGCCGGCTGGGTGTTCGTGGGCGGGCGGCGAACTCTAGGCGTTGGCGGCGGCGGCCTGCTCTCGGGCGGCGATCTCGGCGCGGATCTTCTCCATGTCCAACGCCTTCACTTGCTGCACCAGGTCGTCGAGGGCTTCCGCGGGCAGCATGCCGGGCTGGGCGTAGAGCAGGATCTTGTCGCGGAAGATGGCCAGCGTGGGAATGGAGCGGATCTGAAAGGCTGCTGCCAGCTCGGGCTGCGCTTCCGTGTCGCAGGTGGCGAACGTCACCTCGGGGTGGCGGGCGGCGGCGGCGGCGAAGATCGGCTTGAAGGCGCGGCAGGGTCCGCACCACTCGGCCCAGAAGTCGATGAAGACGATATCGTTCTCCTCAATGACTTGGTCAAAGTTTTCCTTTGTGAGAACAACGGTGTGGGGCGATTCGGCCATGAGGTAAGCTCCTTTTCTTGTCGACGATGAATTCTTCCATCGTCATTCAGTAATATATCGCTTGCGTTTGACCTTGTCAAGGGTCTCCCACCGCCGCCCCTACCGTCCGTGGTCTGCCCCCGTTTTCACCCTTGCACCGCTGGGCACCCCAGCGGGGGAAGGAATGCAGTGCGGACTTCGCCGTGCTTTTTAAAGGTATGGAGAGTTCGCGGCACTGGCTGCTGTGGGACGGCGACTGCGGCCTGTGCGCCGCCGCCGCCGCCTGGGTTGAACGGCGCGACGGGGCCGGACGCTTTGCCGTGGTGGCGTGGCAAAGGGCGCCGTCGCCTCCCATGAACTCGGCGCTGGCCGCGGCGTGCCGCCAGGCGGTGCACGTCCTCACCTGCGACGGCCGAATGCTTGCGGGTGAGGCAGCGATCTTTTTCGTTCTGAGTGAATTGGGTTGGCCCCGATGGGCTCGGCTGGTGGGCAGGCCGCCCCTGGCCCGGCTGGCGGCGGTGGCGTACCGCGCCATCGCCCGGCACCGCGGCCGCCTCTCCGCGCTGCTGGGGCTCTCCTCGGCCTGCGATGCGGGGGATCGGTCGGTCAATGTGAAACCAGGTCCATGAGCTATCATCGCGGCCGGCGCTCGGAAGCGGCGGCCTCGGTCCGAGGCACTGGCGGCCCGCGCTCGGTGAGGAGAACGGCCTGGGATGGAAGAATCCATCATTTATTTGGACAACGCCGCTACTTCGTTCCCCAAGCCCGCCGAGGTGCACGACTTCATGTCGGCGTTTTACCGCCACTACGGCGTCAACCCGGGGCGCACCGGCGCCGACATGGCGCTCAAGGCCGAGGAGCTGATCCACTCCACGCGCACCCGTCTCACCAACTTTTTTAACCCTAGCCTGGCCAAGGCCGGGGTCAAGAAGGACCCCAACCGCCTGGTCTTTGCCGCCAACGCCACCGCCGCTTTGAACCTCCTCCTGCAGGGCACGATCTCATCCGGGGACCACGTGGTGACCACCTGGACCGAGCACAACTCGGTGATCCGGCCGATCAATCACCTGGTGCAGCGGGGGGCCCAGGCCACCTTCGTGCGCCCCGATGCCGAGGGGTACGTGGATCCGCAGGCCATTGCTGCGGCGCTGCGCCCCAACACCAAGCTGGTCATTGTCAACCACGCCTCCAACGTCACCGGGGTGGTGCAGGATGCCGCCGCCATCGGTCAGGTGTGCCGGGAGGCCGGGGTGCCGCTCGCCGTGGACACCGCCCAAACCGCCGGCGTGCTGCCCATCGACATGGCGGCGTGGGGGGTGAGCTTCGTCGCCTTCACCGGCCACAAGGGGCTGTTCGGCCCCACCGGCACGGGTGGCCTGTGCGTCGCCGACGACGCGGAGATCGCCAGCACCCTATGGGGGGGCACCGGGGTGCGCTCGGCGGAGCCGCTGCACCTGGAGGAGTTCCCGTACCGCCTGGAAGCCGGAACGCTCAATTTGTTGGGGATCGCCGGTCTCGCCGCCGGGCAGGACTTCCTCGCCCGGCGGGGGATCGAGGCCATTTACGCCCACGAGATGGAGCTGCTTAAGGTACTCCAGGAGGGTTTGGCGGAAATTCGCGGTGTCAGGATCCACGGCACCAGGCGGCTGGATCGCCGCGTGGCGACGCTGTCCATCACCGTGGACAACTACGATCCTTCCGATGTGGGCACGCTGCTGGACGTGGATCACAACATCTTGGTGCGCACGGGGTTGCAGTGCGCACCGCTGATCCACCAGCACATGGGCACCGCCCCCCGGGGTACGGTGCGCTTCTCTTTGGGGCCATTTAACACCCGCGACCACGTGGAGGCCGCCATCCGCGCCGTGGCCGCCATCGCCGCGGCGCGCCGGCGGTGAGCGACCGGGCGAACGTCGAGGGATAATCGTGGCCATGTGGAAGCGCAAACGCAGCGGCGCGGTGGTGTGCCCCTCCTGCGGGGCCCTGGTGGGCGTCAACGACGAGCGATGTCTCTCTTGCGGTCGTTGGCGCCCGGGCATGTGGGGGTTCGCGCCTCTCGTTCGAATTTTAGGAGCCGGCGCCGGGCTGGTGCCGGCGGTGGTGGGCGGGTGCGCGGCGCTCTACGTGGTGGCTCTGCTCCTCGACCCGGCGGGGATCCAGATGCGCGGGGTGCTCTCCGTGCTGTCGCCGAGCAGCAAGAGTCTGTTCGTACTGGGGGCGTCGGGGGCTGTGCCGGTGGTGGGTTTTGGGCGCTGGTGGACGGTGCTGTCGGCGGCCTGGCTGCACGGCGGGCTGCTGCACATCGCCTTCAACATGCTATGGCTGCGCTCGTTGCTGCCGGAAATGGTGGCGGGGTTCGGTCCGGGGCGCACCCTGGCGATTTACACCGCCTCATCGGTGGGCGGATTCACGGCCAGTTCCTTGGCGGGGGCGTACCTCCCCTTTCTGCCGTCGTTTTTGCGCGGGGCGTACCTGACCATTGGCGCCTCGGCGCCGCTGTTCGGCCTGCTGGGCGCGCTGGTGTGGTACGGGCACCGCGTCGGGCACTCGGTGCTGGGACGCCAGGCGCTGCAGTGGGCGCTCATGCTGGCAGTTATGGGTTTCCTTATTCCAGGGGTGGACACCTGGGCGCATTTGGGAGGCTTTGCGGGGGGCGTGCTGTCGGCCAGCGTGACGCGGCCCAGAGAGCCCGAGCGCCCGCGCCACCTGCTGCTGGGGGGGCTGTGCCTACTTGCCACCGCCGCCGCCGTGGTCGCCTCGGTAATCACCGGCTTCGGGCGGCTCGGCTGAGTCCCCCTGTGGGCGAGGACCCCGCGCCGGCCGAGACGGCCCCCCCTCTTCGCCGCCGCAGCGGGACAGCCCGCGGGCGTGCCTGGCAGACAACCCGTGCTAGCCTCTTTCCATGCGCGTGTACCTCTCCCGCTGGGTGTGCCGCGACGTGGAGGCGAACCTCCAGCGCCTTGACGAGGAGTCGGCCGAGGCCGTGGCGGCTGGCGCCGCCCTCGTGGCGTTTCCCGAGAGCTTCCTGCACGGCTACACCCGGCGCGTGGACCCGGCGCGGGTGCGCGAGCACTTCGCCGCAATTTCTAGGCGCTCACCGGCTACCCTGTTCGCCTTCGGCTCCATCTCCGAGGCACGCCGCAACCGCATGACCCTGTGGCTTGCAGGGCGCGAGCTGGCGTTCTACGACAAGGTTCACCTGTTCGAACCCAACGGTGAGTACGAGCTGTGGGAGGAGGGCGACCGTTACGTGGCGGTGCGCGCCCTTGGCCACACCATCGGCCTGCTCAACTGCAACGACCTGCGGTTTCCAGAGCAGGCACGAGCCTTGCGGCTTAAGGCGCGCTGCGACCTGTTTCTGGTGGTAGCGTGGTGGCCCTGGCGCCGGGACCACGTCTGGCGAACCCTGCTGCGCGCCCGCGCCATCGAGAACGGGGCGTGGGTGATGGGGTGCTGTGTGGCGGCCTCGGAGTACCCGGGCGAACGTTTCGCCGGTGCTGGCAATTACGTGTTCGACCCCCACGGCGAGCCGGTGCGCCCAACGGACGACCGCATGTTCGAGCTGGATCCGGCGAGGGCCACTGCACCGGTAGTGGACCCGGAGCGCGCCTTTCGGGAGATCACGCGCGTCGACGTCCTGCCGTAGGGGGGTCTAGGCGAAAGCAGCGCCGGTGAGGCGCGCCATTGCTGTTGCTGACGAAGACGGGGTGACAGGCGGCGCGCGGATTCGGGCGACTCACGGCCACGGACACCAACCCGGGTGTGGCCTCTCGGAGCGCCGGCCGGTAAGATCGCCCCCGGGAAGGACGCGAACCCGGTCCCTGTCACCGATCATGGACGCCGACACGGACACACGCACGGGCACGGGCGGACACGAATCCCGGTCATGGCCCGGGGGCGAATTCACCAGTGGTCCCCTTCCTCATACCTAAGCTGGGCGAGCAAACCGGGCGCGGTGACCTGGAAAGCCTCACGAAGGCGAGGGGTGAAACACCGGCGCCAGTCGTCCAACAGCCCGTGCCGAAACGTTGGACTGTCGCGGTGGTAGAGCACCGAGGAGAGGAGTCTCACGCCCACCGGGCTGCCCCAGCGATAGCCAAGGTGGGTGAGGATGGCGGCGACTTCGTGGTGCTGGGCGGTGCGGCTGCCTCCACCTTGAGGCCCGACCAGCGCCTCGTAGGTGGTCGTGTACGCGGACGGGCACGTTCGCCACCCCAGGTACCAGCCGAAGAAGGTGGCCACATCGGGCAAGAAGCGGCCCGGTCCAAGATGAATACCGCGGATGACCAGCTCGGCGGCCTGCTCGAAGTCTGCCAGGTGGTCGCGAAAGTACGCGTGCAGTGCGTGATCCTCAAAGCGGTGAATATGGTGCACGAGGGAGACGACGTAGGCGCGGGGGTCGCGCATCACGTGCAGCACCCGTGCCCCCGCCTCGACCACCGCGGCGGCGTTGTCCGGCGTGTGGGGGATGTGCCCGACCACGAAACGTCCCTTGGCGGCTTGGAGAGCAGCGAGGATCTCAGCGGCGCTGGACTGCTCGTTGCGCGGCAGTTCGCAGGCGAACCGTAGGGGTGGCGTGGCGCGCAGCAGCTCACGCAGCAGGTGGGTGCCGCACTTGGGGATGGAGGTGAGGAGAACGGGGGCGTCGCCCTCCCGCTGCAGCCACACCCCCGCCAGCAGGCGCACGAATCGTCGGTGTGCGTAATGAAGGGTGCGCCTAGGCAAATGAGCGAGCGGCCTCATGCGACTCGCAGCGCCTCGATTGCGCGAAGCTCGACCTTTGCGAGCCGGAGTGCCACGATCTCTCATGATCCACAGTCTATCGTGCTACTTGATGAGCCCGGCTGCGGCCAAGGGTAGACGAGCGGAAATGGGGCCGGTGGAATTCCACTCGCGCTGGTTGGCCTGGAAAACTGGTGAGAACCAGGCGATGACGAAGAAACGGGGATCCATGGACTGGGGCGCCGGGACGGCTTCCAGGTAGAGAAGGCGCCGGTGCCGCTGGCGGAGAAAATCCTCGAGATCGAAAAAATGCTGCCGTCGGGCGTGGAGGTCGTGCCGCTGGGCACTTTCGCTAACCCAGAAGAAGTCCCGTAAATGTCCGGTGTGGACGGGTGGTTAGCCATTGCTCGCAGGCCCGGCGCAAAGCCCAGGGGGGTCACCCTGGCGGCTCTCGGGCTCGCGGTGGCTCGCGCCGTCGTTCGACTGCCGGCGTGGAGCTGTTCACCTCCCCCGGCACCTTGTCGCGGGCATTGGCGACGATCCTCCGCCGCCGCCGCGCGTGGGCAAGGGCGAGGTTCTCATCGATGCCAGCCGCTGGCACGCGCGAACCCCAGGGGCGAACATCGGCAGGATGGTGGGGGAGTTGGGGGGTGACGAGCGGCTACTCGGTCACCAGGAGCCGCGCCACCGGCGGGCGCTGCGCCACCCGCAGGACCGGGTACACCCCCGGCTCTAAGCTCCACTGGCGCACCAGCGCGCGGCTGAAGAACCCCCACGCCACCAGGCTGTCGGTGGAGCTGGGTTCGAGCAGTACGGGGATCAGGCGGGCCAACGGCTGGCGCATGTCCACGTAGAACGCACCGGCGGGCAGTGACAGTTCGGCGGCCTCCCACCGCCCGCTCAAGGTGAGCATGGCGTGCCCCTGGAAGAGGCGCGAAGCCACCTCCACCTTCTCCAGCGCAAAGCGTTCCCCCTGCACAGTGACCTGGTGAAGCAGGCGCTCCACGCCCAGGCCGTGGGCCCGCAGGGTGTCCAGCGCCTCGGAGAAGCCGGGCAGCACCACGTAGCCAGCCGGCAAAGGCACGGTGCGCGTGGGGATGGCCCGCGCCAGGTAGGGGATGGTGTAGTCCCGGTGCGTCTCGGTGGGGCGCATGCGGAACTCGCGCAACCAGGGGTAGCGCGCCCGCTCCTCGGGGGTGGTGGGTACCTTGAGGTGTTCGAACCCCCGGATGGTGACGTCCAGGAGCCGGTCGAGCTTCCACTCGGCGGCGAACTCTTGCCGGTAGTACTCGTCGCGGGTGGCGGTGTCCACCCGGCGCACCAGGGAGGCCATCTCGGCGGCGTGGGCGTTGCTGAACTCCAAGATGGCACGGACGAAGGCAAAGGACGACAGCACCCGGGTGCGGAAGTCGGCGTGGGAGTAGTTCTCATCGAGGATGGCGAAGCGGTTGCGCAGCCCCACGTAGTTGGTGCCGTAGCGCGCCTCGATGCTGTCATTGATCCAGCCCCGGTGGGGGAACTCGGCGTCGGCGAAATTGCCATAGGGGACGTTGTCCCACCCCTCCCTGCGCAGCCGCTCGCCCACCGCGGGGAACATTCGGCTCCACATGAAGTCCGCGATTTCCTTGGCGCCGTTCGGGTTTGCCCCGGTGGCGTAGGTCACCGGGGCGCGGTGGTAGGAACCGTTGGTGGTGTGCATGTCCACCACGAGGATGGGGTCCCACTGGGTGAGCAGCCGTACGAGGGCGCGCACCTCCGGGCTTTCCAGCTTCACGAAATCCCGGTTGAGGTCCAGGTATTGCCCGTTGTGGCGCACGCCGGCCTCTGGGGGACCGTTGTCACCGCGGTTCCTCCCAAACTGGTCGTTGCCATCGGTATTGAAGATGGGGATGACGAGGATCACTTGGTGGTCCAGAAGGTGCGCCAGACGCCCCGAGCCCACCTCGCGGATGAGCATTTGGGTTGCTTCTTTCCCCTCCACCTCGCCGCCATGGATGTTGGCCACGATCAGGACGGCTGGCTTCCCGGTGGCGGCCAGCTGGGCAGGGCTTTGCACCCGCTCTCGGGAGAGGATCACCAGGGGGACCTCCCGGCCTTCGGGGGAGCGGGTGAGGGTGGCCAGCGTTACCAGGGGCGAGGTGGCGGCCACCGAGTGAACGAAGTCCATCACTTCCCGGTGAGTGGAGGTCCGCGTGTAAGCACTGGCTTCGGCGGTGGTGAGCACCTCGCCGGCGGCCAACCCGGACGACACCAAGAACACACAGCTCATCGCGAGCCCACGCATGCTGCCCCCTCCCCGGCCGGTTTTGCGGCCGCGGCACAGAGTAGCAGCCCCGGTAGGAGGGGAGTTGTCACCGAGGAAGGCGGAGCGGGTGGCGCGAGGTTCAGCGCCGGAAATGTCCCCGCTCCAGCGCCTCCAGTTCGGCGAACAGGTCGGGGTGGGCGAGGGTGAACCCCCGCCGGAAGAGCTCGCCGGGAGCGACGCGCTTGGAGGTGGGGTCGGGTCGATCCGGCAGCTGGGGGTCCTCGAGATACCCGTGCTGCAGCGCAAAGGCGATGATCTCCCGCCATGGGCGGGGCTGCCCGTCGGAGATGACCAGGCGTTCCGCCGGATGAAAGTGCTCCAGGAGAAAGCGGCACGCCCTCGCCAGGTCTTCCCCGTGCACCAGGTTGACCACCTTGCCGGCGTTGCCGATGCGCCCCCGGCGCAGCCAATCCAGCGGGTTGCGCCCAGGGCCGTAGAGGCCGGCGGCGTGCAGGACAGCAGCACCCAGAGTGCGCAGGCGCTCCTCAGCAAGGGCACGCGGATGGTCGGGCACCAGGGAGGATCCGTCTGTTACCTCCCCGTCCACGGGGAGGAGCGCCCCGGTGGTGCCGATCACCACCACCCGCGACGAAAGGGACAGGAGAAAGTCGCCGAGGGCTGCCTCGTGCGGGGAGCCGCTCAAGGCGAACGCGACTACCACGCCTTGGGGGGCGAACTCTTCGAGCGCTCTCCAGGTTTCAGGTCTTGCGGAGTCGAACACCTCCCAACCGGGTTGGCCGGCACGCTCCCGCCGGCGGCTCGTGTGCAGCGTCTCGTCGCCCGGGAAGGAGAAAAACTGCCCCGTGTACCCGGAGCCCAGGAAGGCGATGCGCACGGACGTTCCTCCCTTGGCGCGAGCTTGACGGCGGCACGGCGCCTGGGGTAGAGTAGCTGCTCCCGCGTGTGCGGGGCGCGTTCTTTGCAAGCTTAGGGGACGAGGACGGGTCGCGGTGAAAGAGCCTCCGCGGTGCGGGGGACGCCCGTCGGCAGCCCGTGGAGCAGGCGCGTAGCTCAGCTTGGTTAGAGCGCTACCTTGACACGGTAGAGGTCAGCGGTTCGAGTCCGCTCGCGCCTACCATGATGAGCTCCACACCTAAAGATACCGCGCAGGCGCGTAGCTCAGTTGGTAGAGCGCATCCCTCACACGGATGAGGTCTGCGGTTCGAGCCCGCACGCGCCTACCATCTTTCCTGCCTGGCGTTAGCCAACCGTCCCCGAGCGTGGGACGGTTTTTTTGTTGTGGATGTGGCGGGCGGGAGGACGATGGAGCAGCAGCTGCAACTGGAGTTGCCGGACGGAAAGCGGCTCGGGTTTCCGGCGGGGACGACCCCGTTGGAGGTGGCGCGAGCCCTGGGCGAACGCCTGGCTGCGGCGGCGGTGGCGGGGGTGCTGGACGGGAGGATCGTTGACCTGCGCGAGCCCATCCCGCACAGCGGCGCTTTTCGCCTCCTCACCCCTAAGGATCCCGAAGCCGGCGAGGTGATCCGACACTCGGCGGAGCACGTGCTGGCCGACGCGGTGGAGCGGCTGTTTCCGGGCACCATCATCGATGCCGGACGGCAGGACCACAGCGAGAAGTTCCAGTACGACTTTCGCTTCCCCCGCGGCTTCACCCCCGAAGACCTGGAGCGCATCGAGGCGGAGATGGCCCGCATCATCGCCGAGGGGCGCCCCTTCACCCGCGAGGTGGTGACCCGAGAGGAGGCCGCGAGGATCTTCCAGGCCCGTGGCGAGGAGCTCAAGCTCATTCGGCTGCAGGACATCCCCGAACACGAGCCGATCACCGTGTTTCGCCACGGCGACTTTGTGGATCTCTGTCGCGGCCCGCACGTGCAGCGCACCGACCAGATCGGGGCGTTCAAGCTGATTGAAACCTCTGGCGCCTACTTCAAGGGTGACGAGCGCAACGAGATGCTGCAGCGCATCTACGGCACTGCCTTCGCCACCCAGAAGGAACTGGACGACTACTTTGCCCGCCTGGAGGACGCACGTCGCCGGGACCACCGCCGCCTTGGGCGTGAGCTGGATCTGTTCTCCTTCTCGCCGCTGGCGCCGGCCTCGCCGTTTTTCCACCCCCGGGGCGCGGTGGTGTACAACCAATTGGTCGCCCTGATGCGGGAGCTCTACCGCGAGTTCGGGTACCAGGAAGTGATCACCCCGCAGCTTTTCGACGTGGATTTGTGGCGCCGCTCCGGGCACTACGACGCCTACCGCGAGAACATGTTCTTCTCCCAGGTCGACGAGCGCGAATACTCCATCAAACCCATGAACTGCCCCTCCCACTGCTTGATTTACGGCGCCCGGCCGCACTCCTACCGGGAGTTGCCGGTGCGCCTCGCCGACTTCGGGCGGCTGCACCGGTACGAACGTTCCGGGGTGGTGCAGGGGCTCACCCGGGTGCGCACCTTTTCCCAGGACGACGCTCACATCTACTGCACGCCGGAGCAGATCGGGCAGGAGATCGACGCACTGTTCGATCTCATGTTCCGCGTGTACAAGCTCTTCGATTTCACTGACGTGCACATTTACCTGTCCACCAAACCGGAGAAGGCCATTGGGGACGAGGCCCTCTGGCAGTCGGCGGAGCGCCAGTTGGAGGAGTGTCTGCGGGCTCGCGGAGTGGAGTTCACCGTCAATCCTGGCGATGGCGCCTTCTACGGCCCGAAGATCGACTTCATCGTGCACGACGCCATTGGGCGGGAGTGGCAGCTCGGCACCATCCAGCTGGATTTCAACCTGCCCGAGCGGTTCGAGCTGACCTACGTGGCCGAGGACGGCAGCGAGCGGCGCCCGGTGATGATCCACCGCGCCGTGCTGGGCTCCATCGAGCGCTTCTTCGGCGTCATGCTGGAGCACTTCGCCGGCGACTTGCCGCTCTGGCTGGCGCCGGAGCAAGCCCGAGTGCTGCCGGTCTCCGACCGTTTTCTCCAGCCGGCGCGGGAGCTGGCGTCGGCGCTGGTGGCGGCCGGTTTGCGCGTGGAGGTGGATGAACGCTCCGATAAGCTCGGGGCCAAAATCCGCGATGGGGAGGTGGGCAAGGTGCCCATCTTGCTCATCGTCGGGCAGCGCGAGGCGGACAGCGGCGGGGCCAGCGTGCGGGTGCGTCGGCGCGGGGATTTGGGGATGCGACCGCTGGCAGTTATCCTCGCCACCTTGTCCGCCGCGGCGGCCACCCGTTCCCTCGACCCGTGGCCGGAGGCGACGTGATGCCTGCTCGCCTTTCGTGCCTACCCGGGCGGTGCGGGCGCTGCGTCGCCGCCCGGCGTGGGTCTGGTTTTCCAACGACGACCGGGAGTTCTCCCGGCAGGAGGCACTGATGCCGAAGCTCAAAACGTTGAAGGCGGCCGCCAAGCGCTTCAAGCGCACGGCCACTGGCAAGCTGAAGCGCGGCTTCGCCTACCACAGCCATATCCTCACCAAGAAGACCGCCAAACGCAAGCGGCACCTGCGCAAGAGCACGCTGGTGTCCGGTGCGGATCAACCCAACGTGGAGCGCATGCTCCCGTACGCGAAGTAAGGAGGGAGGGCAGGCATGCGCGTCAAGCGTGGTTCCCATCGGGTGCAGCGGCGCAAGAAGGTCTTAAAGCTCGCCAAGGGGTACTACCTCACCAAGCACAACGCCTACCGTATGGCGAAGTTGCAGGTGGAGCGGTCCTTGCTGTACGCCTATCGCGATCGGCGACAGCGCAAGCGGCAGTTCCGCTCCCTGTGGATCGTGCGCATCAACGCCGCCGTGCGCCGCCACGAGCTGTCCTACTCCCAGTTCATCGCCGGGCTCAAGGCCGCGGGGTCGAGTTTGGATCGCAAGATGCTGGCGGATTTGGCGGTTCGCGATCCCCAGGGGTTCGCCGAGGTGGTGCAAATGGCGCGCAAGGGGCTGGCCAAACGGTCCGTGGCGTAGATGGCCGCCCCGCAACTGGAGACTATCCGGGCCGAGTTCGACGCCGCCCTCCGCGCCGCGGGCGGTGATGCCCGCCGCATGGAGGAGGTGCGCATCCGCTTCGCCGGGCGGCGTTCGGGGGTCTTGCAAGCCCTGGAGGAACAGCTTAAAGGTTTGCCCCGCGAAGAAAAGCCGGCTTTCGGCAAGGCGTTGAACGAACTCAAGCGGCACATCCTGGGGCGCCTGGAGGAGGCTCGGGCGGCGCTGGCCGCGGGGGTGGAACGCCCATCGCTGGACGTCACCCTACCCGGGCGGACCCCGCGGCTAGGGGCGGTTCATCCGGTCACTTTGGTGCGGCGCGAGATCGAGGAGATCTTCCTGCGCATGGGGTACTCGGTGGCCGACGGTCCCGAAGTGGAGGACGACTGGCACAACTTCGAAGCGCTCAACATCCCCCCTGACCACCCGGCGCGGGACACCCAGGACACCTTTTACCTGCCCGGGGGCCTGCTCCTGCGCACCCACACCTCGCCGGTGCAGATCCGGGCTATGGAGAGCATGTCCCTGCCCATCCGCATCATCATCCCTGGGCGGGTCTACCGGCGCGACTCGGACCTCCGGCATTCACCGATGTTTCACCAGGTGGAGGGGCTGGTGGTGGGGGAAGGAGTGACGTTCGCCCACCTCAAGGCGACGCTGGAAGCGTTCGTGCACGTGCTTTTCGACCCCTCCCTCCAGGTACGCCTGCGGCCCAGCTTTTTCCCCTTCACCGAGCCCTCGGCAGAAGTGGACATCACCTGCATCCTGTGCCGCGGGCAGGGGTGCGCCATGTGCTCCGGTTCAGGCTGGATTGAGATCCTCGGGGCGGGCATGGTGGATCCCCGGGTTTTGCGGGCCTGCCGCATCGACCCGGCTCGGTACACCGGCTTCGCCTTCGGCTGTGGGCTGGACCGCGTGGCCCTGCTGAAGTACGGCCTGCCCGACCTGCGCCTGCTCTTTTCCGGCGATGAGCGCCTGCTGCGCCAGTTTGCCGGCGGGGGTGAGGCGTGAGGTTCTTGCTGTCGTGGGTGCGGGACCACCTGGGGGAGAGCTGCGCTGGCGCTGCCGAAATGGCGGAGCGGCTCACCGCCGTCGGGTTCAACGTGGAGCTGCGCGAGCCTGCTCCTGGCGGCGCTGACGATGAGGTGTGGGACGTGGATATCACCACCAACCGGGTGGACGCCATGAACCACCGCGGGCTGGCGCGGGAGGCGGCGGCGGCCGGTTTGGGGGCGTTGCGGCCGCTGATGGTGGAGGTGGTGGAGTCAGACACGCCGGTTGGCGACCAGGTGCGGGTGGTGGTGGAGGATACCGACGGCTGCTTGCGCTACTGCGCCCGGGTGATTCGGGGAGTGACGGTGGGGCCTTCCCCCCCGTGGCTGGCGGCCCGCCTGAGCGCCTGCGGCGTGCGGCCCATCAACAACGTGGTGGATGCCACCAACTACGTGCTCTTGGACCTCGGCCAGCCCCTCCACGCCTTCGATTTGGACCGACTCGGGGGGCGCGAGGTGCGGGTGCGCCGCGCCACGGTGGGGGAGACGTTGCGCACCTTGGACGGGGGCGAGCACCAGCTGGAGGGGGAGGACCTGGTCATCGCCGATGCCCGCCGCCCCATCGCCCTGGCCGGGATCATGGGCGGGGTGGACACGGAAATCCGCGCTGAAACCCGGGATGTGCTCTTGGAATCGGCCACTTTTGACCCGCGGCGGGTGCGGCGCACGGCCCACCGGCTGGGCCTGAAGACCGAGGCGTCCCACCGCTTCGAGCGCGGCGCCGATCGCGCCATGGCGCGCACCGCCGTGGATGCGTGCGCGGCGCTGATCGCCCGCATCGCCGGCGGGGAGGTGGCCGCCGGGGTGCTGGACTCCGCCCCCCAGGCGCTGCCGGCACCGCAGGTCACCTTCTCCCTGGCCGGGTTAGCCGCTTTTGCGGGGTGCGAGCTGCCGGCGCAGTTCGTGCTGAACGTCCTCCAGTGTTTGGAGTTGTCGCCGGTCCGCGACGGCGATTTGGTGACCTGTACCGTGCCCCCGTTTCGCGGCGACCTGGAGCTGCCCGAGGATCTCTACGAGGAGATCCTGCGCCACTGGGGGTACGATCGCCTGCCCTCGGTGCTTCCCCCCGCCACGGGGGGGCCGGGGCGGCGGCTGGGGTCGTGGCCTCTTACCGAGCGCGCGCGCCGTGCCTTGGCGGCGCTGGGGGCGGCGGAGGCCATCACCTACTCCTTTGTGGACGGGGAGCTGGAAGCGCTCACCGCCGCGTCGCCCTTGGGCCAGCGCGGTGACGCGGTGCCCCTGATCAACCCCTTATCGTCGCGCAGTTCGGTGCTGCGGCGCTCGCTGCTGGCCGGCCTGGTGGAAGCCGCAGCGGCTAATTTGCGGCGCGGCGCTTCGACGGTACTGCTGGGCGAAGTTGGGCGTGCGTTCTTCTCCACGGGCGCGGGGGTCCGCGAGGAGGAGCGCGCCGCCCTGGTGCTGGCCGGCGAGGTGGGCGGCTGGGACGAGCGGCGGAGCGTGGACTTTTTCGACCTGAAAGGTCTCCTCGAGGGGTTGCTGGCGGCCTGCGGGGCGAGGCACCCCCAGTGGCGGCCCGCCGCCTGCCCCCTCTTGGCAGCGGGGGAGGGCGCCGAGGTCCTCCTGGCCCGGGAGGTGATCGCCCTAGCCGGCCGGCTGGCTCCCGCAGCGGCGGAAAAATTGGACGTGGCAACCCCCCTGTGGGTGGCCGAGGTGGACCTGTCCGCCCTGGGCGGGACCGCGCCGGTCACCTTCCGGCCGCTGCCGCGCTTTCCTGCAGTGACCGCCGATCTCACCGTGCGACACGACGTGAAACTCACCTACGACGAGCTGGTGCGGGCGATCGAGGCGGCGGCGCCGGCGTGGCTGGAGGGTGTGACGCCGCTGGTGCGCTACCGGGGCGAGGGGGTGGGGGCGTCGGAGGTGAAGACGACACTGCGGTTGACCTACCGCCACGGCGACCGCTCGCTCACCCAGGAGGAGGTTAACGCCGCCCACTTTGGCGTTATGGAGCGCCTCGCCGCTGACCTCGGCGTTCGCTTCGACTAGGAGGTGTTCCTATGGATGTCTACAACGCACTGGAAAGCCGCGTGGAGCGCCTGATCGCGGCGCACCGGGAGTTGAAGCAACGGGTCGCGCAGCTGGAGAGTGAGAACGCCGCCTTTCGCGCCGGTAAGGCGGGGCTGGAGGCGTTGCAGCAGCGGGTGGCCACCCTGGAGGCCGAGCGGGACGAGCTGCGCACCAGGCTGGAAAAGCTGCTGGCCTCGCTGCAGGAGTTGGATGTGTGAGCCAGCGGGGAGGGTTGGCGAGCCGCCCGGGGAAGGCATGAGGTGGGGGAGGTCGCGAAGAGCCTCTCGGTGGGCAGGCGGGAAGGGGAGCGGGTAAACCCGTGCGCGTGCCCCGTCCTTTAGACGCCATCGAGATTCGCGTGCTGGGCTGCCTGCTGGAGAAGGAGCAGCTGACCCCTGACGCCTACCCATTGACAGTCAATCAATTACGTGCCGCCTGCAACCAGACCTCAAGCCGCGAGCCGGTCATGAGCCTCTCGGAAGGCGAGGTGCGGGCGGCTTTGGAGCGCCTGCGCGAGCACGCATTGGTTTGGCGGTCCACGGGGGCGCGGGCGGAGCGCTGGGAGCATTGCCTGGACCGGCGCTGGGAGTTGGACGGCGCCCGCAAGGCGGTGATGGCGGTGCTGCTGCTGCGCGGCGCGCAGACCCCCGGAGAGCTGCGCTCCCGCTGCGAGCGCATGGTGGCGTTCGCATCCCCGGCGGCGGTGGAGGATACCCTGCGGGGGCTGGCCAGAGGGGAGGCGCCGCTGGTGATGGAACTGCCCCGCGAGCCCGGCCGGCGAGAAACGCGCTGGACCCACGTGGTGGGGCAAGCTCCCACAGCGCCGCCGGTGGCGTCGGCCACCCCAACGGCGCCGCTGCCCACTCTGGAGGCGCGCGTCGCCGAGCTGGAGCGGCGGGTGGAGGCGCTGGAGCGAGACTTGGCGAAGCGACGGGGGGCTGTCGCCCCGGCGGACGGCTAGGGGCCCGGCTCGGCGGCCAGGCCAGCGGCGGGGGCAACGGGGGGTGTACTGCCGCCGGTGTTGAAGCCGGCGACGGCAGCGACCAGGCGCTCCGCCAGGGTGGTGATGCGCCGGCCCGCCTCCACGGTGCGCACGGCGATGGCAATCGCCTTGGGAGTACCCACCAGGACCACCAGCTGCCGTCCCCGGGTCATGGCGGTGTAGAGCAAGTTGCGCTGCAGCAGGGCGTAGTGCTGGGTGTGCAGCGGCACCACCACGGCCGGGTACTCGCTGCCCTGGGCCTTGTGAACGGTCACCGCGTAGGCCAACTGCAGCTCGTCGAGTTCACCGAAGTGATAGCCGACGGTGCGATCTTCGAAGCGCACCAGGACGGTCTGCTCCAGCTGGTCGATCTGGGCGATGACGCCCACGTCGCCGTTGAAGACGTCCTTGTCGTAGTCGTTGACCACCTGCATGACGCGGTCGCCGACGCGGTAGCTCCAGCCGAAGCGGGAAACCCCGGCCGCCGCTGGGTTCAACGTCGCCTGCAAGGCTTGGTTGAGGTTTCTGGCTCCCAGTTCACCCCGCTGCATGGGTGTCAGCACCTGGATGTCCCGGATCGGATCCAGCCGGAAGCGGCGGGGGATTGCTTCGCTCACCAGCCTGAGGATGAGTTCCACCCCCTTGGCCGGATCGTCGGCCTTGACGAAGAAAAAGTCGCGCTTTTGGGCGCTTTCGTCGCGGGGGCGGGTAAGATCCGGCAGGAGGCCCTGGTTGACCCGGTGGGCGTTGGTGATGATGGTGCTGCGGGCGGCCTGGCGGAACACGTGGGCCAGGCGGCAGACCGGCACCACCTGCGAGTCGATGAGGTCGCGCAACACGCACCCGGGTCCTACCGGGGGGAGCTGGTCCACGTCGCCCACCAGGATGAGCGCGGCGGCAGGGGGAACGGCGCGCAGCAGGGAGGCCGCCAAAGGGAGGTCGAGCATGGAGCACTCGTCGATGATGAAGACGTCACCCTTGAGAGGGTTGTCTTGTCCATGCTGGAAGCCGCCGGTGGCCGGGTTGAACTCCAGCAGGCGGTGGATGGTCTTGGCCTCCGCGCCGCTGGCTTCGGCCAGCCGCTTGGCGGCGCGGCCGGTGGGCGCGGCCAGCACCAGGCGCAGCCCCTTGGCGGCGAGCACCTGCACGATGGCTCTGACCAGCGTCGTTTTCCCCACCCCAGGGCCGCCGGTGACGATCATCACCTTGGCGCGTGCGGCGAGGGCGAGGGATTCCCGTTGCTCCTCGGCGAGGGGAAAGCCCAGGCGGCGTTCCACCCACGCCACGGCGCGGGCCAGGTCGATGGGGGGGCAGGGGTGGCGGCCGGCGCTCAAGCGGGCCAGGCTCCGAGCTACGGTCGCCTCCGCCTCGTCGAGCCAGGCCAGGTAGATGAGGGTGCGGCGGGCGTGGTCCTCCCGGCGCACCAGCCGGCCCTCGGCCACCCCGTGGGCGACGGCGCGTTCGACGATCTCGTCGGGGATCTCCAGCAACCGCGCGGCGCGGGTGACCAGCTCGTCGTGGGGGTAGGCGCAGTGGCCCCGCTCGGTAAGTTGAAGCAGGACGTGCTCCACCCCGGCCCGGGCGCGCTCGTCGCAGCGCGGGTCCAGCCCCAGCCGCAGCGCCAGGGCGTCGGCGGTGACAAACCCGATCCCCCGGATGTCGCGCGCCAGGGCGTAGGGGTCGCGGCGCACCGTGGCGATGGCGTTCTCTCCGTAGGTCTTGAAGATGCGAAAAGCGCGCGCGGTGCCGAGGCCGTGCTCGTGCAAGAAGAGCATGATCTCGTGCACCACCCGCTGTTCGCGCCACGCCGCCTCCAGTTGAGCGCGCCGTTTGGGGCCGATCCCCTCCACCTCCTCCAGGCGCTCCGGTTCGTTCTCGATCACCTCCAACACCTTGGCGCCGAAGGCCCGCACCAGGCGGCCGGCCAGCTGGGGGCCGACCCCCGGCACCGCCCCCGAGGACAGGTAGGTCTCTACGCCCAGGGCGGAGGTCGGTGAGCTCAAGCGGAGTGCCTGGGCGCGCAGCTGTTGGCCGTGTTTGGGATCGATGACCCACTGGCCGGTGGCCACCAGGTGCTCGCCCGGGGCCACCGCTGGGGCACTGCCCACGATGGTCACCCGTGCACCCTTGCCGCGCACGCGCACCCGCAAGACGCAAAATCCGGTTTCAGGATTGTGGTACGTGACCCTCTCCACAATCCCGCGGAGCTCTTCAGGGCGATGTGCAGCGGCGGGATGGGTTTGCTCCACGCTGCGATGGTAGCGCTTTGCGGGGGCGGAGACGATGCGGCGTCCACCGCAGCTCCCCTTGCCGGCCGGCAGCGTCGCTGCCATACTCGCGGCCCCATGATCAAACTTCGCGTCACCCTGGTGGGTAGCCCCCCGGTGGAGCGCCAGTTCGACCAGGACGAGGTGATCATCGGGCGTTCCTCCCGTACCCACCTGCTCCTCCCTGACCGCGCGCTGTCGCGGGAGCATGCCCGCCTGGTCCGCCGCGAGGGTGCCTGGTACGTCGAGGACCTGGGCTCGCGCAACGGCACCACCTGCAACGGCCAGCGTCTGGCAGGAGCGCGGCGGTTGACGGCGGGCGACCACCTCGGCCTGGGCGCCAGTGCCCTCACCGTCCTGGAAATCGGCCGGCCGGCGGTGGCGCTGGCGCCGCAGGACGGCGAAGTGGGGCAGCACACGGTGTTCCTCTCCGCCTCGCAGATGCTCCGCGACGCTGACTTCGGGGTGGCCGGCAAAGGCGAGGACGACGCCGCCACCTTGCGCCGGCACGTGGAGCGGCTCCACCTGCTCAACGAGGTGCAACAGGCGCTCTCCCGCTCCATCACCCGCGAGGAATTGCTCGAGCTGATCCTCGATCGCGCCTTCTCTCACTTGAAGCCGGAGCAGGCGGCCATCTTTCTCAAGGTGAGCCCCGGGGAGTTCGCGCGCGCCGCCAGTCGCGTCGCCAACCCCGCCGTCCCGGAGCTCGAGGTGTCCCGCTCGCTGGTCCGCGAGGTGGCCGATCGGGGGCTGGCGGCGCTGGTCCTCGATGCCCAGACCGATGCCCGTTTTTCCGAGGCGGCGAGTCTCATGAACGTGGGGCTGCGCTCGATCCTGGCGGCCCCCCTGATGGATCCCGAAGGCGCCGTGGGGATGATCGTCCTCGGGAGTAGGGTAGCGCTGCGCCAGTACAGCGAGGACGACGCCCAGCTCATGGTGACCCTCGGTTCGGTGGCGGCCATGCGCATCCGCAACATCGCCTTGGCCGAGGAAGCCGCCGAGCGCCGCCGGCTGGAGTCGGAGGTGGCGCTGGCCCGGCGCATCCAGGTGGCGCTGCTGCCCGAGAGGTTGCCCACCCTCCCTGGCTGGGAGGTGCACGCTGGCAACGTGCCCTCCCGCATCGTCTCGGGCGACTACTACGTGGTCGTGCCTTGCCAGGGGGGCCACGGCGCGGTCCTCATGGTTGCCGACGTATCCGGCAAGGGGATCGCCGCGGCGCTCCTCACCGCCTCGCTGGAAGCGCTGGCGGCAGGGCCCATCGAAGACGGATTGCCGCCGCAAGAGGTGTGCGAGCGGGTCTCGCGCCGTTTGTTCCAGCGCACGCCCCCGGAGAAGTACGCCACGGCGTTTGTCGCCGCGGTGGATGGGGGGAGCGGGGTGGTGCGCTACGCCAACGCCGGCCACAACCCTGCCCTGCTGGTGCGGGCCGATGGAGCAACGCGGTGGCTGGGTTCCACCGGTGTTCCTCTGGGGTTGCTGCCCCAGGCTGCCTACAAAGGCGTGGAGGTGGAGCTGGGGGCGGGTGACGTGCTGGTGCTGTACACCGATGGCATCACCGAGGCGAACAATGCAGCCGAGGAGGAGTACGGCGGCCAGCGGCTGGAGGCCGTCTGCCGCCGCCACCGCACGGCGTCGCTGGGCGACCTCCAGGCGGCCATCGAGGACGATTTGGACCGCTTCACCGGCGGTGTGCCCTACGCGGACGACCGCACCATCGTCCTGCTGCGGCGCTGCCCTTAGAAGTGCCCAACCCTTGGTGGGGGCCGGTGGCAAAGGAGTGGCGGCTGCAGCGGGGTCGGGTATTGAACCTGCGGGGGTTGGTCCGTGCCTGGCGTCCTCAGCGTAGGTCTCAACAGCCCTTGCGATTCCTTACTCTTGCCCGCTTGGCTAACCGGCGCCGCTGCCCGTGGAGGTTCCCAGGAGCTGCTCACAACTTGTTAGGAGTCGACCTCGAAAGACTCAAGACTCCCTTCCAGGGGGGCGATAGAGCGCTCCCCCCAAGCGCCGTAGTCCGGCAGTTCCCGCTGGTAAGGTGCGGTCAGCAGCGGGGAGGAGATGAGGTAGTCGGCGGTGGCCCGATTGCACGCGACGGGGACGTTCCACACCACCGAGATGCGCAGCAGCGCTTTGACATCGGGATCGTGGGGCAAGGGGGCCAGGGGGTCCCAGAAGAACACCAGCACATCGATGGCTCCCTCGGCGATCAGCGCCCCCAGTTGCTGGTCACCGCCGAGGGGTCCACTCTTCAAGCGGCGAACCTCGAGCCCTAACTCCCGCTCCAGGAGCAAACCGGTGGTGCCGGTGGCCAGGAGGCGGTGCTGGGCAAGGGTGGCGACGTTGAAACGGGCCCAGGCGAGGAGATCCGCTTTGCGGTGGTCGTGGGCCACCAGGGCAATGGTCTTCACCTCCGACACCGAGGTCTCGCCGGTGGCCATGGTTGCCTCCCCTAGCTCACCTGGGCTTGGGAGAGGTCGCCCTCCGGCGCGTGGGCAGCGAGAAAGGAAGACGCCCCCTCCTTTCCCATATAGCGCTCGAGGACCCGCGGCTCGGCGCTGGCCAAATCCACCACGACGAGGGCGTCCAGGACGTTGGAAAACTGCGGATCGACGTTGAGTCCGAGCACCGAGGCGCCCAGCTTGAGGTACTGCCGCAGCAGCACCGGGACGCCCTTCTGATCGCCTTCCAGGTGGGCGACCAGAGCGCTGACCTCGTCCAGGTCCCGCAGATCACGGGCCGCCTGGCGGTGCCGCAGAGGGGTGCGAAACGGTTTGCGCGGGCGCACCAGCCCGGACAGACGGGGGTGACGCTTTTGTTGCCACAAATAACTCGCTATCACCGCCCGGGAGAGTGGCTGGTACTCGGCGCTGATGCTCACCGGTCCAAGGAGGTAGCGGTACTGGGGATGGCGGACAACGAACTCGCCAATGCCTTTCCACAGCAGCAGCAGGGCCGAGAACGAGCGCTGGTACTCCGGCCGGATGAAGGAGCGGCCCAGCTCCAGCGCTGGCCCGAGGTGGGAAAACAGTTCGCGGCGGTAGCGAAACAGGGTGCTGGTGTACAGCGCCTGCAGACCTCCTTGGGCGAGCAGGTGATCGATGCGCCCGAGCCGGTAGGCGCCGGCCAGCTCGAGGCGGTGGCGGTTCCACAGGAAGAGATGGAAATACGAGGTGTCGAAACGATCCAGATCCAGCTCGCGCCCGGTCCCTTCCCCGGCGCAGCGGAAGGTCTCTTCCCGCCGCACGCCAATTTCCCGGAGAAGGTGGGGAATGCGCTTGGCCTCGGCCCAGTAAACGGCAAACTCGCCGCTAGAAACCAGCAGGTGTTCGGTCCCCAGGCGGTCGACCTCCGCGCGCAGGAACTCCGGTGGTTGGGGCGGGGCCAGGGGTGTGGTGTGAGCGGGCGACCTTACCTGCCGGCGGGCGGGGCGCTGGGCGAGGAGCAGGGTGCGTTTCCGCAGTTGTTCGGCCACCTCTCGCTGGTCACCGTGAGACAGCGCCGCGGCGGCAATGGGCTCACCGATCACCATGCGGATGGTTTTCCCCCGTTTGTTGAGCAGCTGCCTGGGCAGAAGGGCGGTGCGCAGCGCCGGGTGGAGGAGCCCGAGCAGCTGAAAGGCGGCGTTGTTAGCCCCGGGGATGAACACCGGTAGGACCTTGGCCTGGGTGTGGCGCACCAGGCGCACCACGGTGTCGCGCCAGCGGGGCTCGTCGACCCTCAGGCGGTGGGGGTGGAGGTGCGCCACTTCTCCGGAGGGAAACATCGCCAGGGCCCCTCCCTGGCGCAGCCAGGCCAGGGCGGTGCGCAGTCCGCGTAGGTTGGCGGCGACGGAGGAGGGGCGTTCGAAGGGGTCCAGGGGAATGAGGAGGGGAGCCAATTCAGGGATTGCTTGGAGGATACCATTGGCGAGGATCCGCAAATCCGGTCGAACCCGGCGCAGGGCCAGCGCCAGAGCCATGCCCTCCAGACCTCCAAAGGGGTGGTTGGCCACCACCACCAAGGGCCCGCTGGTGGGCACCCGGCCGAGGTCGCTGTCGCTGGCCCACCACTCCACTTGGAGCAGTTTGAGGGCAGCGACAAGGAACTCGTCGGGGTCGCTGCGCTGCTCCACCTGTTCGTAAATTCGGGCCAAACGCTTGAGGCCGAAAAGGGTGCCCAGGGGGCCGCGAGCTGCCTGTCGCAGGTCAGTGGGTGACAGCGGGGATTGGAGTGCTGGGTGCGCCTGCCTCACGATGCGCCTCCCTCAGACACGATGCTGTGGCGGCGGTGTGAAGATCCTGCGAAGTTCCGGGCCGCCGCCACCCCGTGGAGAATGTCGGCGGTGTAGATGGCGTTGGGGATCACCTCACATTCGGCCCAGCAGCCGGGGCAGCGGTCGACCCACCGCCGGGCCGCGGTGGCCAATGGGGAACGCCACACGGCCTCAGGTGTGCTGCTGCGCAGGTCACCGACCACCTGGCCGTTGAACTGGCACACCGGTACCTGGCCGTCGGGCAGGATGCGCAGGTGGCTGCGTAACGCCACGCACCGTGGTCGCGGCCAGGGGGGAGAGTCGCCATGCAAGCGGGAATAAAGACCGCGGAGGTAGTAACTCTTCCCGATGGCCAGCAGGGGATCGCGGGCCCATCGCGTCCGCTCTAGCTCCCCACGCACCAAAGTGAGCACGTCGCATCCGGCCAGTTTTGGGTGCAGGGGAAACCCTGGCTCGGGGTAGGACGGCGAGGCGTCGCGGCGCTGCGCCCCCAGGCTGTAGGTGGCGGAGGAGGCGTAGGCAAGAACGGTGACCACCTCCACCCCAAGGGCTGCGAAATGCTGCTGCAGCGCGCGGGCGTCCTCCAGGGACGCCCGGGAAATTACGGTGTGTTGCACGGTGACCCGAATTCCTCGGCGCTGGCGCAGCTTCACCAGCCGGCGAACGGTCTCCTCGGCCCGGGCAAAGGAGACGCTGGCCCCCCGGTTGTGGTCGTGGACGTGGGCGAGGCCATCGAAGGACACCAGGAAGTGCAGCGCCCGCGGGCGTGGGAAAGAGGACGCGAATGCCTCCACCGCGTCCGGGAAGGAGCCGTTGGTGGTGATGTGGAGAACCAGGGGTCGGGAAGCCTCGTCGATAGCCCTGGTGAGGGGGGCGAAGTCGTGGCGTAAGAACGGCTCCCCCCCGGAGAGGCGGACCACGTCCAGCCGGCCCAGGGCGCCGAAGATCTGTTCGACCTCCGCCGGGGACAGCTCGGCGCTGGGTGGCAGCCGCCAGGAGTCGCACATCTGGCAGCGGGCGTTGCAGCGCAGGGTGACGAGATAGGTGCACCACGACGGCCGGGGCACGCGGCCCCGGCGGTTGGCGCCGATCGACGCAAGAAAGTGCGGGATGCGCACAGGGATTTCTCGCTGCACCGTGTGAAGGTGCTGTGAACGATCCTTCACGTGGCCTTCGCGGCGGCTGCCAACCGTCTTCACACGGTCTCCCCAAGGTTCGGCGCGAGCGGCGAGACCCCTGCTTGGGAGGAGCCATGGCGAGGATCTGTTACGGGGTCGCGGGGGAGGGGCGGGGGCACGCTACCCGCGTGCGCACCATGGTGGAGATGCTGCGGCGGGAGCACGTGGTGACCATCTTCGCATCCCACGACGCGTTTGCCTTGCTCTCCGCGGCCTACCGCGGCAGCAACGTGGAGGTGGTAGAGATCCCAGGCCTTAGGCACGGCTACGGGCGCGGGGGCCACCTGAGTTTGCTGGGCTCGGCACTGGGAGCGTTGCCGTTTCTGCTCAAGTTGCCGTCGCAGCTGGGGTGGATCACAGAGGCGGTGGCGGAGCGCCGTCCCGACCTCGTCATCACGGACTTCGAACCTCTCCTGCCGCGCGCCGCCCGGCGCCTCAAAGTGCCCTTTATCAGTTTGGACCACCAGCGGTTTTTGGCAGAGTGTGATTTCTCCACCTTACCGCCGCGACTCTCCCGCGCCGCCCGCTTCCTTTCCTACTTTGTGCGAGCCTTCTACAGCGGGCAGGAGCTGACGGTCATTTCCTCCTTTTTCGCTCTCCCCCTCAAGCCCTCTGCGCGGCGGGTGATGCAGGTGGGTGTGTTGCTACGGCCGGAGTTGGAGCGAGTCACGGTCACCGACGGCGAGCACCTGGTAGCCTACCTTCGGCGGGGCGCCCCGGCCCACTGCTGGCGCGCCCTGGCGGCGTGCGGTCGGCCGGTGCGGGTGTACGGGGCGGGGGCGCGGCCGCCGGAGGGTAGGGTGTCGTTTCACACCATTAGCGAGGAAGGGTTCATCGGCGACCTGGCCTCCGCCGCTGCTCTGGTGACGACCGCTGGCAACCAAGTGGTGGGTGAGGCCGTGGCTTTAGGCAAGCCGGTGCTGGCATTTCCCGAGCCCGGCAACTTGGAGCAGGAGCTCAACGCCTACTTCGTGCGCGCCTGCGGTGCCGGGCACGTGGCCCCCCTGGCGGGGCTGGAGGCCAAACACCTGCACGACTTTTTGGCCTGCCTGGCGGAGCTCAAGCGCGGGCTGGTGCGCCTGCCGGGGAAAGGGAACGAGGCTGCCCTGGCGGCGGTGGAGCGGCATTTACCGCTGCGGCGGCAGCGCCACCGCCCGGGTGCGGTGCCGCGCGTTTTGCTCCGCCAGCCGGTGGCCGCAGCACCGACCTCCTGACCCGGCCTCCCACGATGCCTGGGTCGCCTTGGGCCACGCTCTTCGCGGTGTGGCTGCTCACCACACTTACCCGGCTGCTGCCCGGCGCTTTGACCGCGGCGGCGGTGCGGCTGGGCCGGGAGGTGGGGGTGCGGGAGGCAGCAGCGTTCCTGCTCGGCGCCTGGGTGGCCGAGCTGGGGGTCACCGCCGCCGTCCTAGGTACCGCTGCCGGCGTGCTCCGGGAGGGCCTGCTGGGGTGGCCAAGGCCGGCGATGGCGCTCCCACTGGCCTTGGCGGCGGCGGGGCTGGTGCTGCTGTGGCCGCCATCGTCGCTGGTGCGGTGTCGAGAGCGGGGAGAAATGGGACGGGCCTCGATCATGGCCGGCGGTTGTGCTCTGGCGCTGGCGACTCCGGGGGTGTGGAGCTGGTGGGCCACCGTGGGCGTCGTGCTGGTCGCCACCGGGGCGGGGGGC
>Ga0209101_1000504_pt1 | contig 31892 bp, 22 predicted proteins | sample ConPoolayeCmetaG_FD_185481 | JGI IMG/M metagenome (GOLD analysis project Ga0209101, IMG submission 185481) | Hot spring microbial mat communities from California, USA to study Microbial Dark Matter (Phase II) - Cone Pool mat layer C metaG... ...
AAAAGATGTTCAGCGGCGAGCTGAGCAGGTGGAACGCTTTTGTAAACGGAATGGTGGCCACTAACGCCAGCGCCACAAGCCCATGAACCCACCAGAAAACCTGGTGCCAGACGCGAAGCGTCTCGGAATGAACTGCCGATAGACTCTGCGCTACCAGCCATCCCACCGGCGCCCAACCGGCGGCCTGGAACCAGGGGGGCCTGCGCGGGGTCCTGGGCGGCCAGTCGGCTTCCTTCGGCCAGGCGCAGTCCCTCGACCACGAAGCCGGTAACAGCGATCACCAGCAGGCTTGCCAGCACCACCGCCGAGTCCCAGCGGAAAGTCGGCGGCACGCCGTTTTGCAATCGCGGCGTGCGCACCACGTAGCGGCGAATCACCGCCCCGACCAGGCCGACAATCAACACCACGCCAAACACATCCAGCGACAGCTCGAACGCGCGGTAAATGTTTCCCACCAGGAACTGGGAACCGAAAATCAGGTGCGCCACGTCCTGGTCGAGCGTGGCCAGCGCCGTGCCGATGAACAAGACCACCATCCCCCAGAAAATAGCCAGGTGCAAGGCGATAGCGATCGGGTCGGAAGAAAGCCGCCACTGGAACAGACCGTCGCGTACCAGGCTGGAGACACGCCTGCCAAGCTGTTCCAGCACTGCCTGCCGGGCCTGCTTCCAGAAGTCCTGCCCGGTAGCCTCAGCACGGCACAGACGCCACCGGGCGATACGTCGCCACAGTCCGAACAAGAACACCAGCACTACCACCACGCTCAGCACGTAGATGCTGATTTCCGCCCAGTGGGGGACGTTCCACATCAATGGTCGGGCGAACTGGTCCATCAGACGGCCTCGCTCATGCTGGCGCGGAGGGTCTCGATCAGCGCCGGCGCGAAATCAAGCAGGTCTTGTTGGATGCCGTACTGGGCCACGTCGAAAATGGGCGCTTTTGGATCGGTGTTGACGGCGACAATCAGGTGTGCGCCTTTCATGCCTTCCAGATGTTCAGGTGCGCCGCTGATGCCCAGCGCCAGATAGAGCTTGGGCTTGACGGTCATGCCCGACTTGCCCACTTGGCGCGTCAGCGGCAACCAGCCCTGATCGACGATCGGTCGGCTGGCGCAAACCGCGCCGCCCAGCACCTCCGCCAATTCCTCGGCCAGCGCCAGGTTCTCTTGTTGCTGGATGCCGCGGCCCACCGCCACCAGCACATCTTGCTGGGTGATATCCACATCGGTAGCCGCCGGGAGGATCATCTGCTCGAAGCGGACTGGGCCAGGATCCAGCGGGACTGGGCTTCCGATCGTCTCAACCTGCGGCGCGGCGCCCTCGGCCGCCGCACGATAACTGCCCGGCAATACCACCAGCACCGCCGGAGAAGCCGCGACTTCCAGATCGGCCAGCATCTTCCCGGCGCAATAGCTGGCAGTTACTTTCAGCGTCCCATCGGCTGCTTCGATCTTCTGGCAGCCGCCGATGATAGGCAAGTTCAGGCGTGCGGCCAGCAGGGGGGCCACATCCAACCCTATCGACGTGCTGCCGGCCAGCAAAGCCCGCGGCTTGCCCGATTCCAACAAATGGCTGAGCACCGCCAGATAAGGCCCGGGCGTGTACGCTGCCAGCGCGTTGTCTTAGATGACCAGCACCCGGTCGGCGCCGGCCACACGCGCAGCGGCCTGCTTGCCTTCCGGACCTAGCAGCACCACTACGGCCTGCCCGCCTGTCTGTGCGGCCAATTGCCGCGCGCACACAGCCAGTTCCAGCGTGATGTCGCTCGGTGCGCCTTGCTTGGTTTCACCCAGCACCAAGATGTCTTGTGCGCTCATCGCACCAGCCCTTTTTCGGCAAGAATCTGGTAAAGGCGTTCGGCAACTTCTTCCACAGAACCTTCGAGCATTTCGGCCCGCTGCGGCGCCTCGGGAACGTACAACCGCGAAACGGTGGCAAACGAGTCGGTCGGCGGCGGGCTGACTTCCTGCTCCTGGATCTGCGCGGATTTCATCGCCGCTCGGATACGGCTAACCGGCACATAGCGCGGCGCCTTCTCGGCGGCCAGAATACCGATCAGCGCCGGCAGACGAACGGCCATGCGGGCCACCACTGCGCCTGGAAACTCTTTAAACACTCGAATGCTGCCAGGCTCGTCGCCCGGCTGGACGCCTCGAACCACGCCCACGTAAGGCAACTTCAGTGCAAAGGCCAACTGGGGCGCAAGCGGCCCTTCCAGTTCGTCGTGTGCCTGGCAGCCCACCAGAATCAGTTCCGCACCGATGTTGCGCAGCACTTCGGCATAAAGGGCGACTGCCTGCCGCAGTACTGGCGGCTGGTCGGCGTCCCAGGGAATCTTCACGATGTTGTCCACACCCTTGGCCGACGCCTCGTAGAGGGTGTTGTCCACTTTACCGAAATCCAGCGCCACGGCCGTGACGCTGCCCCCTTTGGATTCCTTCAACAGCAGCGCCTGCTCCAAGGCATGGTTATCCCATTCGTTTACGATGAACCGGGCTGCGCCGTAGTCCAAATGCGCCGTAGTCCAAACAGGTCCCGTCGCCGCCGATCTCCAGCGTCTCGATCAGGTCGGGCACTTGGCGCAGTACAACCGCGATGTTCATGCTCTTTTCCTTTCTTCCAGGCCCATCGATTCGGCCAGCAACTCGATGATGTCGCGCACGACCAGTTTGCCTTCCAGACCGGTGACTTTGATGGAGTCCTCGAACCGCGAAAGCTCGAACGGGCAGGAGACGGCCAGTATTTTCGCCCCGGTGCTGGCTGCTTCCAGCACGCGTTCGTCCGAAAGTCTCCGCCCGCCGTGCTCGACGATGTGGCCGTCCAGCCACATCCCGCCGCCGCCCCCGCAGCACAAGGCGATTTCGCGGTTTCGGGGCATTTCGACCAATTTCAGCCCCGGGATCAGGCGCAGCAGCTCCCGCGGAGGCTCATAACATTCGCACCGCCGCCCCACACAGCAGTTATCGTGATAGGTCACCGTGGCTTCGATCGGCCGGACCAGCAGCGGCCGGAGCTGATCGACCTTCTCGGCCAGGTACATGGTTTAATGCTGCGCCGGGATTTCCACGCCGTAACGGGGATAGAACTTTTGCAGTGCGCGGAAGCCGTGCGGGTCGGTCAGCACCAGTTTGTCGAACTGGTACTGGCGGAACAGCTTGTGGTTGTTCTCCACCAGCATTTCGAACAACCCTTCTTCGCCGAACAGCCGGTTGCAGTCGCCCAGCGATTTCTCGTCCTTACCCAGCACTCCCCAGCGCACCCCCATGGCCGTCAACAGCCGTGCCATCGCGCGGCCGACGATCTGATTGCGCGGATAGTAGGGCGGGTAGCAGCCGACCAGCCAGAGGACTTCCACCGGCTCGGGCTGCCGCGAAAGATCGCGCACCGTTACGTCGAGGTCTTTGGCCCAATCGAGCCGCTTGCGGGGCGAAACGCCCAGCAGATTGCCATACAAATAAAGGTTCTGAAACGCCACGCGCAACTCGGTCGGTGGCTGTATTCCGCGCTGCAAAGCCTGATCGCGCAGTGCAGGCCACACAACGTCGGTCAGGTCGATGCCCCGCGGACAGCGCTTAGCGCAGGTGTAGCACCCCACGCACATCCACACCGAGGGGCTGGAAATCAAATCCGCATCGCGGCCGGCAATGGCTTCCTGGATGATTTGCCGGGGCGGGTATTTCATTACTTCGCCGTACGGGCAACTTCCGCTGCACACCCCGCACTGCATACAGCCCAGCACCGACTCGCCGTCCGGGGCAGCCAACACTTCTTCCAGCAGACTCATCGCTCGGCCTTCTTCCACTGCTTTTCTGCTTGCTTGAATCATGAGTGTATTCTCCGGCCATACACTGTTGAGCGACTTACAGACTTGGCGCCGCTGCCCAACCGCCCGACCGTGGCCGCAGGAAAAAACGCAAAACTCCTTGCCCTGCCCTTGTAGCACACCGTTCGGGGGCGACTGGAATTGAAGACCTGCGGATGGCAATCCGCAGCGCCGAGCAAGATGAAACGCGTCCTGGCAGCCTGCAAACTGATGAGACTCTATCACGGCATTCCAATAGTGTCGATACACCGGATAGCAGTTGAATACACTAGGCGCGTTAAACAATATATGCCATTTCTAACAGGGAGATTTTGTAAAAATGTTCGCAATTGAGGTTCGCAATACTTGCCGTCCAGGACTGCCAGAGAATCATGCACGTTTTGCGCAGGGCGAAGTGATAAGCCCGTGACGAGCCCTGACGCACCCGCGGCCGCAACCAAACGGAGCCACGCGCTGCGGTCGCATCGTTTGCCTTTTGGTCGATCGCCGCCCAATAATCAGCGCCGATGCTCATAAGACACAGCGTGGCCTTACAGGCTGCCCTGCAACTTACGCGCACAATGCAAACATGAAACGTCGCAAAACTCTAATGCTGGGCGCGCGGACAACAGCCTCGAACAAGCAGCACTGCCGAAGCCGCCAGAAGCAGCCCCAATCGCTGCCTAGACGTATGCCGATCGCCTTCATGGCAGCAGGTGTACCGGCGGACCAGTAACTCTATCGCCGGACCAAGAAAAAACCAAAGGCGGCCAGCCGAGGGGGGGCAGGCCGCCTGGTGCGGAGTTGACAGGTTGGCTTCAGGTTGCGGGGAGCTGCTCTAAAGCCAATCTACTGGAAGCCAGTATCTAACAAGCACGGAACGTTGTTGCTCTATTTAGCTCTTTCTGCGCCCGGCAGACTATGCAATCGACCATCACGCCACGCAGCAAGTCTTCGGACGGCAGGTGCGCAGGCAGCGCTTCGGACGGCAGGTCTTTGGCGCGCAGGTCACAGGCTCGCAAGTCTTCGCCTCGCAGGTCACCAGCTCGCAGCAGACCTTCGGACGGCAGGTGCGCAGGCAGCGCTTCGGACGGCAGGTCTTCGGCGCGCAGGTCACAGGCTCGCAAGTCTTCGGCTCGCAGGTGACCGGCTCGCAGCAGACCTTCGGACGGCAGGTGCGCAGGCAGCGCTTCGGACGGCAGGTCTTTGGCGCGCAGGTCACAGGCTCGCAGGTGACCGGCGCACAGGTAGCGGGAGCTGCTTGTTCGGCTGGGGCCGCCGGGGCCGCTTTCTCTTCGCCAAACAAGCCAGCGTTCGCAGATGAAGCACCGATCGCCAGACAACAACCGACGGCAATCAGTGCAGCCAACAGGTAACGACGTTTCATGGAAAAACTCCTCTGTGAAGAATAACGTTAAGGGTCACTTGCGCAAACTAGCGTAAGTGGGAACACTGGGTTCACTCTATGTTCTGCTATCGTCGCGCAGGCGAACTTGGATTAGCCAGACATCCTATTTCTCCCACAGGCCGCAGTTTGCTCAATCTGCTTTGTCGCTTGTATCGGATGTTCCGGTTTTTCCTGTTAGGCGAACACGAGACAACAGCACCGCCTGCAATTCCCCGAATTGTGGTTTACCCGGAGCCAATTTTGTCAATAGGACAAGGCAAGTGGCGACACGGGCGGTTGGGGCAAACGATTCGCGTGAGGCTCTTGAGGTACGACAAACAAATCAGGTATCTGGCGCAAAGAATAGCGGTCGCACGGAACGCATCAGAAATGTGGGATCAGTCCAAAGACATTCGTCGGTTGCGGTAAAGACAAGAAACGGCAACCAACTTTGGCGCGGCTAAAGGTACGACCGCGATGCACCAGCCGGCCCGATCGGCTTTTGCCGCCCTTGACCGCGGTAATACAATGTATTGCCTATCTGAAATCCATAAGCTGAGGTCCCTACGGGGCGCATCCCATGGCTGCTATCAGAAAGCAAGAAGTCATTACCTTCAAAGTCGATCCGGGGCTGAGCAAAGCATTGGAAGGCATTCCGAACCGATCCGAGTTCATCCGCTGTGCTATTCTGGCGGCTATGGAAAACCTTTGCCCGCTGTGCAAGGGAACAGGTTTGCTATCGCCCGACCAACGCCGCCATTGGGAAGAGTTCGCTCGAACCCACAGCGTGCGCAAATGCTCGGACTGCGACGCCACGTTGCTAGTCTGCGCGGCTGAGGCAAGCAAAGACGGTTCCAATTGAGCCGGCCTCAGGTGAGGCAGCAAGTGTTGCCGGCAAGTGCTGCACGCCTAAAAACTTTTGGCACGCAGCATAACACCCCAACAAGGCTTTCACCACTCGACATTAAAAACGTGTGAATCGGCACGCAACATTAAAAGGTACAAATGACCAACATCCCGGATTGACCGAACATGAAGAACATGACTCGAACATTCGTGGCCCGTGGCGTAAAAGGCGGAAAACGCGCGTGGTTTGCGCGGATGTTTTCGGGTGACGAGGGGGGCCACGCTCCGTCGCGGCCGTGTGCCCAGTGTCGGCGGACGCCCCGAAGCGAGGCCCTGGAAAACACTATTTTGTTGCAGCCGCAGGCAGTTTTGTTGCGGTCTGAGGCAGTTTCGTCGCGGCCGCAGCCAGTTTCGTTGCGGCCGCAAGCGGCGTCAGGAATGCTTGCGATTTGGGCGATCCTGTCTGTGATCACGGCAAGTTGGTTCACGGCAGGTTGCACTGGCCCGCAGTATCCGCCCGACAATGCGCAAGCCGAATCGGCCGAGAAGATCAACATCTTCGTAGGCCTTCCGCCGTACGCATATCTGGTGCAGCGGATCGGCGGCGAGCGTGTGCATGTCGGCACGTTGCTGGAGACCGGCCGCGACGCGCACAGCTTCGCGCTGTCGCCCAAGCAGAGCCTGGCCTTGAGCCGCTCGCAGTTGATTTTCATCGCCGGTATGCCGTTCGAAAGGGCTTTGGCCAGGCGGTTTCATCGGGCCGCGAATATAAGAGTCGTAGACGTCACCCAAGGATTGCAGAAACGGGCGCTGGATTGTTCGCATTCAGGACATTCGCATCATGCCGACGCCATCGACTCGAAGCCGCAAAACGCGGCGGGCAACACGGAAGATTCGGCACAGCCTAGCATTGCAAGCAACGAGCCTGCCGAGCCGTCGCACTCGGAAGCCGAACACCAGCACCACGAGTGTTGCCCACATTGCCACGGTGAACAGACCGATAGCGAGTCGCTGGATCCACACGTTTGGCTATCGCCGCCGCTGTTGAAAAAGCAGGCCCAAAACATCGCCGCAGCGCTGATAGAAATCGATCCGGCCGGCGCCGAGCAGTATCGCGCGAACCTCGAGCGCTTGCTTGCCGAGCTGGATGGCCTGCACACGCGCATCGCCGATCTGCTGCGTCCGTACCGCGGCCGGGCGTTCTACGTGTTTCATCCGGCGTTCGGATATTTCGCCGACGCTTACGAGCTGCGGCAGGTGGCGATCGAGTCAGGCGGGAAGCCTCCCACGCAGCGACAGCTTCGGGAATTGATTCACCAGGCAGCCGAAGACCGGCCCGGCGCAATCTTCGTGCAACCGCAGTACGACTCTCGGGCGGCCAAGGTCGTCGCCGATGCTATCGGCGCGGAAGTGGTGGTGCTCGATGATCTAGGGTTCGAGGTGACCGCCAATTTAGAGCGAATCGCTCAGAAGATTGCCGTTACGCTACAACACACCCCGGCGGCGGAGGAAAAGGCCTCGCCATGAGCACCGAGCCGGCAATCTACATTCGCGATGTGAGTTTCTCCTACAGCGGCGCGGCAGTGCTGGAAGATGTAAATTTGACCGTGGCGCAGCGCGAAACCTTGTGCGTAGTCGGCCCCAATGGCGGCGGCAAGACCACTCTGCTGAAGCTGATACTCGGTCTGCTCCAGCCGAACAAAGGGGAAATCCGCGTCTTCGGCTTGCCCCCGCGGCTAGCGCGGCAGAAAGTCGGCTACATGCCGCAGCAGGTCGCTCATGATCGGCATTTTCCCGTCACGGTGGAAGAAGTGGTGTTGATGGGCCGGCTGGGCGGCAGCGGTCTGGCCGGAGTGCTAGGGTGGTACACAAAGGCGGACCGGGCGGCAGCGGTCGAGGCCCTTCGCGCCGTAGGGATGGAGGCTGCTTTGCGATGGCCGATGGCGGCGCTGTCGGGCGGACAGCGGCAGCGGGTGCTGTTAGCCCGGGCGATTTGTACCCAGCCCGAGCTGCTCCTGCTGGACGAACCGACCGCCAACGTCGATACCCTCGCCGAGGCACAATTGGCCGATCTGCTCGGCCAACTCAGTCGCCGCATGACTATCCTGATGGTTTCGCACGATCTGGGTTTCGTCACCCACCTGGCAGAGAAGGTGATTTGCGTCAACCGGCGGGTGGTGGTGCATCCGACCGGTGAGTTGACCGGCCAGACCATACGCCAGCTCTATGGCGGCCAAGTGCGTATGGTGGATCATCGACGAAACCTGCTTTCATCGACGGTCGGCAGCCATGGGTGAGTTCTGGTATGCCCTGCAAGACCCGAGCTACCCTTTCCTGCGCTACGCGCTGCTGGCCGGTGCACTGTCGAGCTTGTGTTTCGGGGTGGTCGGTTCCTATGTTGTCGCCCGGCGGATCACTTACATCGCGGCAGCCATCTCGCACAGCGTGCTGGGCGGCATCGGAGCAGCCGTGTACTTGCGCCACGCTGCCGGCTGGTCGTGGTGCGATCCGATGTACGGAGCACTGGCGGCAGCACTGCTATCGGCGTTGCTGATCGGCCTGGTGAGCATCGCCGCCCGACAGCGCGAAGATACGGTCATCAGCGCCGTATGGGCGGTGGGGATGGCCGTCGGGCTGCTGCTGCTGGCCAAGACGCCCGGCAATATCGACGCCATGAGCTATCTGATCGGCGACATTCACTACATTTCTCGGGGCGATCTGGCTTTGGTGGCCGTGCTGGACTTGGTGGTGCTCGGCACAGCCTGGCTGCTGCACAACAAGTTCGTGGCGGTGTGTTTCGACGAGGAGTTCGCCGAACTGCGCGGCGTGCAAGCCAAAGTGTACTACTTGCTGCTGCTGTGCCTGGTGGCCGTGGCGGTACTCTCCCTGGTCCGCATCGTTGGAAACGTGCTGGTTATCGCCCTGCTGACTCTGCCGGCGGCTGCGGCCGGGCAACTGGCCAGCCGTCTTTCGCACATGATGGCCTTGGCCTCGGCAGTCTGCCTGGGATTGATCGTGGCCGGGCTGGCCGTCAGTAGCACATACGATTTGCTCACCGGGCCGACGATCGTATTGTTGGCCGCAGTGGTCTATCTGCTGGTAGCCGCCACAAGCCGGCGCACCTGATCGCCCAAGCCCGGGCGAAATGAGCCACCGAACACTCTGCACCGGTCCGGGCGGGGCCGGCAGTTGGCCATCCAGCCTCGGACTCCACGCCATTTCTATCACAGCGTCTGGATCACTCCAGCGATGGCCGCACCAACTGGCCACGCAATTGAGCCTCGGCGTCCTCGTATGCCCCGAGGAACTCCGAATTGCAGTCCAGCCACAGTACTATCCGCTGGAAGTCCTCCTCGGGCAATTGCACGCCGTAGTGATCCGGGCCGAGGTACTTCAGCAGCGGGGCGGCCCGGGCACCGAACTTCCCCGCGATAGTCCGGCTGCCGCCGTGAACGCCCTGGTTGATCGAGCCGTTGCTTACGTGGAAGTAGAAACCGTACTTGCCGGCCAGCGCGTTGTACGACCGGGTAAACTGCTTGTCGAGCGTGCCGCTAAGGTCCGAGGCTTTCTGCTGCTGGTGGCACGCCGCGCAATGCCGGTCGAGCACCGGCTGGACCAGGCGGGCGAAGTTGAACGGGTTGGCGCCTTCCGGCGGCGGCCGCAGCGGCGAAGGCGCCCGCCGCAGGGCCATTGGCGGGCGGGCGATAGCCGGGGCCATGTGCTTCGGCTCGTGACAGCCCTGGCAGGTCAAGTGTTCACCCGGTTGCAGGTACGTCCCAGAACGCATCGACTGCACCGCCATCCCGCGCTCATCCAGCGCCTGGAAGTACACTTGCTTTCCCGCGGGAAGCTGGAAGTACGCGCTGCCGTCAGGCTCTACCGGCACTGTGCCCAGGACCGCCCGGGCGTTGGTCTGGTTGGCCACGCCCACCCGCGGCTCGTTGGGTGGCGCGGTGCTCTTGGGTAATACCTGAATCACCCGCAAAGCTGCGATTCTGGTGTTTTCCGGCCAGGCGAAATCGGCTTGGTAGACGTTCATTACCGCCACCGTGCCGATGGGAACATTTGGGGAAGCGCTGGAAGATTCGGCGTCGGTCGAGACGCGCGACTCGCAGTCGGCCCCCATGTCGCCCGGCCGCGCCGACCCCGCCTTCTGCCTGCCCATTTCGGCTAAAATGGCCGCTGCGCCGGTCGGTTCAGTCCGGTCGGGTATAATCGGGGGCACGGGGCGCGGGCGCAACGGTATCGGGTCGATGCAGGGTATGCTCGGGTCGCGATATATCAATTCCTTGTTGCCGAAGCGGTCGATCCAGTAGATGCCGTGATTCTTCGCCTCCCGGTCGTATGCACATAAGTAATCGTCCTCGCTGAGCGGCCAGGCAGTGCCGTAAACCATGTATTTTTCGATGGGGCGCCCTTCGGCCTCGGGAAAGGGGACTTCGGGCGTCAGCCGGGTCAACTGCGAGCACGCGCCGTCGTCCAGCCGCTGCTGGTCGATCAAAACCAGCGAACCCAGAGCATGGCCGTGATGCGCCGCCGCCGTGGCCACGAACTTGTTCGAGCCGGGAATGGCGCGGATATTCATCTCCATCCACGGCCGGCTTTCGCGCCGCAGCGGATAGTTGCCGTGGTAGCTCCGCGGATCGCGACCATCCGGATAACACACCCAAATGTGGTGCGCCACGTTGGTGTCGCGGTCGATGTAATCCCAGCGGGTGTAAACTACCATCCCATCGTTGGCCACGCTGGGCTGCCATTCGTGGGTTTCGTGGACGCTGAACGGGCGGATGTCGCTGCCGTCGGGATTCATCGAGAACATGGTGTACACCGGGCAGTGCCGGCCGCACCGCAAGTATCCGCCGCGGCGAGTGCTGACGAACAACACCCGGCCGTTGGGCAGAAAACACGGATCGAAATCGTCCCAGTGGCCGTCGGTCAGTTGCACCAGTCCGCTGCCATCGACGTTTATCTTGAAAATGTGATAGCTGTACTCTGGCGCCCATTGGTAAGTCTGTTTGGCCTGGCACTGGCTGAAGGCGAACAGGACCGTCCGGCCGTCGAAGCTCAACTCCGGCGAAAGCACCGCCCCGCGCAAGCGCTGCCCGCGCAGCCGGCCGTTTTCCACCACAGCCTTCTCCAACAGATCGACCAGTCTTGGGTTGTCCGAAAACGGCTCGCACAGCACCAGCAGGCTGCCCCCTGCTTTGGCATTGCAGCCGTAGAACTGATCGACCATGTGGAACACACCGCCGGGATGGTGCCGCGAGATGAACAGCAATTTGTCGAAATCCAGCAGCGGATTGGCGAAGGCGATCCGCCGCGACAACGCGCACGCCCGCAGATACACTTCCCGCAGCGTCGCTTGCGGCACATCGCCGCGTTGGCGCAGCGCGCCAAGCTCGCGCTGCAACTGCTGTAATTCGGCCGCCAGTGGTTCGGTCCGCTGCGGGCTGGCCGACTGACCGGTCCGCTCCAACAACTTGGCGGCCCGTTGCAACACGCCGGCGGTGACATCCAGCGAAAACCCTTGCCGCTGGGCGTCGTCGCGGGCTATCCAGTCGGACTCGATCAAGGGCTTGAGCTGTTGGCCGACCAGTCGAGCGGTCGGCTCGGCACTTTCGGCCCCCAAACCGGCCGCTGCACCCCATACTGCGCTGATTAAACAACCGGCGATCACCCGCACTCGATAACCGGCCATCAATCGCACTCGTGCCCACATGGCAGCACCTCCGGACCTTTGTGCGGTGGATTCGAGTTTATCATACACCGTACGGTTGGGCTATGGAAACACTTATTGCAGCCGGCGGTCCGGCAGCAGGCAGTGCGCGGCGTTCTGAAGATGGCGGCAAAGCGCCGGTTGGTTAGGGGTGCGAAACCGGGCGTAGCTCCCGAGCATTTGCGTTGTACCCTGAAAGCACGAAAGGCCACGCTCGGTTGTGCCCGCGCGAGCCGCTGCTTGCCTGCACTACTGGACTGGCCAGCCGATGCGCCGCCTGCACGCCGCCAGTGGAAGGGCAACCCTCCGTTGTGGCCGCGTACGCGCAGCCATCATGCCCTACCGGAGCGGATTGGCCCGGCAATGATTTCACCTACGAAACAGTCCCCGCCTTAAGGTCATCAGGTTTGCCTCAACGTCATTTGGTTGCGGTCCCGTCCGTCATTTGGTTGCCGGTCGAGGCCGCCTTGGGGCTGTGTGGCACCGATCGTCGCGTCGTTCAGGCCGCAACCGGCCTCGTTGCCGCGTCCCAAAAAGGCTCAAAATATTTGCAATTTTTTGTGCGCAGGCCAATTATTGCCGTTGTGGTTTTCGAGGTTTATGTTTGACAGGCCAAAACAGGCGAAGTTATACTTAGCGTATAAGGTTGCGCGTTTGCAACTTGTCTGCGCTGGGCCGGATGCGGCGTGCCGCGAGAGGCTGTCGGCCGGGCGGCGCCGTTTGCGCAATTGGAAATGTTTGGCTGGAGGTCCGGCATTCCGCCACCCGTCTGCTGGAGCGGTCTCGATGAATCTTGTCGGCAAGATCTTCACAGTTTTGATATTCGCCATGAGTCTGGTGTTCATGGCGTGCGCGGTAATGGTGTACGGAACCCACCGTAACTGGAAACTGGCGGTCGATAACCCTACGCCTTCGCCTCAGTTTCCGTTAGGGCTGTCGCAACAATTGGCCCAGAAAGAGGAACTGCTCAAGAAGGAACAGGAAAAGTACATCAGTCTGGAAAACACGCTCAAGCGCGAGCGGGACGCGGCGATCCAGGCCCGGGCCAAACTGGAAAACGCCGCCAAAGAAGCCCGCGACGAACTCAAGGCCGTCCAACAACAGTTGGAAGCCAAGGACCAGGAGCTGCGTGCCGCGTTGGCCGAGCTGAAGAACAGCCACGACGAGTTGGAGCGCCGCCGCGCCGAAGTGAGCGAATTGCGTGACCAGATTACCAAAGCCCGCGAAGACCGCGACAAGTATTTCGCCGACGTGGTCAAGAAGACCGACGAGGTTCATCAACTGGCCAACGAGAACGCCCGTATCAAAGCCGAAAATCTCGAGGTCGCCCGCCAGTACTCCAGGGCACTGGAGGTGCTGCGCAAGTTCGATTTGCAGCCCGAGCCGGAGTTGTACGAAGGTGAACCGCCCGTGCTAGATTCGGTAGTGACGGCCGTACTGCCTGGCGATGTGGTGGAGATCAAGCTGGGGCACGACGATGGACTACGGCCTGGGCATCAATTGACCGTCAGCCGCGTCCAGGGTGGGGTTCCCACGCTCGTGGCTTTTATAGAAGTAGTGAAGACCACGCCCGATACTTCCGTCTGTAAAGTCGTCCCCGGAAGCCTGCGCAGCCCCATCCAGCGCGGCGACCGCGTGGACACCAAACAGAACCGGCCGCAGCCGAAAAGGTGATCGCCGTGGCCAAGCAGCAAGCACCCAGACCTATCGGGCCCTATCGCAGGCCGAAGCCCGATTTGTACACCTTCATGCTCATCGCGGCTTTTATTGCGCTGCTGGTGGCTATAGCCGCCTTGTGGGCGCACATGGCCGAGTACAACTATGAAATCAAAGGCGGGCCTTCAGTGCTCGCCCCAGCCTCTGCCCCTCCTGCTGTGACGGCGGCTGCCGCACAGCTTCCAGTTACGGTGCAGTGCACAGCAGGCAACTTGAACAGACCCTGGCAGCGCTGGGTTTAGTGCTCTTGGGTGATTGCCCACTTGGGTGACTCGTTCAAGCAGGCCTTGCGTCTGTTGCACACGCTGCTATCGCCCGATAGTTACTTGCCCCAAAAGGGGCGAAGCTGTCTTTTTCTGAGCGCCGCCGATCTGCCCTGACCAGCAGATGGCGAACACACGATTTGACAAGTGTGCGCCTCCGGCGAAGCGCCCTCCGGCGCTGTGGCCCAAAAGGTTGCGATTGGATTTGCTCGCCGACGCAACCTCCGCTGGCAACCGGATGGAGCGACTGTGCTGGATGTCAAAGTGGCAGCCGGGCGGTTGACATTGTTTACCTTCACGGCGGACGGTTGCGCTGCGGGCCTGCCTGTTGGAGCCTCGGTGGCGGTCCAATCACCGAAGCTACTGCGGCCACGACAGACATCGGCCCTCCAAATCGCGCTGCAATGCACACAGCGCGCAAATGTTCCGGTTCCGGCGCCAGGCCATAGCTACCATTCCGGGTGGACAGCGGGCGCACAACATGCGCTATGCACTTGGCAATTTTTTCGGGCAGTTTGGCCACATCTGTAACCGGCGCACTATATTTTGGCGCACTATGTTATTTTAGCGAATCCTGGTTAAGGGTTTGTCCGCCCAGGGTTCTGCGGCACAACTGTTGTCGCGTGCTTGCTGTTTCTTGTTGCTGTGGCAAAAGCGTCGATTGAACATAATGAACCAGTCCCTTCAAAATACCTTGCAGTTCTTGGCGCGGACTGAGAACGAGGCTGCTGTGGAGGTGCTGATCGCAGCTCTGGACAGCCCATTCCAGCCGACCGCCCACGGCGCGGTGGCCGCGCTGCTGCAACGGCGCAGTCGGTCCGGGCACAAAGAAATATTCCGCCGCCTGCCCAAGTTGGACCCAAAGTGCCGGCAGATTGTGCTGCAAAACGCCGATCGACTTACGCCTGTGATCGACGAAGTGCTGGAGAACTCCGACCCAACCGAGGCGGCTGCCGCCTGCGAGGCCGCCTTGGCCTACCGGTTGTATGCCGTTATTCCCGCTTTGGCTCGGGCAATCGTCAAAAGCACTTCAGCCAATACGGAAACCATCGCGGAAACGATCCTCCTGCTGGCCGAGCAGTTCTACGCCGAACTGGTCGGTGTACACTCGGCTGCAGCGCAGTCGGAGTTGACCGCCGCCCGCGAACGCTTCACCAGCGCGCTGGAAGATGCCGTGCGCAAGTTCCACCGCCACCGACAACCAGCGGTGGTAGAAGCGTTTCTGATGCTGGCAAAGAAAAGCAACATCACTCTGTGGCATCTGTTGACCCATCCTGACGAAGCCGCTTACGACACTCTATTGGACCTACTGACGCACAGCCAGCGGGGCGGAGTGATTCGCTTGCTGCTGGGATTTCTTGACGATCCGCAGACGCCACGCCCAGTGCTGCAAGTGCTTGCTCGCCGTAGCGACGCGAAGTATCTGGAGTCGCTGATGCGGACTATCGGCCCGCGCCCCAGCAAGGCCGTCGCAGAGAATCTTGCCCGAATGGAAAAACTCGCCTGGGCGCCAACCGAGTGCCAGGTGTTGCAGGAGCTGTCCGAGGAGGCGCAAGAGGCGGCCGTCCGGGCGGTGATGGCCTCCAGCATGGCGCCGGATGCCAAGCTGCAATGCCTCGCCGAGGTACTTGGCTGGGGCAAGCCGGCTGCCCGACGTGCTGCCGCCCAGTCGCTAACAGAGTTCGACAACCCCCAATCTACCGCTTTAGTCCTGAAGCACTTGGATGATCCCGACCCAGAAGTCCGCGCGCACTTGCTGGTGCAGTTGCGTCCTCGCAATGTGCCGGGTGCACTGGCCAAACTGATCGCAATGGCCGAATCCCCTGAGCCGGTGGTGCGCGAAGCCTTGCGCCGCGCATTGCCGGAGTTCAGCGTGGAGACTTTCCTGGCGAACTTCGACGAAATGGATGAAGTTACGCGCAGCACAGCGGGCCTGCTGGTGCGCAAGATCGACTGCCAGATAGCCGATAAACTGTGCGCAGAAATGCAGGTCCTCTCGCCCGTGCGAAGACGCCGGGCGGTACTTGCAGCGCAGGCCATGGGTGCGGTGGCGGACCTGGAAGACACCATCGCCCAACTGATAAGCGACGAAGACCACATGGTACGGATTGCCGCCGCCGCGGCACTGGCCCAAGGAAAGTCGCTGGTTACTTGGGAAGCACTCCGCGACGCACTGTTTGACCGCAGCTACCTGGTCAAAGAGGCCGCCGAGAAGAGCCTGGAGGCCATCAGTGCGGCGTTGCGACATGTTTCCTCCGGCAGCGCACAACTACAGGAGGCCGCTACGTGAATGTGCCCTCGGCAGAAACAGCATTGCCATCCATGGCCGCCAGTCTATTCGCCCGCACACAGCCGGAAGTCGACCAACTGCCTGTGGGCTGGCTGCTGGTACTAGGCGCCATGGCAGTAGTTGCCGGACTGACATACTGGCACGTCGCACACACGCGGCGAAAGCGTCGCCAGTATAGCCATGACTGCCTGTTTGACGATCTGTGTGCGTTGCACCAGTTGAATCGTCCGGCCCGTAACTTGCTCACCCAGCTTGCGCGATATTACAGTCTTGCACATCCGGCGCGCATGTTTTTAGAGCCAGTCTGGCTCGATCCGCAGCGGTTGCCGCCGCCCCTGCACGGCAGGGTACAGGAGGTCGTCAAATTGCGGGCGGAACTGTTTGGCATCGGCCATACGACGCCGGAAACCCAGTCCTCCTGATCGGGAAACAACCGTACCCATTACCAGCGCCTTCCACCCGAAATCGCACTGCCCGCGCTTTTAGCAAACCTCTTGTGCCAGCGTTGTGCGCGCCGTGTGGCGCGCTGCGCGCACTGAGTCATCATCCAATCTTGGTTGGATTCGGTCTTACTCCAATCGCAGAAGATTGACATTTGTGTCCAAATCGGCTACTACTGTAAGCGCAGTGGGCGCTCGAAGAAGTCTTCTCCTCTATTTCTCACCGGGGGGCTGGCCATGAAAGTTCGACAATGGCCTTTGATCGTTTGTTTTGCCCTTGCAGTAAGTTTCATCTGCTCCGGTTTTTCGGCCCAATCTTTCGCCGCAGAGGAGACCGTTGCCTACCAGCACACCGTTGCCCACAAGGCTCAGCAACTATCCCACAAGGCGCAGCAACTATTAGAGCAAGCAGGGGTACTGGGAGGGCTGGTCGTCCACTTGGGCTGCGGAGACGGCCAACTGACCGCCGCGCTGCGCAGCAACGAGAGTTTCCTGGTACATGGCTTGGACACGCAGCCGGCCAACGTCGAAGCCGCCCGAAAACATGTCCACTCGCTCGGGCTGTACGGCAAAGTGGCGATCGACAGCTTCGACGGCAAACGGCTGCCTTACATCGACAACTGCGTGAACCTGCTGGTGGTCGAGCAGCCCGGTGCGCTCGACCGTGCCGAACTGCTGCGGGTGCTGTGTCCAAACGGTGTTGCACTGATTAAAGATGGCCAGACGTGGACCAAAACAGTCAAACCACGGCCTGCGGAGTTGGACCAGTGGACGCACTATCTTTACGATCCGACCAATAACGCCGTGTCGCGCGATCGGGCGGTCGATTTTCCCCGTCACTTGCAGTGGCTGGCCGGTCCGCGCTGGTCGCGCCACCACGACCACATGTCGTCGGCCAGCGCGATGGTATCGGCCGAGGGAAGAAACTTTTACATCTTCGACGAAGGCCCCACGGCTTCGATCCTGCTAAGTTCCAACTTTCAACTGATCGCCCGCGATGCCTTCAGCGGTGTGCTCCTGTGGAAGCGGCCCATTCCCAAGTGGCACACTCAACTGTGGCGGCTGAAAAGCGGGCCGGCCAGTCTGCCCAGAAGATTGGTGGCCGTCGGCCAGCACGTTTACGTCACGCTTGGCCTGGACGCACCGGTGTCGCAACTGGACGCCGCTACTGGCAAGACGCTGCGGACTTACCAGCAGACGGCCAACACCGAGGAACTGCTGGTCGATGGCCGGATGCTGCTGGTGGTGATCGACGACAGCCCATTGGTGCAACCCCCGCTGCCCAAGAACTTCATCTACGACTTTTCCGAAAGCCCCCGCCGCGTGCTGGCGGTGGACGTTGACTCCGGGAAAACGCTGTGGGAGCACAAAGCACGCTGGGTAACACCGTTGTCGCTGACTGCCGACGGGCAGCGCGTGCTGTTCTACGACGGGCAAAGCGTTGTTTGCCTCCAGCAAGCGACCGGCGCCGAGCTGTGGCAAACACCTGTCGGACGACGCACATCGGTGCCCAGCTATTACGGCCCCACGCTGGTCAGTCATCAAGGCGTGATCCTGTTTGCCGGCTCCGACCCCGAATCGACTGAATACCACACCGATAACGCCAAGACGCTGTTCGCACTGGACGCCGCTACGGGTCGGCGATTGTGGACCGCCGAGCATCCGATGAGCGGCTACCGCTCGCCGGAAGACATCCTGGTGATCGACGGCCTGGTGTGGACGGCGCCTTTGTTCCTGGGGGGCCATAGCGGCATCTTCACCGGCCGGGAGCTTCGCACCGGCGAAGTCAAAGTAGAGTTCCCGCCCAACGTTAACACCTACTGGTTCCATCACCGTTGTTACCGGGCGAAGGCCACCGAGCGGTACATCCTGACTTCGCGGACGGGCATCGAGTTCGTGGACATCCGCGCCAAGCATTGGACCTGCCACCACTGGGTGCGCGGCGCGTGTTTGTACGGAATCATGCCGGCCAACGGAATGATCTACAACATGCCGCATCCGTGTGCCTGCTACCTGGAAGCGAAGCTGTTCGGTTTCAATGCCCTGGCGCCCGCCTCGCCCACGCGGAAAGTACCCGATGTGATTCCCGACGAAGACCGGCTCCAGCGCGGCCCGGCGTACGACGATCCAGCCCTGGCGGCGGCGACTGCAACTGCCGTGGGCAGCGCCCCAACCGACTGGCCCATGTACCGGCGCGATCCGGCTCGCAGCGGGCACAACCCCACGCCGGTTCCCGCCGAGCTGACACAGGCCTGGCAAGCCCAGCTTGGCGGCAGGCTTTCTAGCGTGGTGATAGCCGACGGCAAACTGCTGGTAGCGGCTATCGACTCGCACACGTTACATGCGCTGGACGCTGAATCGGGCAAGCAGCTCTGGTCGTTCACAGCCGGCGGTCGGGTTGACTCGCCGCCTACCGTCTGGCGGGGCCGAGTGCTGTTCGGCTCGGCCGACGGTTATGTGTACTGCCTCCGCGCCAGCGACGGTGCGCTGTGCTGGCGATTCCGCGCCGCCCCGATCGATCGCCGCATGGTGGCTTTCGATCAGGTGGAATCGGTATGGCCGGTACACGGCTCAGTGCTGATCCACGACGGAGTTTTGTGGTGCGCGGCCGGCAGGTCGATGTTCCTCGATGGCGGCATCCGCCTGTTGCGGCTTGATCCGATAACCGGCAAGAAGCTGGGCGAGGAAGTGTTCGACGACCGCGACCCCGACTCCGGCGAGAACCTCCAGGTCCGCCTGCGGGGACTGAACATGCCCGTGGCCCTGCCCGATATCCTCGTTGCCCACCAAAATAAAGTCTTCATGAAATCGCTGGCGTTCGACCGCAACGGGAAACGGCTGAATATCGACGCTCCAACTCAGCCCGTCGCCCAGCAGCAAGGCGAAGACGCACACCTTTTCTGCCCCACCGGTTTTTTGGACGACGCTTACTGGCACCGCTCGTATTGGGTGTACGGTTTACGTTGGGCATCGGGCGCTGGTGGTTACTATCTGGCGGGACGCTTCGCGCCGGCCGGGCGTTTGCTGGTCTTCGATGACCAGCGCGTTTACGGCTTCAATCGCAAGCCGCAGTATTTCCGCTGGACTACGCCGATCGAACATCATCTGTTCGCCTCGGATAAGCAGCCGCCGATCGAGCGAACGCCGCGCAAGCCGCCCCCGGAAGCAGAGCAAAAACCGGCCAAACAGCCCGCCGCCAAACCCGGCGCCAAACGTGACGCGCAGCCGCCGGCCGAGACAGCAAAGCAACCTGCCGGCCAGCCGGCGGCAAATGCCCAAGAGCAACAACCGCAACCCCAAGCGAAGCCCGAGCAGAAGCCTGCCCCCAAGGAAAAGTTTTCCGCCTCCGAGCAGCCCGATGCGCGTATCGTCTGCCATTGGACGCAGCCGGTGCCGCTATTGGCCCGGGCACTGGTCCTGGCCGGCGACAAGCTGTTTGTGGCTGGCCCGCCCGACCTGGTCGACGAAGAAGAAGCGCTGCGCAGCTTCGACAACCCCGAGACTCAACAAAAACTGCTCCAGCAGCAAAAGGCTTGGGAAGGGGCGCTCGGGATGATCTTGTGGGTGGCCGCGGCCGACGACGGCCGCAAGCTGGCGGAGTACCGCCTGCTGGGACTGCCGGTGTTCGATGGCATGGCTGCCGCCGGGGGCAAACTTTACCTGGCCACCACCGAGGGAAAAATACTGTGCTTCACTGGCAAGTAGCCCGGCCTGCTACGAACAGGCAATACAATTCGCTACCAACGGGCAATGTAATTAGTGATTGGTCGGTCTGCTAACCGTTTGTCTCGGCAATTCCATCGGTAATTGATTCAGTGAGGGGACGATGCCATGAAAAAGCCTCTCAGTGTTGCTGCTTTTGTTGTGGCATTGTTGCTGATGGCCGCGCCGGCTGTGTCACAACAGACAATGCCGAAAAACGCGATTCTCATCGGCTGGGACGGCGCCCATCGCGATCATGTCAAAGCCTTGTTGACCGCCGGCAAGTTGCCCAATCTCCACAAGCTGGTGGCCGAAGGCAAGCTGGTCGATATCGACGTGACCTCCGGGGCCACCGATACCAAGGCCGGATGGTCGCAAATCCTGACCGGCTACAAGCCGGAGTTTACCGGCGTGTACAGCAACTCGCGTTACCGCGACATACCGGCCGGCTACAGCATCTTCGAGCGGCTATGCGCCCAGTACGGACAGCAGAACATAGCCACAGTGGCCGTCATCGGCAAGAAGCAGCACTGCGGCGAGGTCAATGCGCCATTCAAGCGACCGTTCGATCCCGAAAAAGACGCCGCTTTGCTGCCGGCAGCAAAACCCAAGCCAGCCCAAAAACAGCCCGACAGCGCCGCTCAAGAAAAACCTGCCCAAAAAACTGCCGCACCCTCCGGCGAATCTTCTGCGCAGCAGTCCACCAAAACAGCGCCTAAACCGGCAGTCAAACCAGCAGCCAAGCCCAGGCCGCTCGGCCGAGTGGTGGAAGAAGCCGGCCAGCGGTTCGTAGTTTTCGAGGGTTCGCCCTATTACACCATGCACAAGAATGTGGACGAGTGGCACTTCGGCCTGATGCTCGACGAGAGCGTGGGCGACAAGACCCTGGAACTGCTGGACAAGTACGGCCGAAAGCCGTTCTTCTTTTTCGTGCATTTTGCCGAAGTGGACCACGCCGGTCACCGCCACGGCGAGAAGTCGGCCGAGTACGACGAGGCGATCATCTCCGGCGACAAGCAACTGGGCCGGATCGTTGAGAAACTCAAACAACTCGGCGTATACGAGAAGACGTTGATTTACGTGACATCTGATCACGGTTTCGACATCGACGGCAAAGCTCACCGCAATGCCCCGTTCGTTTTCCTGGCCACCAACGACAAGCAGGTGATGCGCGCCGGAACCCGCGCCGATATCGCTCCGACCATCCTGGCGCAGTTGGGCGTCGATCTACAGAAAATCACCCCACCGCTGGACGGCGAACCGTTGACCCAGCCGGCCACAAAACCCATCGAAAAGCCAGTGGAAGGCAAACCCAGGGCCAAGCCCGAGAAACCCAAAGCCACAGCCAAAGTTGCCGGCGAAGAAAAACCGCAGCTCACGCCCGAAGAAAAACAGCAGCGCCGGCAAAAACGCAAATCGCGACAAGCCCAACTGGCCCCTGCCTGAAGCGTCGCCGTCGCCGCAAGCGATATGCTTGGTTTCGCCGGCCTAACGCGGGCTGCGGCCGCAACCAAACGAAACGGTGTTGATCGACGGACGCGCTGCGGCCGCGTCGGGTGGCAACGGGCAGAAGCCCACGACCGAACGTGGCCCGCCATGCCAGCCGAAAACATGCGCGCAAATCGGGCACCAGTTACGCCGTAAGCGACTATCGTCGCCACACCCGCATCGGGCACAGTGGCAGGCAACGATTTTTGCAGGCTCAATTCTGCGTTTTCGACGCAGGCGCAGTAGAAGGGCTTTCCGCCGGCAATGGCCCCACCTGATAGCAGACTACCCACTCGTTGCCCCGCAGGTACAACCGGCCGTTGGCGATGGTCGGCTGCTGAGGACGGCCCAGAGCGATGCCCGGTTTGACCCGACCTAGCTCCTTATACCCAGTGCGGCTTGCCTCGGCCATCACCAGTTCATCATTCTTGGTAACGGCGAACAGCAGGCCGTCGGCGATGACCAGGTTGCGGTCGTTGGTCCAGTCGGGGCTATCGTGTCGCCACAGCAGTTGTCCGTCGGCCAGGTTGGTGCAATGCAAAAACCCTGATCGCGGATTGCCGGCAAAACCGAACACCGCATCTTGCCAGATGGCCGGGGTGTTGAAGTAATTGTTCTGAAGTTCAGTGCTACGGTAAAGCTCCTCGTAGGTGATTTTGCCATCGGCGGCCTGCATGCGCAGACAGGCGGAAAAATTGCGTCCTTTGCCCTCGCCGGCACAGACGAAAAGATACGGCCCGACCGCCACAGGCGTACTGATCAGCCCCAGGATAATGCCGGCCGGATAGGGATATCGCCACATGATCTGGCCGTTGTGAGCATGTACGCCCAGGATTTCTCGGGTACCATAGGTGGCCACGATCACCTGTGGGATGCCGTCGATCTGCTGATAGCTCAGCGACGCCGGCGCGCCGAGTTCGCGGTCGCCCTTCCTTTCCACAGATACGGTCCAAAGGACCTTGCCGGTGTGTTTGTCCAGTGCAGCCAGCACTACCCGCTGGGGATTGTCGGCGCCGACGTAAAGGATTTCGCCGACAACTAGCGGGGTGGCCGCTTCCGTGGCCCACAGTTCACTATCACGCCGCCACAGTTCCGTGCCATCCACGCGCATGCATACAATCGGACAGCGCATCTCCCATACGTCGCCCTGGTGGTTGGCATAAGGGATGAAATATACCCGGTCGCCATCCACGACCGGCGAAGTGACCGGCCCTTGTTCAAAATGGCGATTGGGTTTATCCAACAACAGATGTTTCCACCGGATTTTCCCGGTTTTTGGGTCCAAGCACAAAGCGTACTGCTTTTCCTCGGTTTCAGCGGCGGTGAAAGCCCATCCGGCCGCTTCCACCACCGCACTTTTGCCGTGGCCTACCTGAACCCGCCAAAGCTCCTTCGGCCCCCCGGCCGGCCACTGCCGATACAGTCCCCGAATCTCATAGACAGAATTGCCGCTGTTCGGCAAGAATCGCGGCAAATCAAACACGGCGGCGTCGGTCTTGGTAAGACTGGACTGGGCGGCCAGATCGGGTTTCGGCGATCCGAGCGAGCTATCCGCCCCCACAAACAACACCCATACCGCCAGCAGAAGCGCCAATGGGCCAGCAACACTACCCGACTGGGCAAAAACGAATATGCACCAGGGATAAACCAATAGGCGCCAACAAAAAACCAGTAACAGTAACCGGCGGTGCTGATACGGCGCTGGCACGGAATCCGGCACAGCAACCGGTGCGGAAAAGCCGCATTTTTCCGACATCACCCAGCCTACCGAATCCGCAATTCGTTACCGTGCCGCAACTTACAACGCCCTTCAATCCTATGCACCCACCAAAGGTGGAGGATAGGGGATTCGAACCCCTGACCTTCTGGATGCCATCCAGACGCTCTCCCAACTGAGCTAATCCCCCGCTATTGATCGCAGTGTCGCAGCCGACAAACCGCCATTAACGGCTGCCGGTCCGCGTGGCACTTTCGCGCGACTATTAACTGGTAAAAAGTATCACACGGCAAGACTGCTCTGTCAAGCGCCGGCGACTAATCTAGTTCCCGAGGCCCCCATCTTGCTGCCAAGTCCCCATCTTGCTGCCAAGGCCACCATGTGGCTGCCACCCAGCGTCTTTCTGCCAAGCCACCGTATTGCTTCCAGTCCTCCCGTCTGGCTAGCCAACGCTTCCGGCTGGTTACCCAAGGGCCCCGTGTGCTTGCCCAATGCTTCCGCTCGTCAGCCACGGCTTCCGGCTGGTTATCTGATACTCCCGTCTGGTTACCCACGGTTCCCGCATTCCAGTTGCCGACTCTCACACGTCCAGCAGCCGCAACCAGTGCGGGTAATGCGGCGGGATGATCCTGTCAGATATATGGACGCGCGGTATCGTGTGCGTCGCACTTGGGTGCGCGGTGCGGGGCCACGACGGAACGTGGGGACGTGGCCTGCAAGATAGCCCCACGAGATGCGCGCACATTGCATACACAATGCGCTACGACACTTATGCCCACACAATGCGCCATCACGCAGTTGAGGGACGGTGCATTTTTACACCGCAGTCGCTTCCGCCGCGCTGCCAGAACCTTTCGCACAGCGCGGCCAGCTCCTATATTGTTGGGAACTGTATTGTTACTGTTGAAAGCTGTGCTGTTGGCAACTTTTTCGGAAAGCGGTCGCGTAGCACAAATTGGCCTCTGGGCGTTTGCTGGTCTTGGGTTCGGTTTTTTTCCGGGGGCTGCCGCAGTGCTTCACGCCCGGTTTGGCCAGCGCAGCAGTGCATGACTCTTGCAAAGGAACTGGGCAGTGCTTGGCCGAAAGGCTCTCGTTGGCTTGGGGCTTGGGATTTTGTTGGCTGTGGTTCCTCTGACTGCCTTGGGCGGGTGGACAAACCCAACCAGCGGCACGGCCGACTATCTAGATCCGGCGCGCTGGGCCGGCGGCATAATCGACAATCGTTTCGACAGCAATTTGATGCTTACCGGGTCGTTAATCGTCCGGCTCGATCAGCGTCACGCCACCGGCACGGCAGGGTTGTTGCTGGGCTACAATGCGTTCCAGTCGGACTACGAGTTCCGCCTGGTCGGCAGCGGCACGCTGGTGCTTGCCGGCGCCGTGGCCATGACCCCGGTGAAAGCCCATCATCAGGCCATAATCGGCGGCGCTGGCGAAGCGCTGAGCATGGAGCTGGACGGGCCTTGCGAGTTCACCGTCGAGTTGACCCGGCGGTTGACGATCATCGCCCCGATCAACGATGGCCCCAGCAGGGGAGCGTTGATCAAGACCGGGCCGGGACACCTGGTTCTTGCCGGTGCCAACCGCTTCTCCGGGGGCACGACAGTGCGTGACGGCCGGTTGCAACTGGCCGGCTCCGGCGTGCTGTACGACCTGGGCATCGTGCAGCTCGATCCGTCAGGAGGCGTGCTGGAGTTGCTCTCCGGCGTGACCGAAACCATCGGCGCACTTAGCGGCGGCAGTGCTACCAAGGGCAATGTGGTTCTCAATAACGCCAGCCTGCTAGTCGGCGCAGCCGAGGTCGCCAGTGTTTACCGGGGTGTAGTTAGCGGGGCTGGCGGGTCGGTAATCAAGATCGGCAACGCAGCGCAAACATTCACTAATGTGGAACACGAGTTTACCGGCGGATTGACCGTGCGCGGCGGGACGCTGGCTATCGAGGCTGCTTATAGTTCCCCCGAGGCGTTAATTCCTGCGGTGGGCAGTTCTCCGCTAGGCGCCGGGGCAGTGGTGATAGACGGCGGGCAGTTGAGCATTCGCAACGCCTTTAGCGCCACGGCCTCCATTACGATGCAGCGCAACGTCAGCTTCGGCCAGCAAGGCGGCACGCTGCATTTTGCTGGCCCGTGCCGCAGCGGGAGCGGACTGGCCGTCGCAACGCCACTGTCTGACGCCCCGACAGCCGTGATCCGATATGCCCATGGCTGGGATCCAACCGCCTGGCGATTCGATAATTCCTTTCGGCTGACCGGTGCTACCGGGGTAGGCCCGATAAGGCTCGAACTGACCGACGGTGCAATTGCCACCTTTGCGGCCGGAGGCAGCTTTGCGCCGCCGCTGGTGCTGTCTGGGGTCATCGGCGGCGATTGCAGCGCAGCGACCGGCGAAGCGTCCGTAGGGCGGTTCGGATTGGTCAACACTGGCTCCTCCCCTGCAACGGCCTCGTTCCAGTCGGGCCTGACATTTCATCACGCCGTGCAATTAAGCGTAGATGGTGGAGACTGTATCATCGGCGGCAACCTCACCGTTGCTCCTGGCGCCAGAGTGGGCGTGCAGGGAGGACAGTCTCGCTCGGGCCAATCGGCGTGGCTGATGCTTGGACGCGACAGCCGGGATGTGCTCGCAATCGGCCAGAACGCGGAGCTAAACATCGACAGCCGCTTCCGTAGCGAAAACATCGTGCACGGAGGAGTGCATATACGAAGCCTTTGCCAGATCGCTCCCGGCGGCCTGCTGCGGCTGCGGCAATCGGATATGGCCGAGACCGGGTACGTCGGCTTTCACCGGCTAGATGGCGTCATCGAAGGCCAAGGCAGCAGCGAGCTGGACGCCACGCTGGAAGTCTTGCTGGGCGAAAAATCGGCCCCCGGCGGCCCCGACGGCGGTGTGGACTGGAAAAACAGCGGCGTCGGCTTCGTCGTCAACGGAACCGGTCTGGGGGGACTGCGCATCCAAGGGCCGGCGACGTTTCTGGAGGCGATGTTGCGCCCTTCCGAGTCGGCGGAGGCCGGACGACTGCGGACGCTTTCCGGCACCGGCGGATATCTCAGTTTGGCCCCAACCGACATAACCTTGCTGCTGCCGGCCGACAACCAGTGGAGTGCGGCCGTTGGTTTGCGGGTGGTAAACAGTTTTCCCGGCGGTACTGACCTCAGCCTCGCACTGTACGAACTGTGGAGGCCGAAAATACATATCGACGCCACCGCCACACTGGCCGTAGCGCCAGGAGGCCTAGTGCTCTCGGGCGCCGTCAGCGGCGGCGGGGAAATCGTCGGCGGCCCGATCAGCCTCATAGGCACACATGCCGCGGGCGCCGACACGCTCCGGGCGACAAGCGTGATGTTCGATGGTTGCGTGCTGTCGGCCGACGGTACCCAAGGTCACCACCATGGAGGCGACGGCGGCGCCGGCATCCGCATCGCTGAAAGGCTTCAGTGGCGCGGAACCACTACCAAAACAGGCGACCAGCGGTACACACTTTGGCTCGATGGGAGCGATGTATCCATTGATGCCGGGCAAGCCCTGCTGCACATCCGCGAAGGCACTTTGGCGCTGGGCGGGCCGGGCGATCCGCTTAGCGACAGCCGTGCGGCCGGACGGCATCTTAATATCCTCAACGACTCTGTGCTTGCGATCACCGAGGGATGCAAACACGCCGGCGACATCGACGGCTCTGGCAGCACGCTGATCGAAGCCGGCACCACGCTGACGGCCAGCTTCATCCGGCAGGAGCGCATCGAGCTGCTGGGCCAGCCGGGCGATCCCGCACGGCTGGTGTTTCGCGCCGCGGCCGAAGGGCCAGCAGGCAACTTGCCGGTAGATGACCCGCCGGCCAGCCTGCGAGCGGTTCCCGAGCCGGCCGGCTGTACAGCGCTACTCAGCCTCATGCCGCCGATCGTATTGTTACGGTTGTTCCGCCGGGCTGGGTTACCGGTGTGGTCGTCTATTGGCTTTGTGCGAATTACTTAAGTTCTTGCCTTTCCGCTTCGAGCGTACACTGGCTTGCTCGAGGAGTTCCTCATGCGCTGCAAGCATTGGTTTCTCGGGGTGATGTTGGTGCTGATTGGCAGCGGGTTAGCCTGCGGAGCGTCGTTGACTTACCAGGAGGCGAAGCAGCGGCTCAAACCCCTTCGGTTGCCCGACTGGTGGGTAGGCGATGTCGAGCAGCTTCCGCAGCGGTTGGAGAAGCTGAAAGAAGGTTCGGCGTCGGTCATTGCGCGTAGTGCGGGCGGAAGGCCCGTGTGGCTGGTCAGCTTCGGCCAGCGCGAGCCGCTGGAGCGGCTGGCCAATTTCAACTCGGCCGTCGGGGCGCGCGAACCTGCCGCATACGCCGACAAGGCCGCTCGCCGGAAACCTGTCATCCTGCTGATCGGCCCGGTACACGGGCATGAAGTGGAAGGGCTGACCGGTCTGGTCAACCTGATAGCGATCGTGGAGACCGGGCGCGACCTGCGCGACCGCGATCAAGGGCAACTACAGCGTTTGGCGCGACAGTGCCGGTTACTGATTATTCCCTGCGGAAATCCGGACGGTGTGTCGCGGTTCGAGCCGCGTGCCGCCCACGGCATGACCCACGACGAGTTCCAGTTCTGGGGGCAAGGGACCTGGGCCGACAATACTATCGCTTACTGGCCGCGATCGAAGCGAGTGCATCCGTTCGTCGGACCGCTGATAGGTTTCATGGGATGCTATTTCGACCAGCGCGGGGTAAACCCGATGCACGACGAGTTCTTCGATCCGATGGGAAAAGAGGCCCCGGCTATCTTGCGGCTGGCGCGCGAGGAAGCTCCCGACCTGGCCGTTTCGCTGCACAGCCACGAGGCGGCCCCTGCGCTGCTGCGGCCGGCGTGGGTGCCGGTGGAGGTGCAGCAGGAAGTCGCCGATCTGGCCGCGCGGGTAGCGAAGCTTTCGGCACAGCGCGACTTGCCGCACGGGCCGATGCCGTCGGTGCCGACCCAACCACCACGCGAGACAGATTATGCCAGTTTCAATCTCGTCAGCGCGGTGTATCACACCAGCGGCGCCGCGGCATTTGTATTCGAGTGCCCGCATGGAATCGCCGGCCCGAAGGCCTGCCAGGTTACGCTGGAGCAGATACTGGACATCCAGTTGACGCTGTATCAGGCCATGTTCGAGCACGCCCTGGAGCGCAAGGCGGCGCGCGGCGGCAGCGCGGCGGTCGCGGTGGAAAGGGCGGTGGAAGCAGCTCCGCAGCCGCCCTCTCCACAGCCGTCCTCTCCGCAGCCGCCGCCACCACGACAGCCGGAACCGCCGCAACAGGTAACCGGTCGTCAAGTGGAGGAAGAACCAGACTCGCCGCTGGCCAACTTGCCGCCGCACATCAAGCGCCTTACGCATTTCGGCGAGCGGGCCGACTGGTCGCATGACGGCAAGCGGATACTGTTTCTGGCCAAGACCTTCGGCGATGTGTACGAACTGGAGCTGGCCACGGGCATCATCCGCCCGATGACGCATCATTACTTTCATGCCGGTTACGTGCGTGCGCTGTATTTGAGCAACGGCGACATTCTGCTTTCCGGGGCGCCGAAGTTCGATCCGGCCGATGCCTGGGCGGCCCGCTGGAAGACGCCGGAGCTGTGGGTGCTCAGCCGCAAGCTCGACGCTCCGCCTGTTTCCCTGGGAGTCCGCTGCGCCGAAGGGCCGGCCGTTTCGCGCAAGCACCTGCGCATCGCCTGGACGATCAATCACCAGCTTTACCCGGAAGAGCTGCCCGCCGGCGCCAGCCAAATCTGGATGGCCGACATCGTTTACGAGCAAGGCAAGCCGAAGCTGGCCAACAAGCGCAAGGTGCTCGATAGCCGCGACTTGCCCTTCCGCTGCGGTCTGGAGACGCAGAACTTCCGGCTGCCCGAGGAAAACGAGTTGACCTTTAGCGCCTACGGCTATCAGGGCACAGAAGTGATGGGCGTCGATTTGAAGACCGGCAAGCTGACCAATTACTCCAACGCCCCGGGCCAGTACGACGAACCCGAAGGCATTTTCCCCGACGGCAAGTTCACCTGCGTGGAGTGCGACCGGCACAACCCGAAAGGCTCGCAGTACATCGACATCTACAAGCTGGCGCTGGATGGGTCGGGCAAGTTGGAGCGACTGACCTATTTCAACGACGGTGGCAAGTGGAAGGCCTCCAATCCGGTTGTCAGCGACGACGGCCGGCTGATGGCCTTTCAGGCCGCCCGAGTGGGCGACGTGGCCGGTGTGGGCCGGGGAATACTGCTTTACGACTTCCAAAAGGCCAAAGCAGCACAGCCGCAACGGCCTTGAGATTTTCCGCGCTCTGCTTGCCGTCCCCGCGCGCCAACGGACGCGACCGAAGCGCGTCGCTATGTTCGACAGCAGCGCGTAGCGGCGTTTGATTGCCGCCGCAGTTTGCGTTAATATCAGCCCATTGATAGAAGTAGCCGCGAGTATGCTGCACGTATTTGAGCGATGGCTTGTTGTGGGCATTTTGCTGGTTTCGGTAATCGGTGTTTGCAGTTTGCAATCGGCCGGCGCGGCCGACTGGTATGCCAGCGCTGATGGGAAACCGGACGGCGCGGGCACAAAAGACTCGCCCTGGGACTTGCAATCGGCCCTGGAGGGAAAACAAAAGATAGTCCCCGGCGATACATTGTGGCTTCTGCCGGGCAGTTACAAGTATCCCGACCGCAAGCTGGGTTCTTCCGGCTATGCGGTCAAACTGGCTGGCCAGAAGGAGCTGCCCATTCACGTCCGTGGCCTGCCCGGGCAGCGGACGACGATCGACGGCGGGCTGTCGGTGCAGGCCCCTTCAAGCTGGCTGTGGGTCTGGGACCTGGAAATCATCGTCTCGGAGAACTTCACCATGCCGCGGCGAGTGGAAGAGCCAGGCTCGCACCCGCAAAGCTACAATCGCCCGTGGGGCGGTCTGCACATTCACGCCGGCGAGGGCTGCAAGTTCATTCATCTGTTGATCCACGACAACGCCCAGGGTGTAAGCTGGTGGAAAGGCTCGACCAACAGCGAGCTGTACGGTTGCATCATTTACGACAACGGCTGGTCGGCGCCCGACCGCGGTCACGGACATGCCATCTACACCCAGAACCAGGATGGCATCAAGACCATCGCCGAGTGCATCATGACCGGCGGTTACAGCTACACCATGCACGCATACGGTTCGTCGCAGGCGTATGTCGATAACTATCTGATCGAGGGCAATGTGGCCTACAACGGCGGCACATTTCTGGTCGGCGGCGGCCGGCCCAGCCGCAATATCCGCGTGCTACGGAACTTCCTGTACAACGTGAACATGCAAATCGGTTACACGGCCAAAGAGAACGAAGACTGCCAGGTGCAGGACAACGTGATCCTCAACGGCGGCTTGTCGATCAACCGCTTCAAGCAGGCAGTGAACCAGGGGAACATCGTCATCGGCCCCAATCATCCGCGGCCGCAGCAGCCAGAACTCCTGGTGGAGTTGCGTCCCAGCCGGTACGATCCGCGCCGAGCCAATCTGATCGTGGTGAACTTCGCGCGAAAAGCGACGGTGAGCATAGACCCCGGCAAATGGCTCAAAGCCGGCGAGAAGTTCTGCTTGCAAGACCCGCGCGACTTTTTCGGCAAGCCGGTGTTGGCCGGGCAGTACGCCGGCCAGCCGATCCAAATGCCAATGGAAGGCGAGTTCGGCGTTTGGGTGATGCTCAAAGACAAGCCCAATTGAGCCGGCCCGCTGGGCAGGCCGTCGGTTGCGCTTCCGGGGCGAAGCACGGCTAATGCTCGTGCCGCGATGGCTGGGCCGCGGCCATCACCAATTCGCCCCGATGAATCCCCTTCAGCCCTCGCAGTTGCGCAGCGATCTGCCGCAGCCGTGCCGCCGGGCCGCGCAGCACGATCACCTCCAGGCACAGATCGTGCGTAAGATGGGCGTGCAGCGTCGAGACGACCAGGTTGCAGTTGTCGTGCTGCAAGCGGGTCAGATGGTCGCGCAGGTTCGAGCGGTGATGGTCGTACACCAGCGTGAGCGTGCCAGCCGCATCCTGACAATCGGCCTCCCATGCCTGTTCGGTGAGCTTCTCGCGGATGAGCTGTCGAACGGCTTCGCTACGGGTGGCCAGATGCCGCTGCCGACAGTAGCGATCGAACGCTTTTAGCAAGTCGTCCTCCAAAGACACCGAGAAACGCACGATTTCCGACATAATCTCGCCTGCCCTTCAACCGTGGCAGTAAATGACGCAGCAAATGACAAAGCCAATCGATCAGGCAGACAAGGCCGACACACGAGCATGGCGCCCGCGCTGTAGCCCGGCTCCACTTGCGCTTCCGGTTCGGATACTCACCGGCGGCCTTGCCGCGGGTCCACCGGCAGAATTATGTGCGAAGGCCACTGCGCAGACAAGTGAATGGTATTTGTGGCCACACGGGTCTGGTCGCTTTCGCGCGGCAATTTGCCGGTATTGGGATTCGGCTCGAAACGCGGATAGTTCGACGACGAAACAGCCACCCGAATCCGATGACCCCGGTTGAACACAACCGACGTGCTCCACAGGT
>Ga0209101_1000505_pt1 | contig 31882 bp, 47 predicted proteins | sample ConPoolayeCmetaG_FD_185481 | JGI IMG/M metagenome (GOLD analysis project Ga0209101, IMG submission 185481) | Hot spring microbial mat communities from California, USA to study Microbial Dark Matter (Phase II) - Cone Pool mat layer C metaG... ...
TCCCTATAACGCAGCCAACGCATCCTATAACGTAGCCGACGCATCCCTATAACGTAGCCGACGCATCCCTATAACGTAGCCGACGCATCCCTATGCGTCGGCCGCTTGTACGGTTTTTCGGATAAGCTCCCAGGCTGGCTGGAAAGAAGAGTGATTTGCTATGCGCATTGCCCTTTTTGCCGAGACTTTTTTGCCCAAATGGGATGGCATTGCCCACACCCTTTGTCGTTTGCTTGAACATCTCGCTGCTGCCGGTCACACAAGTATCATGTTCGCTCCGCGCGGTGCGCCGTCCGTGTATGCTCAAACCCCGATTGTGGGCCTGCCTTGTTTTCGGTTTCCCCTTTACCCCGATCTGCGCCTGGTACCGCCGTTGGTCCATGTCGAAAAGCAGTTACAAGCCTTTCATCCTGACCTGATCCACGTTGTCAATCCGGTATCATTGGGATGGGTCGGGTTGCGACACGCCCGCAAGCTGGACCTGCCTGTAGTCGCTTCTTATCACACCAACGTCCCCGACTATGCCGTGCGGTATGGTTTGCCATGGCTGCGCAAACCGCTGTGGGCTTATTTCCGCCGGATCCATAACCAGGCCGATTTGAACCTGTGTCCTTCTCGCTTTACCCGAGACGAGCTTGTAGCTCACGGTTTTGAGCGAATACGCCTCTGGGGACGTGGCGTCGATACCCAACGTTTCCATCCGGCACACCGCACCGCGGAATGGCGAAATTATTTGAGCGGAGGCCAGCCAGACGCCCCGCTATTGCTCTTTGTCGGGCGAGTGGCCCTTGAAAAACGGATAGACTGGCTGCGCCCGTTGTTTGAAACGTTGCCACAGGCACGGTTGGCCATCGTCGGCGATGGGCCGGCCCGCCGGCAAATCGAAAAACTTTTTGCCAACACGCCAACCGTGTTTACCGGCTATCTGCAAGGAGAAGCGCTCGCGCGCGCCTATGCTTCGGCCGATTTGTTCGTTTTTCCTTCGGCGACAGAGACCTTTGGCAACGTCGTGCTCGAAGCAATGGCCTCCGGACTCCCGGTCGTCGTCGCACGCGCCGGCGGGCCGGTCGACCATGTCCGTCACGGTGAAAACGGTCTGACCTTTGACCCCAATGATCTTCAGGATATGCTCGAACAGGTGCAACGACTGGTCTTGACCCCTGGATTGATCCAAACCCTGGGAGCCAACGCGCGCGCTTATGCCGAAACACAAACCTGGACGGCCATTCTGGACGGCTTGCTGAAAGACTATGAGAGTGTGATCGCCGAATACAAACCCAGACATCACCACATCGCGGCTAACCGTGGCAAGAGCAAGCCTCGCCCCTATGTGATTGTCCCCCGACTACCAGGGTAAAGGATACCCCTCGCGGTTGGTTGCCCCGCTTTGACAAATTCGGTGCAGGATGTTAAAATCCCGCCATCTCAACCGCGAGGATACCCAAATGAAGGTCAAGCATTGGACAGAGGTACAGGCCCAAGACGTGGCCGACGCGCCCGGCGTAACCATCCGCTGGGTGCTCAATGAACAGGATGGCGCGCCGCATTTTGCGCTGCGCATCCTCGAAGTGCAGCCCGGCAGCGCAACCCCCTATCACAGCCATTGGTGGGAGCACGAGGTCTTTGTGCTCGACGGACAGGGGGTGATCGCCACCGAGGCCGGCGAGTCCTCTCTGAGCGCCGGCTCGACCGTGCTGGTCGAAGGCAACGAACTGCATCAATTTCGCAACACCGGCGATCGCCTCTTGCGGTTTATCTGTCTGATCCCCCACCGTTGGCTTGAAGGGCTGCGCGCACAACACGCCGGTGCATAGATGTTGATCGGCATCGATGCCAGTCGCACAACCATCGCCCGGCGTACCGGCACCGAGGTCTACTCGCTGCAGTTGATCCGTCACCTGGTGCGCTTGCGGCCCGACTGGCAATTCCGACTTTATTTCAACCAGGCTCCGTCGGACGAGGCAATCCCGACGGCTGCGCACGTCGAACGGCGAGTCATCCCTTTTCCTCGTCTGTGGACACACCTGCGCCTCTCGGCCGAGGTAACCCTCCGCCCACCCGACCTGCTCTTTGTGCCCGCGCATGTGCTGCCCATCCTCCACCCGCGTCGCAGCGTGGTCACCGTCCACGATGTAGGCCACCGCTACCACCCGGAAGCACATCCTCCTGCCCAGCGATGCTACCTGGAATGGAGCACCCGCTATCACACGCACGCGGCAACACACCTCCTTGCCGATTCGCATGCAACCCGAAACGACCTGATCCGCTTTTACAACGCCGATCCGACACGGATCACGGTCGTTCACCTGGGCATCGACGCAGACTTTCGGCCGATACAAGACCCGGCGCAGATCGCCGCCGTGAAAGCCAAATACGGCATCGAGCAGCCCTACATCCTCTACCTGGGCACACTCCAGCCGCGCAAAAACCTCACCCGATTGATCCAGGCCTTTGCACGTCTTCAGCGCGAAGACATCACATTGGTGCTGGCCGGCAAACAAGGCTGGCTGAGCGAGGATTTACAGGCTCAAGCCCAGGCGATCGGCGTCGGGACACGGGTGCTGCTGACCGGTTTTGTCGATGACGCCGACCGCCCTGCCCTGTACAGCGGCGCTACCCTCTTTGTGATGCCCTCTTTATACGAAGGATTCTGCTTTCCGGTGCTGGAAGCAATGGCCTGTGGCACACCGGTCGTTTGCAGCAACGTCGCTTCCCTGCCCGAAGTGGGCGGTGATGCAGCGCGGTTCTTTGACCCGACCGACGTGGAAGCCATGGCAAAGGCCATCGCCCAGACGCTGGACGATCCGCTCCGGCGCGCGCACATGCGCGCGTGTGGACTGGAACAGAGCAAGACGTTCACCTGGGAACGCTGCGCCCGGCAGACGGCCACGGTGTTGGAACAGGTGAGCAGCAAGACGCCCCAACGAGGTTTTCGCTAAATGTCGCACATCGCCAGGCCAACCTTCAAACTACGCCCGGCACAGGCAGAGGTGCTCACCTATGCCGGCGGGCGAATGGGCATCAGTGCAGTGCCCGGCGCCGGCAAAACCTTTATCCTCTCGGCACTGGCCGCCCAACTGGTCGCCACCGCCATCGACGACGACCAGGAAGTGTTGATCGTGACCCTGGTCAATTCGGCGGTGGATAATTTCAAAAGCCGGGTGGCGGCGTTCATCGGCCAACGCGGGCTGCTCGCCAACGTCGGCTACCGGGTACGCACCCTGCACGGCCTGGCCCACGATATCGTCCGCGAACGCCCCAGCCTGGTCGGATTGGCCGACGACTTTCAGATCGTCGATGAACGTGAAGCCGAGCAGATCCGCGAGGGGGTGGTTGAGATGTGGCTGCGTGGACACCCCGAAGCCGTCGATCTCTTTTTGAGTGCCGATTTGGAAGCCGGCCGGCGTGAATGGGGCGTCGGACAGTGGCCAGAGGTGGTGCTCAGCGTGGCCGAGACATTCATCAAACGCGCCAAAGACCTTCAACTAACCCCAGAAGAACTTGCAGAGCGACTCGAACCTTATGCCGACAACCCCGCCTTTGCCCTGGCCCGAATCGGCGCCGAACTCTATGCCGAGTATCAGCGTGCCTTGTATCGCCGTGGCGGGGTTGACTTTGACGACCTGATTCGGCTGGCCCTGCTCGCCTTGCACCAGGATGATGACCTGTTGCGCCGACTACGCCATCGCTGGCCCTTTATCCTCGAAGATGAGGCCCAAGACTCCAGCCAACTGCAAGAGTTGATCCTCGATCGGCTGGCCGGCCCCAACGGCAACTGGGTGCGCGTAGGCGACCCTAACCAGGCGATCAACACGACCTTTACCACCGCCGACCCCCGGTTTTTGCGCCGTTTTCTGGCCCGTCCCGATGTGCGCTCGCTGTCGTTGCCCAATTCGGGACGCTCCCAGCAGGCGATCATCGACCTGGCCAACTATCTGGTGAACTGGACGATGTACGAACACCCCGAACCGGGCGCGCGCAACGCGCTCAGCGCTCCGCCCTACATCGAGCCGACGCCGCCCGGCGACCCGCAGCCCAATCCTCCGGCCGATCCGGCAGCCGTTTACCTTTTTGACCAAAAACTGTCGCCGGAAGCCGAGATTAAAACCGTGATCACCTCGTTGACCCGCTGGCTGCCCGAGCACCCCAACGAAACGGTTGCCGTACTGGTGCCACGCAACCAGCGCGGCTTTGAGGTGACCGACGCCCTCAAACGCGCCGGTTTGCCCTATACCGAACTGCTCCGTTCAACCACCTCGACGCGCAAGACGGCCGGCGTGCTGGGCAATGTGCTCAAATACCTGGCCAATCCCACCGCTGCCCCGCTGCTGGCACGGGTCTGGGAAGTCTGGCGGCGCGATGACCAGGACGAAACCGATGTCCGGCGTGTCAAACGGCTTTCCGCGTTGATTCGCCGCTGCCGCCACGTGGAAGAATTGTTGTGGCCCTACGCCGGTGTCGATTGGCTGGACAGCATCGACTGGGCAGCGAAAAACGAGGCCGACCCCGATGCCCCCACCCGCGACGACCGGGCCATGCTGGAAGCGTTTCGCGCCCTGGTCCGTCGCTGGCAAGAAGCCACCGTACTGCCGATCGACCAACTGGTGCTGACCATTGCCCAAGACCTGTTCATCACCCCCGGTGAATTGGCCCTCAGTCACAAACTGGCCACCATGCTGCGCATCGCCGCCGACAACAATCCGACCTGGCGTCTGGACGAATTGACCGAGGAACTGGCCACCATTGCCCGCAACCAGCGCCGTTTTTTGGGCTTTGACCTCGAAGACACCGGTTTTGAACCCAAACCAGGCGAAATCACCGTGGCCACGTTGCACAAGGCCAAAGGGCTGGAATGGGATCGTGTGTACATCTTGTCGGTCAACAACTATGATTTTCCTTCTGCCCAGCCTTACGACGAATACATCAGCGAGCGATGGTTTATCCGTGACCGGCTCAACCTGGAAGCCGAGGCATTGGCCCAACTCGACGCATTAAAAGAGGGAAGTGAATACCGCGAAGGGATCGCCACGCGCCAGGCCCGCCTCGATTATGTGCGTGAGCGATTGCGCTTGCTCTACGTGGGCATCACCCGCGCCCGCCGTGAATTGATCCTCACCTGGAACACCGGCCGCAGCCACCAGGCCAAACAAATGGCCGTGCCGTTTATCGCCCTCCATTCGTGGTGGCAAAAGAACCGATTCGACAAAAGAACGGATCGGGTGTAAAATACTCGGTTGCCAGGTCACCAGACGTATGGAGGAGAAGAACGGTGAACGAAAGCCAGGTGGCGGCATTGATCCGGCCGGCCATTTTCAATATGCAACCCTATACCCCGATTGTGCCCTTTGAAGTGCTCAGCCGACAACTGGGCCTGCCGACAACGCAGATCGTCAAAGTAGATGCCAACGAGAACCCCTACGGCCCTTCGCCCCGTGTCGCCGAGGCGTTGAGTCGCTATCCCTATCACCACATCTACCCGGATCCCAACCACACCCTGTTGCGCGAAGCATTGCAAAGCTACGTCGGCATTGCGCAGGAACACCTTTTGCTTGGCGCCGGTTCCGACGAACTGCTCGACCTGGTCTTTCGCCTGTTTATCGAGCCGGACGATAGCATCATCAACTGCCCGCCGACCTTTGGGATGTATCCTTTCTTGGCCGCCGTCGCCGGCGCACGGGTGATCTCGGTGCCACGGCGAGACGATTTCAGCCTGGATGTTGCCGCGGTCGAGGCGGTTTTTGCGGCCGAAAACAAGCCGCCCAAACTGATCTTTTTCGCCTCACCCAACAACCCAGACGGCAGCGTGTTAAGCCGGGCCGAATTGATGCGCCTGCTGGCGCTGCCGTCCGTCGTCATTGCCGACCAGGCTTATGTGGAATTCGGCGGTGAGGATTTTGCCCCCCTGGTGCCGCAGCATCCCAACCTGATCGTGTTACGCACGTTCAGCAAGTGGGCCGGGCTGGCCGGCCTGCGTGTAGGCTATGGCATTTTTCCAACCGCGATTGTCGCGCACCTGTTCAAGATCAAACAACCGTACAACGTCAACGCGGCCGCACAGGCCGCCGTGCTGGCCTCGTTGCAAGACATCGAACTGTTGCGCGCGCGCGTGCAGACGCTGATCGCCGAGCGGGAACGGCTGTATCGCGGCTTGCAAGAGATCACATATTTACATCCATATCCGTCTCAGGCCAATTTTATTCTCAACCGCGTCTTGGGACGAGACGCTTATGAACTGAAAATGAGCTTGCAGCAGCAAGGCATCCTGGTACGCCATTATCAGTCGGTCGGATTGCAAGATTGCATTCGCATCAGCATCGGCCGGCCAGAACAAAACGAGCGGGTGCTGGCCGCGCTGCGAGCATTGGAATGAAACAAATGCGCACGGCACACATCGAACGCACAACCGCCGAAACCCATATTCTCATCGATTTGAACCTGGACGGCAGCGGTCGCCGGCAGATCTCGACCGGAATAGGTTTTTTCGACCATCAGCTCAGCTTGATGGCTGCCCATGGGCTGCTCGACCTGACCGTGCAGGCCCAGGGTGACCTGTACATCGACGCCCATCACACCGTCGAAGATGTGGGCATCGCGCTGGGACAGGCCTTTCGGCAGGCGTTGGGCGAACGCAAAGGAATCGCCCGCTATGGACACTGTTTGCTGCCGATGGACGAGACGCTGGCCCTGGTGGCGCTCGATTTTTCCAATCGCGGCCTTTTTGTCGGCGATCTACACTTTTCGCGGCAGCAAATCGGTCAATTCGACACCGAACTGGTGGTCGAATTTTTACGCGCCCTGGCCGTCAACGCCGGGCTGACCCTGCACGTGCGCCTGCTGTGCGGTGAAAACACCCATCACCAGATCGAGGCAATCTTCAAAGGGCTAGGGCGGGCCATCCGGCAAGCCGTCGCCCTCGACGAACGGCAGGCCGACGTGCCCTCGACCAAAGGGGTGCTGTGACAATGGAAGATCATATGGAGCACAGAATACCGAGCACAAACCTGGTCATCATCGATTACGGCATGGGCAACCTGCGCAATGTCCAAAAGGCGTTTGAACGCATCGGCGTAGCGGCATCCATCTCCGCCCAACCGGCCGACCTGGAGGCTGCCGATGGATTGATCCTGCCCGGCGTTGGCGCGTTCGGTGATGCGATGGACAACCTCCGCACCGCCGGGCTGATCGAGCCGATCTGCCGGCTGGTGCGTGAAGGCAAACCGCTGCTGGGCATTTGCCTGGGATTGCAACTCCTTTTCGAAGAAAGCGAAGAATTGGGCCATTATCAAGGCCTGGGGCTGCTGCCGGGACGGGTGATCCGCTTCAACGAACGGCTCAAGGTGCCACACATCGGCTGGAATCAACTCGAAATCTGCGCCTGTCAGAGCGATGCCACACAGATGGCTCAACAAACGCTGCTCGGTGGCATTCCCGACGGCAGCTATGCCTATTTTGTCCATTCGTACTATGTGCTGCCCGCAGATCTCTCGTGCGTGCTGGCCACAACCCGTTACGGGGTCGAATTTGCCTCGGTGGTCGGAGCGGGCCATGTTTTCGGCGTGCAACCACATCCGGAAAAGAGCCAGGAGGTAGGACGACAGTTGCTAAAAAATTTTGCGAACCTGGTCCAGGCTTCGCTGGCGGGTCGCTAATTGCGAGAGGATAAAACAAGACGCCGGAGTGGAAGCTTTAGCCGGATTTTAAGAGCCTATCCGAAAAACCTGCCGACTCATCCCTTATGCGTCGGTACAAGCGGCATAGGGATGCCGCTTGTATGGTTTTTCGGATAGGTTCTTGGCCGGATTTTAAGCAGTACAGGAATATCGCTTGTACAATTTCTTGGAAAAAGGTTTTACATCATCAGGGTGATCTGAACAATGATCGTGTTTCCGGCAATCGATTTGAGACAAGGCAAGTGTGTGCGGCTGACACAGGGGCGGCCCGATGCTGAGACGGTTTACAGCAACGATCCGGTGGTGATGGCGCTGCGTTGGGAAGTGACCGGCGCCCAATGGCTACACGTGGTCAATCTGGACGGTGCGCTGGACGGCGCGCTACACGTTGACGCCCAAGCCGCCGAGTTGCCGATCAATTTGCAAGTTTTACGCGATATCGTCAACGCCGCGCACATACCGGTGCAATTCGGCGGTGGGGTGCGCTCGCTTGATGACATCGCTTTGTTGCTCGAACTGGGAGCCACCCGCGTGATCTTGGGCACCGCCGCCCTCCGAGATCCCGATCTGGTCTCGGCTGCGCTGGCGCGTTTTGGGGCCGAACAAATCGTGGTTGGCATTGACGCGCGCGATGGGCTGGTAGCTACCCGTGGCTGGCAGGAAACCACCGACACAGACGCAATAAGCCTGGGCCGCGAGATGTATCGGCGCGGCGTGCGCCGGGTAGTGTACACCGATATTGCCCGCGACGGTATGCTGAGCGGGGTCAACGTCGCTGCGACGGCACATCTGGCCCGCGAGACCGGCCTGATGGTCATTGCTTCCGGTGGCGTCGCCTCGACAGAGGACATCCGCGCGCTCAAAGCCGTCGAAAAGGAAGGGATCGAAGGGGTGATCATCGGCAAAGCTTTGTACACCGGCGCCGTCGACCTGGATGAGGCGATTCGCCTGGCCAAATAGATTTAAATTTTCCAAACGCGGCACAGGAATGCCGCCGACAGCCTGGACGTTTTCGAGAATTGAGGCTTTGACAGGTCTACCGGCTAAAGGGCTATCCGAAAAACGCAATCGACACATCGAGATGCGTCGGTATAAGCGGCATAGGGATGCCGCTTGTACGGTTTTTCGGATAGGTTCTAAAGGTTCAACTCTTCGCCAGAGTCCAGGCAGGTGACTACCTACGTGCCGACTCAAGTCGCCCGCCATAGGCTTTCGGCCTGCGGTCGGCCTGCGCCGACCTGGGGCGTCGGCGCAGGCCGACGTCCGGCACAGCGTGCCCGGAAAGGCTGATTTCCAATCAGCGCATAGCGGCAGGCCAATCAGGTAGGTAGTTACCCAGGCAGATAGATCAGGAGAAACAAGATGAACATCGAAGAAGAACTGATCCCCAAAGTGGTCTTCCAATGGGGGCCTGTTCAGGTGACCAGCACGGTGGTTTACACCTGGATCATCATGACCATCGTCTCGGCGATCTTGATTTTGCTGGGACGAAACCTCCAAGTGCGGCCTTCGCGCTTTCAAAATATGCTCGAATGGCTTGTCGAAACGATTGACAATCTGATCCGCGACATGATCCCGGAACAGCCGCGCATCTTTGTGCCCTTTGTGGGCACGCTGGCCATTTTCATCACAGCGTGCAACCTGGCCGGATTGATCCCCGGCCTTCGTTCGCCGACAACCGATTTGAACACACCGTTGGCACTGGCGATTGTGGTTTTTTTCTCGGTACATTACTATGGCATCCGGGTCAAAGGGCTGATCGGCCACCTCCGACACTATGTCGAGCCGATCTTTATCTTGTTGCCGATCGAAATTGCCGGCGAGTTCGCGCGAACGATGTCGCTGACCTTTCGTCTGTTCGGCAACATCTTGGGCGAAGAAATCGTCATCGCCGTGCTCTTTTTGATTTTGCGGCCCTTTGTCGCCGTCCCGATGATGCTGTTCAGCATCTTTACCGGCGTGATTCAAGCCTATGTCTTTTCATTGTTGACCGTCGTTTACATATCCGGTGCGGTTGAAGCGCACAAAAAATAGTCGTTGTTGCGTAACTGCCTACCCAAGTCGCCCTTTTTGGGCCTTCGGCCTGCGTCGGCGCAGGCCGACGCCTGGCGCCGCATGCGCCCAAAGGCCGATTTCTAATCGGCGCAAGGCAGCGAGCAGCCGGGTAATTACGTTGTTGTTTTGAAGGAGGATTCAAAATGGACTGGACCACATTTGCGTGGGACAAAGCATTCATTATGCTGACCGTAGTGGTCTCTGGATTAGGGATTGTCATCGGCATCATGGTGCCGGCCATCGGCCAAATGGTCGTCGCCAGCAAAGCACTTGGCGCCATTGCTCGCCAGCCTGAAGCGAGCGATGCCGTCAACCGATTGGTGCTGATCGCCCTGGCCCTGATCGAATCACTGGCGATTTATGTGCTCGCGGTCATCTTGATCTTGCTTTTTGCCAACCCCATGCGAGAATTTATTTTGAACGTCGCCAAATAACACAAATTGTCAAAAAACTGCCCTTTTCAGAATTACAACGACGCAATTCTGAAAAGGGCTTCAACGATGGGGTAAAACTATGATCAACATCAACGGGAGCACGTTGCTTTTCCAGATTTTGAACTTTGTAGTGATGGTTCTGATCCTGGCCCGTTTCTTTTTCAAGCCGGTGATCCAAGCGATGGACGAGCGCGCCAAACGGGTCACCAGCGCGCTCGATGAAGCAGCGCGCCGCGAAAAAGAAGCCGAGGCCATGCACCAGGAATACGAACAAAAGCTGGCCGAAACCAACGAACTGGTCATCCAGATGAAACAACAGGCGCAAGAAGAGCTAGAAAAAACCAGACAACAGTTCATCGCCCAGGCACAAAAAGAGATCGAACAAATGCGTAACAAGGCCTATGAAGAAATTCACGACGCGCACCGCCAGGCCATTCACCAGCACCGGCTGGAACTGGGACAACTGGCCGCGACCCTGGCTGCGCGCCTGATCCAGGAAGCCGGTGGACCGAGTTTTCAACAGGCTACCCTGCACGAATTCATCGCCCGGCTTGATACCCTCCCCACCGAGTCGTATCGAGAACGCTTTAGCAGTGTCGAAGATGAACTGGTCAACGTCCAGTTTGTCACGGCCGCTCCGGCCGAGGCCGAGCTGATCGAACAGGTCCAGGCCAAAATAGAAACCCTGATCGACCATCGGGTGCGAATACAGCACAAAGTCAACCCGGCGCTGATCGCCGGGGCAACGTTGCGCATTGGCGATACCATGATCGACGGCAGTCTGGAAGGGCAATTGGAAAGTCTGCGCACCCGGTACATTTACGAATTGGAACAAAGTGTCGAATGAGCCAACAACCTGACGATCTTTTGCAAACATCTGGCACACTGAGCGATTTCGAAGCCATTGCACGAGAATATCGCTACGAAATCAAATCGCAAGAACTTGAAGCATCGTTGAACACCGGCGATTACGTTTCACGCCTGGAAAAATTGATCCAGGAACGGCATTTCAACATTGAAACGAAAAAGGTCGGCATCGTCCAGCACATCGGCGACGGAATTGCCACCGTTTCCGGCCTGCAAGAAGCGATGGTCAACGAATTGCTGTTGTTTCCCAACGGGGTCTACGGCATGGCCCTCAACCTGGAAGAAAACAGCATCGGCTGCGTGCTGCTGGGACGAGAAGAAGGGATTGTCGCCGGTGACCTGGTGCAAGGCACGGGGCGGGTAGTCGAAGTACCGGTTGGGGCGGCACTGGTCGGACGGGTGGTCAACGCACTTGGTCAGTCGATCGATGATGGCGAGCCGATCAGAACCGATAAATACCGTCCGATCGAGAGCGACGCACCGATGGTTATCGACCGGCAGCCGGTGCAAGAGCCGCTGCAAACCGGGATCAAAACCATCGACGCGGTGATTCCGCTCGGACGTGGCCAACGTGAGCTGATCATCGGCGACCGCCAGATCGGCAAAACGACTATTGCCGTCGACACGGTGATCAATCAGCGTAACAGCGGCGTGCACTGCATCTATGTCTGTATCGGACAAAAAATGAACGCCGTGGCGCGGATGGTGAACACTTTGCGCCAGAACGGGGCCATGGCCTACACCACCGTGGTCGTCGCCGGCGCCGACGAACCGGCGGTGATGCTCTACCTGGCTCCCTATGCCGGCTGTGCAATGGCCGAAGAGATCATGTACAACGGCGGGCACGCCCTGATCGTCTATGACGACCTGAGCAAACACGCCATGGCCTACCGTGAACTCTCCCTGCTCCTCCGCCGTCCGCCGGGCCGCGAGGCGTATCCGGGTGACATCTTTTATCTGCACTCGCGTCTGTTGGAACGCGCTGCCAAACTGAACAACACCCTGGGTGGCGGCTCACTGACCGCTTTGCCGATCGTCGAAACGCAAGCCGGCAATATGTCGGCCTACATTCCGACCAACCTGATCTCGATCACCGACGGGCAGATTTACCTCTCACCGTCGCTGTTTCAGCAAGACATCAAGCCGGCCATCGACGTGGGGTTATCGGTCTCGCGTGTCGGCGGCGCGGCGCAAAGCCGGGCTATGCGCGCCGTATCACGCCATCTCAAGCTGGATATCTCGCAATATCTCGAACTGCAGATTTTCGCCCGCTTTGGCACCGAATTGGACGCCGACACCCGTCAAAAGCTCAACCGTGGTCAGCGCGTGCGCGAAGTGCTCCGGCAGCCACAAAATCGTCCGCTCTCGTTAGCCCAACAAGTGGTGATCATTTTTGCAGCCAGCGAAGGATTTTTGGACGATTTGCCGCTCACCGAGGTGCGTCAATTTGAGCAGTATCTGTTTGAATACATGGGAGCGCATCACCAAATGCTGATGAACGAACTGGAACGCGGACAATGGTCACGTTCGACGCGCGACGAACTGCCAGAGGCAATGCGCAAATGCGTGGAAGCATATCAAAAGGCGCAAGAGGAGGCCCTGTCCAATGGCTGATCTGGGCGAAATCCGCGAACGGCTGCGCAACCTGGAAACCATCGATCACCTGATCCGCTCGATGCGTGCCATGTCGGCGATCCGCTGGCGCAAGGCGCGCAACAACCTGGAAGCGGCCCAGCATTATGCTGCCTATGTCCAAGAACAACTAAACCTGGTCATCAACTACCCAACCGAACTGGTCAGACGGACAGCCCATCCACAACGGCGCGAACATGAACAGGTAGGATTGGTGGTAATCGCCTCCGATCACGGTCTGTGCGGCTCATTCAACAGCATCTTGTTTTACACCGCCGACCAATATATCGACCGCTGGAGCAAAGAAGGTCGCCAGGTCAGCGTGATTACCCTGGGCGAGTTTGCACGCCAACATTACGCGCATACAACCAACAGCCATATGATCTGGACTCACCGTTTTCCGTTGACACACACCGTTTCCTTTATCGAAGCACGCGACATCTGGGAAAAGATACAGGCCCTTTACCAGGACAACGAGCTAGATCAGTTGTATCTCATTTATAACTATTTTATCTCATTTGGCAGCTACAAGCAGCGTTTGGTGCGTCTGTTGCCGCCCGAGATCAAACCGGCGAATCTGGACAAGGCACAACTCCCCCTGCCCGGCAGCAACATTGTTCGTCTGCAAGAGTTTTTGCTGTTGGAACATCTGGCCTTGCAACTGTACCTTGGACTAATCGAATCAATGGTCAGCGAACAAGGGGCACGTCTCCAGGCAATGGATGCGGCTAAATCCAATATCGAAGAACGTGCCGCCGAATTGAACCGCGCCTACCATCATGCCCGGCAAGACAAGATCACCGAAGAAATGATCGAAATCGCTACCGGAGCAAATGCCCTGGCCTTGTGATCGACCATCCAAAATTTTCGTCCCCAAGGAGCGTGTTTAGATGCAAGCTCAAGACATTATGCGTTCCGAAGTGCTATGCGTCTCCGAAACATCCACCTTACGCGAACTCAGCCACGCCTTTCGTCGTTATGGTGTCACAACTCTGGCCGTTGTCGATGAACAAGGACGCCTGGTTGGCATGGTCAACGAAGAAGACCTGTTGCGAGCCATGATGCCGAGCTATTCCGAACTCTATGACGATTTGAATTATATGCAAGACTTTGAGTATCTTGAAGATCGCGCCCAAGAAGTCAGCAACTTGCCGGTACGCAACATTATGATCCGGGGGACGATCAGCGTGCCGCCCAAAGCGCCGCTGCTCCGCTTGATTTCGCTCTTTTTGCTCAAATCCTATTCGCACATTCCGGTTGTCGAGGGGGGCAAAATCATCGGCGTGGTGACACGCACCGACATCTGTGAATTGCTGTTCAACTGAAAAGCCGGTGTTGGCGAATTCCAAGCTGGACTTTGTCCATTTGTAGATTATGAAAAAAAGGTAAGCTATGGCATCTCTCTACTGGAAGGATGTCCAATGCTCACGGCCTATCCAAAAAACACAGCCAACGCATCCCTATGCGTCGGTACAAGTACAAGCGGCATAAGGATGCCGCTTGTGCGTTTTTCGGATGGGCTTTAAATGTAGACCGGCTGAAACCCAAGTCTGAAAGCGAAAGCCTGGTAAAAAGCTTAACGCCAAAAGCCCATGCCACAAGTGGCATGGGCTTTTGGTCATCCCAATGTGGATGTTGATCATCCACTCAACGCTTGGTGTACTGCGGAGCTTTGCGCGCGCGTTTGAGACCTGGCTTTTTGCGCTCTTTGACACGCGGATCACGGGTCAAAAAGCCGCCCTGACGCAACGTTGGACGCAATTCGGGGTCGCTCTTGAGCAAAGCACGGGCAATCCCCAGCCGCACTGCGCCGGCCTGACCGGATATGCCGCCCCCCTGAACATGCACGCTGACGAAAAAGTTACCTGCCAGACCGGTCACTTGCAGCGGCTCCACTGCTGTATGGATTTCTTCTGGGCCGGGAAAATATGCTTCAATGGCCCGCTCGTTCACCACCACAGTACCTTTACGTCCTTCTGTATACAAACGAACGCGCGCCGTCGCGGCCTTGCGCCGACCTACACCCTCATAATAAGCCATGCTCTCACTTCTCCTTACAGTTCAATAACCTTGGGTTGCTGCGCCTGATGCGGATGTTCCGCCCCGGCATACACCTTGAGCTTTTTGATGATCTTGCGCCCCAAACGATTATGCGGCAACATGCCCCTAACCGCAAGTTTGATCACGTCTTCGGGGTGACGCACCAATTGATCGCGCAAGCTCGTCTCTTTCAGACCACCCATATAGCCGGAGTGACGATAATACATCTTTTGGTCTAGCTTGCGGCCGGTGACCTGGATCTTGTCGGCGTTGATCACGATCACGAAATCGCCCATATCCAGGTGAGGGGTATAGGTTGGTTTGTGCTTGCCGCGCAACAGCTGCACGATCTTGGACGCCAACCGCCCCAGGGTCTGGCCTTTTGCATCGATCACGAACCACTCGCGTTGAATATCCTCTTTTCTCAGAACAAACGTCTTCACCTCGGTACTCCTTTATGGCTGCCCCATCTGTGCCCATCAGACGGGTTCGCTAATGTCATAGTTGACGGCCATCAGACACAACCCATATGCCGGTGCCACAGGGCCAGAAAGGGATCGATCGGTGGCGGCAAAGCGCGCCACAAACTCGTCGATCGACCACTCGCCCCGGCCAATTTTTAACAATGTGCCCACAATGCTTCGCACCATACGATACAAAAACGCATCGGCTTCGATCTCGAAATAAAGGGTGTGTAGATTCTGTGTCCATCCGGCCCGGATCACCCGCCGCACGGTGCGCATGCCCTTGGGCGGCAGCCCAAAGGTGGCAAAATCGTGCGTGCCGACCAGCAATTGTGCCGCTTCGTTCATCGCTGCAACGTTTAGCGGCTGCGATACCCAGTACGCGTAACGTCTCAACAGCGGATTGCGGGCCGGGTCATTCCAAACCGTATACCGATACACCCGGCTGCGGGCATCGAAACGAGGATGAAAGCCCTCCGGAGCCAGATCAAGGGTCAGAATCGCCACATCTGAAGGCAAGACGGCATTCAAACCTCGCAGCAATGCCCCAATCGAATGAGACCATCTGGTGCGAAATGCAATCACTTGTCCAAGTGCGTGGACGCCACTATCGGTGCGTCCGGCGGCGCTGATGCGGACCCGCTCTTGCGTCACCTGCATCAAGGCTGCTTCCAGGGTTCCCTGGACGGTCCGTTGACCGGCCTGAACCTGGTAGCCGTTAAAATCTGTCCCATCATAAGCGACCGTTGCGCGCAAAAAGAGCGTTTGCTCACCTGTTGCGCCGATCGGCCAACCATCGCTCACAGTTTGGCCGTTGTACACCGGTCAAATGTCCTGTTAAGCCAAACTAGCTCTCGATCAATTCGATCAACGCAAGCGGCGCAGCATCGCCTTTGCGACGACCGAGCTTGAGAATGCGTGTGTACCCGCCAGGTCGATCCTGGTAACGCGGGCCGAGTTCATCGAACAACTTGCGCACCACCTGCGGATCGTTGAGCCGGGCCGCAGCCTGGCGGCGCACATGCACGCCCATTCCACGAACATAAGCTTCGAGTTCGGCCTCGCGTAGCGTGCGCGCTTCCGAATCGAGATCATCGCGCTTGATCTCCTCGACCATCGCCAGGAGTTTTTCGGCGCGTCTCTTCTGCACCAGCTTTTCCAGTCCGGCCCGGTCTTGGGCCCGTGCACGCGCCAAAATGGTCTCACTCTGACCGCGCCGCGACAGAGTGATCAATTTCTCGGCGGCACTCCGGATCGCGCTGGCTTTGGCGTGTGTGGTTTGAATCCGCCCATGACGGAACAACTCGGTGATCAAGTTACGATACAGTGCTTTTCGATGGCCGCTGGAGCGGCTCAACCTTTTTCCTGCAACACGATGCCTCATCTCAAACACTCTCCTGAAACGGATGCCTGGGATTTTACCATTTGATACCCAGATATGCGTCTAACATCACAATTAGATTTCAAATTCGCCTTCCCGAATAAACCCTCTCTCGATCAGCCGGTCGCGCAGTTCGATCAATGACTTCATGCCAAAGTTGCGAATCGCCAACATCTCATCGGTACCTTTGGCCATTTTGTCCAGAACCTGCCCGACGGTGGTGATGCCGGTACGCTTGAGGCAATTGTAGACCCGCACGGCCAGGTCGAGTTCTTCGATCGGCGTGTCCAGCAGATCTGTTGAGCTTTCTTTTTCCTGTGATTCAACCACCGGTTCTGGCTCAACCACGATGGACTCGACGCCGGTAAAGATCGCCAGATGCCGCATCAACAATTGGGCAGCCTGGCTCAGCGCCTGTTGAGGACGAACCGTGCCGTCGGTCCAGATTTCCATGGTCAGTCGGTCCAGGTTGGTCATCTGCCCCACGCGCGCCGCGTCGACATCCCAATTGACTTTACGAATCGGGCTAAACACGGCATCGACAGGCAATTCACCGATGGGCAATTTGCCCCGTTCCTCAGAAGGTGAATACCCCCGCCCTTTCTCAACCGTCATTTCGATATCGATCTCGGCGTCAGGATCGTCAACCGTAAAAAGTTCCACGTCAGGGTTGACCACCTCGACTTCGGGCGGACATTTCAGATCGCCCGCCGTCACTGTGCCGGCGCCGTGCACCGACAGATGCAAGCGAACCGGCTCTTCGGTCTCCATTTTGAAGCGAATCTGCTTGACGTTTAACAACAACACAATCATATCTTCCCTGACACCGGGAATGGTCGAAAACTCGTGCGGAACATCTTGCACGCGGATCGACGTCACCGCAGCACCGGTCAGAGAAGAGAGCAACACGCGACGCAGTGCATTGCCCAGGGTGGTGCCGTACCCCTTTTCCAGTGGGCTGATCACAAAACGCCCGTATTTTTGAGTCCCAACCTCGCATTCGATTGTGGGCAATACCATGTTTAACAATGTACACCCTCCTCACAGCGCAACTGCATCTCGATAGGTCCGAACGAGGAATACCTGTGCAGTGCAGCACATGGTTGGCTGCTGCCAACCCTTATCGGCTATAGTAACCGACCACCAACTGCTCGTTCAAGTCCTGATCGATCTGGTCACGTGTCGGCAATTCGAGCACACGCGCGCTCATATCCTTGGGATCAAAGGAAAGCCAGGGTGGAACGGCCCCACCGACCGCTTCTTGAATGTTTTTGAAATAATCCAGACTGCGGCTGGTTGGATGCACAGACACGACATCGCCTGGTTTGAGCAACGCCGACGGAATATCACACCGTTTGCCGTTGACATCAAAATGGCCATGGCTTACCAACTGACGGGCCTGAGCACGCGAACCGGCCCAGCCGAGACGATACACGATATTATCCAGGCGCGATTCGAGGATGATCAACAGATTAGTCCCCGTCAGGCCCTTGCGGCGAAGTGCCTCTTCAAAGTAGCGGCGGAACTGTGCTTCGAGCACCCCGTAAATACGGCGCATTCTCTGCTTTTCGCGCAGTTGTTCGGCATACGTTGTGCCCCGTCGACGCCGATATTCGCTTTCACGACCATGTTCGCCGGGCGGATAGCCACGTCGTTCGAATGCGCACTTGGGTGAAGAGCACCGCTCACCTTTGAGAAAAAGTTTTTTACCTTCACGCCGGCACAGCTTGCATACCGGGCCAATATATCTTGCCATTCTGCCTCCTAAAGCTCTTACATTCTCCGCTTCTTAGGCGGACGACACCCGTTGTGTGGGATGGGGGTGACATCATGGATGGCCACCACCCGCATTCCCGATGCCTGCAAGGCACGGATCGCCGATTCACGACCTGGGCCTGGCCCTTTGACGTAAATCTCGATTTCACGCATGCCGTTGTCCATCGCCTGTCGGGCGGCTTCTTCGGCGGCCACCCGCGCTGCATAGGGCGTGCTTTTCCGCGAGCCACTATAGCCAACGGTGCCACAACTGGCCCAGACCACGGCATTGCCTTGCTTGTCGGTCATCGTGACGATGGTATTGTTGAATGTGGCATGAATATGCGCCTGTCCGACCGGCACATTTTTGCGCACACGACGGGGAGCCGTCGAGCGTCCAGAAGTCCGCTCTCTTGTTCGTGCCATTCTTCCTCCTGAAGCCTAACTCAACCTGGTTTACTTTTTCTTTGCACCACGGCGGCGACCACGACCGGCAACCGTCTTTTTGGGTCCTTTACGGGTTCGGGCGTTGGTTCTGGTGCGTTGACCACGCACCGGCAACCCGCGACGATGGCGCAGCCCACGATAACAGCCGATTTCCATCAACCGTTTGATGTTCATACTCACTTCGCGCCGCAGGTCACCCTCAACCCGATAGTTGCGGGCAATGATCTCGCGCAACCGTGCGATCTCGTCTTCGGCAAGGTCTTTGACCCGCGTATCCGGATTCACACCGGCCTGTGCTAAAATTTCATTGCTGACCGCACGGCCAATGCCGTAAATGTAGGTTAACCCAATTTCCACTCGTTTGTCGCGCGGCAGGTCCACGCCAGCAATACGCGCCATACTTTCCTCCTAGTCAATCTCGTGCCCGTTCCTGCGGACAAAAAACTTTACCCTTGACGCTGCTTGTGCCGGGGATTCTCGCAAATCACCCGCAAAATCCCGCGTCGTCTGATGATCTTGCACTTGGGACAGCGCCGTTTGACTGATGATGTGACTTTCATCGTTTGCTCCTTGTTACACGTCTGTACCGTTTAACCGGGTCAAAATTTCCGCTTCACCATCGGTAATGGCGATGGTGTGTTCAAAATGGGCCGATAACTGGCCATCTTCGGTTTCCACCGTCCACCCGTCGCTTAACACGCGCGTTTTCCACGTGCCCAGGTTAACCATCGGCTCCAGGGCCAGGGTCATTCCCGGCTTGAGCAAATAAGAGGGTTGTCGGGCGTCATAATAATTGGGCACCTGTGGATCCTCGTGCATGTCTCGCCCGATGCCGTGCCCGGTGTACTCGCGCACCACCTGCATCCCTTGCGACAGCACATACGTTTCGATGGCCCGCGAGATGTCGCCGGTATGATGGCCCTTCCTGGCCTGTGCGATGCCTATGTACAAAGCCGTTTGGGTCACCTGGATCAATTTTTTGGCTTGTTCGCCGACCCGTCCAACCGGCAAGGTGATCGCCCCGTCGCCCTGATAGCCTTTGTAAATGGTGCCAACATCGATGCTGATGATGTCACCTTCTTGCAAAATGCGCTTGGGGCTGGGAATGCCGTGCACAATTTCCTGGTTGATCGAAGCGCAAATGGCAGCCGGAAAGTCGTTCACGCCACGATGTGGGTAGCCCAAAAAGGAAGGCACCGCGCCGTTTTTGCGGATGATTTCTTCGGCCACATCGTTCAACCGTTGTGTGCTCACGCCCGGCGCCACCAAATCACGCATTGCTTCCCAAACCAGGGCTACAATCTGGTTGGCCTTGCGCATCAAGGCCAGCTCATAGCTCGTCTTCAAAACGATTGCCATGCTATCCTGCACTCGATCGCTTCAAGCAATGCCCCTTGCACCTGCTCGATGGTTCCCTGTCCATCGATCTCGACCAGCACGCCGGCCTGGCGATAATACTCGATCAACGGCTGGGTCTGCCGCATATACACGTCGATGCGATTCTTTTGCGTTTCCGGCATGTCATCCGGACGTTGATAAAGCTCACCCCCGCAGGCATCGCATACGCCGGCCACGCTGGGCGGGCTATAAACCTCATGGTAGACCGCCTTGCACTGCTTGCACGTCCACCGACCGGACAGACGACGCAGCAACATCTCCGGCGACACAAAAATATAGAGCACCAAAGAAACCATGTTGCCTTGAGCGGCCAATGCCTGATCAAGTGCCTGAGCCTGCTCCAACGTGCGGGGGAACCCATCCAGGATGGCCCCTTTGCCACAATCGGGTTGTGCCAGGCGATCGATCACCATTTGAATTGTCAATGTGTCGGGAACCAGCTCGCCCCGTTCAATGTAGGATTGAACCTGTTTTCCCAGTTCGGTCTGTTTGCCGATATGCTCTCGGAAAAGGTCGCCACTGGACACGTGTACCAGGCCCAATTTTTCAACCAGCAGGGTAGCTTGGGTGCCTTTTCCTGCGCCGGGCGCACCCAGCAAAATGATATAGTTCGGCCTGGACATTCTACCACCTCATTACCGGATAAAGCCCTCATAATGACGCATCAACAACTGGGCCTCGAGCTGCTTCATCGTGTCGAGCACCACGCCAACGGCGATGATCAAGCCTGAACTGGAAATCAACATCGACGAAGAGTAACCGGCCGTGGTCACGTTGGGCACCAGGCTCAACAGCAAACTGACTATCCAGGGCAAAATCGCCACCACCCCCAGGAACACGGCGCCCACAAAGGTGATCCGTTGCAGCACCCCGTTCAGATAATCCGAGGTGCGCTTGCCCGGACGAATGCCGGGGATAAATCCACCCTGCTTTTGCAAAGTATCGGAGATATTTTGCTGTTCAAAGATCATCTGGGTATAAAAATAAGTAAACAAGATCACCAACACAAAATAAGAAAGCCAATACCAGGGGCTGTTGCCGCCGAACACATTGTACACCACCGTGGCGATCTTGGATACCCACTCGGTTTGCGCATTGACAAAGTATGAAGCAATGATGCTCGGAAACATCAACAGCGATTGGGCCATAATCAATGGGATCATCCCTGCCGAGTTGACACGCAGCGGGATAAAAGTGCTTTGACCGCCGGCCACACGCAGACGACCGCCACGCATCCCCAACACGCGCTTGCCGTATTGAACCGGAATGCGACGCTGCCCTTCCTGGACATAGACGATGGCGGCAATGGTCAAAACCGTCACCAAGACAAAGGTCACCAGCTCAACCCATTGTTTGTTGTCGACCAGCGCAGCCAGACGGGCCGGCGTATTGGCGACAATCCCCCCAAAGATGATGATCGACAGGCCGTTGCCGATGCCGTCGTTGGTGATCAGCTCACCAAGCCAGATGGAGAACATAGTTCCCGCCGTGATGGTGAACAGGGTCGAAATCGTCGGCAACAAGGCCTGCGGCGTAAACCCAAAGTTTTCCGTCGAAATGACGTTGTATTGTGATTGCAAAACGCGCACCTGGGCGTAGGCTTGCAGCAAAGTCAACGGAATGGTCACCCAGTATTGATAACGCTCCAGCTTTTCGCGCCCTTCGCGTTCTTTTTGCATCTTTTCCAGCGCCGGGATCAGCGGCACCAACAGCTGAAAGATAATAGTCGCCGTGATATAGGGCGAGACCCCCAACATCATCACCGAAAAGTTGGTCATGGCACCGCCGGAGAATATGTCCAGCAGATTGATCAGCGCATTTTGTTCGGCAATCTGTTTCAGCACCTCCCGGTTGATGTTCGGCAACGGCACATGCGCGCCCAGCCGATAAATCACCAGGATCAAGAAGGTGATCAACAGTTTACGCCGCAAATCGGGCAGTTTAAAGGCGTTCAGCACACCTTGCAGCATGGGTCTCTCCTCAAAGAAATCCTCAGCGCGTCAACAAGCAACTATTCCAACGGCAACACTTCAACCGTTCCACCGGCCGCTTCGATTTTGGCACGGGCCGATGCAGAAAAACGATGCGCCTTTACCGTCAACGGACGGTTCAATTCGCCTTCACCCAAAATGGCGACCGGCAACGACGCCTTTCTGATCAGGCCGACGGCGGCCAACGTTTCCGGTGAGACCTCCTGACCTTCCCAATCGGCCAGGCTGGCAAGATTCACCGGCACATAAACCGTGCGATAGCGATTGCGAAAGCCGCGCTTGTACGGCAGACGGCGCACCAACGGCAATTGTCCACCCTCAAAGTATGGCCCCTTGCCGCCACCGGATCGCGCGTTTTGCCCCTTTGTCCCCCGGCCGGCCGTTTTGCCTTTGCCCGCTGCAATACCCCGGCCCTTGCGGGTGCGTTCTTTGGTTGACCCCGGAGCAGGACGCAAATCGTTCAATTTCATTCTCTATACCCTCCAACACCGGTCTGGGCTATGAAAGGCCCATAGCCTCCGGCAACTCTTATTTCTCGACTTGTTGAACCTGAACCAGATGACTGACTGCACGCACCATCCCGCGCATGGCCGGTGTGTCTTCAACCTCAACCTGATCACCAAGCCGTTTCAGGCCTAACGCGCGCAAAGTTCGCTTTTGACGTTCAGGATAGCCAATCACACTTTTGACGTATTTGACACACAACTTATTCATGGCTCTGACTCCAACGCGGTGTTGTTTCACTGACCGGCACGCCGCGCATTTGGGCAACCTGTTCAGGGCTACGCAGGGCACGCAGGGCTTTCACCGTGGCCATCACCACGTTCAAAGCGTTGGAACTGCCCAGCGATTTGGACAGCACGTCCTTGACACCCGCCACCTCCACTACGGCACGCACGCCACCCCCGGCAACAATGCCGGTACCGCGCGAAGCAGGCTTAAGCAGCACTTTGGCGCCGGCATACTCGGCAATCACCTCGTGGGGAATTGTTGAACCCAACAAGGCGATCTCGATCATCGCACGTCGCGCATGCTCTGAAGCCTTACGGAGGGCATCGGGCACGGTACGCGCCTTGCCGACCCCCAAACCCAGCCGCCCTTTGTTGTCGCCGACCACCACTACCACTCGGAACCCAAACCGACGACCGCCCTTGATCACCTTGGCGACGCGGGTAATATCGACAATTCGTTCGTCCAGCTCTTGCACTTCGTCCCTATGTCTTGTCATCATTCCTCCTGGTCGGAAAAAGCCACTGTTCCGCGTTGTTAGAATTTGAGGCCGCCTTCGCGTGAAGCGTCGGCAAGCGCCTTGACGCGACCATGATACTGATAGCCGCCCCGGTCAAAAACCACCTGGGTTACTCCATTTGACAAAGCCTTTTCGGCCAGGCGTCTGCCCACCAGTTGCGCCTGCTCGGTTTTGCTCAACTCGGCCACCTGATCGCGAATATCCGGATCCAGGGTCGACGCCGAAATCAACGTGCGACCCGAAACGTCATCGATAATTTGTGCATAAATATGCTTCAAGCTGCGAAAAATGCTCAGACGCGGAACCTGGCTGGTACCTGAAATCTTTTTCCGCACCCGCAAATGACGCCGTTGGCGTGCAGCTCTCCGTGTTTCTTTCATACCTGGTTCCTCCTACCCCGAATGAATCGGAATTCAACAAGGTTCGACCATTCAACTTGATGTGCTCTCGCAAGCCCCGATCACCCTTTCACCTGCAAGCACCGATCGAACCTGGTTGTTCAAACACATACATACAAACCGGCCAGGCGAGCGACTCGACAGCAAGGGTTACTTACCTGACTTGCCCGCTTTACGGCGCACAAGCTCGCCCCGATAGCGCACGCCCTTGCCTTTGTAAGGCTCAGGCGGACGCCACGCGCGGATATCTGCCGCCACTTGCCCGACCATTTCTTTGTCAATGCCCGAGACGATCACCGTTTGTCCACGGTTTTCAATGACAAAGTTCACGTTGGGTGGCGGCACAACCTCAACCGTATGAGATTGCCCCAGATACAAGACCAGGTTTTTGTCGCGCATCGCCGCGCGATAACCAACCCCTTCGATATCGAGCACGCGGCTAAACCCTTCACTGACCCCCTTGACCATGTTGTTGACCAATGCACGGGTCAGCCCATGCAAGGCCTTATGATCGGGCCGATCGGATGGACGCTGAATCAGGATTTTCCGATCCTGGAGCGAAATGTTCATATCGGCGTGAAACGTCTTTTCCAACGTTCCTTTGGGGCCGGTCACCTTGACTTTGTGACCATCGATCTCTACCTTGACCCCTGCCGGCACAGAAATGGGTATTTTTCCAATTCTAGACACCGTAATACTCCTTAGCCAAAGTTAATTTCACGGCGTCCTGGCAACGCCTCGCAGCAGCCAGGAAGTGCGGCTACCAGACGTAGCACATCACCTCGCCGCCCACGCCGGCCTGACGTGCCTGGCGATCGGTCATAATGCCCCTGGAGGTCGACAAAATCGCAATGCCCACACCGTCCAAAACCCAGGGAATCTCATCTTTGCCGGCATAGATACGGGCACCTGGTTTGCTGACGCGCTCCAGCCCCACGATCACCGATTTGCGGTTTTTCCGTTCGCCCAAATACTTGAGCCACACCCGGATCTTGGGCTGCGGACGCTCAGGAATGACATCATAGTTCTGGATAAACCCCTCATCCTTCAAGATGCGCACGATGGCCAGCTTGAGTCTGGAGCTCGGAAAAACGACCGAGGTATGGCCGGCCTGCACCGCGTTTCGGATGTGGGTCAACATATCTGCAATAGGGTCTGTCATCATAATTCTAAACCTCGTATCGAACGCTAACCTACCAGCTTGCCTTTTTGACGCCGGGCAGCAACCCTTTGAGCGCCATCTCGCGGAAGCAGATTCGGCACAACTTGAATCGACGGATATAGCCCCGCGGCCGTCCACAGACCTGGCAGCGATTACGCACCCGCACCTTGTACTTGCGACGTTGCTCTCGATACGGCATACATGTTTTGGACACAATGACCTCCTTTATTCCTGCTGCTGTTGCTGTGTGGCCCGTTCAGCAAAGGGCATCCCCAACAGTTTCAACAACGTCCGACCCTCTTCATCGGTTTGGGCGGTGGTGACGATCACGACGCCCATCCCGCGAATCTTGTCGATTTTGTCATAGTTGATTTCGGGAAAGACCAACTGTTCTAGCAGGCCCAACGTATAATTGCCATGCCCGTCAAACCCATCCGGGGAGACACCACGAAAGTCGCGGCGACGCGGCAAAGCCACATTCATCAGTCGATCCAGGAAATCCCACATCCGGTTGCCGCGCAACGTCACCTTGCAGCCAATTTGGCGACCGGCGCGCAGTTTAAAGCCGGCGATCGATTTGCGTGCTTTGGTCACCACCGGCTGTTGACCGGTGATCGTGCGCAGGTCTTCAACCGCTGCGTCGAGAGCTTTGGCGTTTTGCAAGGCCTCGCCCACCCCAATATTGACCACGATCTTGTCCAGACGGGGAACCTGCATCACATTCTTGTACCCAAAGGTCTTGATCATTTCCCCGACCACCTGGTTTTGATACCGCTCTTTTAACCTGGGAACTACAGCCATCCTTCACTCCTCACGCGCCTAGTCGAACTGCGCCTGGCATTTCTTGCACACGCGCTGCTTGCGACCGCTTTCATCTCGGACATACCCAACCCGGGTGCGCTCATGGCAACTCGGACAGATCAACATCACGTTGGAGGCATCGATCGGCACTTCCAGCTCGATCCGTCCCCCCGGCGTTTGCCGACGCCCGGCCGGGATGGCACGTTGATGCTTGATCGCAATGTTGACCCCTTCGATGATCACTTGCTTCTTGCGTGGAAAAACCTTGCGCACCGTGCCGCGTGTGCCGAGGTCATCGCCACGAATGATTTCTACCGTATCACCTGATTTGATTTTCACCACAATCCTCCTGAGGTCCTCCATATCTGACTGCCGCTACAGCACTTCCGGCGCCAGGGAGACGATCCTCATAAATCCCTTTTCGCGCAGTTCGCGCGCAACCGGTCCAAAGATGCGTGTCCCGCGCGGGTTCTTGGTCACCGGGTCCAGGAGCACGGCCGCATTGTCATCGAACTTGATCGTCGAGCCATCCGGACGCTTGATCTCTTGGGTCGTGCGCACAATCACCGCACGGACAATTTCGCCCTTTTTCACCGCAGCGGTCGGCGTTGCCTGCTTGACCGAGGCCACGATGATGTCTCCTACAGCACCGTATTTGCGCTTGGACCCACCCTTGATGTGAATGCACAAAATCTCGCGCGCGCCGGTGTTGTCTGCCACCAAAAGGCGACTCTCTGCTTGAATCATCTCTCATTCTCCTTTCAGCCGGCCCGTTCCAAAATCGCTTCTACCACCCAGCGTTTGGTACGGCTGAGTGGGCGGGATTCGACGATGCGAACCAGATCCCCTTCTTGACACTGGTTGTTTTCGTCGTGCGCCTTGTACTTTTTGGTTGCTTTGATCACCTTTTTGTACATCGCATGGCGATACAGGCGTTCCACAACGACCACGACCGTCTTGTCCATTTTGTTGCTGATCACGCGACCTTCCAGGCGTCTGCGGCTAGTTTCCATTTCGGCTCTCCCCGGCCAGTTCGCGCTCACGCAGCACAGTTTTCAACCGTGCAATGTCGCGGCGGGCGGCCTGAATGACATTATGATCGCGGAGCTGGGCGGTAGCCCAGCGAAAACGCAGGTTAAACAGGTTCTCCTGAGCACGTTCCAGCTCTTCACGAATTTGTTGTACAGACAGTTCACGAATTTCGCTTGCTTTCATCTTTCGTCTCTCCCCTACAATGCCGACCGATCCACAATTTGGGTTTTGAACGGCAGCTTGTAGGACGCCTGATGCAGCACTTGATGTGCTTCCTCACGAGGCAGGCCAGACACTTCAAACAAGACCCGGCCGGGCTTGATCACCGCAACCCAGTGATCGACGGGCCCTTTGCCTTTACCCATTCTGGTTTCGGCCGGCTTTTTGGTTACCGGCTTGTCCGGAAAGATGCGAATCCAATATTTGCCGTTCCGGCGTGTATACCGCACAATCACGCGGCGCGCGGCTTCGATCTGGCGGCTGGTCATCCACCCCGGCTCGAGCGCCTGAAGGCCATACTCCCCAAACTGCACCTCGGCCCCGCGCCGAGCCATCCCTTTGGTCCGGCCGCGAAACTGCTTTCGATACTTGACTCTCTTGGGCAATAACATGACACACCACTCCTTATTTCACTTGCGCACCAAGCCCGCCGACGATTCGGCCGTCCGGCCTAGACGCTGGATGGTTCTCCGCCTAACACTTCACCCTTAAAGATCCAGACCTTGACTCCAATGCGACCATACGTTGTCAACGCTTCGGCACGGGCAAAGTCGATGTCGGCACGCAACATATGACGCGGGATACGCCCTTCGCTCATCTCTTCAGAGCGGGCCATTTCTGCACCCGACAGACGGCCACCGCAGACGATCTTGATCCCTTGGGCACCGGCGCGCATCGCATTTTGAACCGCACGGCGCATCGCCCGGCTGTGCGACACACGATGCTCAAGCTGTTGGGTGATGTTCTCGGCCACCAGGAAGGCATTCAGGTCGGGCTTTTCAATCTCGCTGACCTCGATCTTGAATTTCTTGCCGGTCATGTCTTCCAGCTTTTTCCGCAAATCGGTGACGGCTTCGCCACGCCGACCGATGATCATCCCCGGCTTGGCCGTATGAATGGTCGCAATAACCTGGTTAGGCAGCCGCTCGATCTCGATCTCGGCAATACCCGAATTGCCCATGTGCTCGCGGATGATCCGGCGGATCTGCATATCTTCGCCCACCAGGTTGGCATACGTCTCCCCTTCGGCGTACCAACGCGACTTCCACTGCTTGATGATCCCGATTCTGAATCCAAAAGGATGAACTTTACGTCCCAACGAACTTCCTCCTCCAGGGCGAGAACCCTTAATCCTCGTATTCTTCTAAAACGACGGTAATGTGTGATGAACGTTTCAGCAATGGCTTGAAACGGCCGCGCGCGCCGAACTTGCGCCATTTGCGAATCGGCCCACCGTCCACAAAAATCTCGGACACATACAAATCGTCGCGCGAGAGACCAAAGTTCTCTTCGGCATTGGCCATCGCCGAACGCAGCAATTTATAAATGGGCTGGGCTGCGGCTTGGGGCAAAAACTTGAGCAGTTCCATCGATTCGAGCAAATCTTTGCCGCGCACCAAATCGGCCACCAGACGAACCTTTTGTGGTGACATCGGCACATAGCGCGCCGACGCCTTGACTTTTGTCCATGTGTATTGTTCTGACATCGTGACCTCTCGTTATTACGCCTTCTTTTCCTTGACAATATGCCCACGGAAGGTGCGGGTCGGCGCAAATTCGCCCAGGCGGTGTCCAACCATGGTTTCGGTCACGTAAACCGGCACATGACGATGCCCATTGTGCACGGCAATCGTATGGCCAACCATCTGGGGAAAGATCACCGATGCACGCGACCAGGTCTTGATCACCCGCTTTTCACCGCGCTGATTCATCACCTCAATGCGATGAAGCAACTTGGGATCGACAAATGGGCCTTTTTTAAGCGATCTGGACATCTCGTTCCTCCTTAATGAGCCTTACCGCCACGACGACGCACAATATACTTGTTGGTGAGCTTGTTCCGGCGGGTACGTTTTCCAAGGGCCTTTTTACCCCACGGCGTTTTCGGGCCGGGCATGCCGATCGGCGCACGACCTTCACCGCCGCCATGCGGATGGTCACGCGGGGTGAGCGCCGAACCACGCAGAACAGGCCGCCGCCCTAACCAACGACTGCGCCCGGCTTTGCCCAACTTGATCAGGCTGTGCTCCAGATTGCCCACCTGCCCGACCGTGGCCATACATTCCTGACGGATCAAGCGGATCTCGCCGGAAGGCAAACGAATTTGCGCGTAATCGCCTTCTTTGGCCACCACCTGGGCCGACGCACCGGCCGAACGCACCAACTGCCCGCCACGTCCGGGATTCAACTCGATGTTATGGATCAATGTTCCTTGCGGAATCTTGGAAATCGGCAACGCATTGCCTACCCGCGGTTCGGCATCGGGGCCGCTCATCACCGAATCGCCAACGGTCAGGCCAAGCGGCGCCACAATGTAACGACGTTCGCCATCGGCGTACAACAAGAGGGCAATCCGCGCCGAGCGGTTGGGATCGTATTCGATCGCTTCAACCCGCGCCGGCACACCAAATTTGTCACGTTTGAAATCGAGCACACGATAAAGCCGTTTGTGACCACCACCGCGCTGACGAACGGTGATCTTGCCACGCACATTTCGCCCGGCACGCTCACGCAACGGCCGCAGCAATGAACGCTGGGGTTCCAAACGGGTAATTTCTGAAAAATCCGCAACCGACATACCCCGCCGGCCCGGCGAAGTTGGCTTGTAAACCCTGATTGCCATTTCCGCTACACTCCTTCAAAGATCTGGATGCTTTGACCGGCAGCCAGCGTGACAATAGCCTTTTTCCATCCCGGCTTGCGAATCACAACGCGCCGTCCATACCGACCGCTCTTGGGTTTGACGTTGATGATGCGCACTTGCAGCACGTCAACATCAAAGATCTTTTCGACGGCGGCTTTGACCAATTGCTTGTTTGCGCGCTTGTCAACTTCAAAAACATACTGCCGCTCATACAAATCGCCCTGATATTGCGACTTTTCGGTAACCACCGGACGTTTCAAAACCTGATACAGATGCATCTTGCCTCCTCAAGCCCTTGCTCAGCCCAGAATCTGCGCGATGACATCCAGCGATTTCTGAGGCAACAGCAGATAATCATAGCCCAGCAAATCACGAATGTTCAAATAGCTGGCACGCAGCGTTTTAACATTGGGCAGGTTGTGCGCCGAAAGCTCGACATTCTCGTTCTTTTCGGGAAGCATCACCAACACACTGCCTTCCAAATTCAACCGCTTGAGCAAGCTGGCCAGATTTTTGGTTTTCGGGCTGTCCATCGTCAATTCGTCGAGCACCACAATTTGCCCTTCTTGTGCCTTGACCGTCAGCGCAGAACGATAAGCCGCTCGACGCATTTTGCGCGGCATCTTTTTGGTGTATTTGCGCGGCTTGGGGCCAAACACAACGCCACCCCCCGGCCACAGGTTGACCTTGAACGAACCATGACGAGCATTGCCGGTCCCTTTTTGACGATACATCTTGCGCGTGGTACCACGCACTTCACCGCGCGTTTTGGTGCTATGCGTCCCCAACCGTGCGTTAGCCTGTTGAAGGACCAGGGCTTGATGCATCAAGGCCGTATTGATTGAAGCGTTATATATGCTATCGTGCAGCTCTACTTCGCCGACGACGTTGCCTTCCATATTGTGTAGTGGAACCAACATCCTTCTCCTCCTACTGCTTCCGCCGCTCTTGAACCAGAACCAATCCACCGTTCGGGCCGGGCACACTGCCCTGCACGGCCAACAAGTTGCGCTCCGGATCGGCAATCACAACGCGCACATTCTGAGCGGTGACCCGAACATTCCCCATGTGCCCCGGCATCTTTTTGCCTTTGATCACGTGCCCCGGATATGTACACTGGCCGATTGAACCGGTCGTGCGGGTGCGGTCAGTTTGACCATGGGTTACCGGTTGACGGCGAAAGCCGTGTCGTTTGATTACGCCGGCAAAACCGCGCCCTTTGCTCGTGCCGACAATGTCCACCCGATCGCCAACGGCAAATACATCGGCCTTGAGGCATTGTCCAACCTGTATCCCCTCCAACTGCGAGGTGCGAAACTCACGCAGAATGCGCAAATTCTTGCCACAAGCCTTCAAATGTCCACGTTCCGGCAGATTCAAATCATGCGCGTCGGCTTCTTGATACCCAAGTTGAATCGCCGAATACCCATCCTTTTCTTTGGTTTTGATCTGGGTGACATAGCACGGCCCAACTTCGATCACCGTCACCGGGATCACTTCGCCCTGCTCGTTAAAAATCTGGGTCATACCGATTTTCTTACCAATCAAACCTTTCATCTTGCTTTCAGGCCTCCAAGACTGTTTGCCGGCATGCCGACAGCATCATCTCTGGCCGAACCTCCTCTCAAAATGATGATGGGAGTGCAGACCTGAGCATAGAGATTCCGCCGCTCACCAACCGACGGCGCCGAACCCATACTTCAAGCTGCAACGTCAATGTTAAACGATTTCTGCGTTTACAATTTGATCTCGATATCTACCCCGGCGGGCAGATTAAGCCGCATCAGTTGATCGATCGTCTTGGAGCCCGGATCGACCACGTCGATCAGCCGTTTGTGCGTGCGCACCTCGAAATGTTCCTGCGAGTCCTTGTCGATAAACGTCGAGCGACGAATGCAAAAACGCTCGATCTTGGTCGGTAAAGGCACCGGGCCGATCACCCCCGCACCGGTCCCCTCGGCAGCTTCTACGATGCGCTGTGCCGATTGATCCAAAATTCGATGGTCATAGGCTTTGAGCCGAATTCTAATCTTTTGTTTAGCCATTTTCAACCCTCTTTGTTGGTTCCTGGGAAAAAGCTTTCCCAGGAACACAAGTTCGCTCGATAATCGCTTTACTCGATGATCTGGGTAAGCACACCGGCACCGACCGTCAACCCACCTTCGCGGATGGCAAAGTTCGACCCTTGCTCCAACGCCACCGGCACGATCAGTTTGACCGTCATCTCGATGTTGTCTCCAGGC
>Ga0209101_1000506_pt1 | contig 31881 bp, 25 predicted proteins | sample ConPoolayeCmetaG_FD_185481 | JGI IMG/M metagenome (GOLD analysis project Ga0209101, IMG submission 185481) | Hot spring microbial mat communities from California, USA to study Microbial Dark Matter (Phase II) - Cone Pool mat layer C metaG... ...
CCCCTGATCCCGCTGACGGCCAATCCGACGTTCCACGCACCCTCCGCCTAACGTGGGGGCCTCCCGCTGACCCCTGTGATCCCCTGACCTACGAGGTATTCTTCGGCCCGTCTGATGACCCGCCTTTCATCGGACAGGTGTCCGGCGAACCTGTGCTGGCGATCGGCCCTCTGGAGCCGCTCCGCACTTATGCATGGCGCATCGAGGCGGTAGATCGGCAGGGTGACCGTATCCGCGGACCTCTCTGGCATTTTACGACCGCCAGGGCCTCCCTCGAAGACCTTCTGCCGCCGGCCCCGCCGCCTTTCATTGAGCCGCTCCGACGCCATCCTCTGATTCTGGTCATACTGGCTGGCGCCCTGATCATGGCAGTGGGGGGAGGTCTGTACTTTGCACGCCGCAGACGGCACCGCGCCCGCTCTGACGTCCCCGAATGGTTCATCTCTGAATAGCAGGGTTTTTGGGCCTCCGCCCCCTTTTCTGGCATAACCAGTCAGGGCGCGGTAAAACAGGGCCTATTCACACGTGCCGCACAGGACAGCTTCGATGCAACTCTCTCTTCTCAACTGGTTTCTCGCCCTTTCCCCTGTGATTGTTGTTCTAGTGCTGATGCTTGCCTTCCGCTGGGGCGGGAGCAAAGCCGGGGCGGTCGGCTGGTTTGTTGCTATCGCCGTTGCCGTCTTGCGCTTTGGGGCAGGCCCTCAGTTGGTAGCCTACACACAGGTTAAGGCCGTCCTGTTGACGCTGGATGTGCTTTACATCATCTGGACGGCTCTCCTGTTGTTCCATATCGCCGATGAGGCTGGCGCGGTCCGCATCATCGGACAGGCCTTGCCCGCCCTCACCGCCGACCGGATGATGCAGGGACTCTTGCTGGGCTGGTTGTTTGCCTCCTTCTTACAGGGCATGGGCGGTTTTGGCGTACCAGTGGCCGTTGCCGCGCCCCTGCTGGTGGGGTTAGGCTTCAACCCTGTTCAGGCTGTCATTATGGCCTGTATTGGCCATGGCTGGGCTGTCAACTTTGGCTCGCTGGCCACCTCTTTTCAGACACTCATGGCCGTTACCAATCTTCCCGGCGAGATACTTGCCCCTGAAGCCGCCCTCCTGCTCGGCATCTCCTCACTGGGGAGCGGCGCTATCGTGGCCTACGTCGGCGCCGGCTGGAAAGGCCTGCTCCGTAGTCTGCCGGCTGTGGTCATCCTCAGCGCTGTGATGGGAGGGGTTCAATACCTTCTGGCCACCAACGGCCTGTGGACACTCGGCGCAACCGGCGGCGCGATGGTCGGCCTGATTGTCGGCGTGCTGGTCACCCGTCTGCCGCTTTACCGCCATGCCCACAATGACAAACAACCAGCCGGCATGAACCTCCCTAGCCCAGCCGCACAGGCCGACCCGCCTGCTGATGACGGCAAGAAGCGCTCACTGCTCATCTCGATGTCTGCTTACATTGTGCTGGTCGTGCTTGCCTTTGCCATTAACCTCATCCAGCCGGTCAACGACTTTCTGGATCAGGTCAGGCTGACCCTCCACTTCCCTGAACTGACCACCGCCTACGGCTGGACAACCGCCGCCGAGACGGGCCGTCGAATCAGCCTGTTCAGCCACCCCGGCGCTATCCTGCTGTATGCGTCTCTGATCGCCTACGCCATTTACGCGCTGGCAGGGTACTATAAGCCGGGTGCGGCGGGGCGCATCCTAAGGCGGGTAACAAAGGGGGCAGTCAACTCCAGCCTGGGCATTACGGCAATGGTGGGAATGGCTGTCATCATGTCCCACACGGGTATGACCAACATACTGGCACAGGGACTCAGCCAGAGCTTCGGTCGGACGGCCTATCCGGCCATCTCGCCCTTCATCGGGGCGCTGGGGGCATTCATCACCGGAAGCAACAATAACTCAAACGTCCTCTTTGCCGCCCTCCAGCAACGGACAGCAGAACTGCTGGGTCTGAGCGTGACACTCATCCTTGGCGCCCAGACAGCCGGCGGGTCATTGGGGAGCGTTATGGCCCCCGCTAAGGTGATCGTCGGGTGCAGTACCGTCGGGCTGGGCGACAATGAGGGAGTAGTGATGGGGCGCATCCTGATTTATGGTCTGATTCCGGTGGCAGTGGTCGCGATCATGACCTGGATACTGGCCGCCTTCTGAGGCATTCTGCAATGAACAACCAACCCGCTTCCCCCTCTCCATCTGCTTGGGCCGCTTGGCGCAGCCGGAACAGGGGACGTTTACAAGCGGCGGCCTTGATCGTAGTGCTGGGTGCGCCGTTTGGCCTGCACTGGGCGCTTGGCGCCGGCTTGAACGGACTGGCGGCTATCCTCTTTGCCGCCATTGCCCTCAGCATGGCACTGGTGATCTGGGTCTCATAAGGGCTGGACGCTCCCCTCTACGCGGCCAGATCGCCCTCCTGCCGGCCCCCATCTCTACCCGTACACCTCCGGGTTGACGCAGTGGGGCAGACGCTCGCCGCGCAGTCCTGCGATCAGGTTGTCAGCGGCCATGTGAGCCATCCGCGTGCGGGTTGCCACGCTGGCTGATCCGATGTGGGGAAGCACTACCACATTATCAAGCTTCAGGAGCGGATGGTCAGGCGGGATAGGCTCCGGGTCTGTCACATCCAGCCCTGCACCTCCAATCACCCCCCGCTGGAGGGCATCCAGCAGGGCCTCCTGATCCACAATGGGGCCGCGGGCTGTGTTGATCAGGACGGCGGTCGGCTTCATCAACGCCAGTTCGCGTGCCCCGATCAGCCCGCGTGTCTGTTCGTTGAGTGGACAATGCACCAGCACAAAATCACTGGCCTTGAGCAATGAGTCCAGCTCCACATACCCTGCACCCAATGCCCCCGCCTCCGGGTCAGGCTGGGTATCTGTGTAGATGATCTGGCAGTCAAAGCCGCGCAGTCGCCGCGCGACTGCCTTCCCGATCCGCCCCATCCCGATGATGCCGACAGTACTGCCATGCACATCCTGACCGGTCAACTCCATAGGGCGCCACGTCACCCATCTGCCCGCCTTGACGAACTCCGCCGCCTCGACGATCCGGCGGGCAGTAGCCAGCAGAAGCGCCAGTGTCAGGTCAGCGGTTGTCTCAGTCAGGACACCAGGGGTGTTGCCAACCGGCACACCGTGAGCGGTACAGGCAGGCACATCAATATTGTCGTAACCAACGGCCATGTTGCTGACGACCTTCAGGCTCGGCCCAGCCGCCCGGAGGACTTCCTCATCCACACGGTCGGTCAGAAGAGAATACAGCCCTGCACAGCCGCGTACCCAGTCCAGCAAGACCTCACGGGGGATGGGGCGATCTTCTTCCCACAAACGCATATCTGCAACAGCCGCAATGCGATCCAGCACAGGCTGGGGAACACGACGTGTCACTAGAACGGTTGGAAGGGTTGCGTCTCTCATGAGGATAAACCTCCATCTTGAGCGGGTGCTTAGGTTATTCGGTGGGCCAAGTTTATATCCGGCGGGGGCGGCAGATCAAAAAAATGATCACTGGCACAGGGTGTAAACTATGCTGTACAATCCTCTCCAGCACCGCCCACACCACCCGCTGGGGGTAATCCCATGAGTGAGCGAACCAATGAACAGTGGCTGGACGACCTCCAATCCGCAGGGACACAGCGCAACCGCGCACTCGAAGACCTGCGTGCCCGTCTGGAAAGAGGCCTGCTGTTTTACCTGAGCCATCAACAAGGGTATCTCGGTGACCGTCCGGCGGAAGAGGTCAAACACATGGTACAAGACTTCGTGCAGGAGGCACTGCTCCGCATCCTGAACAACCTGAACTCCTTCCGGGGGGAGAGCCAATTCATCACGTGGGCTTCAAAGATCGCGGCTCGTGTAGCCATCAGTGAACTGCGCCGTGCCCGCTACAAGGACTACTCGCTTGAACACCTAACTGCCGAGGGGGAAATCATGCCGGCATTAGCCGCTACAGCCCTCTCCTCTGAGGCGGCATCTCAGCCGGAACTCCAGGCTGAACGAGAGGAAGCCCTGCGCCGCCTCGATGAGGCCATCAGCGAGATACTGACTGAGCGGCAACGGCTGGCACTTCTGGCCCATGTTGTGGATGGCGTGCCGGTTGAAGAGATAGCCCGCCGGATGAACACCAATCGCAATGCGCTTTACAAACTGGTACACGACGCACGTCTCAAGCTCAAGCGGCACATGGAGAAACAAGGGCTGTCACCAGAGTACATGCTGGCGCTGTTTGGCGGGGGGTAAGAGAGCGGCAAGTCGGCACGTCTTAGGTGAGAGGGAGATCAGCACATGGGAGAGCCACAGCCACACCGCAGGCATTGCGGCGAGATCATGAAAACGATCTTTGCCGCCCAAGAGGATGACATCACCTGCGACGAATGTTACGCACACATTGACCAGTATGTAGATATGCTCCGTACCGGACAAGACCCTGCACAGGTTCTGCCGCAGGTCAAATCCCATCTTGAGCAATGCAGATGCTGTGCATGGGAATTTCAGGCGCTGATGGATATTCTGGAGGCTGAGTCCTCTGAAACTTCTGAGTGATCCCCGCATCTAACAGTATGGCGTGTGACCTGTTCACCGCCAAGAATTATGGGAAGGGTGGAGGCATCTCACCATGCAACATGAGAAAGTGGTCATTATTGGCTCTGGCCCAGCCGGACTGACAGCGGCGCTCTATACCGCACGCGCCAACCTGAACCCCGTCGTCCTGGCAGGCAGTCAGTTGGGGGGGCAGGTCGCCATTACGTACGAAGTGGAAAACTACCCCGGCTTCCCGGAAGGGCTGGGAGGCCCCGAACTGGTGGAACGATTCCAAAAGCAGGCGGAGCGTTTCGGGGCGCGGGTGGTTTATGAATCGGTCGTTGAGGTAGATTTTACACACGGCTCGCCATTCACAATCAAGACGGACGGCAATACCTATCAGGCCGAGGCAGTCATCATTGCAACAGGAGCATCGGCGCGGCGGCTGGGAGTCCCCGGAGAGGAGGAACACATTGGGCGGGGGGTCAGCTACTGCGCCACCTGCGACGGGTTCTTCTTCCGGGGCAAGGATGTCGTGGTAGTAGGCGGGGGAGACAGCGCGTTGGAAGAAGCCCTCTTCCTGACCAAATTTGCCAGCGGGGTACGGATCATCCATCGGCGGGACGAACTGCGGGCAGGCCCGATTCTGCAGGAACGGGCAAGAAACAACGAGAAAATCTCCTTCATCTGGAACACGGTAGTTGAAGAAATCTTCGGGGAGCCGGTTGTCAAGGGTGTACGGGTACGGAATGTGAAGACTGGAGAGGTGGAGGAGCTTCAGACGGATGGGGTGTTTATCTTCATCGGGCATGACCCCAACAGCTCCTTCTTTGAGGGGCAACTGGAAATGGCAAACGGCTATGTGGTAACTGACCGGCATATGCAGACCAGCGTAGCCGGCGTGTTTGCGGCAGGGGAGATACAAGACCCGATCTTCCGTCAGGTAGCAACTTCCGTAGGACAGGGCGCGGCGGCAGGTATGGCATGTACACGCTGGCTGGAAGAGCATGAGGCAGAAATAGTTCACACTCAGGCCGAAGGGTAAGCCGGCGGCTATTTCTCCAGAGACAACCATCAATCAGAGAGGGCGTGGTATTCTGCTGAAGCAGGGAATGCCGCGCCTTCATGTTGTATAATAACAGCCATGCTGGGGAGAGTACCATGACAGATGAACGTCATCTGATCCACGACGCAATGGGCAGGGCTGTCACTGTGCTTGTCCGGCGTGACCGGCGGCTGGTCAAATCAGCCCGCTGGACACGCGACCCAAGCGGGGAGATCATCCTTCGTGTCCCATTCCATACCACGCCCTCCGATATGAGGCGACTGCTTGGGCAGGTTGAGTCCAGGCTGAATAGACAGCAACGGCGGAAAACTCAACGCACGGATGCCGAACTCCAAGCACGAGCCGAAGCTGTCAACCGCAAATACTTCGGAGGTGAGATCAGTTGGAGCGCTATCCGGTGGGTCAGTAACATGGAACTGCGCCTTGGAAGCTGTACGACCAACGGCTCAACCGACGGGCATATCCGGATTAGTGACCGCATCCGGGGATGGCCGGACTGGGTGATAGACTATGTCATCGCCCATGAACTGACCCATCGGAAGTATCCCCATCATGGGCCGGAGTTCTGGGCTTACCTTAAAGCCGCCTATCCCCTGACCGAGCGGGCACGGGGCTTTATTCAGGGGGTTGGGTTTGCGAAGGGAGAGGAGCTGGATGAGGGGTAGAAGGCCCTGTCCCGACAGGCACGGAGCAGGTTTCAGTCCTGCGGCTAAAGCAGTGTTATAATCGTCTCAAGCCGGTTTCTTTAATTCAATCTGAGAGGCTAGCATGGCCGAGAAGCGGAAAGATAAGGTACTGGTCATTAATCCTGACCCCGAAGAGTGCGCCGTGTTAGTCGAGGCCGCCTTAGAACCCTTCGGGTATGAGGCTCAGTCTACAGGCGATGGGGGGGCCGGCCTGGGCATGATTCTAGAAGACCCACCCGATGTCATCCTGCTCGACCTGCATCCGCAGAACTTGAGCGGTCAGGACATCATGGCCGCGCTGAGCGCCGAGGCAGTAGATGTGCCAGTCATCATTCTGGCCGAAGAAGGGGCAGAGAAAGCGGCTCTGCAAGCGTTCCGGCTCGGAGCAAAAGACTATCTTATACGCCCGATCCGGGAAGCTGAATTGATACAGGCGGTTGAGCGGGCTTTGACGGAAGTGCGCTTCCGGCGGGAACGGGAGTCGCTGATTGGAGAGGTAAGGCGGGCGGCAGAAGGGGCCGAACAACGCCTGCGCGAGCTGAAGACTCTCATGAGCATCGGCAAGTCGGTGACAGCGCTGACCAGCCCGCGGGAGGTGCTTGATCGGGTGATACGGGCGGCGGTACAGCTCACCAGAGCCGAAGCTGTCGGCATCCTGCTTCGGGATGATCAGGGGCAGATGATCCTCCAGAGCGGCCAGAACCTGAGCCGCAACCTACAGGAACGGATCGGTCAGCCTATTCAGGATGATCTTGCCGCCCTGGTGATGAACTCACAGGAAACGTATCTAGGCAGTGGCGAGGGTCTCAAACAGTTCCGCCCGGCTCAGGAGGGAGCAACGGCGGTGATATACGCTCCGCTTGCTATACAGGAGCAGGCAGTCGGCGTGTTGTGGGTCGCTAACACCCGCCTGCCTTTTGAGCCGCACATGAAGGACATCATGACCGCGCTGGCAGACTATGCCGCCATTGCCATAGTCAACGCCCGTCTGTTCGCCGCCATGCAGGAGCGGTCTCAGCAACTGGATCAGCAACTGGAAAAAATGAGCCACCAGCTTGAGCAACAGCGGAGTACGCCAGCCGGGCGGGGCGGCGCATCAGAGGCCCAAGCGGTGGAACTAGCACGCAAAGTGCGCGGGCCGCTGGGCGTGCTGTTGAGCAATATGAATCTTTTCCGCACGGGGCAGATGGGGCGTCTGCCGGCCTCCCATCAGGCCGCCGTGGATGTCATGCACCGACAGCTTGAAGAACTCATCCAACTGATTGACAGCGTTGTCCCGCCGGATACAGGTGGGTTTTAATGCCCGTTTCTCATCTGCTGTCCTGCCCGGCTGAAGCAGGTGACCCGTGAGCGGAGAGCGTATTCTCGTCGTAGATGACAGCGCCCAGATACGCGATCTTCTGGCCGACACCGTGCTTGGGCCAGAGGGATACGTTGTTGATCTAGCACGCGACGGCGTCGAAGGGATGGCCGCGGCACTGACCCACTCACCTGACCTGATCATCACAGACCTCGCCATGCCTGAGATGAACGGGCTGGAGATGGTGGAGGAACTACGCAGGGCAGGCCATCAGTTCCCCGTGATCCTTATGACCGCGGAAGGCTCAGAAGATATTGCAGTACGTGCCTTGCGGGCGGGCGTGATGGATTACTTCGTCAAGCCCTTTGATCCAGAGGCCCTGCTGGAGGCTGTCAGGCGCGTATTGCGTGCCACACGTATCGGCGCCCTGCGGGCAGGAGTGCCCGATCAGCGCCGCTTACAGGCGCTTAATACGTTGATGGCGATTGGTAAATCGGTTACCGGTCTGCTTGATCTAGAGATGATTCTGGGCCGAGTGGTCGAAGCGGCAGTTTATCTCTCCGGAGCAGACGAGGGGACTTTGATGCTGGTTGATCCCAGCACAGGCGAGTTGTATGTCAGGGCGGCCAAGAACCTGGAAAGCGGCCTGCGCAACATGCGTCTGCCCGCCCAAGACAGCATAGCCGGACGGGTGATCAGTACGGGAGAGCCTATGCTGATCGGCGGGGCAGGGATGCAGAAGATCAAGACGCACTATCTGGTCCACAGTTTGCTGTATGTCCCCCTCAAAGTACAGAATCGCGTCATCGGGGTGCTGGGTGTTCACAACCGTATTGCTGACCGCCCCCTCTTGCCGCAGGACATTGGCATTGTCACTGCACTGGCTGATTATGCGGCTATCGCCATAGTGAATGCCCAACTCTACGAACAGAGTGAGACAGAGCGCACCAAGCTGGAACGAATCCTGCAACAGACACAGGATGCTGTTCTGGTGGTAGATTACGAAGGCCGGATCGTGCTGTGCAATCCGGCGGCACGTTCTGTGATCCAAGCAGGCGGCACTCAAGAGATCACAGGGCGCTGGCTGTCTGAGATGACTCAGAATCATGCCCTGCTAGAGCTGATGCGATGCGAACCCGGCAGTACCACAACAGCCGGGGAGATACAGCTAGAAGACAACCGCGTTTTGAGCGTTCACGTCAGCGAGATCAAGGGGCTGGGGCATGTGGCAGTGATGCATGACATCACCCACTTAAAAGAGCTGGATCGCATCAAGAGCGAGCTGGTGGATATGGTCTCCCATCAGGTCCGGTCGCCCTTGACAGCCATTTTGGCTTACATTGAACTGATCGCACGCACTGGTGAGATGAATGATCAGCAGAAGCAGTTTGCCGAGCAGGTCAAGCACAATGTCCGGCTGATCACTGAGACCATAACCGATCTGCTGGAGCTGGGACGCATAGAGGCAGGCATGGATCGCCAGCGCGAGGTACTGGACCTGTCGGAGGTGGCCAAGTACGCTGTAGACGCTCTCATGAACCGGGCTGAGATGAAGAACCAACATCTGATTTTGCGGGCTTCGGAGGATATACCGCCAGTGCTGGGCAATCTGGCACGCCTGCGGCAAATGCTGGTCAACCTGGTTGATAATGCCATCAAATACACCCCCGAAGGCGGTGCTATTCAGGTAGAGGTATTTGAGGAAGCGGGTCAGGCTGTTGTCCGCGTCACAGATACGGGCATTGGAATCCCGCTCGCTGACCAGCCTCACATCTTCGACAAGTTCTATCGGGGGAGCGCTGTGGCGGAGGAATACGAAGGTACGGGCCTTGGGCTGAGCATTGTCAAATCCATCGTGGATGCTCATAACGGCCGTATCTGGGTGGACAGCCAACCCGGCAGGGGAACCTCTTTCACAGTCGTGTTACCTGCGTATATAGGCACTCGCACTTAACGTGATAACTTGAGGCCAGCCGCAGAGCCGGCTGGCTGTGAGGATAGGGTGATGATCAAAGGATTAAGCCTTAGAGGATTGGGAGTCGGGGTCAGGGAACAGAGCAGGAAAGAGCAATCAGCGAGAGCCGCCGCGGGCGAGTCAGGCATGGGTGAGGATGAGTCTGCCCCGTGGGTGCGTGTGATCACAGTGGACAACCCGGCTCAGGCTGTGATCACAGTAGCTCGTCTACAGGATGAAGGTATTCCTGCACGCACCCAAAGAGAGGCTGTCAGTCAAGCTATCCCGGTCGCTGTGGGGCCGCTGGCTGAGATTCACATTCTCGTACCAGAACCCATGCTAGAGAAAGCATGCCTGTTTCTCGAAAGGCTGGCTTCCTCCAAACGAAGGCACAGACCAAAGAGGACGGCTGGCATCCTCCGCGCCCGGCGAATTGGGTTCGGGCATGGCGGCTCAGGCGAGGCGTGAGACAAGACTCATGGCAAAGAAACTGAACCATTCCATCACGGATGTAACGGGGATTCTGGTAGGACACGCACAGGACCTGCAAGCGATCACTGGATGTACGGTGGTCCTCTGCAAGGAGGGGGCAGTTGGGGGGGTATCCCAGTATGGGGGAGCGCCCGGCACCCGTGAGACTGATCTGCTCCACCCCTTGCATATGGTCGAGAAGGTTCACGCCGTGTTATTGGCAGGCGGCAGTGCCTACGGCCTTGATGCCGCCAGCGGTGTGATGGCCTATCTAGAAGAACAACGGGCCGGCTTTGACGCAGGTGTAGCGCGAGTGCCGATTGTGCCGGCGGCGATCCTGTTCGATCTGGCTATCGGCTCTGCCTCCGTGCGGCCGGATGCCAAGATGGGACGAGCCGCCTGCGAGGCCGCAACCGACGGCCCGATTGAGCAGGGCAGTGTCGGAGCGGGGACCGGCGCCTGCGTGGGAAGCATATTTGGCCCCTCCTTCCAGATGAAAGGCGGGATCGGAACGGCCAGCATTGATCTCGGCGGCGGGCTGATCGTAGGGGCGCTGATTGCCGTGAATTGCTTCGGTGATGTGGTTGACCCAGACACAGGCCGGATCATTGCAGGGGCACGCAAGCCGCCTAAAGGGGAGACATTCGCTGACACGCTGGAGACACTGCGTTCATTCGTGGGCAAAACGGTGATGCGCTTTGCCGCCCGCAACACTGTGATCGGTGTCGTGGCAACCAATGCCAAGCTCAACAAAGAGCAGACAAACAAGGTGGCCCAGATGGCCCAAGACGGGATCGCGCGGGCCGTACGGCCTGCTCATACCATGTTTGACGGGGATACCCTCTTTGCACTGGCAACCGGGAAAAAGTCGGCTGATGTGAACTTGATAGGCGCTTACGCGGCAGAGGCTGTTGCGCAGGCCATTATCAATGGGGTTCGGATGGCATCTTCGCTTGGCGGGCGGCCTGCCGTACAGGATTTCGTTTAGTCCAGCCGCTTGCTCTACCCGTCTGTGTGGACTATCATCTGCCAATGATCATCCTACAATGCAGGGCACTGCATGTTTTTGGAACTGGTGGATGAGACTGGTGGATGAGACTGCCAATGATCATCCTACAATGCAGGGCACTGCATGGGCGAGTCGGTTAAACATCCTCCCAATCGGGATGCGCCGCTGGTTGGACGCGAGGTGGAAGTAGAAACCATCCGCGCATGCCTGCACAGCCTGCCTCAAAAGCAGGGCAAGGTGTTGGCGCTTCGGGGCGAGGCAGGAATAGGTAAAACGCGGTTAGCCCGCACCGCGATAGAGGAGGCCCGCCTTGCGGGGGCGGTCACAGCCTTTGCCCCCTGTCGGGGGAGTGTCAACCACCCTTATCAGCCTCTGACTGAGCTGGCCTACGGCCTGCTGGGTATTGACCCCGCACTTTCCTCTGAGGCCCAAAGAGCGCGTGTCGAAAAAGTGCTTGCCTCCCTCCGCCTGAGCACGTTACTGCCAATCTTCATCAGATTGCTGGGTCTGCCCTCTGTAGCGGTTGAGGATGCTCCGACCGCCGGCGCCTCCCAGCCAAGACCAGATGGGGCCAGCCAGACGATCACACGCTGGCCGGGGCTATTTCAGGAACAGACAGTGGCTGGTCTGGCAGAGCAGGTAAACCTCGGAGAGGCACTAGGGGAAGTAGTGCGTGCCTTCGGCGCACAGGGTCACATGGTTGTGCTGGCTTTCGACGACATTGATCAAGCCGGTGACTTGACACGTGCCGTCTTCCTGCACCTGCAGGGAGGCATCCAATCAAGGCCTGTGTTGTTGATCGTGACGACCTCACCGGACATCTTCCCCGAACTTGGGTTGTCCCCGGACACTATGTTCCTTGATCTCTCCCCTCTGCCGCGTGACGATATTCTGGCGCTAGGCGAGGCATTTTTGGGAGCGGAGAGTTTATCCCCCTCTCTGGCCAATCTGCTGTGGGAACGTTCGCAAGGGCGCCCCTTGTTTGCCCAGATACTGGTCAACGGACTCCATCAGATCGGGCAGGTCACCATAGACGAGGCAGTCGGGGAAGCCTGTCTTTGTGATAGCAGATTGACGGCTGAATTACCCGACATCATTGCGGCCCACCTCAACAGCCTCCCGCAGAGTCAGCAGGACACCTTGCGTTGCGGGGCCATTCTGGGGGACGGCTTCCGTATGGGAGCACTTGGTACATTGCGGGGACAGTTACGGAGCGACGAACTGTATGATGAGCTGGCTGAGCTGGTCAGATCAGGCTGGCTGGAACATAGCGGCAGGGGGCGCAATACCCTCTATCGGTTTGCACACCCGCTGGTACGTGACGTCTTGTATGAGAGCATCCCTACAGAGGAACGGATCAGACTTCACACCCGCGCAGGGGACTATTACGCTGTGCCGGCAACAGGCCGGAGATTACGCACCGAAAACGCGCTCTATCACTACTTCAAGGCCAACAATCCGGCTAAGGCTCTTACCGTCCTCGATTTGGCACTGATGGAAGCCCGCAAAACCGCCGACCTGCCCCGAATGACGGCACTGTATCGGCAGGGTATTGATATTGCCGCAACGGATGCATCATTAGCAGAGAAACAAAAAGAGATGTGCGAGGCATTAGGCGACCTGCATGCCTCTATGGGCGACTATACGCAGGCCGCCAAGTGCTATGCAGAGATCGGGCCTGTTCCCGGCGCACTGAGCCTGATGGGGAAATGGGGATTGGTACTGCTGGCAAGCGAGCCGGAGAAGGCCGTATCTATTCTAGGGCAGGCCGCGCCCCTGATCTCTTACGAGTATCCGGAGGACCTGCGCTGGAGATTGGAAGCAGGGCTGGTCTGGGGGCTGACGCTTGTCGAGCGCCACTATGAGGCTGTCCGTCATTGCCGCGACGTGCTGGGCACGCTGAGCGAGATGGTTGGTTTTGGAGCGGCCCGTACCCTGATGCGTGCTATGCTGGGGATGGCATTGTTTTATCAAGGCGATTCGCTCGAAGCTGCCCCTCACCTTGAGTCGGCACGGGCGGGGTGGAGCGCAAGGGGTGAGCTGGAGGGAGTTGCCTTCATCAATCAGGTCGTAGCCGGAGTGTCAAAGGCAGAGATCACGCTGGCATGGCTACGCTGGATACTCCCTCCTCTGCTGAGCAAAACGCTCACTCTATAACTGACAATCCCTCTACTTTCACTCAACCACAATCTCAGCCAGCAGCAAGCGGTCACCGACCGGTTGGCCATTCAAGGTGATCGGAAGGCGGTTGCCCTCGCTGTCGTACAGCCCGATCATCAAACGGTAGATACCTGGGGGCGAATCGAGCGGCAAAACCAAGCCGTGATTGTCAGCCACCCTCTGCCCGACCACCCACCCATCTGTGGGGGCGAGATTGCCGCCTGGCTCGCCGTCATGCTGAGCGGCGATCACATCGCTGTCTGGCCTGTACAGATGAACAAAGACGCGGTAACGTACAGCTGGCGGCTGTTCAGCCGTCCAGAACAACGTCACACCTAGCGCCTCGCCTGCCGTGAGGGTGGTTGTGCTAAGGGTAAAACCTTCCAGCACAATTGAGCCGCCAAAACGCGCTCCGCTTGGCGTCTGTATCTCAGAGGCGGCTTGAGCCGGAATGACATAGCGCACAAGCCGCACATGTCCATACCATTCGTCGCTGACGACAAAGGCACGCTCTGCCAGCGTCCCGGCCACGACTCCTTCCGGGTCTTGCTCCTGTTCCCCATAATAGACAACATAGAGGCGCTCATTCTCACGAATCAAGCGGGCTAATGTCTCGTCAGTGTGTTCGTTTGGCAAGGGGACAATATTGATGCCAGGGAAGTAGTAGGAAAAAAGCCCGTACTGCCCTGGCGCGTCAAGGATGACCACTGCATCCGGCCCGGCCTCAGACAGGATACGCTGTGCGATCCCACGGTAATCGTCACGGGCATAGTCCGGATTGGCATACAGGTTACGTAACCCCGTTATCACAGGCACAAGACTGCTGACAGATAGGATAACTATGATCACGCGCGTCAGGGCCGCACCAAGCGGATTAGAGCCAGCTATAGGCCTCCCCAGCCGAAATCCCAGCACGACTCCCCGTGCGGCCAGAATCCACAGCGGCAGACTGCACGGCAGGAAGAAGCGGAGGAACGGCTCGCGGATCACCCCCATCATCAGGGGGATGGCGACTGGCACCAGTAACCACATCAGGGCCAAGCCTGCACGTTCAGAGAAACGCAGAGGATGTCCGTCGTCTTCCACTGGCGGAAACAGGCCAACCCCCACCAGCAAGGCCAACGGGATCAATCCAATCTGCGCGGCCTCCAGCGGAGTGGTAGTACCGTAAGCGAGCGTGCTGACCAACTGCATCAGCGCCACATTCTGGGGTGCAACGCGCGGGTAGGTCGTCAACTGCCGGTACGCAGGCGGCAACCACGGCGCATACAACAACAGGGTAGCGATCTGTAAACCCGCCCAAAGCGTCAGCACGCTCAGTTTATGGCGCCGCCGGCTCAACCAGAGCAGGAAGGCCAGCGTCTCGCCTACGATAACAAACGGAAATGTATAGTGCGTATACAGCCCAGCCGCATTGACCAACACATACGCCGCTCCAAGCCAAAAAGCACGACGTAATGGGCTGTCTTGTTGGCCTGCTCTATTCAGGGTAGAGAGTATGAGCACCGTGAGCAGGGTCGAGGACGCGCTGAGCGCCTCTAGCAGTGCATACATGCGGACTTCCTGCCCGTACCAGATGTGGAACGGGTTGACAGCCACAAACAGCGCCGACCAGACCCCTGTGGAACGGTCAAACAGATGTGCCCCAACAGCATAGACCAATGCGACTGCCAGCACACTGAAAAGGGCAGAGAACATGCGCAGTGCCAGCTCACTGCTACCCGTCAGGTCCTGCCAGCCGGCAAGCAGAAGATAATAGCCCGGCGGGTGAATATCAGCGGCGGCATCACGGAGAATCTGCCCCGCTGTTGCGCGGGCCTCGCCAAGTGATACGCCTTCATCGTACCATAGCGACTGGGCATCTATGCGGTAGAAACGCAGTCCAGCGGCTAAGATCAGGGCCAAAGCCAGTACAGGCAGTAACCATGCAGGGGGTCGGCGAAGGGGGGTCTTCTGGCTAGAGGGCATCAGACGACCTCCGGTTCTCTCCTCCGCGGGTGGTTGAGTCAGCCTGCCGCCGCCGGCGCCTGTACACCCAGAACACCCCTCCCCCTGCCAGCACGCCCGCTGTCAGCAACAGGACTGCCGGCAGGTTGAGGACATCATCCCGTACAACGATACGGCTGATGACAGCCCCATTAAGCGAGAAATATTCGGCTGTATGCCTGCCGCGCGGCCCACGCCAGACGATCTCTCCACTACAGGCTGTCGCCTGAATCAGCCGGCCATCAACCGAGAGCGAAGCACCACAGAGTGCATCACGGGCAGGCCCTTCGTAACGGATCGTGAGCGACGTGCCCGCAAAAGAGAAGGAGGTTAAGCCGTCATGTTGAGTGACAGCCCAGTGGTCGGCTGTATGGTTGCCCCGATACATGACAGGTGTCTGGTGAATGTATTCCCTCATGGAATCATAGACGGGCATCAAGGTAAAATCCGGTGCGGCCATCTGGAAGTATGCCTCCGGACGGCGCTCAGAAAGCCACTGATCATCAGCCCGCTTGAAATACCAGAAGGCGATCACGCCCACCCACGGCCATTCCTCTTGAGCACGCTGATAGGCTAGCGGCGCATAACGGGCCTGTTGTTCAAGAGATACCCGACCGTAACGCGGTTCAACATCCTCTGGGGCGGCATTCCAATTCATTTCGCTGATCCAGATCGCCTTATCAGCATCCCCATTGCGAACCATGATGTCACGGATAAACTCGACACGGGCGTAGTTGACGATTAGAGGGCGCATTCGGTGATCAGTAGGGCCTGACCACAAGCCATAGCCCTGCATTGAGAGAATATCGAAGCATTCACCTGCACCGGCATCATACATGCGCTGTAGGAAGAGGTAGTCGTTAAAGTTACGCCCGGACAATTCAGCGTTAGGCGCCAGCGCTCCGCTCAGGACCACTGCTTCCGGGTCCACCGCCTTGATAGCATGATAGGCACGGCATAGGAGGTCAGTGTACTGTTCGGGGCTGACGTTCTGCTCGCCCCACTCAGGGTAGATGTTGGGTTCGTTCCAAATCTGGTAATAGCGTATCCGCCCCTGATAACGCTCAGCCAGCAATGCCGCAAAACGGGCGTAATCATCATAGTCATCCGGTGGGGCAAATGTACCCATTGCATCCCCTGCGGCGCGGCTCCAGGCCGGCGGGCTGGTGATACGGGCAATGATCTCCAGCCCATATCGTTCAGCCAGATCAACGATGTGGTCATATTTAGCCCATGCGTCAATGCCGGCAGGGTCGTTGCGCCGGTCAATGAAATCCCCGCGCCCATGAATCTCAATGTCCTGCCATGAGAACTCCTGCCTGATCCAGTGGAAGCCTGCCTCAGCGATCAAGCGTACTTGTTCCTCACGCTTGGCAAGCTCAACCTCCTGATGCAGGAATGTATTGATACCAAAGGGGTTGACACCGGCATACTCGACCGGTGCATAGGGTTGGAGATCGAGAGGCGGATAAGTCAGGTTGAGCGCCAGTTGTGCCAGGCCGCTAGCCTGAGAGGCCAGCTCTTCCTCGCCAGTCAGCTCAAAGGCACGCTCACGGAGCGCCTCGCGCGACTGATAAGCGATCAGCCCCAGTGCGGTAACCAGCAGGATAAAAAGAAGGTAAAGCAGAACTTGTTTCTTCATCAGAGATTATGACGGCTTCCGATTTGGGATTATACCCTCCCACAGCAGTACAGGGAAAACGGAGGAAGGGCGGCACAGGAGGATAATTTTGCGACCTGTTTTTGAACAGAGGCCGCGAATGGGGTAAGATTACGAGCCTGAAAGAGACCCAGAGAGGTATAAGCATCATGAAAGTTATCCTGTTACAAGACCTCTATAAGAAGGGGGTAGCGGGCGAGGTAGTGGATGTTGCCCCCGGCTTTGCACGTAACTACTTAATTCCGCGGGGTATAGCGGTCAAGGCCACACCCGGCGCACTGCGGCAGGCAGAGAACCTCCGCAAGCGGGCGGCTATTCGTCGTGCCGAGCGTGAGCATGAATTCGGCAAGCTGGCCGAGCAGATAGAAGGGCTGAAACTCTACTTTGGTGTCAAGGCAGGTGACAGAGGCAAGCTGTATGGCTCGGTGACCTCTGCTGATATTGCCGAGAAGCTAAAAGAACAGCTTGGACTAGAGATTGACCGCCGTCGTATTGGGGATCGTCCTTTGCGTGAACTGGGGGAGTTTGCTGTCCCAGTCCGTCTGGACGCGGGATTAGCCCCTCAGTTGAAGGTGATCGTCTTTCGGGAAGGGCACGATCCGCGTGAAGCCGCCCCGGCAGAAACGGCGGTAGCACAGGCCGATGAGGGGGCAGGCGCTTCTGAACCTTCAGCTTCGGCTGAGTCAGAGGCAGGCGAGTAGCTGTCCTGCACACTATATTGACGTTCCGGCATACCGGCAGGTAATCATAAGCCAGCGGCCTGTCAGCCGGTGGCTCTTTGCGCTGTGAGAATAACCAGTGGCAGTCGGAGATTTGCAATCCTTAGGGCAGATGCTGCGTCAGGCCCGTGAAGCCCGCGCCCTGACGCTGGAAGAGGTCGAGACCCAGACACGCATACGCGTCAAATATCTGCAGGCGCTAGAGAATGGTGACCTGAGCGTCCTGCCATCTGCAGCACACGCCAGAGGATTCCTGCGGAATTATGCCCAGTTCCTGCGGCTGGATGCCAACGCTATCCTTGCCCGGTTTGGTGAACTAAGCGGGTCGGCGACAAGGCCAATGACTGTGCCGGCGGCGGCCCAGCCTCGCACAGCGCCGCCGCCCTACCCTGCCACCCCGGCCGCACCCAGCACCTCTCCAGCGCCTGTGCAACCCAGAAGGCCGGTTTACATTCCACCCAGCCAGAGGGTCGGGCCAGCGGGCCCCGTCACACAGCCTGCCATGGCAACAACTCCTCTGCCGGCAGAGGCCGTCGAGGAATTGCCCGCCCCGAAGCCGGCTACCCTGCCAAGGCGCATCCTGCATTCCAATATCTTTGTGGCGGCTGTCCTGCTGAGCGGGCTTGCTCTTATCCTGTGGTGGACAATCGCTCAGCTCAGTAAGCTCTCGATAGAGACGCTTGCACCGACGCCCCAAGATGTCAGCCTTCTAGGGCAACTAGCAGGCAGTGCAACCTTCGAGCCAACCCCAACGTTTCAGCCTACCTCGACACCAACGCTTGCGGTCGGGCCGCAAATCCTTGACCGCGTCCTGCTGACCATTGAGGTTGAACAGCGCAGTTGGGTCCGCATCATCGTGGACGGACAGGTTACCTTCGAAGGTCAGGCTGAGCCGGGCATGGTCTTGCGATATGAAGGGATGCAATCCATCCGGGTTCTGGGGGGCAACGGGGCCGGTCTGATGGTCACGTATAACGGTATGGAGATTGGGCCGCTGGGGCAACGGGGCGAGGTCGTGGAGCGTATATTCACCCCCTCGGAGCAGATCACGCCAACCCCCACACCGACGGTGACGCCAACCAACACAAGTGTCCCTACTCCTACCCCCCGCATCCCAGCGACACCTACCCCTCGTTAGTTAAAGTAAGCGGTTTGCGACCGCAAAAGAGGAAGCGCTAGTGAGCAAACGAGAGCATGTGTATTACCTCTCAAGCCTAGGGTGTGCCAAGAACACCGTCGACTCGGAGGGCATGGCACAGCTTCTCGCTAGAGCAGGGTATCAGGGGACAGACAGGCCGGAGAAGGCCAGCGTCTTGATCGTGAATACCTGCGGCTTCATCGAGCCTGCCCGGCAGGAGAGTATTACTGTCCTGCGTGATCTAGCCGCCCGTAAAGGCCGGCATCAGCTACTGATCGCCGCCGGCTGTCTGGCCCAGCGTTACGGCGCGATCCTCTCTCAAGAAGTTCCCGGACTGGACGGCGTGCTTGGCACACGCCGTTGGATGGACATCCTCGACTTGATCGAGAGGCTGAGAAAACGACCGCATCCCGAACCGCTCTATCACTTGCCGGATGAGGCCTTGACTGTCGGCAGGGATGAGAAGGGGGTCTTACGGGCGGCAATTCAGGGGGCCAGCGCCTATCTCAAGATCGCTGACGGCTGTCGCCGCCCCTGTGCCTTCTGTGCCATTCCATTGATCAAAGGGACTCATGTCAGCCGTCCGCCCGATGTGATCATCTCAGAAGCCGCCCGCCTGAATGATCTGGGCATCAAAGAGATAATCCTGATCTCGCAGGATACAACCGACTACGGTCACGATCTGGGCATGCAGGATGGACTGGCCATCCTGTTGGAACGCATCCTGACAGCCGCCCCAGATGTGCCATGGATCAGGGTGATGTACGCTTACCCCGGCTATGTGACCCCACGCCTAATCGAGGTAATGGCAACTCATGAACGTATCCTGCCGTACCTCGACATACCGCTCCAACATGGGAATCGAGAGGTCTTGAAGCGGATGCGGCGGCCTGCCAACCTCGAATGGGTTTATGAGACAGTCAGCAGATTACGTCAGGCCATGCCGGAGATCGCTATCCGCACCACTTTTATCGTTGGCTACCCCGGCGAGACAGAGAAAGAATTCGAGGACCTGCTTGAGTTTGTGCGTGATCTGCGCTTCGACCGGGTGGGCGTTTTCACCTATAGCTACGAAGCCGGCACGCCTAGTGCCGAGTTACCTGATCAGGTCCCGGAAGAGATCAAAATTGACCGCCGGGATCGTCTGATGCAGGTACAACAGGACATCTCCCTTCAGCGCAACCAGCTATTTATGGGGCAAACCCTGCCCGTGCTGGTGGAAGGATATGGGGATGGGCTGAGTATAGGACGCTCATTCCGGGATGCGCCAGAGATAGACGGGCTGGTGATCGTTGAAGAGAAATTACCGATAGGGGAAATTGTGCCGGTGCTGATCACTGGCGCCATGGTGTATGATCTGGTTGGTACGGTTAAAAACGATTTGGCAGTTACTCATCCAAGCAGGTTCAACTTCAGGCAGTCAGGTTTGGATTAGTGGTTAGCCGTGTTTAGTATAGCGCGTTACTTTAGAAACTTTGATTATGTCCTGCTGGTGGTCACGATTATCTTGATCATCTTCGGAGTCATGATGATCGCCAGTGCCACCCGTGATGTTGCCAGTCTGGCTGACCGCGTGAACAGCCAGATTCTGTATGGCATTGTCGGCATAGGTGTAGTCTTTGTAGTGGCCGCCATAGACTACCGTCTGCTGACCAGCACTTATCTCTGGATATATGGTATCGTGGTGCTGTTGCTGGGTATTGTGGGCCTGCTGGGCACAGAGGGCGAAGCAGGCGCTCAGAGCTGGGTTAACTTAGGTGTAGCCGGATTCCAGCCCTCCGAGCTGGCCAAGATGTTGCTGATTGTCGTTCTTGCCCAGCAACTGGCGCTGAATGCGGAGAAGATCAAACGGCTTCCTACCGTGCTGATCTCGCTGGCGTTTGTGTCTGTGCCGGTGTTCTTCATTTTTATCCAGCCCGATCTGGGCATCAGCGTGCTTGTGCTGGTTGTGTGGTTCGTTATGGTGTGGAGTGCCGGCATGCAGTGGCGGCATATCGCCCTGCTCATCGTAGCCGCGCTGATCATCCTCCCCATCCTCTGGACGCAGATGGAGGATTATCAGCGCTCGCGCATTGCCGTTTTCATTAACCCAGAGGCGGATCGAGATGCTTACTTCAACATTCAGCAGGCCCTGACAGCCATAGGCAACGGCGGGTTGCTGGGACGCGGCTATATGCAAGGCTCGCAAAGCCAACTTCGCTTCTTGCGTGTGCGGCATACTGACTTCATCTTCGCGGTGGTAGCCGAGGAATTCGGCTTTGTAGGGGCAATAACGGTTCTCATCTTGATCACCATCGTGATCATGCGAATCCTGCGGGCGGCACGCTTATCGCCTGATCTAGCAGGCAGTCTGATCTGCTATGGTGTTGCTACTGTGATCTTCTTCCAGACGCTTGTCTCAATCGGCATGAACGTCCGCCTGTTGCCTGTAACAGGATTAACACTGCCGTTCATCAGTTCGGGCGGCAGTTCGTTGGTCACCCTTCTGTTTGGGATCGGGTTGGTCGAGAGTGTGGTCCTGCGGCACAACCCGCGCGACTTATAAGCAACTGATAACCCCATTAAGGAGAGAGGCCCCTTGTCAGACACATCTCATCAGGCTGTGCGTGTCCGCTTTGCCCCCAGCCCGACCGGCTACCTTCATATTGGCGGGGCGCGCACGGCCCTATTTAATTGGGTGTTTGCACGCAAGCACAACGGAGTCTTCATCCTGCGCATTGAGGACACCGACCAGACACGCTATGTCCCCGACTCTGAGCAAGACATCAAAGATAACCTGCGCTGGCTGGGTCTGCACTGGGATGAGGGGCCGGATGTGGGGGGGCCGTATGGGCCTTACCGGCAGTCTGAGCGGGCCGAGCTTTACCGCGAGTGGGCGAACTGGCTGGTAGATCATGGCTTTGCTTACCGCTGTACCTGCCCGCCGGAACGCCTGGAACAGGTACGCGAGCAACAACGGCAGGCAGGCCAGAAGCCGGGCTACGACCGGCACTGCCGGGACCTGAACTTGGGGCCTGACGCCGGCCCGCATGTGATCCGTTTCAAGATGCCAACCGACGGCGAGACAGTTGTGAACGACCTCATCCGCGGCCCGATTGTCTTCCAAAACGCGGAACTCGAAGACTTAGTGCTACTCAAGTCTGATGGACTGCCGACCTACCACCTTGCCAATGTAGTAGATGATCACTTCATGGCTGTCAGCCATATCATGCGGGCAGATGAGTGGATCGCCTCGGCACCGTTACACTGGCAACTTTATCACGCCTTTGGGTGGGAGATGCCCGCGATTGCTCACCTCCCTGTGATCCTCAGCCCCAGCGGGAAGGGGAAGCTAAGCAAGCGTGATCAAGCCTTCCAGGACGGGCAGGTCAAGGTATTGGTGCAGGTACGCGAATTCAGGGAAGCGGGCTATCTGCCAGAAGCGGTGGTTAACTTTTTAATGAATGTCGGCTGGGCCTTCGGTGAAGACCGGGAGGTCTTCTCGGTAGAGGAGGCTATTCCCCGCTTCCGGCTGGAGGACATCAACCCGGCACCGGGCCGCCTGCCTTATGAGAAGCTGGAATGGCTGAACGGCGTCACCATTCGTTCCCTGCCGTGTGCCGAGCTGGCCAACCGTATCAAGCCTTTTTTGGAAAAGGCAGGATTGAGAGTTGACACCGACCGCCTGCTGAAGGCCACGCCGCTGATACAGGAGCGGATTAAGACACTGAGTGAAGCTGTGGACATGATCGGCTTCCTGTTCAGGGAAGAGATCGAGGTCAACCCCGCAGAACTCATCCAGCCCAAAATGGACTCCCAGAGTACTGCTCAGGCACTTCAGTCTGCTTACAGCACACTCGCCGGGCTGGCCGATTTCTCCCATGAGGTACAGGAGAAGGCTCTCAGGGAGCTGGCAGAACAGCTTGGGTTGAAGCCGAATCAGCTTTTTGGTACGTTGAGAATCGCCGTCACCGGCCAGCGTGTCTCACCGCCGCTGTTTGAGACAATGGAAATTCTAGGGCGGGATACAGTCCTCCATCGCATCCGGACAGCTATAGACCTGCTGGGAGCTTGAGATCGGCCTCCCTCAGCGGCAGCCGGCCAGCTTATTTCTCAGCCGTTGCCGGCGATGGTATAAAGCACTAAGGGTCTGGACACGCCGCGGGCCGGGCCTCCATGTTTCGGCAAGGCTGATCCCCGCCTCCGTCCAAGACAAGGCAAGGGGCAGATCAACCATATGCCATTCATAGTATTTGGCCAGCTCCTCATGAGCGAGCGTGTCTATCCTGAGGTCTGCCAGGCTGACCCACAACGGCACAGCTTCATGCCGGCGTCCCAGCGACTTGAGCAGGCTGGCCAGACCATAAAGCGCCTCATAGCGGGTTTGCAGATCAACCGTCTCGTTGATCACAGAACGATAAGCCGCTTCGCATTGACTATACATCCGCTGATTGAAATACCATCGGGCCAAGCCGATCCGATCATCCGCTGGAAGGGAAGGGTCGGCAGGCCGCATAGCCGCCTTGCTAACAGCCGCCCCCAACACAACCATAGACAAGATGTCTATCTCATTATGGTGAAGAACACGTGCCATCTCGCGGGCATCGCCGGTGCGAAGGTAATCCTGATAGAGAGAGGGGATCAGATAGCCGGGAACGTCAGCTTGAGGACGCTTCACACCCAACACCTCTGCCTCAAGCACCCTGAGGGCACAGGAATACAGCCGCCGCCGCCACAGGCGGCGGGCAGGCGGGAGCAGGTCAAGGTTGGGCAGACTACTCAGGGGTGCAGGCTTGCGAGCAAGAACACACCGGCTGGTAAGGATGGGGACATCAAAATTGCGCCCGTTGAAGGTCACCAGCCCGGCGGCTAGCCGGAGCGTCTCAAGCAGTAGCTCCAGCATGGCGTGTTCCTCTGCCGGGTCCCGCAGAAACCACTGACGGATTTCAAACTGCCCGTCAGCGTTGAAAAAGCCTACCCCGACTAGAAAAGCCAGCGCCCCCCCGATCCCAAGACCTGTTGTCTCAATATCCAGGAAGATCAAACGGCGTATATCGGCAAGGCCGAATACTTCATTGCGGCCTACAAGGCTCAGCAGGGCCGAGTCCTGATCGAGCCAGTCGGCCAGCCTGAATGATCCGTGTTGGGTATCCGGTGCGTAGAGACGCGTCAGTTGGAAGCAGGGGCCGGATGCTGTCTCACAGACCTGCCCCGGCACCAGCGCCTCAATTGCCATACGAGGGCGAACAGGCGGGCGGGATATAAACTCCCTGCCGGATACCACCCCCAAGCGGTTCAGACGGCGGCGTAGATCGGCCAGCGTTGAAGAGGAGGGCTGTGAAGAAGATGTGATCTTATGGCTATGCTCATCATCCACAGGCTGTCTCTCCCCGCCGCTGTAGCTCCCTTGATATTTTGGAGTGTGAGAAATGTCACCCTGATACTGTGAAATATGTAACTATTGTCGGGGCCGTATATCTCTTAGTATACCTTATGGAGACAAGATAACGCTCATCGCTGTCTCCTCCTTTGGCGAAGGCCCCCGCCGGGTTTCCCCCTCACACCCGGCGGGAGCTTGTTTTATACCTCAGCAACGTGTGCCGCACGCCCTCGTCTTTGTCTTGATAGACAGGAAGCGTTATTATTCACCCCTGTAAGCTAGCAAACAAAGGACGACCCATGAAGTCACTAAAGAGCATCATTATTGCCGTGACAACAGTGGCCTTATTCGGTCTGGTATTTACGGTCACACCGACACAAGCGGCGCCCGCCGAACAAACTAACCTGCTGACCAACCCCAGCTTTGAGGGCGGCACGTATTCCCATGCCGCCGGACAAGTGCCAAACGGCTGGTCGCCTTGGTACGATGAGGCTCGTGTGGACAACTGCCGCTACTTCCGACCCAACTATGAACTGGAGCCTCATCCTCCCCATGTCCACTCTGGGACATACGCCGCGCGTATGTGGACAGCCTACCAGGGGCATCGGGGGGGGTTATACCAGACCGTCAACGCCACGGCTGGGACAAATTACCGCTTCACGATTTACGGCTTTGCATGGTCAACCGATAATCCGCAGGTGGATACCCCCTCGACTTCCACTTCCGCAATGGCAGTAGGCATTGACCCTACCGGCGGGACAAACCCGTGGGCTTCCACTGTCATTTGGTCTGCCGACGCCACCGTCATGGACAGGTATCAGCTCTTCTCGGTGGAAGCTGTTGCGCAGGGGAATAAGATCACCGTCTTCACCCGCAACAACCCAACCTGGTGTGTAGCCCGCAACGATGCCTTTTGGGATGATGCTACGCTGACCGCAACCGGCCAGACCGGCCAGCCTACTCCTATGCCCGGCCAAACCGCACAGCCGCCAAGCCAGCCCACTCAGCCCCCCTCCAGCGGGGTGGCCGCCGGCTCGATCATTCCCTCCACACCTAACGCGGATGGTTCAATTGTCCACATTGTCAGCGCAGGGGAAACATTGATCGGGATCGCCGTGACCTACAACGTCACATTGGACGAGATCCGTCAGCTCAACAACCTGACATCAGACGTGATCATCGTGGGACAGCGCCTGCTCATCCGACCGCCGCAAGCAACCGCCACGCCTGTGCCGCCAATCCCCACACCAACGCCGGAGGGAGGAGCACAACCTGCCCCTACCGTGCCGCCACAGGGCAACGGCACAATCTGTGTGTTGAGCTATCAGGACGCCAATGCCAACGGCTTCCGTGAGGCGGGCGAGCTGGGCGTAGCTGGTATCACCTTCACCGTCAGCAACGAGACACAGGTCGTTTCAACCTTTACCACAGACGGGTCTATTGAGCCGCACTGCTTTGCCGATCTCACACCGGGAACATACATTGTCACATGGGTTGGGGACGCCTACCTCCCCACAACCGATCAGAGCTGGGCTATCAGCCTTGAGGCAGGGGCAACCGTCAGCCATGAGTTTGGGGCACAGCCCATCGGGGCATCCGCTCAGAGCACAGGAGGGAGCGCGGGAACCGGCGGGGGTATGCCCACGTGGCTCATTGCGTTACTCGGCTCGCTGGGAGCGATCCTGTTGGTAGGCGGCCTGGGTGTGGCGGCTTATTTCCTGATACTCCAACGCAGGCAGATTTAGAGGTCAGCCCGCAAGACCCAAAAGGCATGACCAGAAGAACAGGATGGTCATGCCTTTTGTTTTCTACCGCCACGGCAGGCAGGAGACTGACTCAGCGGGTCGTCACGGTCTTTGCCTCAGAGGATCGAGCGGACACAGGCGGCCCTTCGGCATGATGGAAGAAGGCCCACGTGACCGCAATGGCAACCATATACAGAAACGAGGTGGTCAGGAAGACCGGCACAAAGCCGAATTCGCCGTAAGTAGTCTGAAACCAGCCGCTTAGATAAGGGCTGAAAGCCCACCCGAATTGGAATGAGACGCTGTTCAAGCCGGCGGCAAGAGCCTGCAAGCCGGGCTGGACACTTTCAAGGATGAATGTTTGATAGACCGGGCCGCTGAGGTTCATCAAAGCCAGACGGAACAAATAGGCTACAGCGGCAATAGCAAACCAAAGCGGAAGGTTAGCCCTGCCCCCCGGTACGATCCACGCCGCCAGCCCTAACGTCAACAGGAAAGGCACAGAGAGAGCCTGTGTGACCACAACCGTGTTGATCTTGCCCAGACGATCAGCGATTGGCGGCGCCAGAAATTGGGCAACAGCCATGGTCAGCGCGCCCATTGCAAATAGAGTGCCGATGGTTGAGTCACTGCGACCGAATACATGCCGGTAATACACATTCATAAAAGGCATCATCAGGCCTGCCCCCAGCCCGATGATGAAGTTGGGCGTCAAAAGCTTGATGAGCTTTCCCGCATGTTGCTGGAGTTGAGACCAAGGCATCTCAACCTTGCGGACGGCATCGGCGGCTGTCGGACGGATCAACAAGAGAGGGCCTATCGCCAGCATAGATACGATAACCATGCTCCCCAGTGCCAACTGATAGGCCAGCGTATCGGTTGGCATGGCGCCGACTATTCCACCCAACCATGTAGGCAGAAATCCCCCTAGCATGTTGCCCACAAACTCAGCCGTGGTCATCATGCCAAAATTGAAGCTGAAGACATACTGACGCTCATCTGGTGAGGTGTTGTCCATCAGGAAGGGAGCTACTGTCACCTGACGGGCGCTCATCGCCAGCCCGGCGATGACATTAAACAGAATCAGGAATGGCCGGTAGGGTAACAGCACGAAACCAACAAAGGCCAGCGTGCTGATCAGGCCGGTGATAACCATAATGTGTTTATGAGAAAAACGATTTGCCAGATAGGCCGCCGGAATGGCCATCATCAGCGAGGCCAGCGATGACATGCTGGTCAGCAGTCCAAGGAACTGCTCATCGTACCCCCCAAGGCTGAGCACGTAGAAGTTGAACAGGAGACGGAATACGCCAAATGTCAGGCCGGTCAGGCCGCTGTACAGCAACACTTTTCTGGCGTTAGGAGTGAACAGCTTCAGCTTTTGCGCATAGACGCGAAGGCCGCTCTGTGTGCGATCAAGCCGCGCCATGTTGTTTCAGAACACCTTTCTCTCGTCATAGGGTGGACAGACAAAGGACGAGCGGGGGCAAGTATAACGCTGGTCAACTGCACGGGACCAGATACCCGCCCTGTTGCAAGGGAAATGTTATACAGGGAGGAATCTACCACGCTCAGCGCACGTCATGCCATGTCGTGGAGACTTCCTTTGTGCCATACTTAATGGCACGCAACAGGGCATCCTGATCAACCGGCACACTGTAGATGCGCACCCCTGTTGCATGGGCAATGGCGTTGCAGATGGCAGGCATGGTAGCAATGGAAGGCAGTTCACCTACTCCTTTAGCGCCATAGGGGCCTTCCGCAGTAGGATGCTCAACAAGGTAAGAGACGATCTCAGGCGCATGAACAATGCTGGGCATCTTGTAACGAGCCAGCAGGGTAGACCACGGAACACCATTCTCAACGATGTACTCCTCGGTCAGGCAGTTGCCCAGCGCCATGACAATACCGCCCTCAATCTGCCCCTGCACTGACAAAGGATTAATGGCACGGCCCATGTCGGTAGCGGAAATAACCTTGAGAACACGGACTCCTCCCGTGTCAAGGTCAACCGATACAAGAGCCGCCTGCGCGGCATAGGAGAAGGCGACATGCATATCACCGCCTGTGCCCAGCGGTTTGGTCTCAGGCGCCCAGTATTCATGCAGGACTTTAGAGGCAAGTCCCTGTTCGTGCATCCATCCGACTACCTCGCCCAGCGGCACTGACTGACCATCATAACGTAAGAGACCCTCTTCGAAACGTATCTTGTCAGGGGAGACGTTCTGATGTTCAGCCGCAACAGAACGGAGAGCCTCCCGCAATGTGCTGGCCGCCAGACGCGCGGCGTTGCCGGTCACAAAGGTCTGGCGTGAGGCAGTCGTAGGGCCTGCGTCGGGTGTTCGATCCGTATCTGGCATAACAACACGCACGGACTCATAGGGCAGGCCCAACTCCTCTGCCGCACACTGGGCAACAACCATGCCCAATCCCTGCCCCAGGTCGGCGGCGGCGGTGCGTACCTCCACCGTGCCGTCTTCAAATGCTTCGATCTCAACACCTGATCGGTCAGGAGCACCTCCGCCCAGACCCGTGTTCTTGTAGGCACAGGCAATCCCCCAGCCATAGGCCTTCCGGCCTTCACGCCAGCCCCAGCGAAGAATCTCTGCACCAGCACGCACCTTCTCAATAGCCTCGACCAGCCCCACGCTCTGCCGCAATGTCTGGCCGGTGGCAGTCACAGAGCCTACCCGTTGGGCATTTTTCAAGCGTATCTCAAAGGGATCGAGACCCAGCTCGGCGGCCAGAATATCCATCGTGCTCTCGACAGCGAAGGCAGACTGTGTGACCCCAAAGCCCCGGAATGCCCCTGCCGGAGGGTTGTTGGTGTACATGACATAGCAGTCAATCCGTACATGGGGAGCAACATAGGGACCGGTGGCATGGGTAGCGGCACGGGTCATTACCTTATCGCTGAGTGAAGCATAGGCCCCGCCGTCACCATAAATCTCAGCTTGAATAGCGGTCAGCGTTCCATCACGTTTCGCCCCCAGCCTGATCGTGATAATCGTGGCATGACGCTTAGGATGGAACAACAGGGACTCCTGACGGGAGTACAACATCTTGACGGGCCGGCCCGTCTTCTGGGCAAGTAAAGCAACATGAGCCTGCCCGGCTAAGTCCTCCTTGCCGCCGAATCCGCCGCCGATCAGGGTCCCCCGCACACGCACTTGATCATCAGGCACACCCAGAATACGGGCTATCTGATGACGATCCTGATAGGGAATCTGCGAGCCGACATAGACTGTGAGTTTGCTGTGTTCGTGATCGTAACCTGCCGGCACAGCAACTGCGCACTCTGGCTCCAGAAAGGCATGTTCGACAATGGGCGTCCGATAAGTGCGTTCAATGACTACATCAGCCTCACTCAGCCCCTGCTCGACAGCGCCATACTGCACCTGTATGTGTTTGAGCAGGTTGCCGCCCTTCCATTCCTCATGCACAATCGGCGAATCGGGCTGGTGCGCGGCCACCGGATCGGTGACAGGGGGAAGCGGCTCATACTCTACCTTGATCAACTTGAGGGCCTCAGCGGCGATCTCCGGGGTGTCAGCGGCCACAATGGCCACCGGGTCACCCATATAACGGACCTTCTCTTCCGCCAGACAGGGCCAGTCATCATAGACCAGCCCGTGGATATTCTCGCCGGGAATATCCTTATACGTCAGCACTGCCCGGACACCTGCAAGAGCCTGAGCGGCGGCAGTGTCAATGTTCAGGATGCGTGCATGAGGGTACTCACTACGAAGCGTGCGGGCATACAACATCCCCGGAAAGGTATAGTCATCTGCAAAGCGGGCGTGCCCTGTCACTCTCTCCACATCACCAGGGCGCGGAACGGCATGACCGATCACCCGAAGCGGCTCAACCGTCTCAGGAAGGGAAGGGGGCAGAGGCCCCTCTCCACGCAACTCGCTGGCCGCCGACTGGATGGCTCGTATGACGCTGGCATAACCAGTACAGCGGCAAAGCGTATCTTTCAGCGCGTGTTTGATGTCCTGCTCGGATGGATTCGGGGTGTGATCCAAGAGGGCTTTGGCCGTCATGATCAGGCCGGGGGTACAGAAGCCGCACTGCACAGCTCTATGCTCGATGAAAGCTCTCTGAAGAGGATGCAGGTTGCCGTCCTGTGCGAGGCCTTCAATGGTCAGAACCTCAGCACCCTGTGCCTTGAACAAAGGGTAGATACACGAATCAACCGGCAGGCCGTTGACCAGCACTGTACAGATGCCGCATTCAGCCTCCTCACAGCCAATCTTAGTGCCTGTCAGGCCCAGATCAAGGCGCAGGAATTGCGCCAGCGTGCGTGACTCAGGGACGTCCATTTCATAGGGCCGACCGTTGACCGTGATGTTGATCTTACTCACTGGCATCCTCCAAAGTAACCTCACCTGAACGGGCACGTTGAACCGCTAGAGGAATCGTTCGCCTTAACAAGACCTCGATCATTCCGACACGGTATTCAGCCGTGGCACGATACTTGCTGGCACGCGGATGCAGCCGGTCACGGGCAACCCTTACAGCCCTGTCCAGCAGTTCCTCTTCGAAGCACCCGCCGCGCAATACCTCCTCAACCTCAAAGGCACGAGCGGGGCGGGGGGCAATCGGGCCAATGCAGATGCGCACATCCTCCAATGTACTTCTGTCTGATCCCAGGCGAACCCAAACAGCACAGGCCATAATGGGCAGAGCGACGCCCTGCGGACGCATAATGCGCTTGAAGGCAGTCCCTTCAAGCGCATCGCATGGCCGGAATCGGAAGGCCAGTAACAGGTCACAGGTTGGGTCAATGAGCGACTCGCCAGGGCCGGTGAAAAGATGAGGTAACGCAACCCACCGGCGTTCACCTCCCTGCCAGACCTCTGCCTCAGCATTCAGCACCATCAACGAGGTTGTACCATCAGCGGCAGGCAAGGCGTTGACCACATTCCCCCCCAGCGTCGCCACATTGCGGACCTGCGGCCCGCCTACCACGCCGCAACTCTCGGCCAGGCAGGTTGCTTTTTCGATCAGCAGGCTCGAAGAGGCAATCTGGGCATGAGTGACGCCAGCTCCGATGACAATCCACTCCCCTGCCTGCTCAAGCCGCCTAAGTTCAGGAATATGGGTAATATCAACCAACGCCTCAACCGCAGGGCGGTCTCCCTGCCGCATCTCAAGCAACAGGTCAGTACCGCCTGCCACCACCCGCGCGGCTCCCTGATAGTGCGCCAGCAGTCTGAGAGTTTCCTCTACCGTGCGGGGAACGTGGTAGCGAGTCCACAGTGCCATGATACCAGCCCTTTTGGTACAAGCCTACGGGCAACAGCCCCAGAGAAAAAAACAAACGGACACTAGGGTGCAGACAGAAGCACCAGATGAGACTCTGACAGCTTCTTCACCTCTGAAAGAGCCGTTTTAAGACCGGAAGAAGCGGCCTTCAGCAGAGAGAAACGCGAAGCAAAAACCTCACACACCGACCCTTCGGCTGTCAACAAGTCAAACAGGCCAGTAAGTGAGCAGTAGTCCATGCTCTCAATGGATTTGGTGTTCCTGCGGGGGAACCTTGTATCGGGCGAAGATAGATGACTCAGGTCAGGCTATTACTCTTTTGACTTATCAGGTTCAGCGGTCTGATCCCCTTTGCCCTCGCTCAGCCCCTTGCGGAACTCGCTGATGGTTGAACCCAGCTCCCGCCCGATCTTGGACACACGCCCCACACCGAACAGGAGCAGGATGATAACCAGAATGATGATCAGCTCTACAGGGCCAATTTGACGTAACACTGTATTTCTCCCCCGAAACATGAAAGGATGTTGAAACGATTATAACACCTCTCCGACAGCCGCTACAATATAACCTCTCAGGGGGGAGTGGCTAACTGTCTGGATATGTGCAATAATAGTGTCATGCAATGTCCAAAATGCAGCAACCAGAAGCAACAGGTCAAATCAGGGCGGACCGAAGTCGGGAGTCAACGCTACAAATGCAAGGCCTGCGGATATCGTTACACGCCCAATCCTAAGCGGCATGGATATAGCGATGAAGTACGAATGCAAGCCGTACGGATGTACGTTGATGGGATGAATCTGCGGCGGATAGCCCGACACCTGGGTGTGAACCATCAGAGTGTGG
>Ga0209101_1000510_pt1 | contig 31707 bp, 28 predicted proteins | sample ConPoolayeCmetaG_FD_185481 | JGI IMG/M metagenome (GOLD analysis project Ga0209101, IMG submission 185481) | Hot spring microbial mat communities from California, USA to study Microbial Dark Matter (Phase II) - Cone Pool mat layer C metaG... ...
TAATATAACCCCTTATTATCTTTTATATCTGCTTTCTCATGCCCTAACTTCAATGCAAGCGTTCAATAAAATTTTAATAGAGACTACTCTACCTAATATCGCCGATAGGTGGAAAGAATTAAAATTGCCCATTTCAAAAAACGAAGAGGAAAGAAAAAGGATTTCTGATAAAATTAAAAGTGTAATAGATAGCAAATGGGACGCAATAAAAGGAATTGAGAAATTAAAAGATGAACTTGGAGAATTAACAACTTAATAATGAGTTTTGAAAAATGAAATTCACCCCTAACCCCTCTTTCATTTTTCAAAACGGAAAAAATCAAATTTATAAGAATTGAGGAAAGCCCATGGTAATGAGCAAGAACGAAAAATATTTTTTGAACTCAAGCCACGCTGCGCTCTCATCCCTCTTTTTTATCTAATAATATTGAATTGGGATTCGGGTCGCATAACCCAGTATATCTGGAGAGTACCTCGGCTCGGCACTCTCCCATATTTTTGCCTTTCTTTTATATTTAATGTAATATTGAAGGAAATCAAAGACATCAGATACTCGGAAACATTATGTAACAAATCCCTTAAAACTAATTAGGGGGGGCTTATTGGTTTTGGGAAAAATCTATTTTCTTAAAACCGGACAATCAAAATATGGTGGTTTTGATTTTACTCCTTCCCTCCATCCATTTCCTTGAGTATCTCGCCCACGTCAGGAGGCATCTCCTCTCCCCCTTGCCAAAAAATCCCATCAGCCTCATCAATAATTCTCCCCCTATCAACAATTAACTGGTAATGCTTCTGGATTGCCTCTCGAATATATTTTTCAGCACTAATCACGGGCGAGATCTCCATTCCAGTGAGATGAGCGAGTTCTTTAACAATAAAACTATCATTGGGATCAGCCATTGCAACAGTCAAAACATTCCCCATCTTAGAAATCGGAATCACCTGAAATTTTTTAGCCACATTGGCGGGAATGAGTTTTAAGATTTCGGGATTAAAGGCATAGCGAGAAACATCAATGGCTGGCACACGAGCCTGCTGACCAAGAGAAGCTAGAAGATCCTGGCCGGTAATATAGCCGAGATTTATCAAATGAGTGCCCAATCTCCCTCCTAAACGCTCTTGCTGACCAAGAGCTTTATTTAATTGCTCGCGAGTCAATAAGTCTTCTTCCAATAAAATCTCCCCAAGCCTTTTCCTGTTTTCCTGAACGCTTTCGCGAATAGCTCCCGCAAGTTTCTCAGTCTGCCCCTCGCGCGCCCCCATCTCTCTTTCGCGCCGAATCTGCATAATTCGCCGTGCCACCAAATGGGGATTGACAATATGATGAAAAATAAAATTTTCACGGAGGCCGGCGGTCTGAACTTCAACAGTCCCAAAATTAAATAAGGCACCAATAAATCCCGGAGTGCGAGAAGTAGCGTCCTGAATTTCCTCAAGATGAAGCTCGGAAATTTGCCGGCTAAACAGGTTGATCTGATTAACCACAATCATCCTTTCACTGGTCACAATCATTACATCCATATAAAAGTCAAGCCAGGCAACAAAAAGAAAACTGCAAACAAAAAGCGTATAAATATAGCCGCCGAGACGAACAACATTTCTAAAGATTTCATTGTCGATAGCGATGAAACGCGAAGGAAGAACAAACAAAATTATCAAGGGAATCACCGCCAAAGCAAGCCCCATCATCCCCAGACCCAGAATTGCCGTCCAACTCTTTCGCACTTCGAAAATCTTTTTCTCGCCCTCTCTTAATTCAATGACATTTTCCGTCATCCTTGTTTTTCTCCAAATTTCCAAAATGTTTTAACCCAAAACTCAATACTGTCTTGCCAAGAAAAAGGCTTAAGCCAAAACCAAAAAAACAAAATAATAAAAAGGCTGATTACTAAAAATATTGTCGCCCCCAGCTTTGCTTTTCCTTGAGCAATACCAAGCCGGAGAGTACTCCGGCTGATGGCAAAAAACATAAAAATCAAATAAACAACTGTAATGACTAAATAAAAATCAAAAGTTAAACTTCTCTCCCAAAAACCCATAAAAGCTCCTCTTTGTTAGCTCCGGATCAAAAGATCATTATTTTAAAAAAGTTTTTCCTCATTTTTTGGTTTAAAACCAAAATGCTCGTAAGCTAAGTCTGTTGGCTTTCGGCCTTTTGGAGTCCGCTCTAAAAAACCGAGTTGCAAAAGATAGGGCTCGATTACGCTTTCAATTGTTTCAGCCTCTTCCCCGGTTGCCGCCGCGATTGTTTCTAGTCCAACAGGCCGACCGCTGAATTTAGTAATTAGAGTTTCTAAAATTTTGCGATCGACTTTATCAAGGCCAAGATTATCAATTTCAAGCATCCTTAAGGCTTCCCGGGCAATGTCTGGCGAAATCCTACCGCTATGTCTGACTTGGGCAAAGTCGCGGATTCTTTTCAAAAGCCGGTTTGCTACCCGGGGCGTCTTTCTTGCGCGGGAAGAAATTTCTAAAACCGCTTCTGCTTCTATCTCCACCCCTAAAATCTTTGCGGACCTGACAACGATTTTTTCAATTTCACTATCTTTGTAATAATCGAGGTGATAAATATTGCCAAAACGATCACGCAAGGGACTGGAAAGAGAACCGATTTTGGTGGTGGCGCCGATAATCGTAAAAGGGGCGAGATCCAGCCTTAGGCTCCGCGCTGATGGCCCCTTGCCAATGACGATATCAAGGACTCGATCTTCCATTGCCGGATAAAGCATTTCTTCTACTATTCGGGAAAGCCGATGAATTTCATCAATAAACAAGATATCGCCCTCTTCTAAATTGGTCAAAATCGAGGCCAAATCTCCGGGCCGTTCAATCGCCGGTCCCGAAGTTGCTCGTAAATTCGCTCCCGACTCATTGGCAATAATATAAGCGAGTGTGGTCTTACCAAGCCCAGGCGGGCCGTAAAGCAAAACGTGATCAAGCGCCTCTCCCCTTCTTCTAGCTGCTTCAATAAAAATTTTTAAATTTTCTTTTATCTGATCCTGACCAATATATTCAGAAAGGGTTTTTGGCCGAAGCGTCAGATCAAAACTATCTTCACCAAACTTAACCGAGGGCGAGATTATTCTCTCCATCTCGTCATTTTTTTGACCCTGATCACGACTGAAATCTTTTTCGGTTTTTCCTTGTTTTTTGGCCATAACACCTCTAAAATCATTATAAATTAAAAAGCAAGAATCTCAAAATCCAGCCCAGGGGACAAACCGCTTCGGCATCTTGCCCGATAACCTTTATTTTAATTTTAAAAAAGACAAAATTTTATCAGATAATTTTGGTTCTATCTGAATAAAAATTGTCTTTTTTTGTATGCGAGGGGGGTAAGGATCCCAAGAGCCAGAGGGCGAGCTTCGTAAATCTTAACCCCCCTGCCTTAGAAAAAAATACTGATTTCACTTTGTCTTACCCAAAACGAATAAAGACCGATCTGAATCGGGGTGGTTTTGGTTTATTTATTTCAGCTTCAACTATTTTCCTCCCAAGTACTTAAAGGGAAGCTTCGTCCACCTTTACTCTTGATATTCCACATCGAGCTGTTTACCCGCGCTCCATCGAGGACGCTTCGGCTAGATTCCGTCTGTTTTTTATTTTTTACCTAAATTTTTCAGAGCAAGCTTCACTTTTTCTTCTGGATCGTGAACAGATTGGGGCACCATTTTGAGCGCTGCCCTAGCTTCCACAGCATTATAGCCAAGTCTTCGCAAAGCCTCGAAGGCATCAAAATGCGAGCCAATATCCAAAGATTTTACTCCGGGCGAACGAACATCGCCAATTGTTACTTTCGACCGCAACTCCAAAATAATTCGCTCGGCGGTCTTTTTACCGATTCCCGAGATTGCTTCTAAAATCGCGGGGTTGTCATCAAGCACAGCAGCCTGAATGTCTTCGACTGCCGCCGAAGACAAAATGGCAAGGGCAAGTTTTGGTCCAATTCCGGAAATCCCAACCAAAAGCTGAAAAAACTCCAGATCATCAATAGTGGGGAACCCATATAAATCCGACGCGTCTTCTCTGACAACATGATGAATATAAAGAGTAACCTCCTGCCCTCCGGCAAGACGGTCAATAAACGGCGTGGGCACAAAGACCTTATACCCGACACCGGCAACATCAACTAAAATATAGTTCTCTCGCTTTAATTTTATTTCCCCCCTCAGTAATCCAATCATAGATTTATTATAACAAAAAGATTCTAAACAAAACTAGATCAAAAAAGTTTCGCCCCAAAAAAGTTTTGCAAAAACTTCTCAAAATTTGTTTAATTTATGTGCTTTAAAAATTGCGCCGCTTCTTCGGGAAGCATTACATTCACAATCATTCCTGTGGCATATTCAAAACCCCCAAAGTTTGTCACATGAGGCAAAACCGAAAGGTGCCAGTGAAAATAGCTTGGGATTACACAACCTTGCTCTGTCTGATAACACTGAGTCGGCGCAGTGTGAAAATAGAAATTATAATCAGGATCAGAAAGTCCTTTTTTAATTTTAGTAAGGACAGATTTTAAAATCTCGGCCAGAGATTCTTTTTGAGAAGAACTAAGATTCTCGAAAAAAGCCGAATGCTGAACCGGAAGAATCTGGACCTCAAAAGGCGAACGAGCGGCAAAGGGAACAATTGCGATAAAATCTTTATTTTCCGCCACTATTCTGATTTCCTTTTTGCGTTCAAGATTTACAATATCGCACCAAGGACAAGTACCAAATTGGGCTAAATAAGACCTTGCGCCATCAAGCTCTTTGGCAATAAGACTATTTTCGAAATTTGAAAATCCAAAAAGCTGAAGATGAGGATGATGGATCGAGGCGCCGGAAGTTTGACCATAATTTTCTATAATCAGAATGTAAGAAACTTCTTTATTGGTTTTGTTGGCTAAATATCTTTCTTGAAGCGCCCCCAATAATTCTTTAAGGCCGTCTATCCCTAGATCAGCCAATCCCTTTTTGTGATCGTGCAAAATTATTACCTCATGAACTCCGGGCGTTGTTATCTTTTCATAAAGATCAACTTTTTTGATAATTGTCTTTTTTGCTTCGCCAAAAGTGGGAAATTTATTTGGGACCACTCTGATTCTCCAACCCGGACCATCGGCCTTGCTCCCAGGATTTCGGAGAGCAAAAATTTCTGGCGGGGTTTGACTTTCATTGCCTTCGCAGAAAAAACAGTTCTTTATTTGCTCTTCAGTTTCCGCGATCCTCGGAGGAAAAATAAAGGCTTCGGGTCTTTTGGCTCGCCCCGGAGCAATAACAACCAAGTCACTGGTTATCAAGTCTTTACGATATTCGCTTACCATCTTTCCTTTCTCCCTTCCCTGATTTCATTTTAAAGGCGATTGTCTCTCTATACAACCTAAGGTATTCTTTGGCCGAACGAGACCAAGAAAAATCACAGCTCATGGCATTCTTTATTATCTTTCGCCAAACTTCGGGGTTTTTATAAACCTCGATTGCCTTGTAAATCGTCTGACAAAGCTCTTGCCATTCATAATTTCCAAAAACAAAACCCGTCCCTATGCCAAGACTCGGATCAAAATTTGTCACCGTATCGGCCAGCCCTCCAGTTTTTCGCACAATCGGAATCGAACCATAACGCATCGCGATCAGCTGGCCCAACCCGCAGGGTTCAAAGCGGGAGGGCATTAAGAAAATATCTGATCCGGCATAAATTCTTCTCGCGAGCTGATCATCAAACTTTAAATTCACTGAAAATCTTTCAGGATATTTTTTGGCCAGACCCAAAAATAATTCCTGATAATTCTTTTCTCCGGTGCCCAAAAGAACAATCTGGCAAGAAGCTCTTTCAAGCTCAACCAAAGCCTGAATTAACAAATCAAATCCTTTTTGACTGGTTAGCCGGGAAACAATCCCAATCAAAGGAAGTTCGGCGCTCTGCTTGAGACCCAACTCTTCTTGGAGAACTAACTTATTTTTTATTTTATTCTCCAGAGATTCTTTATTGTAATTAAATTTAATCGCCTTGTCTTTGGCCGGATCCCATAAGTCATAATCGAGGCCATTAATAATTCCAAAAAGTCGAGCACGGCGCCGCTGAAGCAGTCCTTCAAGACCCTCGCCATATTCGGGAGTTAAAATTTCTTGAGCATAAGTTTTACTTACCGTGCTCAAAGAATCGGCAAAAGAAATCCCCTCCCACATGATGTCAAAAAACTGATCGCGCAAATCCTGAGTAATTTCTGGCACAACTCTTTCAAAATTATCGAGATTGGCAAATTGTAAAATATAACGACTAGTCCGACCCTGATAAGCAAGATTATGAATGGTAAGCAGAGTGGCAATACGAGAAATTTTTTCTTTTTTATAAATGGTGTTAAGCCAACTGGGGATTAAAGCGGTTTGCCAATCATTAAGATGAAAAAGATCCGGCTGCCAGTCAATCCTTTTTAAAAGCTCGAGCACCGCCCGTGAAAAAAAGACAAACCTTTCTTCATCGTCTGGCGAGCCATAAATAACATCGCGATGAAAGTATTTCGCATTATCAATAAAATAGCAAACTACCTCAGTTTCCGGAATTTTAGCGGCAAAAAGCACCGCTTCTTCCCAATGATGCTTTGCAGGAACAACGAATGGCGGCGTGACCTCTGGTAAAACTTCGACAAGTTTTACAGAACGATAAAGCGGAATAATTACTCGAGCATCGACTCCCTCCTGAAGCAAAAATTTTGGCAGAGAACCGACGACATCACCCAGTCCTCCAACTTTTGCAAAGGGGGCAGCTTCAGAAGCAACTAACAAAACTTTAAGGGGCTTCATTTTGCCCTCCTTGGCTTAATTATAACGTAAGGTTAGATTTTTTGAACATTTTTTGAGCTGAGGTAGAATTTTTCTATCGTAAGATTCAATAATCTTTTGCGAAACCTTTGCAGTATGCCAATCATCAATTAACCTAATGGTTTCCAAATAAAGTCCTTTGATTTCTTTTATTTTTGGAGTCTCTTGGAGATTAATTGCTTCTACCGCCCCCATTAATAATCTCATCCCTTCTTTTATCATTTCGGGATGCCACCAGGGAAAACAGGAGGCCCACCAAAAAGTGCAACTTGCAAGAGCCCGATCGAGCTTTTTCTGCGCAGAAAATTTTTTTGGTTGATTCCTAACTACTCTAATGATTTCATAAGTAAGCTGCCAAAGCTTTTGCTGAATTAAGTTTTTGGGGTGCTGCCACAACCCAAAAAAGATGCCTTGCCTCAAATCCTCTTCATGAGTCTCCCAGCTAGCGGGAATGAAATTGATTTTAACCGACGCTTCTGGCTGAAGCTCTTTGGGCAAAACTGAAGCAATATCAGTTTTATAAACGACTTCTAAAAGCTCGCGGCCGTTACGATGATGATGACCAAAGGTTTCTCCATCTAGCGCCGTGATCAAAAACCCTTCTTTGCCAATTTTCTCACTGATAAGTTTTAGAAATTGGAGCGGTGAAAGGGGGTTAGTAAAAGCGATTGTTTTTGATGTTTTCCTCGAAGCGAAATAAACAATTAGGTCGAAATTTTTTATTTGATAAAATTTCTTAAAATCAAGCTGATCAAGCCTCCCAAAACAACTTATTTCGTCGGCAATTATCCAGCGATAACCAAGATCGGAAATTATTTTTAAAGTTTTTTTGTCATAGGCGGCTTCGGGAGCAAAAAACCCTTGGGGACGGAAGAGATCGCCAAAATACTTGGCGTTAATTCGATTATTTAACTCTATTTGCCTTAAAATCTCCTGTCCGGGCAGAAGAGGAAGGATCGGATGAAAAGCGGCGGTTGCTGTTAGCTCGATTTGCCCTCTGGCGACAAGACTAGAAATCGTTTGAATAACATCACTCCCCCCCTCTTTAGCCAAACGCTCGGTCAGACAACCGCAAATATTTAAAACAACCTTGGCTGATTTATTTTTTTCGAGAACTGAAAAAAGTTCTCGATAGCCACAAACTATATCTTGAAAAATTTCTTTCTTCTGAGTCGGGGGCTGGTAAATATGTAAGAAATTTAACCACATAAGCGCCTCCGGCGCAAATTCCAAGCTCTAAGCACTAAATTCTAATCAATTTCTAAATAATAAATTCAAATTCTCTAAACGGCTTGGCATTTGTAATTTGATAAATTTGGATTTGTTTAGAATTTCGGATTTATAACTTAGGGCTTATCTTATGAGTTTCTTATAAACTTTAAGATATTCTCTGGCAGAATCATCCCAGGAAAAACGTAATTTCATATTTTTTTTCACTAGAGCCTGCCAAGCCTCTCGATTGCGATAAAGCTCAAGCGCCTGAATAATGGCAGCAAAAAAGGCAAGCGGCGAAAAGAACTTAAAAACAAAACCATTGCCTGTTTTTTTGCGGCGATCATAATCTTTTATAGTGTAAGCTAGCCCTCCGGTCTTATGAACAATTGGAACTGCCCCATAGCGCATCGCGATCAACTGGCCCAACCCGCAGGGTTCAAAGCGGGAGGGCATTAAGAAAATATCTGATCCGGCATAGATTTTGCTCGCAATACCGACATCAAATTTCAAATGGGCGCCAACTTTCTGGGGTTGTTTTTTGACAAAATCGCGAAGGGCTTTTGTATATTCCTCGTCGCCCTCGCCCACGATCACAACCTGAAGATCAAGCACAAGCAAGAAGTCGAGAATCGCTAAAAAAAGACCCAACCCCTTTTGTGAGGTGAAACGAGAGACAACACCTAAAATTGGAACATTGGGATTAATGGGTAATCCAAAAAATTCCTGAAGTCTAATTTTATTTTCAGTTCTTTTCTCTAAATGATTTTCATCAAAAGCAACAAAAACATTAGGGTCAGTCAAGGGGTCGAAAATAAAATAATCAATACCATTTAAAATGCCGAGAAAATCTCTTTTCCTTTTCTGCAAAATTCTATCGAGCCCGGAACCAAATTTTGGGGTTAAAACTTCATCGCGATAAGTGGGGCTAACCGTTGTAATCTTCGTAGCATTAATAATTCCTCTTTTTAAAAAATTAATTGATTGTAAAAACAAAGCATCTTCTTTTATTTTCTTTCTGCCATTATCCTTACCAAATCTTCTTAAAGCTTTGGCGGAAAAACCCCCCTGAAAAGCAAGGTTATGAATGGTCAGCACAGTAGGAATCTTTAATTTTTTTTCTCGAAGGAGACTTGGGATCAAGGCTGTGTGCCAATCATTGATGTGAATCAGATCTGGCCGCCAATCAATTTTTGAAAGCGCTTCAATAACTGCTTTCTGAAAAGCATAAAACCGAAGAGCGTCGTCGCTGAATCCGTAAACGCCGCCGCGGGAACCAAAAAATAAATCATTGTCAACAAAATAAACTGGAGTTTGATTATAAGAATTGGTCCGGAAAATCTCAAAATTATAATTCCTTCTTCCAATTGTTAAGTTAAAATCAGTCACTATTTCGAGATTGGCGGGATTAATAAAAAAATAGCGCGGGGTGATAACCCGAATATCATATCCCATCTTTCTAATTACCGCAGGCAACGACCCGGCAACATCCCCCAAGCCGCCGGCCTTGGAGAAGGGGGCAACTTCTGCTGAAACAAAAAGTATTTTGATGGGACTGGACATAGCAAATAAATCCTAATTTGTAATTAATTTCTAAACAAATTTCAAATAAATTTAAAATCCTAATTTTCTAATGTTCAAATGTTTGGGGTTTTGAATTTATAATTTTAAATTTGTTTCGGATTTCGTGCTTCGGATTTCGAATTTTAACCTATTCATCTTAAGGCTGTTTGCACAGCAAATGGCGCAGGCTAGGGCATCAGCTAAATCGTCGGGTTTTGGAACATCCTTCAGATTCAAAAGGATTTTAACCATTCTCTGGATCTGTCTCTTTTCGGCCCTGCCATAGCCAATCAAAGCCTGCTTAATCTCAAGGGGCGTATATTCATAAACAGGGATTTTGCTAGCCGCGACCGTAGCCAAAATCGCTCCCCGTGACTCACTTACTGCCATTGCGGTTTTAAGATTTTTAAAAAAGAAGAGTCTTTCAATTGCTGCGATATCTGGCTTGTGGGCTTTAATAATCTTCTGAATCTCTTTAACAATCTGCGACAATCGCTCGGGTTGAGGCAATTTTTTATTGGTTTCTATACAACCACAATCTTGAATTCTTAGCTCTGAATTCTTGATTTTCTCTATTACTCCCCAACCGGTTGTTGCTGTCCCCGGATCAATACCTAAAACCTTCATATTATAATTTTAACATATTAATATCTAATCCCCCGACCACTCTCCACCAAACCTAAAGGAAGCCTCTACATACTGCAGGGGCTTAGCCTTTAGCGAGGGTTTCGGATATTATATTCTATTTAATATTTCCTCTGATATATCAAAATTCGAATAAGCTTGCTCCACATCATCATGTTCTTCGAGCTGGTCCATGAGAGAAATAACTTTTTGGGCCATGCTTTCATCTTCAATTTTTATCAAAGTCTTTGGCTCAAAGACCAGTTCTGCGGAAATGATTTTCTGCCCCAACTCCTCGATATTTTTTTTTACTTTCTCCAGATCTTGTGGCTGGGTATAAATCTCAAAAACTTTTTTAAATTCTTTGATATCTTCTGCGCCGGTTTCGATAATTTTTAATTCTAATTCTTGTTCTTGGTCTTGGGTGAGATTGCCGGGAAGCTCTATTTTGATCAAACCCTTTTGTTCAAATAAATATGATACTGCACCAGATTCAGCGAGCGAGCCATTATTTTTTGAAAAAATACTGCGAAGACTGGAAATTGTTCGGTTTCGATTGTCGGTCAAGGCCCGAACCATTATAGCTACCCCGCCTGGACCATAGCCTTCGTAAATTACTTCTTCCAGCAGGGTACCGCCGAGCTCTCCGGTGCCGCGCCTAATTGCCCGTTCGATGTTATCTTTGGGCATATTAGCGGCGCGAGCCGCATCTATCGCTAATCTTAATTTAAAATTCATTGCGGGGTCCCCCCCGCCACTTTTAGCCGCTACAGTAATAGCGTTGGCGAGTTTTGTAAAAATCTTACCTCTGGCGGCATCCGCAGCCCCCTTTTTATGTTTAATCTGCTTCCATTTCGAATGACCAGACATAATTTCCCTTTCTAAAGTTTTTTAACAACTAAAAAAATTATACCGGTTTTTTAATGAAAAATGAAGTGCTTGATGGCCCAAACACAAACAAAAAGGGCATTGCTGCCCTTTCTAACATTTTTTAAATGGTGGCTTGGTTAATTCGGTTCAGCCCCACTTGCGAATGGAAGAATTGCTCCCCCTGCGGATGGGTTTTGTTGGTCTTTTCTGCTTGTAGGAATCAGGAAAATAGTTTACGGCGAGCGCCAGGCTCGAAAAAAGCGAGATGATAACAGGGGCATACACCGAGATTTTCTCTTTTTGGGTGCAACAAATAGTTGCTCCCGGGAAAGTTAGAAGGAAAAAAATAAGGAGGAAGAACAGAAAGGCCGCCCCCAGAAAAGCAAAGGCTACCTTCCAGCTTTTTTCTTCTGAGGGAAGAAAAAAACTTAAAATTGCATCGATTGCCAGAATCCCTGTAAGCCCCCAGCAAAACCAGTAAAAAGATCCCATTTTAAGATTCACCTCCCCTTTGGATTTTTAATAAAAGATCTTACCATAAAAATGAATTTTTATCAAAACTTTGCAAAATTCTATCTCTCTTTGAAAATTTCGAGGTTTTCGCCATCAGCCACAATCTCAATGGTACCATTTTGGTCAGTCCGATAGGTTTTTATCTCCAAACTTTCTAGTTTTTCCAAAGTCAAGGGAGCAGGGTGGCCAAAAGAATTTTTGCCCACAGAAATTATTGCCGCCGCAGGATTGACAGCATTAATAAAATTTTCATCTATCGAGTCCTTGGAACCATGATGGGGAACTTTTAACACCCCGGCCGAAACATCTACTTTTTTATCTAAAAGCGATTTCTGCAGACTAGCCGCCGCATCTCCCATAAAAAGAAATGAATTGTGGCCAAAAACCATTTTGATAATCAAGGAGGTGTCGTTCAAATCCTCGACTTTTTGCCCTGTTAGATTATCTTCGGGCGAAAGAACATAAAAATTTACCTCCCCTAACGAAAAATTATCTCCGGCCCTTGCAGTTTTAAAAGGAATTGCATTATTTTTTATAAGGCTAAGCCATTCTTCAAATTCCGGGGTGGTATGAAGCACACCGGTGCTTAAAACCTTTTCCACCTTATAGCGCTTTAAAATCTCAACCAAGCCATCTAGATGGTCGGCGTGCGGATGAGTCAAAATTAAAAGATCGAGCTTTTGATCGAAAAAGGAAAGGGTTTTGCCAAGGGGTTCGAGTACTGCTTTGCCCGGCCCACCATCAATTATAATCTTTTCGCCGGCGGGGGTTTTAATAAGCATTGCGTCGCCCTGGCCAACATCAAAAAACCAAACATGGAGCTTGCCATCCGGGACCAAGGCAAAAACTTGCCAAACCCAAACAGACAAAACTAAAATCGCCGCCATGATTGAGAATAAAATCTTATGAAGTTTTATTTTTTCTCGGAAAATCATTTTTATAAAACCCTCTAAAAGAACTCTTGACCCTCTCGAAATAGATTGCTTAGATTGACTTTTTGGCTTATTTATGCTATATTTAAAAGCTAGAAAAAACGAACCTTAAAGGAGTGATAAAAAAATGGATAAAGGCTTTTCCTATTGGGGAATGTATGTTCTGCGATTTGGAATCTGGCTGGGAATTATAATTTTTTCAGCCATGATCCATGAATACGCTCATGCTCTTGCTGCAACCAAAGCTGGGGACCCGACCCCAAAGCTTGCTGGCCGGCTAACCCTAAATCCAATCCCACATCTTTCTCCGCTCGGCACTGTTTTTTTAATCTTTGCCGGCATCGGCTGGACCAACCCGATCCCCATCAACCCGAAATTTTTCCGGAATCAAAGGTCTTTGGCTTGGGTGGCTTTAGCTGGCCCCCTTGCCAATCTCGTCTTGGGAATAGTTCTTTTTCTCGGTTTTGCTTTTATTCTGTCAGAGAATATGTCAAGCCGTTTCTTGATCGCAGCAATCAGAATCAACTTTGTCCTTACTGCGCTCAATCTTATCCCACTGCCACCGCTTGATGGAGCAAGGATTTTAGGCGCCGCTTTCCCGAAGTTGTTGAGTAACATCACCTATGAAACAGCGGGATATATCCTAATCCTGCTAGCGGCAGGGGGATTCGTGGCTTCAAGATTTTTTTAAAAACTTTTGTTAATTCCTCGGACGCCCACATCATGTGGGCGTTTTTATTATTTTAAATTTTCATCTGCGTTTTGGTGCTCGAATCAACCTTCTGATAATACTCAAAAAGAAAGATCGAAAGAACTGCATAATAGAAAAATATCTGCCAAAAGCTTATTTCTCCAAACTCTATCGAGGCCAAAGGAAGCTGAGCAAAAAACTTAACAACATTTATCATATAGTCTAAAATCACCCAGACAAAAACACCAATAATTTTTCCAAAAACAATCTGGGCAAAACCAAAAACGCCAGCGAAAAAGCCTAAAATCATTACCAAGGGAATCAGAGGCAAAATCAAAACATTAACAAAAGGGGCCACTAAAGAAATTTTACCAAAAGCAGAAACAAGGATTGGCAAAGAAAGAGTTTGGGCTGACAAAGTAGCTACCAGCGGTTCTCTGATTGCAAGAGGGAGAAATTTAAAAGGTTTGTCAAAAATTGGACCAAGATAAATCAAACCCAAAGTTGCCGAAAAAGAAAGCTGAAAACCTAAATCAAAAAACATTATCTGGGGATTTGCAAAAATCATAATTGCTGCGGCCAAAACAACCGCAATCGTAATATTTCGAGTCCGACCAAAAAACCTCCCTAGCACCAAAAGCTCTCCCATAATTGCCGCTCTTACAACCGAACTCGTCGCCCCAGTGATTAAGGTGAATAAAACAAGAATGGCGGTGATGATTAAAAACGAAGCGTGGCGGGAAAAATTCTTTAAATATCTCCTTAGAGTTTCGACAATAATTGTAATATTAAAACCAGAGATCGCAATAATATGCGCTGTTCCCGTTAGGGAAAAAGCTTCAAAAAGATCACGGGGAATGGCTGTCTTAACGCCCAGCAAAATTCCTATCAAAAAAGATGCGTGGGGTTCAGGAAAAATTTTGCTGACCAATTTAATAAATTCAGATTTGATCTTATAAAGGATCCCGAAAAAATTCGGACCTAAAGCGTTAATTTTTTTAATTTCCTCAGCTGAAGCAATTGAATAAATACCTTGTCTTGATAAATTATTCTTGTAAAAATCTCCGCCGTTAGTTTCCGGCTCCTTAAGGGAGCCGAGAAATAAAATTTGGTCGCCATAATTAAGATTGAGGTGATTGCTAGTTTTCAGAAGAATTTTCCCGGAGAGAGAAACCCATTTTTCATCTTGCCACAAATAATTATCGCAGAGTATTATCTTTAGTTGCTTTTCTTCTTCGGGATCAGCGCAAACCAAACCAGAAAACCAGAACTTCTCTTTTTGATTATAAAAACCAACGGAGTCGGCCCCAAAACTTTCCGGAGGTAAAAACTTTTGAAAATGCCAGATTGCCAAAGAAACCACAACTATAATGCCGGCGGTGAGCAGAAAAAAAGCTCGTTTTTTAAAAATTACTGCTCCGGCCAAGAAAAATAAAATTGCCCCCGAGTTTACTACAAAAAACATTCTGCCAAAAGGCAAAAACGGAGCAAGACCAGTCCCAACAATTCCGGCCACTAAAAGGATCAGAAAAACCTTTGATTTCCCAAATTTCAACATCTTTAGATCTATTATATTACAAAGCAAAAACCATCCCAATTAATGCTTTTAGCCTCAGTCATTTTTTCTTAAAGAACTTCCCGCTATATGTTTATAAAAGGGGTGTTTTGGAGCTGAATTAAACAGAAAGGTTGACAAAAAATTTTAATAAGACTAAAATTAGAATTAGCACTCAGAGTTTGAGAGTGCTAATCAGAAATAAATTATGAATGCTCGCCAAGCAAAAATTTTGGAAGTAGTTATTGAAAAATATATCGATCTTGCCGAACCGGTCGGTTCAAATTTGATCGCCAAAAAATTTAAACTCTCCCCGGCAACACTCAGAAACGAAATGAAAGAACTTGAAGAGAAAGGTTTTCTTTACCAGCCCCATACTTCTGCCGGTCGCGTTCCGACAAATAAAGGATTACGATTTTATGCCCATAAACTTTATCAAAAGTCTTTAAAATCCCGTCTTAATGCCTTAAAAATGCTGAGAAAATTTAAATCCGACCAAGAAGAATTTCTGGAAAAGTCTCTTAAGCTTTTGTCCCGAGCCTCAAACAATGTTGCTATTGGACTCTTGCCGGGGTCTGAAGCTTTGCACTTTGGTCTTTCAAAAATTCTTTCCCAACCAGAATTTCTGAAACATGAAAACATTCTGCGGGCCGCAATGATTCTTGATAAACTCGATAATTTTATGACTGCGGTTTTAAAAAACTGCAAAGGACATCTGGAAATTTTGATTGGCGAAGAAATCCCCTATCGCCATGCGGAAAATTTTGGTCTGATTATTAAAAAATTTCCGGTTGGTGAAAAAACTGGAGCAATAGGCGTTTTGGGCCCGGCAAGAATGCCTTACCCAAAATTAATTTCGGTACTAGAAGAAATTACATCAATTTTTAAGGAGTGTTATGAATGAACCAAAAACCAACAATGAAAATGAACAAACTTCCTCTAAACCTGAAGATATCGAGCAGCTAAAAAAAGAGAGGGACGATTATCTTAACGGCTGGAAGCGTGCTTTAGCGGATCTTGATAATTTTAAAAAACAACTTGAAAAGGAAAAAGAGGTTTTTATCAAGTTTGCGAATGTTGATTTAATTTTAAAACTTTTGCCAATCTTAAATTTTTTTGATGAAGCAGAAAATGCAATTCCTGAGGAGCAAAAAAATTCTTCTTGGGTTTTGGGCATCATTCAGATAAAAAAACAACTTGAAGATCTGCTTAAAGCTGAGGGTGTTGAACGAATCAACCGGCAAGACAAATTCGATCCTAGTCTCCATGAGGCAATCAGCTACGAAGAATCAGAATTTCCAGAAGGACAGATTATCGGAGAAATGTCGAGTGGCTGGAAGTATTTTGATAAAGTCCTCCTCCCTGCTCGCGTTAGGGTGAGCAAAGGAAAATCAACAAATGGCAATTAGCGAATGGCAAAAACTTATCATCCGACTAAAGCCAGGAATTCTTGAAATAAAATTTTGAAACCCAAAAATTATGATTTATTTGAAAACTGGAAGTTGAAAATTTTAAATTACTTTCAAAGAAAGGAGCTTTTATGGGAAAAATAATTGGAATTGATTTGGGGACCACAAATTCTTGTGTGGCGGTGATGCGGGGCGGCGAACCCGTAGTCATCCCCAATGCCGAGGGAAACCGAACCACTCCCTCGATTGTCGCCACCACTAAAAACGGCGAGCGCTTAGTTGGCCAAATTGCCAAACGCCAAGCCGTGACTAATCCGGAAAACACAATTTTTTCAGTTAAACGTTTTATTGGTCGGCGCTTTGATGACCCGGAAACTCAAAAAGATATTAAGCTTATGCCCTATAAAATGCTAAAAACGCCTGAAGGGGGCATCAAAGTAGTGATGGCCGACAAAGAATATTCGGTGCCAGAAATATCAGCAATGGTGCTTGGAAAATTAAAGGCTGATGCTGAGGCTTTTTTGGGAGAACCGGTTACTGAAGCAGTAATTACTGTTCCCGCTTATTTTGACGACTCTCAACGCCAAGCCACTAAAGACGCTGGCCTGATCGCCGGGCTTGATGTTAAAAGAATTATTAATGAACCAACTGCGGCAGCACTCGCTTACGGCCTTGATAAAAAAGGCAAGAATGAAAAAATTGCTGTCTATGATTTAGGCGGCGGGACTTTCGATATTTCAATTCTGGAGCTTGGCGAGGGCGTTTTTGAAGTTAAATCAACAAATGGCGACACACACTTAGGCGGTGACGATTTTGATCAAAGAATTATTGAGTGGCTAATCGCCGAGTTTAAAAAAGAGCAGGGGATTGATTTAACTCACGACAAAATGGCAATGCAACGCCTCAAAGAGGCGTCAGAAAAAGCCAAAATCGAGCTTTCCTCATCGCTGGAAACAGAAATAAACATCCCATTTATCACTGCTGATGAATCTGGACCAAAACACCTGATCTCAAAATTAAGTCGGGCAAAACTAGAGGGATTGGTAGCGGATTTGATTGAAAAAACAATCGAACCCTGCCAAAAAGCCTTGGCTGACGCCGGCCTTAAAGCTTCAGAAATTGACGAAGTTATTCTCGTTGGAGGCCAAACCCGAATGCCTGCTGTTGGGGAAGCAGTCAAAAAGTTTTTTGGCCGCGATCCCCATAAAGGCGTCAACCCCGATGAAGTTGTTGCCATTGGCGCAGCGATTCAGGGTGGAGTTTTGGGTGGAGAAGTAAAGGATGTTCTGCTGCTTGACGTCACTCCCCTTTCACTTGGCATTGAAACTCTTGGGGGGGTAATGACGCGATTAATTGAAAGAAACACCACAATCCCAACCTCCCGTTCCCAGATTTTTTCCACGGCCAGCGACAACCAAACTTCCGTAGAGATTCATGTCCTTCAAGGTGAACGGGAGATGGCCCAGGATAACAAAACTTTAGGACGATTTATCCTCGACGGCATTCCTCCGGCCCCCCGGGGCCTTCCCCAAATAGAAGTCTCTTTTGATATTGACGCTAATGGAATTCTCAATGTTAGGGCTATTGACAAAACGACAAACAAAGAACAAAAAATCACAATTACCGCTTCTTCCGGTCTTTCCAAAGAAGAAATCGAGAGAATGAAAAATGAAGCAGAAGCTCACAAAGAAGAGGACCGAAAGAAAAGAGAACTGGTGGAAGCCAAAAACATTGCTGAAAATTTGGTTTATTCAGCTGAAAAAAATCTCAGAGATCTTGGCGACAAAGTAACTGAGGATATCAAAAAAGAAATCCGGGAAAAAATTGATGGCGTCAAAAGTGCTACCCAAAAAGATGAAATTTCCGAAATCAAAAATGCCTGTGACGCTCTCTCTAGTTCGCTTTCTAAAATCGGAGAGGCAATATATCAAAAAGGAAGTTCGGATCAAAAATCGGATCAAAAAAATGAAGGGGAAACAATCGAAGGCGAATATCAGGAACCGGAAAAAAGCTAAAAAATTCCTTTTGTGCTATAATCTGCTATAATCAAGGAAACGCAAAGGAGGCAGAATGCAAAAAATCAAAGTTTTAATCGCCATTATGGTTTTGACGACTTTAGCTGTGATTGGGATCACTTTTATCGGGAGGGCGCGAAAAGAACCAAAGCTCCAACCCCAAACCCAAAGCGCTCAGCCCGCTCCCTCCCCCGCCAAAGAAGAAGCGATCCCAGCGCCCGCAAAGGGAATTTCCGAAACCGATCTTGCGCAAGCTCTTGATTTTGCCAAAAAAGAATTTGCTTTTGCTAATGAAATTGTAGCTTCAGACTGGCACAAAAACTCCAAACTTTATGGTGTTGTTGTCGATTATAAAGATTCGCTTTCGCCGGCAGCAGCAAAAGACACTTATATTTATAAGGCAACTGAAAGTAAACCCTTTCCCTTCAATAAATATTATTGGACAATCACAATGAATCAGGTCGGCCAAAATGGCGGCCAATGGAATCGCTTGATTTATCCAATTGAAGATTATTTCTTGGGGCCAAACCTTGAAGAAATTCCCCTTCAATATTGGAAGCTAAGTTTTTTGGAAGCCATTGCTATCGCTGAAAAAAATGGAGGGCAAGATTTTAGAACCAAAAATAAAAACTATAATCTCAAAGCAATTCTTTCCAATCTCCCCGGCAAAGACTTAACGTGGCGCGTTTCCTACAAAGCTGAAAAAGACCAACGAAATTTTGAAATTAGCGCTGCCACTGGCGATATTTTATAAGCTTTGGGCTGCCAAAATTTTTAAGGCAGGAAGCTTCCCGCCTTTTTAAACAAAATAGCTGTTGAAGTACCAAATCCCAAGCGCCAAATAACAAATAAACGCAATTAATCAAGACTCCAATGATCGAAAAAATGTTTTGAATTTCGAAAATTGATTATTATTTGAAATTTGTGATTTGGGATTTGGGATTTATGGATTAGAAATTCTATGACCAATAAAGATTATTATGATATTTTGGGCGTTTCGAAATCGGCAAGTCCTGAAGAAATAAAAAAAGCTTACAGAAAGCTTGCCCAAAAATATCATCCCGATGTTAATAAAACCAAAGAGGCAGAAACGCGCTTTAAAGAAATCAACGAAGCTTATTCTGTGCTTTCTGACCAAACAAAAAGAAAACAATACGATCAATTCGGTCGGACAGACTTTTCGCGTGGCACCGGGAGTAGCTGGGATTTTGGTTTCGGCGACTTCTCTCAAAAAGGCGAGGGGATCGATTTTGAGGATTTTGGTTTTGGTAATATTTTTGATATCTTTTTTGGTCATGACCGAAGACAAACAGGACCTGAGCGGGGCAAAAATGTCAACGCGACTCTGGTCCTCAGTTTTGAAGAAGCGGTTTTTGGCACTGAAAAAGAAATTGGTTTAAAGATTAAGGTGCCCTGTGAAGAATGCCGCGGCAGTGGCGGGGCAAAAGACGCAAAAAAAGAAAAATGCCCCGCTTGTGATGGCAGCGGCGAGGTGGAGAAAATCGCTTCCACTATTTTTGGCGCTATTCGGCAAAGAACAATTTGCCGAAATTGCTTAGGACAAGGAGAAATTTATAGCAAAAGGTGTCCGCGCTGCAATGGCGAGGGAAGGGTTTTGGAGGAAAAGATTGTCAAAATCAAAATCCCGGCTGGCGTCAATAACAATTCGGTTTTAAAATTTCCGGGAAAGGGCGAAGCTGGCGTCCGGGGGAGTGCCGCAGGCAATCTTATTGTGAAAATTCAAGTCTTGCCTCATAAAAAGTTTCAAAGGGTAGGACAAAACATTGAGTCAGAACAGAATATAAAGTTTTCGCAGGCTGTTCTTGGAGACATCGTAAAAATTGAAACGATCGATGGAATGGTAAATTTGAAAATCCCCGCAGGAACCCCTTCAGGAACGGTTTTTAAACTTAAAAACAAGGGTGTTCCCCATCCCCTTAAAAAAGTACGGGGCGATCATTTGGTAAAAATTATAGTCGAAGTCCCCAAAAAACTAACCAACCAACAAGAACGACTACTTAAAGAATTACAGAAAAATCAACTATAAACCACAGTAAAAAGGCTAAGCCCCTGCGACACGCAGAAGCTTACCTTTAAAAACTAGTCCTCCTAAACCAAAACTTGACACTTAAAGGTTGCTGTGTGATATAATAAAACAAATCCAAGGTGCGAGATACTAAACCAAAACAAATTTTAATAATTAAAATTCGAGGTTTTAAACATTAGATTTTTTAAATCTAATTATTGTTTGAAATTTCGAAACTCAGGTTCCGGGACTTGAATTAAGGTATTTATGCTTATTCCAACTTGGGATCTCATTGTCAGTTTAATCTTTATTGTTTTAATTGTTTATGGGCTGGCTTTGGGACGACAAAGAATTTTAGTTCTCATTGTCTGTTCTTATATTGGTCTGATTATCGCCACTATCTGGGGCGGGGCGGTTTATAGTTTCTTTACTGGAGGAACCAATGTCGGCGATAATTTTATGCTACGGACCAACGCTTCTTTATTTACCGTCAAAAGTATTCTCTTTATTGCTGTCACCCTCCTTTTGGTTGTCAAAGGAGAGTTTTTGAAAACTGCGTCTGCTGCTCATCAAGGAATTTTTTCCCTCTTAATCAGTGGGGTTTATTCATTTCTTTCGGCGGGTTTAATTTTGACAGCTATCTCTTCTTTTCTCCCCGACGCTCAACGCACAACCATTCTCGCCCAATCAACGCTTGCGAGTCTAATTATTAAATACCAAACCTGGTGGATTGTAGCTCCTGCCCTTTTGATGATTGGCTTGGGGTTTAGGTCAGAAAAAGAAGAATAAAACGTTTTGGCAAAAAAAGCCTCGTTTTTTTAGCGAGGTTTTTTAAGTTGTTCAAAAAGCAAAAACTCGTGATATGATATAATGAATATTGAATAGCCAAAAACCTTAAATGTTTAATGGCAAATTCTAATACCAAATTGAATCTCGAAATTAGGAATCAGAAATTAAGCTAATTGAGAATTAGGCATTTTACTAAGATTACTAAGAGCCCGTAGCTCAGTCTGGTAGAGCACCTGCCTTTTAAGCAGGGTGTCGTGGGTTCGAATCCCACCGGGCTCACGAACAACATGAATAAAGCCAAACGATTAAACTGCTTAAATCGCGAGTGAGATTTGAGTAGCGGAGAGATTTTTTTGAAAACTTTCAAAACCGCGAGGTGGTCTCTGGGCTTTTTTGAGCAACAGCAAGAAAAAAGTCGAAGGCAAATCCCTGCCTCCAAACAGGCAAACCGCTGGTTTCAGCAGGCTTGTCTTTTACAAAGAAATCGCCCTGAAAAATCAGAAGCATCGAGAAAAGGGGTTTATCCCGATAGCAATTAGGAAGTTCCACGGGCACAAAAACAATCGTCATTTGACTAGACAAATTGACTCCTTTATAGTAAACTAAAATATCTCATATTTTTATTTTAAGATAATTTTTAAAACAGGAGCCACTTTAATGAAAAACGCCTTGATCATCATATTTATCTTGCTTATCTTGGGTTTTAGTCCCTATCCAGCCTTCGCTCTCTCTCCTAACGACCCCTTATTCAATTCTCAGTGGAATTTACGTCGAATCAACGCGGAACTCGCCTGGGACATGACCGGCAGTTCTAGTGATATAATTATTGCGATCCTCGATACAGGCGTAAATTATAATCACGAGGATTTGAAAAACAAGATGTGGCGGGATTCTGCCTCTGGGAATTATGGCTATGACTTTGTAAACAATGATCCTGATCCTATGGATGATCACAAGCACGGCACCATGGTTGCCGGCATTACCGCCGCTGCAGTTAATAATGGTTTAGGAATTGCGGGAATCGCCAAAAACTCGAAAATTATGGCTGTTAAAGTAATGGATTCAACCGGCGAAGGTAAAGTTGAAGATATTGCCAAAGGCATCAGATACGCCACTGACCATGGGGCGCGGGTTATTAATATGAGCTTTGGTCTTTCTTCTCCCTCTCAAATTCTGGCCGAGGCGATTGATTGGGCCTGGTCTCATGGCGTGGTTTTAGTAGCAGCCACCGGCAATAAAGGACTTAATCAGATTGATTATCCTGCCACCAACCCCAAAGTTTTGGGTGTTGGTGCTATTGACCAAAATGATTTTATCACTTCTTTTTCTAATTACGGGCCGGAAATCGACGTTGTGGCGCCGGCAAGAAATATCGTCTCTTCTAGTTGGATGCCTACGGCACAGTTAAATTTTTATGAAATGGGCTCGGGCACCTCCTTTGCCGCCGCCCATGTTTCTGGTCTTGTTGCTTTATTGCTTTCAACTGATCCAAGCCTCTCTCCCGCCCAAATCATTAAAAGAATTAGAGCTTCGGCTGATAAGCTCGCTGGCATGAATGGCATCGCCTTCACCAATCAATACGGTTATGGCAGGATTAATCTTTCCAATGCTGTATCTTTTGATAAAATCGGCCCTCAAATCTCGGCGGCAATCAATAACGAAGCTGGCAATTTCGTTCTTTCGGGCACAATCACTGATGATAACACACCCTCCAGCATTGATCCCAACATCACTACCAGCAATGTAAAATCGGCTAGTTACAAAATTGATGATGGCAACTGGATTCCTCTTTTTGAAATCGTCCAAAAAGCACCTTTTGCTTTTAATATGGTGCTTCAAAATATCACCGCAACCAATAAGACGGTTACCATTCGAGCAATTGATACCAGCGACAATACATCAATAAGCACAATAAATATCAGCGCCTCTTTGGGGCCGGCGACGACAACGAACTCTGACGCTTCAGCGTATCATGCAAGTTTTATTAGCCAAAGTAACTATATCTCTCTGACCCCGGGCGGGAGCGCCACCCTCTGGCTCGAGTTGCGGAATTCTGGCAGTGCCACTTGGGACCAAAACATCGTTCATCTGGGAACAAGCAGGCCGCAGGACAGACCAAGTGTTTTTTACACGCCCTCAAACTGGCTGGGGAACAACAGAATTAAAATGGACCAACAAAGTGTTGCTCCGGGCGGAGTGGCCCGTTTCACTTTTACAATCACGGCGCCTTCTACTCCCGGAGTTTATAAAGAATACTTTCGACCAGTGGCGGATTCGATTACATGGATGGAAGATTTTGGAATTTATTGGCAGATAACGGTTGTCAATAAACAGTAAAGAATTTTTCAGTTCGCGCAATTTATTTGGCACTGAAATGATAAAAAACTTTCCGAAAAAAACTGAAAAAGTGGAAGATTAAAACTAATACTCCTTTAAAGAAAGATAAAAATTCAAAACCCTCTGGTTTTCGTCAGAGGGTTTTTGGTGGCTTTCTGATATGTTTAACTTTTTTCGATAAAAGAAAAAAGATTCAAAATCCCTTCGGGCTTTCTCAAAAAAGCGACTGCTCTACTTTTTCGGGCTAACTTTCTCCACTTATCGTCTCCGCTCATTAATGCCGCGCCAACTTTCGGATTATGCTGGCGTGCCAAACTGATGAGATCAAATCCCGTCCCCCCCAGAGCGTCATTTAAATCCACGTCGGTCAAAACAAAATCAATTTCCCTTGCGCTAATAACCTGGATGGCCTCTTGAAAGCTTGAAGCCAGAATTATTTCTTCCTTAAAAAAGGCGTTTTGCCGAAATCTCTCGCCAATAAACTCTAAGAAATCTTGATCGTTATCAACAACTAAAATTTTCCCCATCTTTCCCCCCTTTTTTATGAATTAAAAAGTGCTTTTCGATATTTAATTATAGCCAAAAACTATCCGCCAAACAAGTGATTCTAAAATCTGCGGTTTTATTGTTTTAGATATTTCAAGAAAACCTCGGCTGGAATCCTTGCTTTACCAAAAACTTTCATCTTTTTCTTGCCCTTCTTCTGTTTCTCCAGCAACTTTCTTTTTCTGGTCACGTCCCCGCCATAAAGATAACCGGTCACATCCTTACGAAGCGCCCTGACGGTTTCTCTCGCAATAATCTTTGCTCCCACTGCCGCCTGGATCGGAAGTTCCACTAGTTGGCGAGGAATAAGTTCTTTTAGTTTACCAACTACTCTTTTGCCAACTTCATAGACTTCGGATTTTGGTACAATCTGAGAGAAAGCGTCAATTTTATCTCCTCCAACTAAAACATCGAGCCTTACTAAGTCGCCCTTCCGAAACTCCAAAAATTCATAGCTTGCCGAGGCATAACCTGAGGTAATGCTTTTTAAAGCATCATAAAAATTTGCGACTAAAGAAGAAAGGGGCATTTCAAAAATCAAAACTACTCTTTTTCCCTCAAGATACTGTGTGTCTTTGATTGCTCCTCGAAAGCGCTCCATTAAAGAAAAAATGCTCCCCAAATATTCTGAGGGAGTAAGAATCTCGATCTTAATCCACGGTTCCAAAATTTCTTTATAGCTCGATGATTCTGGAAGTTTTGTGGGGCTATCAATAATAATTTTTTCATCATTGTTTGCGATTATTTCATAAGCAACTTGGGGAGTGGTCACAATTATTTCTAAATTAAATTCCCTCTCTAATCTTTCTTTAACTATTTCCAGATGAAGTACTCCTAAAAAACCGCAGCGAAACCCAAACCCAAGCATCGGCGAAGATTCAGGAGTAAAACTTAAAGCGGCATCATTTAATTGAAGTTTTTCCAGCGCCTCCCGAAGAATTGGAGCGGCTCCTCCATCCGAAGGATAAAACCCAGCAAAAACCATGGGCTGAATTTTTTTATAACCTGGCAAAGGATTGACTGCTCGATTGCTGGCATAAGTGATTGTTTCGCCCACTGGCACTTCTTTAATTTTTTTAACTCCTGTCTTTATAAAACCAATTTCACCTGTCTGAATCTCTGGAGAAGAAACAGGCTGGGGAGTCAGGTAGCCAAGCTCCAAAGATTCGGCAAGAATATTTTGGCGCATTAGGAAAATCTCTTGCCCAACCTCTAAAATACCGTCAAAGATCCGAATAAAAGCAACGACCCCTTGGTAGGGATCAAAGTTAGCATCAAAAATTAAAGCCCGAAGAGGCGCTTTCTTCTCCCCTTTTGGAGGGGGGATCTTTTTAATGATTGCTTCCAAAACCTGCTCGACATTTGTCCCGAGTTTTGCGGAAATAAATAAAATTTCTTCTTTTTTAAAACCAAAAACGCTGGCAAGCTCATCTGCCACCTTCTCGCTATTAGCGTGAGGTAAATCGATTTTATTAATAACAGGAATTAAAACCAGTCCCAGATCTCTGGCTGCTTGGGCTACTGATAGCGTTTGGGCTTGAATCCCTTGAGTCGCATCCACTACCAAAAGCGCTCCCTCCACTGCGGCTAAAGAACGAGAAACTTCATAAGAAAAATCCACGTGGCCGGGAGTATCAATAAGATTCAAAATATATATTGAATCCTCAAAACCTAAATCCGAATTTCTAATTTCTAAACTGGTTCGGAATTTATTATTTAGAATTTGTTTAGGATTTCGTGCTTCGGATTTCGAATTTTTTACCTCGTAGATCATCCTTACTGGCGCCAGTTTTATTGTAATTCCCCTTTCCCGCTCCAGTTCCATTGTATCAAGAAGCTGTTCTCTCATTTCTCTTTTTGGCACTGTCCCTGTCAGCTCCAAAAGTCGGTCTGCAAGCGTAGACTTACCATGATCAATATGAGCAATGATGCAAAAATTTCTAATCTGTTGCTGATTCATTTCTTTTTATAAAAAACTTCAAGACTGTTTTTGCCTCTGGCAGTCCTATAAAAAATAGAATAAGCCAGTATGATAAAACAAAAATTGCTATTGCAAATGATGTCTGGGAAAATAACCCTAAAAAAGTCAGGGTATTTATAAACCGCTCGATTGCAAAAAGCGCAAAATAGCCAAAAAGACCAGCTGTGATTGAGGCAAAAAACATTTTAAGACCGGGACCGGCGATGCTTTTAAGAGAAAGGCTTGTAAATTTGGAATTAAGCGCCAAAAGCAATAAAATAATGTTGACAAAAGCCGCGATTGTTAAAGCAAAAGCAAGGCCAGAAACGCCTAAAAACCGGGAAAAAACTAGGCTCCCGGCAATATTTACTAAAAGTGCGACAAGGCAGATTTTTGCCGGAGTCTTTGTGTCGCCAGAGGCGTAAAACGCCCGGACAGCTAAGGGAATGGTGGCTTGGGCGAGAAGCCCGAAACTAAAATAACCAAGAGCTCGGTAGGTAAGAATTGTATCTTGCCAGCCAAAAAGTCCGGCGCCAAGAACCAAACGAACGATCTGGGCGCGAAAGACCAAAAAGATAACGCTGAGCGGAAGGATATAAAAAAGAATTTGGCGAAGCGTGTACATAAAATAATCACCAAATTTGTCTTCCTGACCTAGGCTTGAAGCTTGAGCCATTAAAGGAAAGGCGGAGAGCGCGAAGGAAACGCCAATAATTCCAATGGGGAGACTGGCAAGATTATTGGCCAAATTTATTACCGCGATACTCCCAACTTTTAAAGTTGAACCAATAATTGTATCGACCAAAAGACTGATTTGAGAAACCGCAAGGCCAAAAGTAATGGGTAGCATTAAGGCCCCCACTCTAGTAACTCCGGGGTGAACAAGATCAAGAACTGGCCTCCAGGAAAATCCTAATTTGAAAACCGAGGGTAATTGCACCAAGAGATGAAGGAATGCTCCAACCACCACTCCCCAGGCAAGACCGGAAATCCCAAAAAGGGGAACAAAAAATAGCGCCCCGGCAATAATCCCGATATTATACATAATCGGCGCGAGCGAATAAACAAAAAAACGATTAAAGGAATTAAGCATCCCCCCAACGATGCTGGAGACGCCAAAAAAAAGTGGGGAAAGAAGCATAATTCTAGTAAGTTCGATTGTTATTCTGAGTCGTTCGGAGTCGAATCCCGGAGTCACAAGCTTCACAATCTGAGGAGCAAATAAAAAAATAAAGCTGCCAAAACCAACTAAAGCTAGGATCGCAAAATTAATCACTGAGCTTGCCACCCGCCAAGCTTGATCTAATTCTTTTTTGGAAATATACTCGGTAAAAATCGGGATAAAAGCCGATGACAAGGCGCCAAGAATCAAAAGATTAAAAAGGAGGTCAGGAATCCGAAAAGCAGCGTAATAAGAATCAAGCACCTGACCAGCACCAAATTCCGAAGCCAGCACCCGATCCCGGAACAATCCAAGAATCCTGCTAGCAAGTGAAGCAACGGCAATAATTAAAGCATTAAAAGCTAAGCTTTTTTGAAACTTTATCATAAGATTTCTATTTGATTATAGCATTCCCGAAGCGTCTGGCGCAAAATAAAACATCCCCTTTTTTAGGGACTGTCTGGCTTGGAGCGTCTGTCTGGGCAGGAAAGTTCAAGAATGATGGCGTTTTATGCTACCCTCTATATTTTTTATCTCTCCTTCTCCTCTAAAATCTTTTCAAACTGCTCGCGCTCTAAAACTTCGTGTTCAAGCAACTGATTAGCAAGATTTTCGAGTTTTTCTTTATGTTCGGTCAGAATTTTTTTAGCGGCCGCTCCCGCTTCTTCAATAATTTTTCTAATCTCAAAATCAATTTCAGTAGCGGTCTTTTCGCTGTAATTTCGTTGTTCCTTAAGTTCTTTACCTAAAAAAACTAATTCTTCTTTTTCCCCATAAGTCACGGGTCCAAGCCGTTCACTCATTCCATAACTAATTACCATTGAGCGCGCTAACTTTGTTGCCCGCTCAAGGTCATTGGCTGCGCCCGTGGAGATATCATCCATAAAAATTTCTTCCGCGATCCGACCAGCGAGTAGCGCCGCGATGTCGGCTAAAAATTTTTTCTTCGTTCCTAGCCGCCGGTCCTCCTCGGGAATATTCCAAGTAAATCCCAGAGTTAACCCGCGCGAAACTATGGAAATTTTATGCACTGGGTCCGCCTCCGGCAAAAAATGAGAAACTAAAGCATGCCCCGCTTCATGAAAAGCGGTAATCTTTTTCTCCTTGGGGGAAAGCAATCGGCTTTTTCGTTCTGGTCCCAGCATCACTTTTTCCACGGCCCGCTCCAATTCATTCATGCTGATTTTATTTTTACTTGCCCGAGCGGCTAAAATCGCGGCTTCGTTTAAAATATTAGCTAAATCAGCGCCAGAAACACCAGCGGTTTGTCTAGCGATAATTGCTAGATCGGCACTGGAAGCAATTGGTTTTTTTAGAGAATGAACCTCAAGAATTGCTTCACGTTCTTTTATATCTGGAAGATCTAAAACCACTTGGCGATCAAAGCGACCTGGACGAAGCAAAGCCGGATCAAGCACGTCCGGCCTATTGGTAGCCGCCATAATAATAACATTAGCAGCGGTATCAAAACCATCCATTTCTACAAGAATTTGATTTAAAGTTTGCTCCCGTTCATCATGAGACCCCCCCAATCCCGCGCCTCGGTGGCGGCCAACAGCGTCAAGCTCATCGATAAAAATAATGCAAGGGGCATTCTTTCTAGCGCGGGCAAAAAGATCGCGGACTCGAGAAGCTCCAACACCGACAAACATTTCCACAAATTCCGATCCCGAGATACTAAAAAATGGGACACCGGCCTCACCGGCCACTGCTTTGGCAAGCAAGGTTTTTCCTGTCCCTGGCGGACCAACAAGCATCACTCCTTTTGGAATTTCTGCGCCCAAAGCGCGGAATTTTTCCGGATATCTTAAAAAGTCAACGATTTCCAAAAGCTCCTGTTTCGCTTCCTCGCACCCGGCAACATCCCGAAAAGTAACTTTCTTCCCAAACCCTCCAAAAAGCCTAGGCCGTGAGCGGCCGAAGGACAATGCTTGACTACTCCCTGCGGCAGCCTGACGAATAATAATCCAGAAAAAGATCGCCAGAATTAAAAATGGCAAAAATCCTGTTAGCAAAGCAATCCACCAATTACTGGCTTCAGTATTTTTGATATTAATTTTTACTTTATCCGGCGTTATTCCGTAATCAGTCAAAGAGATAGCGTTTTCTTTATAAGCAATCTCTTCCCCTTTCCCCTCTCTGAGTTGAATCTTTAATTTATTCCCCGAAACTTCTATCTGTTCGACTTCCCCTGCGGCAACTTGATTAACCACTTTACTGATATCGACTTCCGGCGGCAAGGCGGATTGCTGCTTATAAAGACCGGTGATAGCGCTTGCAATCAAAACAATGACTACGAGATAAAGCAACCAGTTTCTCTTTAAATTCACGATTCCTCCAGAAAAATAAAAAAATTAAAAATAAGAAATATAAAATTTTGGATTTTTGGTTTTTTATTGATAATTGATTATAAAGCGATCGCGCATTTTTGTCAACCGAAGGCCCCGGGGCAGGTTTTTGAATTTTTTAGGTTCTGATTTTTCAAGCAATCTCATTATTTCCTCAAAATGAACTTGCCCAAATCCCAGAGTTGAACCTAAAAACTCGCGAAGAGCATATCTTAAAACTTCGGTTTTATAAAGCAAGGGGAGAGTCTGCCATCTCTTTAGATCAAGGACAATTTTTTTCTTAGTTTTTAATTTTATACAATCTTTATAATACCTTTTTGCATTCTCTAAAAGCTCGTCGCCATAAAATCTAAAGGTCTCGGCCATTCTGACAATGGAGGTTTTAAAGTTTGGGTTATAGCGCAAGAGCTCAGGAATTAGTTTTAACCGAATTCTGTTGCGCAAAATCTTTTGATCGAAATTAGTTTTGTCGATCCGATATTGAACTTTGTGCTTTTGACAATATTTTAAAATTTCGGCGCGCGAAAACTTCAAGAGCGGCCGGATGATATTCCCCCTCCTTGCCAGAACCCCAGCCAAGCCCACTATGCCGCTTCCTCGCAAAAATCGCATTAAAATCGTTTCCACCTGATCGTCGAGCGTGTGCGCCGTAACAATAAAATCTGCTTTTTCGCGCTTTGCTACCACCTCAAAAAACTCATATCTTAGAATCCGGGCTGCTTCTTCTAAATTTAATTTATTGGCAAGGGCAAATTTTTTCGCATCAACTTTTTTAGCAACGAATTTAACTCCCCCTTCCCAACCCTCCCCACTCGGGGGAGAAAACACAAGACGAAAGCTTTTGTCGCCCTGACCCCTATTTACTCCCTTCCTCCGCCAATTGGCGGTAAGAGGACTGGGGCGAGGAAAATTATATCCTTCCACCCGCCGCCTCACAAATTCCTGATCCTGGTCTGCCTCTTTACCCCGAATTCCGTGATTTAAATGCGCCACCACTATTGTAATCTTCTGCGTAAGTCCGCGTTCTCGTCTATATGATTCCGCGTACTTGACCATCAGGTCGAGTAGCGCCATAGAATCTGGCCCGCCAGAAACACCAACCACAAAAGTGACTGTCCTCCGAAATCTTGGCAAAGGACGAGCTAAAAGTTTTTCTAAGGCCTCTTTAAATTTTTCTTGAAGCATAATCTAATTTTACATCAAATCAATTATCAGAAAAACTGGATCCAGTTCGTCTAATCCACAATAAAAAGATAGTTTGGTCACTAATCTTTGCGTTAACCCTGCTCCTGCCCCCGAGGTGATTCGAACACCCAACCTTCAGCTTCGGAGGCTGACGCTCTATCCAGTTGAGCTACGGGGACACAAGGAAAATAAAAGATAAGGGCATTAGACGTTTCACGGACTAAGGTATAATGGAATTGTCTAATGTTTAAGCGATTTTCTAACGATTTAACCCTGTCAAAAATCGACCATATTTTTTGGCAGGCTAAATTCCCAAAAAGAAAACATTGTTTAAGATGCGGTTTTCGTTGTCTGATAAAGCTGAATAATGGTCGGTTCCAGTGTCGCCGTTGTGATTACCGATTCTCGATTAAGACCGAATCCTATCTATTAAAAAGTCAACTAAGCCTTGATCAGTGGTATGAATTGCTTTTCTGGTTTGTCTATGAATTTACAGCCAATAAAACAGCTAAAGAGGTAAGGGTTAATCAGCGGCTCATCCACCGTTGTTTCTCCATAATCAGACAAGCTATTGCTGATTATGAGGAAGCAGAGATGGAAAAGTTCTTTTCCGGCATCGTAGAAGCGGATGAAACCTATCTTGGGCCCAAATTCAGAAACCGCCGGAAAAAAGCTAGAGACTATTACCGCAAAGTTAATGCTGTTAAGCGCGGCCGTGGCTCAAAAAAGCTACAACAGCCAATCTTCGGCCTCTACCAAAGAAATGGTCAAGTTTTCATTAAATTCATTAAAGACGCGGGCAAAAGGATTATTCAGCAAATTATTAAGGGCAAGATTGTTTTGGAAAGCAAGGTTTACACAGACACTTGGAAAGCTTATCGGGGATTAAAAAAGCAGGGGTTCAAACACGAGACCATCGATCATGGCAAAGAAGAATATGTTAAACTGAAAAGGACAAAGAAAGTTCATATTAATGGTATCGAGGGATTCTGGGGCTGGCTCAAGGAAAGACTTCTAAAACATCACGGTGTAGCCAAGGGGAATCTGATATACTATGTCAAAGAGCTGGAGTTCCGTTTTAATAATCGGCATTTATCTACTGACGAATTGGTTCAAAAGATCACTCGAATTTTAATGAATTTTAGTCCGTCAGACGACTAATGCCCT
>Ga0209101_1000511_pt1 | contig 31692 bp, 22 predicted proteins | sample ConPoolayeCmetaG_FD_185481 | JGI IMG/M metagenome (GOLD analysis project Ga0209101, IMG submission 185481) | Hot spring microbial mat communities from California, USA to study Microbial Dark Matter (Phase II) - Cone Pool mat layer C metaG... ...
ATTCCAAAGTATCTGTAGCGGCGGCATCCCTATGTATCTGTAGCGGCGGCATCCCTATTGTATCTGTAGCGGCGGCATCCCTATGCCGACGCATAGGGATGCGTCGGCCACATAGGGATGCGTCGGTCACATAGGGATGCGCGTCGGCCACATAGGGATGCGGCGGCCTCCCAAATTCCAAAGGACGATTTTGCCATGCGCGTCATTGCCGGCACGGCCAAAGGCAAACAACTGAAAATGGTGCCCGGTGAGGGCACCCGCCCGGTAAGCGACCGGGTTAAAGAAGCGGCGTTCAACATTCTGACCTACGACACTCCCGACAGCCGCTTTCTCGACCTGTTCGCCGGCACCGGAGCCGTGGGGATCGAGGCGTTGAGCCGGGGCGCGGCGCATGCCACCTTTGTCGAAAAGGCAGCTCAGGCGGTGCGTGTGGTGCGCGAAAACCTGCGCGCCACCGGCCTGACCGCACAGGCCACGGTGATCCACGGTGATGCCTTTGAGTTTCTGCGCAAAACCGATCAACAATTTGACATTATTTACATCGCCCCGCCCCAATACCTCGGCTTGTGGGCCAAGGCTATGCGCGCCCTCGATGAACGGCCCATTTTGAGCGCCGAAGGGGTGATTGTGGTGCAAATCTTTCCCAAAGAATTCGAACCACTGGACCTCCAACACTACACATTGACCGATCGGCGTACCTACGGCAGCACGATGCTCTGTTTTTACCGGTATGGAGCGACCAATTGAACCGCCACCAACGCATTCCCCTCCTCCTGATCGCCGTTTTGCTGTTTGCCGCGTTTATGCGCTTTTGGAACCTCGAAGCCACCGAATTCAAGTATGACGAGGCAACGGTTTGCAACCTGGCCGCGCAATTTGTCGACACCGGTATGCCGCCGCTGCGCGGCATGGGGTCATCGGTAGGCATCGACAATCCACCGATGATGATCTGGTTGATGAGCCTGCCGGTGTTGTTCAGCCGCGATCCGCTGATCGTCAGCGGATTCGTTGCCTGGCTCAACGTGATGGCCGTGTGGGGCTGTTATGCACTGGGCAAACGGTACTGGGGCCAAGAGGTTGGCCTGGCGGCGGCATTGTTGTTGGCCGTTGGGCCGTGGGCGGTGTTTTACTCGCGCAAGGTCTGGGCACAGAATGTGCTGCTGCCTTTTGTGCTGCTCTTTTTCTACCTGCTGTTGGCCTGGCTGAGCGAGCGCCGACGGTGGGCCTTGACCGGTGCGCTGGTCACCTTGACGGCCGGCACTCAAATCCACTTTGCCACCCTGGCGTTTGTGCCGATCTTGGCCCTGCTTCTGACCGTCGAGCTGGTACGCTGCGCCCGACAGAAAACGCTGAGACAGCTATGGAAGCCGCTTGCACTCGGCGCAGGGCTGAGTTTTTTGCTCTATACGCCCTATCTCTTGTTTGACGCCATCATCGGCTGGAAAAACGCGCGCGCCTTTATCGCCTTGATCGGTCGGCCGGCCCGTTTGCACCTCGAAACGCTCAACTATGCCCTGCTCAACATCGGCGGACGCGAGATTCACGCCCTGGCCGGAGCAGAAAAATTTCAACTCTTTCTGAATAGCATCGTTGATTTACATTATTGGCCAGATCACATCGTCGAGGCCTTGTTCGTGCTGAGTGGCTTGTACCTGCTCATCCGCTGGTGGCGCAACCGCCACAATCGCCCCGCCTGGATTCGCGACGGCGTCCTGTTGCTCTGGCTGCTCATCCCGATCCTGTTTTATCTGCGCTCGCCAGGTGATGTCTTTCCCCACTACCTGATCCCGCTCTACCCGGCGCCCTACATGGCGATCGGAATCATGGTGACCGATCTGCTCAAGGCAAGCCGACAACGCGGTGTCTTCTTGGGCCAAGCCATCCAGGCCCTTGTCGCCGTGAGCACAACTGCGCTAATCCTTTGGTGGAGCTACCTCTCTCTGTCGATTTACGCTTTTGTCGAGACACACGACACGCCCGGCGGCATGGGCACACCGATCCGCCTCTACCGTCAGGTGGCAGGTGCAATCGCGCGTTATGCCTCCGAATGGGATAACCGACAGGTAGTCGTGCTCTGCCCTGGCGACGATCCGCGCTACGCCGAATGCCCGGCGGTGTGGCAGTTCCTGCTCGCCCGTCACCTGGATGTGCGCCTGGCCGATCACAACCGCACGCTTGTTTTTCCGGCTGCCGACACCGACACAGTGGTCTTGTTGGCGCCGGGGGAAAGCCTTGCCGCAGACCAACTGCCGCGCTACGCGACGGAATTGGAAGCGATCTGGTTGCGTGAGCAAACGGCCGCCTACCGCATTTATCGGCTGCCGGCCGTCCACCCGACCCCGCAAACGGCATTTGTCGAGACCGCAACCCGCTTTGAAAACGGCGCCAGGCTGCTCGGCTACGACCTGCTTGATCCTATACGGGCCGGACAAATGGTGCGGTTAGCCCTTTATTGGCAGATCGACACCCTGCCGACCGTCCCGCCTGCGCAAGGCTACAGCCTAACCGTCAACCTGTTCGGGGCAGATGGCACACGCTACGCGCAACAAGACGGCCCCGGTCAGCGAGTTGGTCTGTGGCGGCCCGGCGATACGTTGATCAGCTGGTTTACACTGTCACCCGGCAATGCCACCCGACCGCCTTACACCTTGCGCATCGGCATGTATGTCTACACCCCGCCGGCGCAGTTCGACACCATCCGCCTGCTCGACCAGGCCGGAAATCCGGTTGCCGACGCACTGGTGTGGCCGATCGAATAAGGGCCTATCCGAAAAACGCAGCCGACGCATCCCTATGCGTCGGTACAAGCGGCATAGGGATGCCGCTTGTACGGTTTTTCGGATAGGCTCTAAGTGACCTGTGGCCGCTACCCGGCATGCGGATGCCCGGCTTTTAATGATTCCAAAGCCGCTTCCATATCGGGCCAGTAGGGAGCAACCAGCGTCAGCGGGGCAGTGGTATGAGGGTGCACAAAAGAGATCGACCGGGCATGCAAGGCCGGTCGCTGTAAAGGGACAGACGCAGCGGCCGCGCCGTACAGGAGATCGGCGACGATGGGCAGCCCTAACGCCGCCAGGTGGGCCCGGATCTGATGCGTGCGTCCGGTATGAGGAAGGGCCTCGATCAGGGCATAGCCGCCCCAGCGCGCCAAAACACGCAGCTCGGTGACCGCCGGTTTGCCCTGTTTGAGGTTGACTACCGTGCGATGTCGCCGGTCGCCGTCGGCCAACAAGGGCAGATCGACACGTTGAACATCCCACGTCGGCTCGCCGACCACCAAAGCATGATAACACTTGGCTACATTGCGTCCGGCAAATGCATCGTTAAGCATGCGATGGGCCTCGGCCGTGCGGGCCAACAAAATCACCCCGCTGGTCTCCCGGTCTAGCCGATGGACGATCCACAAACGGCCCCACAGCGGCTCCAAAACGCTGCGCAGATGTGGCAGCGACGGATCATAGCCATCGGGCAGCGCGCGCAGGCCAGGCGGTTTGTTGATCGCCAACAACCACTCATCGGCATACAACGTCAGCTCGTGCGCTGACCAGGTTGATTGAATCTGAGGAGGCAAAATGTCCAACATAACCATCGATCGACAGATTTGTATCGGCTGTGGCGCGTGCGTCGCGCTGTGCACCCGGCAGGTTTTTGAACGCCGGGCCGACGGTGTGGCCGTGATCAACCCGGCGCGGTGCAATGTGTGCGGTCATTGCATTGCCGTCTGTCCGGTCGACGCGATCACTCACGTGCGCCTGCCGCCAGAGCGATGCCCGCCGATCGGGCTACTGCCCAACCTCAACATGCTGATCGACGCCTTTCGCGCCCGCCGTTCGGTGCGCATCTACCAGGATCGGCCCCTGTCGCGCGATACGATCCGGCAATTGGTCGATCTGGCCCGTTGGGTGCCCAGCGCCGGCAACAGTCAGCAGGTCGACTGGCTGGTCTTTGACGATCGGGCGCAGATCAAAAAGCTGAGCGATCAGATCGTGGCTTTGTTTTCCAGGGCCGCACGTTGGCTACGCTTTCCCCTGCTCAAGCCGCTGTGGGCCTGGGTGCTCGGCAAACGCGTCCAAAGCCTGCTCAACTCGGCAAACTGGATGGAACAACAGCACGCCCAAGGACGTGACCCGATCTTCTTTGATGCTCCGGCGCTGCTGATCGCTCACACGCGGCGCGGCGCACCCTTTGGCCGCGATGATGCCGTCTATGCCGCCTACAACCTGATGTTAGGAGCACAACAAATGGGCCTGGGCAGTTGTCAGATCGGCTTTTTCATCGTCGCTCTCAGTCTGAGCCGCAAGCTGCGACGTATGTTGGGCTTGCCGAACAACCGCCAGCCCCAGGTGGCCGTGGTATTGGGATACCCACGCTACCCATTTCGGCGCACGCTTCCCCGTCGTCAGCCGGAAATCACCTGGAACAGCACGGCCCTTTAATCGACCACCACCACGCGCGTGCCCAGAGGTGCCCACTCGAAAATCCACCGGGCATCCTCGTTGGTCAGATTGACACACCCATGGCTCATCGGATGGCCGAAATTGTTGTGCCAATAGGTGCCATGGATGGCATAGCTTTTGTAAAAATAGGATACATATTCGACATTGGGCAAATAGTACCCCTGCCCCCCCATCGCTTGTGAGCGCACCTTGAGGTAAATCGCGTGCTCACCTTTCGGGGTCGGCATGCTGGCCACGCCGGTGGAGACAAGCACAGACAAGACCGCCGTTTCGCCCTCGTAGGCGGTCAACCGCTGTGCAGAGAGATCGATCTGAATCCACTTTTCCCCTCGCGGCGTATAGCGCGCCGGTTCGCCGGACACCACCAACGTGGCCGTCGGCGTCGGATCGGGCCATGGGGTTGATGTGGGTGTCGGCAAAGGAGTCCAGGTTGGCCAGGGGGTGGATGTGGATGTCGGGGTAGGCGATGGAAAGGGTGTGGCAGTGGGCGCATAGGCAGCACGAACCACCTGGGGCGCCTGAATCACCGCCCAGGTCAGAATAACACAAGCGATCAATGCCGCCACGGCCAGGCAGGCCAGCAAAAGGTCGTCGAGCCAGGGCATGACGCCAGGTTGTGCGGTCGCCGACAAACGGCTTTGCGCCCAGCGTAGCCCTTTTTGCACGTCGAGGTTGGCCGGGTCGAGTTCGCGGGCGCGCTGCAAGTAAACAAGGCTTTGACGAGGGGCGCGCGTCAGGGCAGCCGACCACACCAGCGCACGCACATTGTCCGGTTCGCATTCCAACGCACGACGAAACAACCGTCGCGCGCGTTCACGCTGCCCGGCCCTGGCCAGTGTTTCCCCCTCCGTCAACCAACGTTCGATTTCCGAGCGATCTGCCTGCCAGGCCATTTCCCATTGTTCCGGTTTGACAAAAAACCCTAAAGGTCTTGGAGACCTTTAGGGTTTTTTAGAACCTATTCCCCAAAATACAAGCGCATCAGATTGCCCTCATATTCGATATCCATCGATTCACAAGGATAATCGACGGTGCAGAAAGGATTTTCATAGTGTTTGAACCCAGCCAACGGCAACGGCTCGCCGTTGCGCAGAAAATCGCCATGCCAGCCAAAGCGCAAAATGTCGCCCCGCAGCGTTTCACACTGCACCGTCAGGCCGTCAAACTGCACCGCAAGTGCCCGCACCTTGCGTTTGAACTCGTCAAAGGGGCCGTCAACGGCTGCACGGCCCAACATACAAAGCCATATCGTCTGCGGCCCAGGGGCACGCAATTCGCGGTTGGCGTTCGTGCCCCGGCGGATCAAAGAGATTCCCGTCGAGGCGGTGAGGGCCAGATAGCCATCGCCGACGCGGGCAAAGGCCCATCCATCTTCCAGTGCCCACTCATCAAAGGCAAAGGTGGGGAAATAGGCATGGGTAAAGCCTAGCCAATCGTCGGCGGGCAGGTTGCGCACGTCGATCAACACATCTTTCCACTGGGCCACGCGCGGCAAAATGACGTTGCCATGCCAGAAATTGGGCCGATGCGATCCTTCTTCGCTGCAACAGGGTGGATGGGTCACAAAAACCACGGCCGAAGGCCCCAAGGTGGCCTGCCAGATGTGTTGCTGATACCCCGCCTGACCGGGATTCAAATCTTGGGCCGAACAGAGCATAAAATCGGGCGTTTTGTAAGTGACCTTGTTCACACCAGGATGACGTTCACGGTTCCACATTTCGGCCCGTTGATCGAGGGCAATGGCCGCAATGGGCAACGGCAATTCATAGTCGGAGCATGCCAGGGCCACCAGGCCGCGAATGCTGGCATTCCACACCCCCATCCCCCACATCAGACGCGTGATGCCGGAGGTCGATTCGCGGTAAGCGCCTTTGATATGTTGGGTATAGGTACGTCCATGCGTCGAGCCGAACACCCCCTTGAACGAGTTGAGGGCAATGGTCAAAAAGAGTTTGTCGGTCACCACAGCAGCCAAATCATAGACGGCCTGGTTCTCGGCCAGATCGATCAAATGGGAAAGAGCCAGCAGGTCTTCTTCAAAATAGCAATTTGAATCCCACTCGGTAAAGCCGGCCTTGCCGCGTTGGCGCAGCCATTCCAGTGCCAACTGCTCGCCCTTTTCCCGATGTTGACGGCCGGTCATGCCCGAATTACTGAACACCTCATCGGGGTAAAGCTGGCCGGCCAAAATTTCGGCGGTATGAAAGAGAATGCTATGATTTTCGGTGCGATAGCACATCGCATCGTGCCCCGGCTCATCATCCCAATACTTGAAGCCCAGCACACAATCGCGCAGCGGACGTTTGAGCGCGGTAGGGAACATAAAGGTATTCTGATAGCGATACATCATCCCCAACAGACCGACCAGGTCAAAGTCGCTGCAATCGCGGCGCCGATTGATCCCTTCGATGGCCTTCAAAATCACCTCCGGCTCGACTTGAACCCAACGGTTGAGGGCCATTTTGGCGATTTCGGCAAAGACGCTGTTCGGCTGTTGGGCGGCATGCTCCAGCGCTTCTTTTCGTCGTTGTTCCAAGGTGCCATACGGTGCAGTTGAATAATCGACGTTCGATATTTGAACGGGCAGTTTGCGACGAATGCGCACGCCGAGTTCGTGGTACAACTGCGGGGGAGGCATCACCACGGCCCCAAAGGGCACGTTGGGATACTGATAGGCCAACCCTACCGAGATCGGCTTGGACGTTGAGGTGTTGACCGACGCCTCGGCATAGATGCGTTCATCGGCCGTCTGCATCCGCACGGCAATGACGGCATTTCTGGGCATATCTTCCGGCCAACAAACGGTGATCTCATCGTTGCGGCAAAAGGTATCACGTTGCAGATAGGCTTCGGCCAGGGCTTCTCCTAACAATTGACGGGCATCGGGCAAGGGCAATGAGGTAGGCAACAAAACCTGGCTGTGCTCCGGTGCGGTGATTTGCAAAGCCATGACATACGGACATTCACGTGCGGCAACCTCTTCAAAGCGCACCAAAATGTCGTTCACACCGATCTTGAGCGCGGCTTCAAAGGAAACGCTATGTGGAATCTGATGGTAAAAATGCACATGCCGGTGTACATGCTCACCGTTGACCCACACATCGGCAGGGCCGTTGGTAGTCAACGTCCATGTTCCGCGCACCGCTTCGTTGACATCAACCCGGGCAAAGGCCCACGAACGCAGGTAATGAGTGAGATGATAAAAGGCCGTGCGGTCGACAAAATGGTCGTCGGCACAGCGCACCCACTCCCATGTCAGGCCGCTGCTTTCATCCTCAAAAGGCAGCCGTTCGGCCGGCATCCGCGTGACCCCCGACCCGACTTGAAAGTAATGCTCGGCGATTCGCATTTTATAGTCTGGCCCGGCAAAGCGCTCCAGATCGGTCACCTCGATCGCCAGCGGGCCGGCAACCAGCCAGTCGTGAATGAATCCGTTATGCAATGGATATTTCAGCGATGGATAAGACATTCAAGAGCACTCCTTGATATGGTATGATGTTTTTGTGCATTCATTTGCACCTATTGATTAAACCACACTTCGTACACCTGCCCGCCATAGCGGATTTCCAGTTCGCCCGAGCCAAAGCGGCTATAGGCCCACGGGCTGTCCACCAACGGATAGCGGCTCAACGGAATCGCCTGACCGTTGACGGTCGGCGCAACGTCCCAGCCGGTGACAAAAAGCCCGACCGACGGGGACTCGTAGCGGATCGTGCCGGCCTCAACCGCTATTTTAGCCGATTCAAGTGCCCGCACAAATACGTCAAACGATCCCCAATCGGCCTCACGGCCGCACTCGACCAGCCAGGTGTTTTCCTGTGCCGGACAGATCAGCTCGCGGCCGGCATAACGCCCCCACTCGCCGACCTGAAAGCCGTTTTGCGAATAGACCCCCACATAGCCCTTGCCGACACGCGCAAAAGCCCAGCGACCACCGGCAGGAGCGTCGGTCAGGCACACCTCATCCATCCGATCCGGTTCCCAAAAGCAGTGGGTCATCCAGGCGATCGGCGTCAGCCGCCAGGTCAACGACATCACATTGCGATACTGGATCACCCGGGGCAGCGTGGTATGTCCCGACCAGTAATCGGGGCGCAGGCCGGAGCCTTCGCCAGAAGTGTGCGGGCATGACCAGAAAATGACGGCTTTGTTTTTGAGCGTGACCTGGGCCACGTGGGTCGACGATTCGTATTCTCCCTTGCGGTGGTCTTGCAGGCCGGAGAGCATATAGTCGGGGGTGCGGTAAACGCAAAAATCGGCGCTGCGGGCCGTGCCGGGCAAAATTCCCTGCCGAATTTTGGATTCGATCACCGCCTGATCGTCGTTGGCAATGTCAAACAGAATTTCGGGTACCCGGTAGCGACTGGTCGCAATGAGCACCGGGGCCATCCCACCGGTGCCTTTGACCAACGATCCGCGGCCAAAGAGCAGCCAGTTGATCGCCGAAGTGCCCTCGAAATCAGGGTATTTGACATAAATGCCATAGCTGCGTCCGTGGGTGGTGCCGAAAACCCCGTCCAGGCTGTCGGCGGCCAGGTTGAAAAAGGCATAGTCCAGCACGTTGCCGGCCATTTGGCGCAGTTTGGCGTCTTCGTCAATGGCAAAATCATACACGTTGACTATCGGTGCGATGCTGATCGGGTAATACGAGTTGGAGTGCCACTCGTCAAAGCCAAAACGTCCACGCTGACGCAGCCACTCGGTGATGTACATCCGTCCTTTGGTGGCATGGTAAAGGCCACGCTGACGGCTATTGGAAAATTCGTCGTTGGGGAACAATTGTCCGGCCAGCCACTCGGCCACATGGAACAAAAAGCGGTGATTTTCGGACCCCATATACATCACCGTGTCGCCGGGTTCATCCACCCAATACTTGAACCCCAATACGGTGTCTTTCATCATGGCCTTGATCATTGAACTGAGCCGGTTGTGCTCGCGATCCCAGGCCAGCAAGCGCAACACCCCCTGGATCACAAAATCGGCGCAGTCTTTGCGGGCGGCGATGAAATCGCATGTCTCGCGGATTGCGCCTTCATCGATCTCATCATAGCGGCCCAGGGCATAGCGTGCGACCTGTGCCCAAATGCCCCATGCCGAACGCCGCTCGACGTTTTCGGCATAATGCTCCAGCACCAATCTTTTGCGTTCGTCCAGTTGATTGTACCCTTGCGGCGCGGCTTGTGGGGTCACCTTGTAGATTTCGTAATCGACGGTGGTGAGCGGCGCGTCATGGCTGTCGAACCAAGTGCATTCGATGTGATAGGTGCCGTCTTCCAAATCGCTGCCCCGGCTCAAAAGGGCCGGCCCCGCCGAAACAGGCCACACCTCGCGGAGCACCCGGTTTTCACCTTGCATCAGCCTCAACCTGACCTTTGCTTGCGGGGCTACGGTCAGATCGATGCCGATTTCGTGTTGAGGATAAAACAAATCGCGCACCATACGCAATCCGCCGACCTCGGCCTCGATCTGGGCGCGCGCGTCCACCGTCATTCCCGGCGAAAGCGGCACACGTGCGGTCACATCCCCATCGACCACGCTCAGCAGACAGCCGACCTGGGTCATCCGCCCCAGGCGAAAGAGGCCTACGGTGACCACGTTGACCCCCTCGGCCAGCTCGGCCCAAAAGTCATACTCAAAGCTGCTCTGTCCAGGCTGCGCGGTCACGTCAAACACCGTCTTGCCGTTGACCACCACCACCACCCGTGAGGTGATGCGCACCAACAGGTGCAGTTGATGCTGTCCGGGCCGGGCGGGCGTGAGGCAGGTGGACAAAAAGGCCGCCCCTAAGTGGTTGGAGATATTGTACTGGCCCCAGGAAAGATATTTTTCGGGCTTGCGTACCAGGTTCCAACGTGCAAGCATGCCGCGCCAGGCCACTTCTTGCCCTTCACAAGGCAAAGAGGTCAGAATCTCTTTGGCCTCATCAACGATTTCCAGCAATGCCGAACGGCCGACCGTCGCGCCGGCCTTCTCAAAGAGGGTCAACCCCTGCACAAAAGCCGAAAGGTCCTGATAAAAAGGGCCTAAAATCAGCCAGGGCTTGATCCCTTCGCCGGCCTTTATTGTACGAACCAAACCGTCATATTCCTTAGACATTGCTTAACCTCCCTTCTTTTTCTGTCCGCTATTCGCTGTTTGCTATTCGCTGTTTGCTATTCGCTGTTTGCTATTCGCTGTTCGCTATTCGCTGTTTGCTATTCGCTGTTCGCTTCTTATTTTACTCTATCCACGGAGGAAAAGCTAATTGATGTTGTTTCAAATAACTGGCATACAAAAATCGATACGAGTCATGTACATAATATTGTCCGAATTCCTTTTTGGGCAACACGCCGAGCAAACCCTCAACCACCCGTTCGGCGAGTGCCTCATCCAGACCGGAGTGCACCTCGTAATCATAATAGATCGCCAGGTCCTTTTCCGGCGGATCGATGATCCGTCGAATGTCGAACCGGCGCCAGTTCAGGTGGGCCGGCGCATAGCGCTCCAGCAAAAAGGTGCCCGGCGACGCCGAGTGAATGTCGTGTCCGTGCCGATAAACCAGATCGACCGTCGCCTGAGCATCTTGCATGCTCTCGCCGGGAAAGCCAAAAAAGAAAAAGAGATGGTTCCAAATGCCTGCGGCGGCACTCTGACGCAGAATGCGTTCGACATGTTCGATTTGTGTCCCCTTGCCGATCTTGCCGATCACCCGCGGTGAACCACTTTCCAGGCCAAAAAGCAACATCCGGCACCCGCCCCGCGCCATCTGCGCCAGCAGCGCGCCGTCGAGTTGGGCCTCAAAGCGCACACAGGTCACCCATTCGACCGGTGTGCCTGCCGCCTCGAGTTCTTGGGACATCTTGCGCAGAACGCGCGGCGTAATCGCCTCGTCGGCGAAAAAGATGTGCCGGGTGCCATAACGCTCACGCATGGCCAGCATGCGTTCAACCACCACTTCCGGTTCCAGTTGACTGAACCGCTCCGGCCCACCGTAGCCCTGGTTGCAAAACGCACACTTGCCGTAATAGCAGCCGCGCGTGGTGGTGAGCGGCAAAACAAGGCGCGGCGCCAGATAGCGATCGAGTGGTAACCCGTCGAAATCGGGCGGCGGCAACCGGTCCAGTGGAAGCGGCTGCCCCACCGGATTGACGCGAATTTGTGCCCCATCCCGATAGATCAGGTTGGGCACCGCTGTCAGGTCTCCCTTCTCGGCCAATGCCTCGACCAGGCGCAGTAAAGGAAGTTCACCGCTGAAAGGGATCGCGCTGTCGAATAGATCCCAAACCGATTCCAATGCACCAGACCTTTGAGGTCTTTCAGACCTCAAAGGTCTGGTCGCCGCGCCGATCAGCGACTCGCGCAGCATCGAGATGTGAGGTCCGCCGACGGTGATATGAGCCGCCAGCCCCGCTTTTTTGATCAATCGACACAATGTCATGGCCGCCAACATTTGGTCCAATGTTGGCACCGAGACGCCGATCAGATCGGGCTGCTCTTTTTCGATGTTCGGCAATACATGGCGACTAAAGAGATCGAGAAATGGGTTAATCTGCGGGTCATCTACGGCCGTCAGCAAGGCCCGGCTGCGGTCGACCGGCAGCGGCGGCACGAAACGGGTCAGCTCGAATGAGGCGGGATAAAAGGGCAGTGAGGCCAGAGCCAGGGCATCGGCAAGCACTTCAAATGCACGCAGGCAAGCGGGGCCGTCGAAAAAAGCCTCACCGCGCAAAACGGCTACGGCTTTCTCTACCTGCCGGATCACCGGTGGCCCGTTTTCCAGTGCCCAGTCGACAGCTTCTTGGGGCAACAAAACGCGCCGGGTGGTTTGGGCCCGGCGCAGTTGCTCAAAAGCATATTCAAGGTGCGATGGATCTAGAAGCAATTCAAAAAATTCGAGGTTCAAATCCCGCTGTACCACCTCGACACCATGCCTGCGCAAATAGGCCGTCAGCGTCGGCAAGGCCAAATGCGGCATCGACGGTATCCAGTGCGGCGGGAAAAGCAGCAACACTTTCATAGCGCCGCCATTTCTCGACTCACCGCCCGTATGGGTCGGCAGCGTCGCGCATCCCATCGCCTAAAAAGTTAAAGGCAAAGACCGAGAGGATGACCGCTGCCCCCGGCAGCAACGTCCACGGGGCCAGGGCCAGCGCGTTGAGGTTCTGCGCTTCTTGCAACAGCACCCCCCAACTGATCGCCGGGGCACGCAACCCCAGGCCGAGAAAGCTAAGCCCGGTTTCGCTGAGGATCATATTGGGAATTGAGAGGGTTAAAGAGGCGATGATATGGCTCATAAAGGAAGGCACCATATGACGGATGATGATACGCAACTCGTTAGAGCCGACCAACCGGGCAGCCATCACGAAATCTTCTTCGCGCAAAGCCAGAAAACGTCCGCGCACCACCCGCGCCATGCCCGTCCAACCGATCAGCGACAGCAGCAAGGTGACACCAAAATAGATCCGTACCACCGGCCAGTTAACCGGCAATGCCGCGCTGAGGGACATCCACAAGGGAATGGAGGGAATGGAACGGATGAATTCGATCACCCGCTGAATCACCGTATCTATGGTTCCGCCATAATACCCCGAAATGCCACCCAAAAGGATGCCGATGGAAAGACTCAAAAACACGCCAACCAGACCCACAGACAGCGAAATGCGGGCTCCATAACAGATCCGCGAAAAAAGGTCACGGCCCAGGCGATCTGCCCCGAACAAAAAGATGCCCTGCTCTTCCTGGGGAACATCCAGGCCAAAAAGATGCCAGTTGGTCTCAAACAACCCCCACATTTTGTAAGGCGTGCCACGAACGAAAAAGCGGATCGGGTAAATGGTTGTGGTATCCTCATTGTAGAGGTTGCGCAGCGTTTCTGGGTCTTTGGTGCGCACGATCCGATAGACAAACGGTCTGTGAAAACGACCTTCGGCGTCGCGGATATGCACCGGGCTGGGCGGCGCAAATTTGTACTTGATAAACGATTCTTCAGGGTTGTAAGGGGCTACAAATTCGCAAAACACCGCCACGATATAAAACAAGATGATGATCACCGCGCTGAACACCGCCATTTTGTGTTTGCGAAACTTCCACCACATCAATTGCCACTGGGTGGCCACAAATATCCGTTCATCTTCAACCTTTGCTTGAAAAGCCCGGTTCAAGTTTTTTGCCATCTTTTCTTCCTTATCATTCTGTGCTCTGTACGAGATGTGTCTAAATCTGGTCGAGTAGCCGCGGCCCAACCACCCATTCTGGGGTTGCGTACACCGGCAGAGTCTACCCCCCAAGCCGTACAAGCGGCATCCCTATGTCGCTTAGAGCCTATCCGAAAAACCGTATGAGCGGCATCCCTATGCCGCTTATACCGACGCATAGGGATGCGTCGGTTACGGTTTTCGGAGAGACAATTAGCCGGTCAACCGGATACGTGGGTCAACCCAGGCCAACAAAATGTCCGAGATCAGCGTGCCGATCACGGTCAACGAGCTGAGTAAAAGGAGAAAACTTCCGGCCAGATACATATCTTGCGAAGTCAGTGCCCGTAACATCATCGGGCCGGTCGTCTGCAAACTGAGCACCACCGAAATGAGTGTCGCTCCCGAAATCAGGCCAGCCAATGACCATCCAACCGTGCTGAAAAAGGGATTGAGTGCCACGCGCACCGGATATTTCCAGATCAAACGCGATTCTTTGAGGCCCTTGGCCCGCGCAGTGATGACATAGGGTTTGTTCAATTCGTCAAGCAAATTGGCACGAGTGGTGCGGATGCCGCCGGCTGTGCCCTCCAGGGCCAGAATGAGCAGCGGTATCCAGATATGCTTGAGCATATCCACCACTTTTTCCCACGACCAGGGAGCCAGGATATATTGCTCGGAAAACAGCCCCCCCACACTGATGCCCAGTTTGGTCATGGCCAGCCACATAACTACCAATGCGATCAAAAATCCGGGGGTCCCTACCCCGATAAAGCTGATTGATGACGCAATATAGTCGAGCAACGAATACTGATGTGTGGCCGAATAAACGCCTACCGGAATGGCGATAAACCATCCTACAAATAAAGAACTCAACGACAGGACAACGGTCAGCCCCATACGCTCCCAGATCAGGTCTTTGACCGGCTTTTGCCACTCCATTGACTGACCCCAATCACCGCGAAAGATGATACCACTTACCCATTTCCAATATTGAACATAAATCGGCATGCCCAGCCCATAGCGATCGCGCAATGCAGCAAGTTCGGTTTCATCTACGGCATCTCCTTGTTGGGCCAACTGCATCGCATAGGTGGTCAAATAATCACCCGGCGGAAGCTGAATCACCACAAAAGAAATGATCGAAACCACCACCAGAGTCGGGATCATGATCGCAATTCGTTTTAGAATGTATTGGACCATTACGCTATCTCCAATCGCACCGTGAAAGCGTGCAAACGGCAGATAGGGGCGAAGCGAACTTCGCCCCTATCGACAAAATCAGATTAGACGTGCTTTTCCGGCTCTTCCCAGTAATAGGTCTCGGTCTGGAGCAGGTGCTCGTCGCCCGTCGGGTCATCAACCGGATAGCCCGGCAGATAGCCACGGAAGCCGTTCTTGACGATGACCGGCGCAGGGCTCTCGCCCAGGTAACCGATTTGCGGCAATTCTTCGGCCCAGATGTCGAGGATCTTGTGGAAGAGAGCGGTTTGCTTGGCCGGATCCGGTTCGACAACGATCTTGTCCCATAGCTCCCAGATCGTCCAGACCCAGTGACCGGCCGGCGGCTCTTCGGCGTTCGGGTTATTGGGGTTGGCATCCCAAAGCGCCCAGGCGACACCCCACGGACGGTCCGGCTGACGGCAGGTCCAGATGATCGGCGCCACCAACGGCAACACCGTGCGGTCACCGCCCCAGAAGGCCATCTCGATCTCGTTGGCCGCATAGTGTTCCTGGTATAGTGAGCGATCCACGCCCTTGTAAGCGCACTTGATGCCGACCTTGTTATAGTACTGGACAATGCGCTGAACTGCGTCTTCGTCCTGGGTGCCAGGCTGTGCCGTGCCTTCGATGGTAAAACTGATCGTTTCGCCGCTGCCGTCTTTCCACTTGCGGAAGCCTTCGGCGTCCTTTTCGCTATAGCCGGCCTCATCGAGCAACTTGTTGGCCTTGGCCGGATCGTATTCGATATAGGCGAAGGCCTGCTTGGGATAAAATTGCGGGGACATTGAAAGCGGGCTGTACTGGCGCGGGGTGAGCAGACCGTTGAAAACCAGCTCGTTCAGCTCATCGCGGTTCACGCAGACCGAGAGCGCAATGCGCACGCGACGGTCCTGGATGAACTCGCGCAGGCGCGGGTTCTTGGTGGTATGGTTGCAACTGATGCAGACATGCCCGGCCGAAACCCCCAGGAACACTTTATAAGCGCCCTTGGCCTCGTTCTCTTTGAACAGCGTATAGTTGCCCATCGAGACATGCCGGTTCTGGAAGTCGATTTCGCCGTTGACGATCCACATGTTGAACACGCTGGGATCGGTGAACAGACGATGGGTGACTTTGTCGATATACGGAAGCTGCTGTCCTTCCGAGTCGACGGCAAAGAAATAGGGGTTGCGTTCCATCGTGTGCAGCTCGGTCGCCAGCGAACCCAGACCGATCCAGGGGGACACGCGCGGCATTTCAAAGTTGAGATACCACCACATGCGATCATTGTTCCAATAGGTGACCCAGGAATCAAAGCCTTTCTTGGTGACCTCTGCTTCCAAGGCCGCTTTGTCGTCGGTCAGATCCATATGGTATTTTTTCATATAGTGTCCGGGATACCAATAGTCGGCCCGTCCACGGCCCAGGATGAACACCGCGTTCGGTGCGGGGAACTTGACCGTCCAGGTGTACTCGTCGGGGAACAAATGTTCGGCCTGTTTTTTATCCTTGCCAATGGCAAAAGCGGTCGGCGAAGGTGTCAACGTCTTGTTAAAGTACTCGTTCTCGAGTCGCCACTTGATCGCCTCAGCGGTGAAGGGCATACCATCCGACCACTTGATCCCTTTGCGCAGATGGAAGGTCCAGGTGGTGGCGTCGTCGCTCACTTCCCATGATTCGGCAAGGCGCGGCACCTGAACCAGTTTGTTATCAAACCACACCAGCGCACGGTCATTAAGCTTGGTCGGCCCCCACCGGTCGGCGACGCCGGTAAAGCCACGGCGCAGTGTGCCGCCATGCTTGCCGATGCCGTCATTCGTGGCAAAGACACCGGGATTAACCGGCAGACGTTCTTCCAGAGGCGGCAGCTTACCCTCAGAGACCAGACGCTCCAAAACCGGCGCCTGTTTGGACGGCGGTACCGGCGTGGCGGTGACCACCACTTCTTTTTCTTTCTCAATGACTTTGGTCACCTCTTTTTCTTTTTCAACGACGACCGTTTCCTTGACCACCTTTTCCTTCTCGACCTCGACCGTCTTTTCGACGATCACCGTCTTGGGCTGACAGGCCGCTGCGGCAATGCCCGCCGCCCCCAGTGCCGAGATGCGCAAAAACTCTCGACGGCTTAACGTTCTCATTCTAACCTCCTCTTGAACTGAAAATTGAAACAGTCTGGAAATTCACACACACTCAAAACTTGGGTCAACGTTTCGCGCTTTTCCTCCTTTCACCGACTCAAACCGCCGGATCGGCCCCCAATCGCCCGGCAAAGACAAAAACCCTACTGAGCTAAGGGCTGTGCACAAGACGCACGCCTGACCAGGCGGCTCTGCACCAGAATGTGACTACACAACAATTCAGGATCCTCGATCTGCCGCAACAAAACCTCCGCTCCCAGATACCCCACCTTGTAATGCGGAAATGCAACGGTGGTCAAAGCCGGAAAATCAGGGGGCGGGGCAGTTGAATCGTCGAGGCCGATCACCGAAACCTGCCTCGGCACATCGATCCCCAGTTCGCGCAACGCGCGCATTGCACTACACGCATTACGGTCGTTGATCGCAAAAATGGCCGTTACGTCGGGCCGTCGGGCGATCAACTCACGAGTGGCCTGGCCGGCCCCTGGACCGATGGCAATCAGTGAGGGATCAAATGCTCCCAATGCAGTCATCCGTTCGGTGTAGCACTCCAGACGAACTTGAAACCAATCATACGGCCGCTCAGATTCGCGCCCCAAAAAGGCAATTTTGCGATGTCCCAATTCAATCAGATGGTCGAGGGCCAGGTTGGCCTGTTGACGGTGGCTTTGGCTGACCAGACTGATCGGCAGATGCGTCCATTCGCGGCTCAACACCACAATTGGAATTTCGGCCTGGATTAACCGGTGCAACAATGGGCTTTGGTCCGACGGCATCTCCATCAAGATCAGACCGTCAAAGTCGAGCCGTTCTCCCTCGATCAAATGATAGCCAACGTGGCGATCATCCCCCTCACTATAATTGGCAATCAAAGCCCAGTTCACATTTTGGCTCTGACAATAATCTTGAATGCCGTTCATGTACAGGGCCGAAATACCTGAAACGCTTGAACGAGGAGCAGTACCGGGGGGTGCAAAGTGGAGGATGGTGATCGTTTTAGACTCGGTAGTATTTGAGGCAGTGCGCCGTTTAGGCAATTGATACCCAAGCTGATCGGCGGCACGCAACACCAACTCTCTGACCTGACTCGACACGCCGGGTTTGTCGTTCAAAACCAGAGAGACCGTTGTGATCGATACACCCGCATATTCGGCTACATCGGCCATCGTTGGACGCATCACGCCCTCGCTCAGGGGAAAAAGCTTTAGTAAAATTTAGCAACTTTATTGAGTAAATTCTATCACATTTCAACTAGGTTGTCAAATGACTTGTGTCATCATTTGAACCCTCGGTTGGAAATTACGCATCATTTATGATACAATAATGATCAATTTGCGCAGGATTTGATCGTCTATGGCACACATTTTGTGCATCAATCCCTGGATTTACGATTTTGCTGCCTACAACGTGTGGATCGAACCGCTCGGTTTGCTCACCGTTGCAGCGGCACTGCGTCGAGCCGGGCACAGCGTAGAGCTGATCGACTGCCTGGATCGACAACATCCACGGGCGCCGGCGCCCCGCTCGCCACGCGATCGCTACGGCTGCGGAGCGTTTTTCAAAACCGAATTGCCCAAACCACCTATTCTGGCCCACGTACCGCGCCGCTGGGGGCGTTACGGTTTGCCGATCGAGGTGTTTGAAGCCGAACTCGACGCCCGGCCACGCCCGGATGCCGTGTTGGTGACCTCGACCATGACTTATTGGTACCCAGGCCCCTTTGAGGTCATTCGACGGGTCAAAGCACGCTGGCCCGATGTTCCTGTCGCCCTGGGCGGCATCTATGCCACCCTTTGTCCCGACCACGCTCGCGCCCACTCGGGCGCCGATGCCGTATTCGACGGCCCCGGCGAGACTCAGGTGCTCACCTGGATCGAACAAATCCGTCCCCCCGACCATTTACCCCCCCAACAACCCGGTCACCTGACCTTTCCGGCGCATGATTTGCGCCGTCCCCAAGGCTATGTGGCCATTCTCACCGCACGGGGTTGTCCTTTCCATTGCCCTTACTGTGCCGTGCACCGGCTTTGCCCCGCCCCGTTCACCCCACGCCCGCCGGAAAAAGTGGTCGAAGAAATTGCCTGGTGTGTCGAGTCGCTGGGCGCTCAAGACATCGCTTTTTATGATGATGCGCTGCTTTTCGATGCACAACATCACATCATCCCGATCATCGATCAACTCATCGCCCGCCGTATCACGGCCCGCTTTCACACCCCCAACGGCCTGCACGCGCGTTTTATCGACGCACCACTGGCTCAGGCACTGCACCGGGCCGGCTTTAAGAGCATTTTTTTGGGGCTGGAAACCGCCGATCCGATCCAACAACAGCGCGACGGCGCCAAGGTAGACGACACACACTTTGAACGCGCCGTCCGTGCGCTCTACCAGGCCGGCTTTACGCCGGACGAACTCGCCGCCTATGTCCTGATCGCACGGCCGGGCCAGACGATCGCCGCCGCACAAGCCACCGTCGAATTCGCCCACCGACTGGGCGTGCGGGTGGTGCCGGCCGAGTATGCGCCGATCCCCGGCACGGCCGAATGGCTTCACGCGGTCGAAATGGGCTTGCTTCCGGCCGACGCCGACCCTTTGCTGCACAACAAGGCCATTTACCCATGCGCCGGATCGGAAAATGATATGCTCGCCTGGGAAAAATTCAAACAGCACGTGCGTGAAGAAAACCGCAAGTTGATGGCCAACACACCGTAAATTCACTTGCCTTATCTGTGCCTTTCGAATACAATAACCGAACAAGTTTTGCCCTGTTGTCATCAAGGGAGGCATCTATGCCGAAACTCCTTCTCATCGACGGTCATGCGCTGGCCTACCGCGCTTTTTACGCGACCGTGCACGGCGGCAAGATCATGGCCACCTCCAAAGGAGAGTGGACCAATGCCGTCTATGTTTTTGTCAACAAACTGCTCAAGGTCTGGAACGAAATGCGGCCCGATTACATTGCCATCGCCTTTGATGGGGGCAAAACCTTCCGCCATGAAGCCTTTCCAGAATACAAAGCCCAACGCGCCCAAACCCCCCAGGAACTACACGATCAGGTCGAACGAATCAAACAAGTTGCCCAGGCGTTCAACATCCCCATCGTCATCGGCGAAGGTTATGAAGCCGACGATGTGCTGGGCACACTAAGCCGCCGGGCCGCCGAACAAGGTATCGACACCCTCATCTTGACCGGCGATCAGGACATCTTACAATTGGTCGATACCCATACTCATGTCCTGCTCGCACGTGGACGTTCCGGTGATGAGGTGCTGTTCGACGAAACACAGGTGATCGAACACCTGGGCGGCCTGAAACCACAGCAAATCATCGACCTCAAGGCGCTGACCGGCGATCCCTCTGACAACATCCCCGGCGTCAAAGGGATCGGCGAAAAAACCGGCATCGACCTGCTCAGGAGCTATCACAGTGTTGAGGGAATTTACGAACACCTGGACGAAATCAACAACAAACGTGCCCGCGCCTCGCTCGAAGGACAACGTGAAGCAGCGTTGAAATACAAAGATTTAGTCACAATCCGCCGTGACGTGCCGATTGTGTTCGACATGGAGCAGGCCCGCGCCGGCCGCTTTGATCGCGCCGACGTGGCCCGCCTCTTCACCGAACTCGAGTTCCATTCTCTGCTCGAACGCATCCCCGAAGGGATGGGCCGCGAAGCCACTTCAATTGACCAACCATCTGTGGCCCCCCGGATCGAGACACACTATACGGTCGTCAACACAGAAGCAGAGCTGGATGCCCTGATCGAGGCCCTTACCAACGCCTCGGCCTTTGCCCTGGACACCGAAACGACATCCCTTCAACCGATGAACGCGGCCCTGGTCGGCCTTTCCTTTGCTACCGCGCCCGGTCGGGCCTGGTACGTGCCGGTCGGTCACCGACCGCCTTCCGCAAGCCAGGAAGCGGGCGAAAAAACCGCAGCCGACCTGGATGGGTTGCCCCTTTTTACGCCGCCGGAATCGCTTGGTGAGACACCATCGCAGACAGGGAACGAGGACCAGCACCCGCTCGAGCGGGTGGTGAAGCGGCTTAAACCGGTGCTCGAAAACCCAACTCTGGCCAAATATGCACACAATGCCGGCTATGATGTGGCCGTTTTGGCCCAAACAACCGGCATCTATGTGCAAGGGCTGACCTTTGACACGATGATCGCCGGCTGGTTGCTCGATCCGGGCAGCCGCGCCCTGGGTCTCAAAGCGATGGCCCGTGACCGACTAGGGGTTGAAATGACCGAAATCAACACCCTGATCGGCAAGGGCAAGGAACAGGTGACCTTTGACCGGGTGCCCATTGCTGAAGCCGCCCCTTACGCCTGCGCCGACGCCGATATGACCTTCCGGCTGGTCGCCGGACTGGAAGCCGAACTCAAGGCTAAAAAGCAATGGGAATTGTTCACTGAGGTCGAAATGCCGCTGGTGCCGATCCTGGCCCAAATGGAGATGACCGGCATCAAACTCGATGTAAATTACCTGCGGCAAATGTCGCGTGAACTGGCCCAAAAAGAAGCCCAGCTTGAACAGAAAATCTACGACCTGGTCGGCCATCCGTTCAACATCAACTCGACCAAACAGCTCGGCGAAGTGCTGTTCGACGAACTCCACCTGCCCAAACAGGGCATCCGCAAAACCGTGCACGGCTATTCCACCGCCGCCGACGTGCTCGAGCTGCTCAAAGACAAGCACCCCATCATCCCGTTGCTCCTCGAACAGCGTCAAATCAGCAAACTGCGCTCTACCTATGTAGATGCCCTGCCCGCACTGGTCAACCCCAAAACCGGCCGCCTGCACACTTCTTACAACCAGACCGGTGCCGTCACCGGACGACTCTCATCCAGCGATCCTAACCTGCAAAACATCCCCATCCGCACCGAGTTGGGCCGGCAGATTCGCCGTGCTTTTGTCGCCGAGCCGGGCTGGTTGTTGCTGGCTGCCGATTATTCGCAAATCGAATTGCGGGTGCTGGCCCACGTCTCCCAGGACCCCGAACTGCTCGATGCCTTTTACCGCGATCAGGACGTTCACGCCCGCACCGCTGCCGCCGTGTTCGGCGTGCCGATCGAGCAAGTCACCCCTGAACAGCGCAGCATCGCCAAAACGGTCAACTTTGGGCTGATCTATGGTCAAAGCGCGTACGGCCTCTCTCAGCAGACTGAGCTGTACTTTGACGAAGCCGAGCGCTTTATCCAGACCTACTTTGAGCGCTACCCCGGCGTCAAAAAATGGCTCGACGAAACGCGCAAACTGGCCTACCGGCAAGGCTATGTGGAAACGTTGCTGGGACGACGGCGGTATTTTCCCGAATTGCACGGTCAAACCACAACCCAACAGGCTTACGCCGGCGCGCGCGCCGCCGCCGAGCGACAGGCGATCAATGCACCCATTCAGGGCACCGCCGCCGACATCATCAAGATCGCCATGATCGCGCTGGACAAGGGCCTCCGCCAAGGCGGTTACCGCGCACAAATGACCCTGCAGGTGCATGACGAAGTGGTGTTGCAGGTGCCCCGCCCAGAACTCGACGAGGTCGCAGCCTTGACCAGACAGGTTATGGAAAATGCCTACCGGCTCTGTGTGCCGCTCAAAGTCGATGTCGAGGTAGGTGAAAACTGGCTCGACATGAACCGCATCTGATGGCCGATCAGGCACGTCTGATCGTGATTCTGTTGCTCGCCTTGGCCGTGCGGGTGCTTTACATCGACTCGCTTCCCCTTGATTCGCCGATCGAGAGCGTCGATGCATGGGGTTATCACCGTCTGGCGCTCAATCTGGACGCAGGGAACGGGTTTTCGCTGCGCCGTGAGGCCCCCTTTATCCCCGACAGCGTGCGCACCCCGCTTTATCCGCTCTTTTTACTGCTCATCCGCCGCACCCTCGGCCCGACGCCGCGCATAGCCGTTCTGATCCAGGCACTGCTCGACAGCGTGACCGCCATGTTGGTTTACCGGCTGACACGCCATCTCGCCGATTCACGTGCGGGCTGTGTCGCGGCATTGCTCTACGCCCTCAACCCCACGCAGGTGCGTTACGTCAACGAACTGCTGACCGAAACGATGCTTGTCTTTCTTTTAACGCTATGTATGCTTGTATTTGTTCAATATACGTACTGCACATCGGACGCATCATCTGGAGCCAAACGCCCAACATCGACAACGTGGCCCGTAACAAGGAACATCTTGAACCTCGCGCTCCTCTCACTGCTGACGGCCTGGTGCATATTCTGCAAGCCCAACGTGCAATTTTTGCCGTTGATTTTCGCCTTGGGGCTGGCACTGATCCATCGAAAGCATGGGCAGCATGCGTTCCAAGTGGTCGGCTGTTACCTGTCGATCGTCGGCGTGCTGCTCGCCCCGTGGGTGATCCGCAACAAGATCGTCTTTGGTCGCCCCTTTTTGTCAACCGCCTTTGAAGGCAACGTCAGTCGAGTGAGCGCACCGGCGACCATAGCCCAGGCCGAATGGCGCTACCCCGTCCCGTGGAGCGAAGAATGGGAGGGCGATTTTCTGCATCTGGTTGAACAGGCCGCGGCACGCTATCACTGGGAGAAAAAATGGGAAGAACTCGACGCACGTGAACAGGATCGGCAAAATCATCAGGTTTACATCGTGGCCCGCGAAACGCTCCAACAACACCCATGGGCCTGGATCGCCAGTCATTTCCAGGGTATGCTGCGTTACCTGGAGCCGCAGACCTTCAAAGTATGCTACAGCCGCATCAGTGGACGCCCCTGGCCCGCCGACCTGCTCGACGACGCACCGCTGCACATCACACGCTGGATCATCGGCGGTCATTGGGCCGAGGCGTGGGAGGTGTTTGTCCAGGAGCGGTGGCGCAAACTCGACCGCTTTCAAGGTCTGGTCTTGTGGGGTACCTACACCGGCCAGGTGATCGGCTTCTGGCTGTTTGCACGCGGCGCATGGCGATTGCGCCACGCTCTGGCGGTCGTTTTGCCCATTTTGTTGATCATCGCCGGCGCGCTCATCTTGCCCGGCCCGATTGCCTACGAACGCTTCCGCGTGCCGGTAACCGGCCTCATCTTGGGCCTGATCGCTGCCGCGTGTGTCGGGCGCCAGACCGCGATATAACGTCGATATACCAGGTTTATCAACAAAAGGATGCATTTCAACTTGGGGGCAAGCTCGTTGTGGCCGGTCTCCAGACCGTGCCACTCTGTAGGATCAGGCCATGCGCAGACACGGTCTGGAGACCGGCCTGAGCATCGCCCGGATGCCGGTTTGACAAGTCGCCCCCATTCTGAAATACACCCCAACAAAAGATCAATTTGACAAAGCCCCCCATTTCTTTTACAATTGGCCTATGTCGGCACGCAACCACAATGTAGGGGCAGGGCTGAGCGACCGCAAGAGGCGCCCCTACAGACACCGTCAAAACAAAGAAACGGAGGTTTGAAAATGAACACAGAAATGATCGGGACCGCTGCAGGCAAAGTATGGACCTTTTTGGCCGAACACGGTCCGGCAAGTCGAGCAGAACTCAAAAAGGCGCTCTCCGATCTGGACGATTTTACCCTCGCTGCGGCCGTCGGCTGGCTGGCCCGCGAAGACAAAGTCGTCTTTGTCCAATCGGGTCGCTCATTTGAAATCGCGCTCAAATAAATCGTGCCTAATCGTGCGCAAAGGCCGTTCGAGGTGCAACCAAAGCGCCTAAACCGGCAGGTTTCGGCGCTTTGGTCATTTCTTCTCAAGAACCTATCCGAAAAACTGTACAAGCGGCATCCCTATGCCGCTTATGCCGATGCATAGGGATGCGTCGGCTGCGTTTTTCGGATAGGCTCCAAGACGAATAAAATACTGGACACTGGCGTTTTGGGGCGTTGAGGCTTCAGCCGGCCCCGGCTAAAGCCTCGACTCTACTCCTATAGGTAGATTCGCCAGCGTCCAGTAAAATACCTCCGCTTCACTCCAGAAAGGCCTATCATGTCACATCTCAACATCGAAATCAAGGCCCATTGCCCCGATCCGGCGCAGGTCCGTGCCGTGTTACGTGCGCACAACGCCGAATTCCGCGGCCTCGATCACCAAATCGACACCTATTTTCACGTGCCCAACGGGCGGCTCAAGCTGCGCGAGGGCACAATCGAACACGCCCTGATCCACTACCAACGCCCCAATCAGGCCGAACCCAAACCTTCGATGGTTGCCATCTATCGGCCGGCTCCCGACCCGGCACTCAAAGAGGTGTTGAGCAGGGCCCTGGGGATACGGATCGTGGTCGACAAAGAACGCGAGATCTATTTCATTGACAATGTCAAATTCCACATCGATACAGTCAAAAACCTGGGACATTTTGTCGAAATCGAGGCCATCGATCGAGACGGTAGCATTGGGCAAACTCGCCTGTATGAGCAATGCCACTTTTATATGTCGCAGTTTGGCATCCATGAGGTCGACCTGATCGACCGGTCTTACAGCGATATGTTGCTTGAAAAAGAATGAGGTGATACGATGCGCAACGAACGAGACGCGATGGGGACGGTGGAAATCCCCGACGGGGCGTTGTGGGGCGCACAAACTCAACGCGCAATACAAAATTTTGACATTTCCGGCCTCACTTTTGACCGACGTTTTATCGAAGCGCTGGGTTGGGTTAAAAAAGCGTGCGCTCAGGCCAACTTTGACCTGGGCTTGCTCGACCCGCAGGCCGGCACAGCCATCCTTCAGGCTTGTGAGGAGGTCATCGTCGGCCGACTTGACGCCCATTTTCCGGTCGATGTCTTTCAAACCGGTTCGGGCACCTCGACCAACATGAACGCCAACGAGGTGATCGCCAATCGGGCCATCCAGTTGCTCGGTGGGGAAATCGGCAGCAAGGCCATCCATCCGAACGACCACGTCAACCTGGGCCAGTCGAGCAATGATGTCATCCCAACGGCAATCCACATCGCCGCCATTTTGGCCATCCGTGACGATTTGATCGTTGCCCTCTCATGCTTGTACGACAGGTTGCGCGAAAAAGCCCAGGTCTTTGATCCGATCGTCAAAACCGGACGCACCCACCTGCAAGACGCCACGCCGATCCGTCTGGGGCAAGAATTCGGCGGCTATGCGGCGCAGGTGCAAAACGGCATCGCCCGGGCCCGTCAGGCCATCGAAGCTTTGCGCCCGCTGCCGTTGGGCGGCACGGCGGTCGGCACGGGCATCAATTGCCCGGTCGGAATGCCCTCCAAAGCCATCGAATATCTGAACCGCTGGCTAAACACCGATTTGGTCGAGGCGACCAATCACATCGAGGCCAACAGCGCGCGCGACGCCTGCGTGGAAGCATCGGGACAACTCAAGACGATTGCCGTCAGCCTGACCAAGATCGCCAATGACATCCGCTGGCTGGCTTCTGGGCCACGCAACGGGCTGGGCGAACTCAAACTGCCCGCCGTGCAACCCGGTTCGTCGATCATGCCGGGCAAGGTTAACCCGGTGATGGCCGAGGCGCTGATCATGGCCTGCGCGCAGGTGATCGGCTATGACACGGCGATCACCCTCGGCGGGCTGGGTAGCGTGTTCGAGTTGAACATGATGATGCCGTTGATCGCCCACAATTTGTTACACGGTATCACGCTGCTCAGCCGGGCCACCCGCGCCTTTGCCGAACGCTGCGTGGCCGGCATCGAGGCCGATGAGGGGCGTTGTCAAGAAATCGTCGAGCGCAATCTGGCCCTGGCCACAGCGCTGGTTCCTTACCTCGGCTACGACCGCGCCGCCGAGATCGCCAAAGAGGCTCAACGGAGCGGCCGCACAGTGCGCCAGGTGGCTTTGGAATGGCAGGTGATGACGCCGGAAGAACTGGACAAGGTGCTTGATCCGAGGAAAATGACGGGAGTAGGGAGTAGGGAATAGGGAGTAGGAGTAAGATGTCAAACGATCGAAACTTGTTGGAATTGTGGTCTGGAAAAGTGCCGGCGTCGGTCGATGGGGAGGAGTTTCGCCCTCGATTGGAGTTGTGTCTGGTCAAGACGGATACACCGCGCGGTATGGTGGTGGTTTGTCCAGGCGGCGGGTATGTAACGCGCGCGCCGCATGAAGGGCTGCCGATCGCAGCCAAATTCAACGCTGCCGGCATCCATGCCTGCGTGGTACACTATCGCGTCGCCCCCAACCGCCACCCTGCCCCCTTGCTCGATGTGGCCCGGGCGGTACGATTGGTGCGCGCACACGCCGCCGAGTGGCAGGTCGACGCGGAACGGGTAGCCGTATGTGGCTTTTCGGCCGGCGGCCACCTGACGGCCAGCCTGGGCGTCCATTTCGACCATGTACCGCCGGTCAATGACCCGCTAGACCAGGTCAATTGCCGGCCGGATGCACTGATCCTGTGCTATCCGGTGATCTCGTCGGGGCAGTTTGCACATCGCGGCTCATTTGAGACCCTGCTCGGCCCCAACGCGCCGGCCGAGATGCTGTGGATGATGTCATTGGAATTGCAGGTCACCGAACGCACACCGCCGACCTTTTTGTGGCACACCGCCGAGGACGCCGGCGTGCCGGTCGAAAACAGTCTGCTCTTTGCCCAGGCATTGAGTGCCCACAACGTGCCTTTTGAACTGCACGTTTACCCGCAAGGGCGGCATGGGCTGGGACTGGCTCCGGAAGACCCGCACGTAGCCACATGGAGCGACCTGTGTTGCGAGTGGCTGCACGGGATGGGGTGGTGAATGAGAAAAAAGGAGAAGAAAAGATGAGCATTCCCTCAACCATGCGAGCGGTGCGGGTGTATGGCCCCCAAGATTATCGCCTGGAGACATTGCCCGTGCCGGAAATCGGGCCGGGTGAGGTATTGGTGCGCGTGCTGGCAACCGGCATCTGTGCCAGCGATGTCAAGACCTTTTTCGGGGCGCGGGTGTGGGGATCCGAGCAGATCAAACCGTACATTCAGGTGCCGGTAATCCCCGGTCACGAATTCGTCGGTGAGGTGGTGGCACTGGGCGAAGGGGCAGGGGAAAAATACGGCCTGCAAATCGGCGATATGGCCGTCTCGGAGCAAATTGTGCCCTGTTGGAAGTGTCGCTTTTGCAAGCACGGCCAATACTGGATGTGTCAGCAGCACGACATTTATGGCTTTATCCGCGAACGTGCTGAAGGTTCATGGGCCGAATACATGAAATTTCCGGCCAATGCACTCAACTACAAGGTACCCAAATCGATCGAGCCGGCACACGCCGCCCTGATCGAGCCACTGGCCTGTGCCATTCACGCCGTCGAACGGGGCGAGATTCAATTGGGTGACACCGTGGTCATCGCCGGGTTGGGGCCGATCGGCATGTGCATGCTGCAAGTGGCCCGCCTCAAAGGCCCCGGCATGGTGATCGCGCTCGACCTGCACCCCCACCGCCTTGAACTGGCACGCGAACTGGGCGCCGACCTGGTTCTCAACCCTCTGGAAGAAGATGTTGTCGCGCGTGTGCTCGGCCTGACCGATGGCTATGGCTGTGACGTATACATCGAGGCCACCGGAGCCGGCCCGGCTGTCGCCCAGGGACTGCAAATGCTCCGTCGGCTGGGCACATTCGTCGAGTTCAGCGTCCACGCTGCGCCGGTCGCAGTGGACTGGTCGATCATCGGTGATGTCAAAGAATTAAACGTGCATGGCGCACATCTCGGCCCATACTGTTACCCCAAAGCGATCCGCTACCTGCAAGAAGGCGTTATTGCTGCCGAGCGGATCGTCAGTCACCGTATGCCGTTGGACCAATTTCAGGCCGGAATCGACATGGTGCACGAGCAGGCCGATTCGATGAAGGTGGTGTTGATACCGTAAAGGCCTATCCGAAAAACGTAACCGACGCATCGCCATGCGTTGGTACAAGCGGCATCTATGCCGCTTGTACGGTTTTTCGCACAAGCTCCAAGCCGAACGGCATAGAACGTCACTTTCCGGCTCGGATCAAGTCCTGAGGACAGCCGGCTAGTTTTCATCGCGTCTGGCCAGACCCCAACGCTGTCGCATCCTGTGTATCCACCGCATCAAGCGCATAAAGCGGCCTCGCTCATAACCGATGATAATGTCTCGCAAACGGGCCACTTCTCGATCTCGTTCGAGCACATAGTCAAGACTTACCTGAGCCTGTTGTTGCTGACGGATCAATTCTTTATCAGGTGCGCGATGAGGCTGGCGACAAAAGCGCAACAGCGGCTGCGCGTTGTGTTCCCAGGTCAACGTGCGCCGCACACGCTCAAATTGCTCTGCAAAAGCCTCTTTGGGCGTGTTCATCAGCCGCAAAATCGCCTGCGCGACCCCTTCGACATCCTGGTATTCCACCACAATGCCCAGATTGTGTTTTTCAACCAACTCGCTCATGCTATCGCCACACGTCACGATCATCGGCAGGCCGGCCCAGATGTAATCCAAAATGCGGGTGCGAAAGGCCAGACAAGACTCGACCGTTTCATAGTGCAATGAGCACCCTACATCGGCTTCCAGCAAATAATTCTGCCGTTCGTCATACGGCACCCAATCGCCGACAAAGACATGTCGTTGCCACAGGCCTAATTCCTGACTCAACTGCACCACCCGGCCATGCATCTCCATATCGGGCACAAATTCTTTGTAAGGATGCCGTGGGCCCGGAAAATACAGGCGAATCTGGGGATGAGACTGCGCCACCTGTGCCACTGCACGGATCAAGGTCAGCGGATCCAGCCAGTTCCAAATGCCGCCTCCCCATACCAGCACAAAATCCTGCGCCGAAATACCCGGAATCGCCTCTCTAACCAGAGGGTGGGTATGTTGCGGCGGTGACGAGGGCAGGCCGGTCGGCACCACATCGATCAGCCGGCGCAAACTGGGGTCCTGGTCATAGGTGAAGGGATTGATTCGTCCGGCAGACTCCAGCCAACCCAGCCAGTGCAGGCGTTGCCGTTCACTAGCACAGATAAAAAAATCGCCCAGCGCACACTGCAACCGCACAATACGCAGGCGATTGTGATATGCATACAACCGCTCCTGGGCCGAACTGGTCTGCGCCCAGGCCAGACTTTCCAGGGTATGCGGATCATAACCGTCAATGACGACATAACGATCTGTTTCCAGAAGAAAAGGGAACTCGATCAGGCTATCACCGACCACGATGACGATCTGCGCCGCCTCAACCAGCCGACGCATAGGCTCCATCACGTTGCGTGGATACACAGACCATTGAATGCCCGGGTGTACATGGGGCAACACAGAACCTTCTGGAGCAGCCAATAACACCGGAAACTCGGCGGCCAGAACCCTGGCCAATTCCCAATAACGCATGCCCGGCCCGGCCATTTGGGGGCCGATAAGATCATGGCTGATGAAAAGAACACGAGTATCTGTGGTCACAAGACTCACCTCTTCATCCGAAACCACGATCCCAAACGGTGAAGCCAGTTGGCCAATCGAATGAATCGGCCACGCTCATAAGCCGCCACCAACCGTTCTAATTCGGCAATTCGCGTTTCTTGCCGCCGAATTACTGAAATCAACGCAGAATTCTGAGAATTTTTCTCACTATACAGTTGATAAATCCACTCTGAAAGAGGCATTCTATCCGGCGTCGGATCATTTTCAAAGCGATACAAATCATTGCATTGAGAACACATAGGAAATAACCTGCCCTCCAAAATCATTTGCCGTTTTTTTTCCAAAATGGCTCCAATCGGCGTTGTGCTCAGATCCCCCATATCACCCACTGCTTCCAAATCATGACAACAAGCCAAAACATGACCATTCCAGGCTATAAATAACGTATCGGCGAAAATATCACACCGATCATGTCCTATTGGTGGCAGCGGAGTCGCACAAACAGATGCATCTCGCAGATATCCACCTCGATTATGACAAAGAGAGAAATAGATCCCCTGAACTCCCAAATCATTCAAATACGCCCGAATTTCATCCAGGTATGCCTGCGTTTGTTTGGTCACACTGACATTGACCGCCAACCGAATGCAACCCAAACTCACCAGATACCGGATTGTTTCCGTAGCCACAGAAAGAGATTGTCCGCCCGTCATTTGGGCATACAGCTCGGAAGTGTGCCCATTGAAACTGAAAACAATCTGGGTCAACCCGGCATCCAAAAGTGATTGGACACTACTTTGAGTCAATGTAGAAAGATTTGTGGTAATTTGTGAAGGAATGCCTTGCGAAGAAAAATATGAAATGAACCGGGGCAAAAAAGGATTAAGCGTTGGCTCGCCCATACCAGAAAAATTGACCAAATCAAAATGATGACAAGCTACAATCTGTGCAGCAATCGCTTCAAAAACCTCCCAAGACATACTGCCCATCGGACGCCGGATAGCCTCTCGTGGACAATGTAAGCAGTGAGTGTTGCACCGGTTTGTTGCCTCAATTTCTACAACTTGCATTCAGTTCTGACCTCCATCAGCAACTCCGATGCTCCCATCGACACGGAATGTAGACCACCCCCAACGTTTCCTTGATCTTGTCACTCGGTCGCACCTGGATCACGAACGCCTTGTCCAGATGATCGTAGGCTTGCGGCATCGGCCCGCTGAAATCATACGCCACCGCCGAAAACAAATAACTTCCTTCCAGCAACGGCAGGCTGTCCAGCCGGTACGACACGACCCCTTCCCCTTCAATCCAGGGTATGTCGTAATCAGAGGTGTACGTGTTCGAGCCGTTGATCCACGTGCCATCACTGGTGTAAAAGGCCATCCCAAACACCGGCGATTTGACCCGTTTGTGCGCCAGGTAGTGTAACCGC
>Ga0209101_1000513_pt1 | contig 31674 bp, 26 predicted proteins | sample ConPoolayeCmetaG_FD_185481 | JGI IMG/M metagenome (GOLD analysis project Ga0209101, IMG submission 185481) | Hot spring microbial mat communities from California, USA to study Microbial Dark Matter (Phase II) - Cone Pool mat layer C metaG... ...
CCCGGCTCACCGGCCCCAGGCTCGTCCCCGCCCGCAGCACCGCGCCCGGCCGCACCACCGACTGCGGACCGACGTAGCACGGCCCTTCGAGCACCGCGTTCGGCTGGATGACGGCGTCCTCCGCGATGTGGATCGGTCCCGACCCGGCATCCAGCACGACACCGGGCTTGACGACCGCGCCGGCCGCAATGTGGATCTCACTCGGATGCAGCAGGTGCGCGCCGGTGAAAATCTGACCGTCGCGGACACCGCCCTCCCGGCACTGCCGCACCAGTTCGTGCGCGTTGGCGTGGATCAGATCCCAGGGATGGGTGATCAGGCGCAGTCCGGGGGGCGGCGCCTCCGTGCGAAAGCCCCGCAGCCAGTCCTCCAGCCGCGCCTCGTCCAGAAACAGCGCCGCGTCCAGCCCCGACCGGTCGGCCGCGCGCAGCCCCGCCGCAACCAGCGCCTCCGGCGTCCGCCACGCCACCCCCGGCGGCGGCGGCGGCACATCCGCCGTCACCAGCACGCGCGCATTGACCACGCACCAGTCGGCCGCGGCCTCCGCCGGCTCCACCCCGACCCGCGCCGCCGCGACCGGCGCCAGCTCCGGCCGCGTCCACAGCGCCGCCACTTTCCGCCCCAGGTGCGCCCGCACCTTGTCCACGAGCCGATCGCGGCCGCAGCGGAGCTCGCACGCGCTGCGCAGCCACGTCAGCGGCAGGAGCCGCTGCCAACCCGCATCTTCGAACAACCCGATGTTCATGCCTGTTATCGCCGACGCCCGGTCGCGTGCGGCCCCGTGCCGATGGCGCGCCGGGCACCATCATATCGGCCCCGGGCGGGGGCCTGAACGAAGGCCGTCCGTCGGACGCACGCGGTTTCGCCGCGCGTTCCGCCCCGCGTACGCCGGACCGCAGGCCGCCGGCGCGTCGGCGGGTCAGTCCGCGGCCGGGGCCGCGTCGCTCGCCGCCGGGATCCAGGCCGTGAAGGTACTGCCGCAGCCCGGCTGCGAGCGGACCTCCAGCTTGCCGCCGTGCGCCGCGAGGATGTGGGTGACGATCGTCAGTCCCAGGCCGGTGCCGCGCGTCTGCCGGACGGCGGCGGCCTCGCCGCGGAAGAAACTGTCGCCCAGACGCTCCAGCTCTTCGGGGCGTAGACCGATGCCGCGGTCCTCGACGCTCAGCAGGACCAGGTGCCCCTCGGCGGCCACGCGCAGCCGGACATACCGGCCGCTTGCGCCGTACCGATAGGCGTTCTGAAGCAGGTTCACGAGTACCTGCTGGAGCGCTTGCGCGTCGCCCAGCACGGGCGGCAAATCCGGCGTGATCTCCAGGCGCGCCTCGAACCCCTCGGTCGTCAACCGCGGCTCGAACAGCGCCCAGGCCTGCCGAGCCACCGCCGCGACGTCCACCCGCGCGCGGGTGTACGCCCGCTTGCCGGACTCTATGCGGCTGAAATCGAGGATGGTGTCCAGCAGCGCCGTGAGGCGCTCGCTTTCGCGCGTGATCGTTTCGAGATAGTTCTGCGCCCGCTGCGGATCTCGCAGGCGCTGTGCCGCGAGGGTCTCCGCCAGCAGCCGGATCAGCGCCAGCGGCGTCTTGAGCTCGTGGCTGACGTCCGCGACGAAGCGCGCTTGCAGGCGCATCAGCTCACGCTGCTGCGCCAAAGCGCGCAGCAGCGCCCACAGCACCAGCCCCCAGGCCCCGAGCGTGCCCACCGCCGTCGCGCCGACCAGTGCACGCCGACGCCACGCCGCGGCGCGCCGCGCCGCGGCCGCGCCGGCCGACGGTCCCAGCTCGTAATCGGCCAGCGGCGCCGCCAGACGCGCCAGCGTGTCGGGGCTCTCCGCCGCACCGGCCCGTCGCAGCTCCCAGCGCGCGCCGCGCGGCGCCGGCTCCCAGTAGCGACGCAGCAGCTCCTCCACCGGCGTCGCCACGGCCACGCTCGCCGCGCGGCCGCTGCGACGCACGGCCACGACCAGCGTGTCTCCGCCCGCCGTTACGGCGGTCAACGCGTCGCGCGGCCCGTCCTCGGCGACGGTCGCGAGGGCCGCCTCCAACGCCGCGACCAGTTCCGCCCGGCGGGCGGCCCGCCGCTCGAGTTCCGCCAGATCACGCGCCACCGCGGCGTCCAGCGCCCGCCCCAGTTCCTGCCCGCTGCGTTGCAGCCGGGCCGCCTCCGCCGGACCCAGACGGGCCGGATGGTCCGCCAGCAGCGTCGCCACCAGATGGCCCAGCGCCGCCGCCGCGCGTTCCTGGTCGCCCGCCGCGAGCAGCGCCTCCACGCGCGACAGCTCCGCGCGAAACGCGAACCGCGCCAGCCCGGGCGTCGACCGCAGCATCTGCGCGGCCTCCGCGAAAATGCGCGCGGCCGCCAGCGGGTGCCCCACCTGCTGCTCGCTCGCGCTGGCCAGCAGGGCCGCCGCGCGACGCAGCGTTTCCGGGTTTTGCGTCAGGTCCCGCAACTGCCGCAACAGGCCGGCCAGCCCCTCCGGCGCCGGCTCGCCGGCCGGTGCCTCCGCCTCCGGCTGCGGGAGCGTCTCGGCCAGCGGCGGCCGCGGAAACGTCACCCACAGCCCGGCGCGGCTGCGCCACGCGGCCAGCAGCCACTCCCGCTGACCGGCCACCCAAGCGTCCAGCCCGTCTCCGCCCGCGGCCTCGACGGCCAGCGCGGCCACGTCCAGCGCCCGGGCGGCGCCGGCGCGCAGCGCCCCGTCGCGCTCGGCGGCGGCCGCGGCGGCCTCGTGGCGGAGTTCGGCCCATTCGCGGGCGGCTAGCGCCTGTCCCTGCCGGGCCACGGCCCAGATGGTCAGGCCCGCCAGGCCCAGGCTGAGCGTCAGCCCCAGCAGGAGCTGTCGGCGTTCAACGGAGCGGCGCATGACCGGTCTCCGGGGCCGCCGTGCCGTCGGCCGGCCGACCCTCCCAGAGCCGCCGCACGGGATCGGTCGGCGGCAGCGCCGCCAGGCGCGCGCGGAGCTCCTCCGCGGCCCGCGCCCGCAGCGCCGCCAGCCAGGGTGCGAGCGGGATGGGGTCCTCCGGCTCGAAGACCAGCGGCACATCCGTGTCGGCGATGCGGACGGTCAGGATCGTCTTCCGCCGCGGGCCGTGCGACCCGAAGACGTAGAGCACCTCGTCGCGCACCTCCAGCCGGGCCCCCAACGCGCTGTATTCGAGCCGCTCCGGCAACGGTACGAACGCGGGCAGCCGCACGCCCAGCACCCGCTCCAGCAGCTCGGCCAGCAGCGCCCGATCGATCCAGTTGGGCCGGCCCTCCTGCGCCGGCTCGACGACCAGCTCCGCGTCCAGCGACTCCAGCCGGTTGTCGCGGATCTTGAGGTCTTGAATGACGACCCGCCCGCGCCCGGTCATCGTCCCGCGCCGCAGGCCGCGCGTCAGCCCCGCCAGCGAGACGTCGTCGCAGCGGCCCGAGGCCACGAAGCGCTCGACCCCGCGCCGACTGATCTCGGCCGACGTCACGCGCAGCGTCACGGTCCCGCCGGCCTCGCCGCCGCCCAGCGGGGCCAGCACATCGCCCAGCAGCAGGCCGGCCAGCACGCCGTGCAACCGCACGCACTCGAGGCGTTCGTCCCGCAACGTCAGTTCCTCCAGCTCAAGTTCGCCCTCGCCGTGCCACGGCTGCGGCCAGAGCCCGCTGGTCAGCTCCGCCAGCGGCACCCCCTGCACCCGGCCGCGCACGGTGAGCGTGCGGCCGCCCTCCGACTCCGCGTAGGCGAGTTGCCCCTCGAAGGTGCCCGATTCGAGCCCCACGCCCGTCAGGTCGCGCCAGCCGACCAAACCGATCGGCAGCCGCGGCACGAGCAGCGCAACGCTGTCGAGCCGCACGCCCCCCAGGTGGGGTGAGAAGCGGGCGCTCAGCGTTACGGGCTCGACGGTCGCGCGGCCGTTGAACGTCCGGCAGTCGATGACCGCCCGTCCGGACGTCGCGTCCTCGAACACGACCACGCCCTGGGCGTCGCCAAGCCGCATCGCGAACCGGTCGCGCTCGAACAGAACGTCGAACCCGCGGAACGTGACCCGCCGCGGGCCCTCCGGATCGAACCCCGGCCGCAGCCCCGACTCCAGCACGAAGCGGTAGTCTTCTCGCAGCCAGGTGCGGGTCGAGATCTCGCACCGTCCGCCGACGAGTTCGAGTTCCCAGGCCTGCGGGTCGGCGGACGTCGGATTGAGGCGCGCCACGGCGCGGGCGCAGAACGCCGCATCGTCCCGCCGCTCGGGCAGCCAGATGCGCACGTCGCGGAACTCCCGTGCCCGGCGCGACAGCGGGACGACCCGCCCGATCTCGCTCGGCAGGCCGAGGTGGCGGGTCAGCACGGCCGCGCAGTGCCAGCGGTACAGCGGGCTGCGCAAATACAGCGCCGTGCCGACGATCCCCAGCACCGGTCCCCACAGGACCAGGGCCAGGGCGAGCAGCAGAAGGCGCCGCCGGTGGGGCATGCCCGGCATTCTACGCGGCCCGCCGCGGGCCGTCGCAACGCGGCGGCGCAGCCGGTGCGCGGCACCAGGCGACGGCCGGCCCGTCCGCGGCGCCCCACCGGCCCCGGCCGGGAGCCGGCCGCGGCCGGTTTCAGCCCCGCCGGCAATCCGCCGATTTTATGGGCAAACGCCGCGGGTGCACCGGCGTCGCGTTCCCCGGGGAACGCGGCCGCGGCGCGGTCCGCGGCGCAGCGGAGCGGCCCATGCGAACTCTGTCCGTCAGCCTCGCGGCCCTGGTCGTGCTGGCGGGCTGTCAACAGCCCGTCAAGCGCCTGAACGCACCGCCGCACGGTGAGAGCGAGAACGTCAGCGACCTGCGCACCACCTACGAGCACATGATCGACAACGCCCTGCTGGCGGACATGAGCGTGTCCGACGTGCACTTCCTCCCGCACCGCGCGACGCTCAGCGCCCTCGGCGAGGAGCGGCTCTGTCGCCTGGCGGCGATTCTCGAACTGTACGGCGGCACCGTGCGCCTCAACCTCGCGACCACCGACGAGGCGCTCAACGCGGCGCGCACCGCGACCGTCAAAAACTTCCTCGAGCGCGCCGGCCTGGCCGTGACAGCCGACACCGTCCGCCCGGACCTGCCGGGCGGTGCGGGCCTGCGGGCCGAGGAAGGCGTCGTGATCCTCAAGGCGGCCGCTCTGGGGACCAAGAGCCGGTCCGGCGCCGGCGGCGATCAGGCGGCCCCTGCCAGGTAGGCTCTCACAGGAGTCTGTTCATGCCAACCTCCCGGCTCCGTGGATTGCTCGGGGTGCTGTGTGCCGCGTGGACCGTGGCCGCCGGCTGCGAATCCCGCAAGTCCCCCGTCGCTCATGGCCCCGGTGCCCTGCCGATGCCGCGCACCGACGTCAACCCGCAACTGAGGGCCTCCACCTTTCTGGCGCACGCCGGGCTGCTCGAGCGCCAGGGGAATTACCCCGCGGCCGCCGAGCAGTACGCCCGCGCGCTCGAGCTGTCGCCCGACCTGGTCACGGCCCACAACCGGCGCGGCATCGTCCTCAACCGCCTCGGCCGGCACGCCGAGGCCTCCGCCCATTTCCGCCGCGCGCTCGCGCTCCAGCCGCGCGACCCGCAGCTTCACAACAACCTGGGCTTTAGCCTGCTGCTGGAGGGCGATCTCACCGCTGCCGAGCAGGAGCTCGCCCGAGCCCTCGAGCTCGACCCGACCTTCCGCCGCGCCCGCATGAACCGCGGGCTGGTGCTCGGCAAGCTCGGCCGCGACGACGAGGCCCTCGCCGAATTCCGCCTCGCCGGCAGCGAGGAGGACGCACTGTACAACCTGGCCGTGGTGCAGGCCGACCGCGGGCGTTACGCCGACGCGGCCCGCTCACTCGAGCAGGCCCTCCGCCGGAACCCCGACTTCGCCGACGCCCGCGAGCAGCTCCGCCAGATCGCCCGCCTCGCCGCAGCCCAGGAAGCGGCGGAACCGGCCGTGGCCGAGGTGCCCGGCGCGAGCACCGCGTCCGACGACGCACCGCGCACAGCGGCCGGCTCGAACCTGTTCCCCCCGTTCCCAGCCGGCCACCCGCCGGTGCTCCCCGACCGCTTGGCGGAGTCGGCCGACAGCACGACTGAAACACTCCGCACCACATCGCAGATCGACGATCGCCCGCACCTGAGTGGCGCCGACAACGTGATCGAAACGCCCCGCACCGCATCGGGAATGAACGTCGGCGCGTCAGGAACACCCGGCGCGGCGCCGGCCCGGGCCGGCCCTGCAACCGCATCGAACCGCGGCACATCGGAGCCGACCAGCGTCGCGAATCGTGCGAACCCGGCGGCACACACCGGCTGCGCGGCAGACTCGCAGGCAGCGCCACCGTCGACCGCCATGCGGCCCCCGCCGGCAGCCCGACGCACTCCCTCCGATGCCCCGCCCACGCCGCCGACCGCATCGGACATCCAGCCGGCCGCGAGTATCGAGGCGCTGCCCGCGCCGCGGTCGGTCATCGAGCGCTGCACGCCGCAGACGCTGACCGACGCCGACCGTCAGGAGCTGGCCGACGAGATCCGCCGCTGGGCACGGGCCCTTTACGGACCGTTCGGGGCCGGCTCGCGTCGGCCGGACGCCGTCTCGCAGTGGCTCGGCGCCACCCCCGACGACTGGTTCTTCGGTCACCGCCTGCCCGGCCGGGACTTTCTCAGACCGAACGACCCGCCGCCCTAGCCCCTGCCCCAACCAAGCCTGAGCGGCAGCGAGGGCAGCGCCCGCCCCCGGCCCCCGACTCAGCCCGAGCGGCAGCGAGGGGCACAGTCGGCGTCAATGCGTCGAACGCAGCCGCGCGCGAGCGCGGGCTCACCGGCCACCCGCTCCGCACCCCGCCCAACCCGAACGGCCTTTCGACCTGCCCCTCCCTCGCGGCTATCCTACGTCCGTTCCAGGAGCGTCACCGTGCCGCGCCGCAGCTCACCCCGCCCGCGAAACTCTCCGCCCGCCCGCCGCTCCGCGCGGGCCGCCGAGACTCAACGCACCGCCGCGCCCCCAGTGCGAAAGACATCACCCCGCACTCCACGCCCGCGTGAAACCGCCGCCGCGCGCGCGGCCCGCGCCCTTCGCATCCTCGCCCTCCTCCGCGCCGCCTACCCGCGCGCCACCTGCGCGTTGCATCACCGCAGCGCGTACGAGCTGCTCGTCGCCACCATCCTCTCCGCCCAATGCACCGATGAGCGCGTCAACCTCGTGACGCCGGAGGTCTTCCGCCGCTGGCCGGACGCCACCGCACTCGCCGACGCGGACCCGGCCGAACTGGAGGAGGTGATCCGCTCGACCGGCTTCTATCGCAACAAGGCCCGCAGCCTGCGCGGCATGGCCCGGCTGGTCTGTGCCGAGTTCGGCGGCCGCATCCCCGACACGATGGACGATCTCCTGCGACTGCCGGGCGTGGCGCGGAAAACCGCCAACTGCGTGCTGGGCACCTGGTACGGCCGCAACGAGGGCATCGTGGTGGACACCCACGTCGGGCGGCTGGCGGTGCGGCTGGGCCTGGCGCCGCGGGCCCGCGACGGCAAAGACGCCCCGCGGATCGAACAGGATCTGATGGCGCTGGTGCCGCGCGCGGACTGGACATGGCTCTCTCACGCGCTGATCACGCACGGTCGGCGGATCTGCACCGCGCGCCACCCCCGCTGCGCCGTCTGCCCGCTCGCGCCCGAGTGCCCGTCGGCGGGCCGCGTCTAGACGGTGCCCGCCGGCCGGTCGCGTCGTTCCGTCCCGCGCCGCCGATGCACGGGCCGGCGGACTGCATCGCCCCGCCCGTCCGCGTAGAATCCGCCATCGGCAGGTGCCGCATGACGACCGTCGCTCCGGAGCCCCGCGGCGAACTCGAACTCATCCGCCGGCTCGCCGCCCGCCTCGCGCCCCCCGGCGCGCCGCGCGACCCCGTCGCTTTCGGCGACGACATGGCCCTGCTCGACGCCGCCGGCCCCCTCCTCTGGACCGTCGACATGCTCATGGACGGCGTCGACTTCGACTCGCGCCGCCACCCGTGGGATGCCATCGGCCGCAAGGCCATGGCCGTCAACCTCAGCGACTGCGCCGCGATGGCCGTCGAGCCGATCGCGGCCCTGTGCGCCGTCGCCCTCGCCGAGCACCTGAGCCTGGCGGACGCCGAAACGCTCATTGCGGCGGCGGACGCCTGCGGGCGGCAATACGGCTGCCCGATCGTCGGCGGCGACACGAACAGTTGGGCGGCGCCGACCGTGATCAGCATCACCATCGCCGGGCGACCCCGCCCCGGCGTGCCGCCGGTACGCCGCGACGGCGCGCGCCCCGGCGACACCGTCTGGCTCAGCGGCCCCGTCGGCGGCTCCATCCTCGGGCGGCACCTGACTTTCGAGCCGCGGGTCGCACTCGCTCTGGAACTGGCGGCCCGCCTGCGGCCGCACGCCCTCATCGACATCAGCGACGGCCTGGCGCTCGACCTGAGCCGCATCCTGACCGCCTCCGGTTGCGGAGCGGTGCTGGACGCGGCCGCGCTCGACGCCGTGCTGCACCCGGACGCGGCGCGGCTGGCGGCCGCGGACGGACGGTCCGCGCGGGAACACGGCCTGTACGACGGCGAGGACTTCGAGCTGATCGCGGTCCTGCCGCCGGACGCTCCGGCATCCGACGCGGCCGCGCTCGGCCTGCGGTGGCTCGGGCGCATCGTGGCCGATCCGGGCGTGTGGCTGGCGACGGGGAGCGGCGCACCGGAGCCGCTGCCCATCCGTGGCTGGGAGCATTTCCGATGATCACCGAAGTCGTCTACACCTCATCGGATCCCCAACTCACCTTCGCGGCCGGGCGCGAATTGGGGCAGTTGCTGCGCGGCGGGGACGTGGTCGCACTGCACGGGCCGCTGGGCGCGGGCAAGACGCAGTTCACGAAGGGGCTCGCGGCCGGGCTGGGCGTGCCGGCGGACGAGCCGGTCGTCAGCCCGACGTTCGTGCTCGTGCGGGAATACGCCGGGCGGCTGCGGCTGTATCACATGGACGCTTACCGGCTCTCGGGCCCGACGGAGTTGCGGGCGCTGGGTTTCGACGAGATGCTGACCGAGGCGGACGCGGTGATCGCGATCGAATGGGCGGAACGGGTCGCGGACGCCGTGCCGGCCGGCGCGGTGCACGTGGAGTTCGCGCACACGGGCGAGCTGGAGCGCCGGCTGCGGACCACGTGGTCGGATCGCGAGCGCCTGGCCCGGTTCGGGGCCTTGCTCGAGCCGCCGGCGTGACGGTCCCCGGCGTGGTTGACACGCCGTCCGACCCGGCTCACACTACGCCGCGGCGCTTGGCGTCTGTCGCCCTCCGGAGGTGTGCCATGCGGAAGTGGTTGTTCATCGCGTTGTTCGTGGGCGTCGGGCTGGCGACCGGGTGCGCGACCGTCACGCGGACCCCGGAGGAAAACTGGAACGCGCAGCGGCAGGCGGTCGAACTGAGCTTCCGGCAGATCGCCGACGACTGGAACATGATCTGGATGAGCGACCGCCAGAGCCGCCTGACGCGCTGGCACGTGCGCTAGCGCGGCGTGCCGGCCGCCTCCGCCCGGGAACCGCAGGCCGCGGGCCGCGGCGCGGATCGCGAACGATCCGGGCCGCGGCCCGTGCCGTGCGCCGCCGGCCGGCCGCCGCGGCCTGCGGGGGGCCGGGGTCAGGCGCGGTAGATCTTCCTGGGCGCCCGCCTGACGCGCCCCATGGCGTTCCGGGTGTCGACGATCAGTCTGGCGTGCTGGGAGACCAGCTCGTAATCGACCTTCGAATGGTCGGTTGAGATGAGCACGCAGTCGTACTTGCGCAGATTGGCGGGCGTCAGCGGAACGCTCTTCATGTGCGTGAGGTTGTGCTCGCGCATCTCCTTGGCGACCGGAATGTGCGGGTCGTGGTAATCGACTTTGGCGCCCTGTTTCTGAAGCAGCTCGATCAGCGTGACCGACGGCGACTCGCGCACGTCGTCCACGTCCTTCTTGTACGCCAGCCCCAGCACCAGCACCCGGGAGCCCTTCAGCGGCTTGCCCTGGTCGTTGAGCGCCTGGATCACCTTCGACACGACGTACTCCGGCATCGCCGTGTTGATCTCCCCGGCCAGCTCGATGAAGCGCGTGGTCATGTTGTAGGCCCGCGCCTTCCACGACAGGTAGAACGGATCGATCGGAATGCAGTGCCCGCCCAGCCCCGGACCGGGGTAGAACGCCTGAAAACCGAACGGTTTGGTCTTGGCCGCCTCGATCACCTCCCACACGTCGATGCCCATCCGATCGAACAGCATCTTCAGCTCGTTGACCAGCGCAATGTTCACGCAGCGATACACGTTCTCCACGATCTTGCAGGCCTCGGCCACGTCCGCGGACGACACCGGCACGATCGTGTCCAGTGCCAGCGCGTACAGCGCGGCCGCGAGCTTGCCGCTGGTGGGCGTGACCCCCCCGACCACCTTGGGAATCTGCCGGGTCGTGATGTCCTTGCGGCCGGGGTCCTCACGCTCGGGCGAGAAGGCCAGGAAGTAGTCCTGATCGAGCTTGTAGCCGGTGGCGTCCAGCATCGGCTGGCAGACCTCGCGGGTCGTGCCGGGATACGTCGTGGACTCCAGCACCACGAGCTGCCCGGGCCGCAGGCGCTTGGCGATGTCGCGCGTCGTGTTGATGATGTACGACATGTCCGGCTCGCGCATCTTGTCCAGCGGCGTCGGCACGGCGATCAGGATCGCGTCCGGCTTGGCCAGCAGGTTCATGTCCGCGGTCGGCGTGAACAGCTTGCGCTGGATGAGTCCCTGGAAGAACTCGCCCGGCAGGTGCTCGATGTAGGTCTGCCCGGCCTTCAGCATGCGAACCTTGCGTTCGTCGATGTCGAAGCCGATCACCCGCACGTCGGAGTTGCAGAACTCCCGCACGAGGGGCAGCCCGACGTAGCCCAGGCCCACGACGCCGACGACGACCTCGCGGGACTCGATCTTCTGCATCAACGCGTCTGCCTGCTTCATCGTTGTGTCCTTCGCGTTGCGGACTCGGTGCCGGAGCGGGGGTTGTACGCGACCCGCCGCACCCCGGCAAGCCGCACCGCGGCCCCCGGGGCGTCATTCGGTGGGAAAATTATCGGCAACTTTCCGCCGGCCCCTGCGTGAACCGCGCCGCCGCGCCCGCTCACGACACTCTTCGTGGCCGCGGCGGCCCCGTTCGAGCGCCCCCGCACCGTGCGGATTTCACGCCCACGGGGCGCCGCTCAGCCGGCCAGCGCCGCGACGAACGCGTCGATGTCGTCGAAGTTCACCGTGCCGTCGCCGTTTAGGTCGCCGTTCAGCCAGCGACAGTCCGGGTACGCGGACTCGTAGCCGGCCCGCCCGCTGAGGGCCAGCACGAAGGCCTCAATGTCGTCGAAGTTGACCGCTCCGTCGCAGTTCAGATCCGCGGGCGTCCCCGGCGGCGTCAGCGGCAGGATGAAGTCGGCGATGACCGGGCGGTGGTCCGAAGCGACCGAGCTCACCCAGTACGCCGCGTTGGGAAAGCCGATCAGCTCGGGCGGAATCCAGCTCGGCGAGTTCCACAACTCGTTCGAGTAGAAGATGAACGAGCGTCGCAGCGTCGCGATGCTGTCCTGCCAGGCGATGTAATCCAGCTTGCCGCCCGCGTTGTGCGTATCGCGCGTGTTGCTGCGCGGCTCCAGCGACGCGTCGAACAGCATGTCGGACCGGTCGCGATCCGTGCCGTCCGCCCCGCCGGTCAGCTCCGCCCGGGTGAGCCACTCGGCCGGCCCCTTGCGACCGTTGGCGGCCTCGTCCTCGTTCCAGTCGCCGCCGATGATCACCGGCGTCGTGGGGCCGAGAATGCGGGTGGCGGGGGGCACGTCCGCGATCTTGTTGCGGGGGTCGGGCACGGTGCCGCCGGCGCCGTTCAGCAGGTAGTCGATGTAATACGCCACGTTCCGTGCGGCGCGCTCCCGCGCGGTCAGGTCGCTGCTCGTTCCGCCGCTCTGGAGGTGGGCGTTGCCGACGACCAGATCACCCGCGTACACCGCGTTCGGCAGGTCCAGCTCGGCGAACATGAACCCGCGGATGCCGCCGTTGCCGCCCCACGCGTACAGGTCCGCACTGACGGTGGCCGGCGAGGGCCGCTGGCTGACGCCGTCGCCGTTCAGGTCCGCGAACGGGAACCGGCTCAGGATCACGTTCCGGTTGTAGCCGTCGGTCAGAGAGCTGACCCACACGTACGGCAAATCGTAGCCGGGGGCGTACTTCTGCACGTGAGCGCCCACGGGGCCGCCGGGCGAGAACGGATCCGTGCCGCCGCGCAGAAACAGCCCCAGCGTGATCGTGAGCTGCTCGACCGAGTCGCCCCCGCCGGGCGTCCCGTTGCCGGTGTTGTCCCCGGCTTCTTGCAGCAACAGAATGTCCGGCTTCATGGCCGCCACGACCCGCGCTAACGCGCACCACCCGTTGTACCCCTCCGCCTTCAACGCGTTCCGACAGATGTGGTCGCGAATATTGTACGTCATCACCCGCACGTCCGTGGGTTCCGTCTTCCCCCACTGCCCGCCCGCGGGGTTCCACTGCGCCCACGCCGCTGCACCGACCAACAGAACCAGCACCGCGGCCATCCGCCGCTGCATCCCGGCTTTCATCATGCGTACTCCCTGCCGCCGATCGGCCGACGGCCTACGTGGTCCGGATCACATCACCCGCGCACGATTCGCAGCGCACCCGCCGCGCCCCCAAGCGCTGCGATTATGGCTTCGCGCTCGGCCCCGAGGCAAGGCGTCCGAGCGCGTCCGCATGATCCGGAGGCCGCCCGCCGGCCGCCCGCAACGGAATCACGCCGCTCCGCGGCCGGTTCGGCGCGAACGGGCCTCCTGGACATCGGGCCCGGGTACGGAGAGTTGCAACGCGCCACCAACCGTTTCTGAACCGGCTGCTGACCAGTACTTGACAAACTGTGGTGCTGCGTGTGGCAAGCCGTGTCCGGAACGAATGGGGCCGCCCCGGGTACCTCCGACCGCGTGGTCGCAGCCCCCGCGGCCCGCGCCGCGCGTAGTTCCACAGGCCGGTACGATCCCCGCCGCGCGCCGCGCCGCTGCGGGGGTCATCAGGCGCGGCGGGCCACGACGAACTCCGCCAGCGCATCCAGCCGCTCGCGCGCCGCGGACGGCGGCAGGTCCGCCAGCGCCGCCCGGGCCGCCGCGATGTACTCCCGCGCCACACCCTCCGCGTACGCCAGACTGCCCGTCGCCCGCAGCAGATGCCCCACCGTGCGGCCCCGCTGCGGCTCGTCGGACAACAAGGCCGCCTCCAGCGCCGCCCGCCGGTCCGGCGGCGCGGCTCGCAACGCGTGAATAACCGGCAGCGTCAGCTCCCCCTCGCACAAGTCCCGCCCCAACGACTTGCCCGCCTCGCTCTCGTCGCCCGTCAGGTCGAGCAGATCGTCCACGATTTGAAACGCCAGGCCGAGGCTGTGACCGTACGTCCGCAGCCGCGCCACGGCGGCCTCGTCCCCCCCGGCGTACCAGGCCCCCAGGTGGCAACAGGTCTCCGTGAGCACCGCCGTCTTGCGGCCGATGATGTCGAGATATTCCTCCTCGCTCAGCGCGAGATTGCCCCGGTTGGCGACCTGCATCATCTCCCCCTCGCAGACGGTGACCGCGGTCTGACCCACGATCCGGGCCGCCAGGGGGGTCGGCAGCGAGCTGCACAGGTGAAAGGCGTGGCTGTACAGGAAGTCGCCCATCAGGACGGCCCGCTCGTTCCCCCACAGCCGGTTCACCGTCGCCGCCCGCCGCCGGATGTCCGCCTCGTCCAGCACGTCGTCATGCACCAGCGTCGCAATGTGCACCAGCTCAACCACGGCCGCGAGCACCGGGTGTTCCGGGCGCACCTCCCCCACCGCCCGCGCCGCCAGCAGCAGCAGCGCCGGCCGCAGCAGCTTGCCGTGGAACTGCCGCACGTGTCGGCACAGGTCGCTGATGAAGGCCTGGTCGCTGATGAGTTCGTCGGCGAGAATGGCCTGGGCCCGCTCCAGGTCGGCCGCGACGGGCGCATACAGCTCCGCCAGTCGCACCACGCCGCGTTCGCCGTCCCGTCGCACCGGCGGTTCTCCCGAGCAGGCTGCTACACTCTTGCAACGCGTCGGTCGAGTGTCCAGCCGCGCCGGAAGGTTTCATCACGATTGAAAGGAGCCCGTGGCGACCGACCGCGGGACTCGGGAGACACCCATGTCCGTCGGCACCGTCGCCATCATCGGGGCCTCGGCGGACCCCGCCAAGTTCGGCCACCGCGCCGTCCGCGCCTACCTGCGGCGCGGCTGGGAGGTTTATCCGGTCAATCCGCGCGGCGGCCTGATCGCCGGCTTGCGGGTCTTCCCCAACGTGCGCGACGTCCCCGTCCCGCTCGAGCGCGTGTTGCTGTACCTGCCGCCGCACCTGGGCGAGCGCGTGCTGCCGGACATCGCGGCCGTCGCCCCGCGCGAGTTCTACGTGAACCCCGGCGCCGAGAGCCCCGCGCTGGTGGAGGCGGCCCGGCGCCTGGGGCTCCAGCCGATCCTCGCCTGCGCCCTGGCGGCCATCGGCGCCGAGTCGGACGACTGATCCCCTCACGGGGCGTCGATCCGCGCGAGCTTGCCGCGTGTGTCCATGAGGGACGCGATTGACCCGATGGGCCTCTCACGCGGCGTCGATCAGCGCGAGCTTGCCGGCGAACATCTTGCGCAAGGCGGCCCGCAGGGCCTGGTGCTCCGGGCGACTGAGCATCGGATCGGCCGCGACCAGCGCGAACGCATCCTGCCGGGCCTGCTCCAGAAGCCCGAAATCGTCCGCCAGGCTCGCCATGCGCAGCTCCGGCAGGCCGTGCTGCTTCGTGCCGAAGAACTGCCCGGGCCCGCGCAGCTTCAGGTCGGCCTCCGCGATCCGGAAACCGTCCGTCGTCCGGGCCATGACCGCCAGCCGCTCTGCGGCCGGCCCGCCCGACTCGTACGCCAGCAGCACGCACAGGCTGTCCCGCGCGCCCCGGCCCACGCGCCCCCGCAACTGGTGCAGTTGCGACAGCCCGTAGCGGTCCGCCTGCTCCACCACCATGATCGTCGCGCTCGGCACGTCCACGCCCACCTCGACGACGGTCGTGGCGACCAGCGCGTGAACCTTCCCCGCCACAAAGTCCGCGAGGATCGCCTGTTTCCGCGCCGCCGGCAGCCCGCCGTGCAGCAGCTCCACGCGCAGCCCGCGCCACGGGCCCTCGGTCAATCGCCGGTGCGTCTCTTCCGCCGTCACGACCGCCCGGCCGCGCGCCGCCCGTCCACGCCGCGCCGCCCCGTCCCCGCTCGCGCCCGGCGGCTCCTCCCCCGGACCGCCCTCCTCGTCCCGGGCGCCGATCTGCGGGCAGACCACGTACGCTTGTTCGCCGCGCTCCAGCCGTCCGCGGACATACCCCATCACCACGTCCCACTTCTGCCGCGGCACGACCTTGGTGATGACGCGCCCGCGGCCGGGCGGCGAGCGGCGAATGATCGAAACGTCGAGGTCGCCGAAGACCGTCAGGGCCAGCGTGCGCGGAATGGGTGTGGCGGTCATGACCAGGTAGTGCGGCAGGGGCCCCTTCGTGCGGAACGTGTGCCGTTGGAGCACGCCGAACTTGTGCTGCTCGTCCACGACGACCAGTGCCAGCTCGTTGAACGCCACATCCCTCTGGATCAGAGCCTGCGTGCCGACCACCAGGTCCGTCGCGCCGCGCTCGACGGCGGCCAGCGCAGCCGCCCGCTCGCGCCGGCCCAGGCCGCCGCGCAGCAGCACGCAGCGCACGCGGCTGCCGCGGAGATACCGCTCAATGTTGCGGAAGTGCTGCGCCGCGAGAATCTCGGTCGGAGCCATCAGGGCCGCCTGCCGCCCGTTGGCCACCGCGACCAGCGCAGCATACAGCGCGATCACCGTCTTCCCGCTGCCCACGTCGCCTTGCAGCAGGCGGGTCATCGGGCGTCCGCTCTGCAGGTCGGCCGCGATCTCCCGCACCACCTGGTCCTGCGACGGCGTGAAGGCGAATGGAAAGCGGGCCCGGATGCGGCGGTCGATTTCGGGCGTGACGTGCAGCCTCACGCCGCTCTGAAGCGTCAGGCGCTTCTGACGGCGCAGCGCCATGGCGACTTCCATGAGCAGCAGCTCCTCGTACGCCAGGCGCCGGCGCGCACGCTCCAGCGCCGCGGCATCGGTCGGCCGGTGCATCTGCCGGATCGCCTCGGCCCGGCCGGGCAGTCGGCGGCGCGTCAGCAGGGCGGGCGGCAGGAACTCCGCGACCGGCAGGTCCCCCTGCGCGAGGATGTTCTGCACGGTCCGGCGGATCAGCGTGCTGGTGACCTGGGCGGTACCGCGGTAGACGCCGACCAGTTCGGGGCCGCGGGCCGGCGAGGCCGGCGGCGTCTCGGGCGCAACGACCCGGATGCGCGGCTGCCGCAGTTCCAGTCGGTCGTTGAAGAGCTCGGCGACGCCCGTCGCGATGACCGTCGCGCCGCGAAAGAGGTGCTGCGGCCCGTACGGCTGGTTCAACCACCGCAGCACGCAGGCCCCAGTGCCGTCCGTCACTTCGCACTGCACGCCGGGCCGGCGCCCGCCGACCCGGACGACCTCGCCCCGGATCGTGACCCGCGTGCCCGGCACGATGTCCTCAATCGCCACTTCGCCGGCGTCGGTCTCGTAGCGAAATGGGAAGTACTCGAGCAAGTCGCCGACCGTGCGGAGGTTCAACGTCGCCAGCAGCTCTGCGCGGCGCGGTCCCACCCCTTTGACATACTGAAGCGCGCTGTCCGCCCGCAGGATTCCCATGACGCTCGTACCGCGGCGGCGCGGCCCGCCGGTGGACCGGCGCAGCGCCGACGGGCAGGCCGCGCGCCGTCGGCCGCGCGGCGCGGCCCCGACGCCGCCCCCACGCCCGGGGCAGCCGGACCGCTACTGGCGGGATGATCACCCCGGACGCACCCGATGGCGGGCCCCGCGTCCGAGACGACCGGACCGCGATTCACGGGATGATGAGCCGGGTCCCGACCGCCAGCCGGTTCGGATCGGCGATGCGGTTGCGATTCGCGTTGAAGATCACCTTCCACTTCGACGCATCGCCGTAGTACTTGCGCGCGATGGACGAGAGCGTCTCGCCCTTGGCGACCACGTGCGTCCGCCCGGACTGCGCCGGGGCCGCGGTGCTCTTGGCCGCCGGAGTGGTGCTTCTCGGCGGCAACGCGGCCGTCGCGCTCATGTCCCCGTCGTCGTCCCTCGGCAGCAGCGGGTCGCTGGCGTACGGGTCCTTCACGTCCGCGCCGTCCGCCATCGAAGGAGCGGGCGCCGGGTCCTCTTTGAGCGGCTCCATCTTCTTGTCGTTCTTTTGCTCGCAGCCGGCGACCCACAGCGCCGCGCCGGCGACCAGGATCAGGGACCATCTCACCATCCGTGGACCTCCTTGTGGGGGCGTATGGGCCAGTTGGCGCGCATGAAAACCGAACCTCCCGCGGTTGTAAAGCCGCCGGGCAACGGCGGTCCGCCACGCTCTTTCGTTTGCCCCGCCTGCCTGCCGTTTTTTACACTGGGAATCGATCGGCCCGGGCCGCGCTTCGCGTAGCGGCGCACAGTCGCTTCCTGGGGCAGCGCGCGGCGGGCGGATCGTTGTCCCGGGTGGTCGGCTGTGCGGGACAGTCGCCACCCCCTTTTTCAGCCCGTCCCAGCGCTTATCGGAAGCGGCTCGTCCCTCTCCGCCATCTACCAGTTATCACGCTCTTCGCTCAGAAGGCTCTCGAGCCGCCGTTCGATGATCGCCTCGCGCTCCGCCTCCCGCTGCCTCAGCTCCTGCCGCACCCGCTCCAGATGGTCCTGAAGCGCGCGGAGTTGCCGCTCCATCCGCCCCACGTGCAGCTTCCGCAGTTCGCCCCGCAGCTCGAACTGCTCGCGCAGCCGCTGCCGCAGCTCCTCCCGGGCGGCGGGTCGATCCGCTTCCCTTGCCCCGCGGGTCCGCTCCACCAGCTCGCGGGTCTGTCGCTCTAACTCATCAACCCGCCGCTCCAGCTCCCTCACCCGCGGCTCCACCGCCTCGTCCTCGACCGGCGGCGGCCCAAGCGGGCTCGGCCCTCGCTGGCCCCAACCCGGCCCCGGCGGCCCGCCCGGTCCCAGGCCCGAGAAACCCGGACGGCCGCCGCGCGGGCCGCGGTCCTCCGAGTGTCCCGGAACGCCCCGGTACGAGGGAGCGCCCTCCGCGCGATCCAGCGCCTCCTCCAGACGCGACAGGAAGGCCTCCGCGACAACCTCGCGAAACCGCGCCGGCGAACGCTCGCGCAGCTCCGCCAGCCGCCGCGCCAAGTCTGGCCGACGTGCCCCGACGAGCCGCAACAGCGGGTCCCCGCGAACCCCTGCCGGCCGCCAGAACGGCGGTCCAAGCGGCGGCTGGACCGACGCGTCCCCCGGCGGGCCGTCCCACGCGTCGGGGTGCCCCGGCGGCGGGGGTGCCGGCGGCGGGGGTGCCGGCGGTGGGGCGTCGGTTCCAGGTCCGGCAGGCACCGTTGGGCTTGGTGCCGCCGGCCCCACAATCGGCGGCCCCCCGGGCGGCAGCGCCTGCGGCGGCGGCCCGCCCGGTGGCTGCCCGAAGGCGCTCAAAGACGCCCACGCCAAACCCAGCGCAAGTCCGGTCCGGATTGTCGATCGCATGGCACACCTTCGCTTGCCGGCCGCACCAGACCGACCGGCAGTCTCGGTTTCGAAAATCTCAATCACGAGCGGGTTCCGCGTTGCGGAGGCAGATCCCAGTCGTCTTCGACACCCCATGGCAAGCCGCGCTCGCCGGCCTGGGTCGCGGTCAGGGCCTCCACCACAGTGGTCGCCGCCTCGGCTAGCACCTCGACGCCCGCCCCCGACACGTCCCAATGCACTTCGGCGACCGCGGCGGCGATCGCCTCGACCGCTGCATGCGTCAACGCATCGGCGTCCGCCCCGGAACCAGGGTCAGTCATCGGCCGCAGCGCCAGGGCCAGTGCCGCCGCCGCGGCCACGCACCCGGCCCAGCGTCCCAGCCGAAGGAGCCCCTGCGGATCGCGACGTCGCGCCGTCGCCCGCTCCAAGACACGTGCGATCACCGCACTGTCCAGCGCCGCTGGGCGGAGCGCCGACCGCAGTTCCGCCGCGAGCGCCCGGAACTCATCGACCTCGGCCCGGCACCCGGGACACTGGGCCAGATGCGCCGCGAGCGCCGCCGATGCTGCCGCGCTGTCGTCGGCGCAGAGCCGCTCCACCTCCGCCCGCCATGGCTCACAAATGCCATCCCAAGGCCGGTTCATCGCTCGACACCCAACGCGACCCGCAACTGCGCAAGCGCCGCATGCATCCGCGAGAGGGCCGTTCCCAGCGGGATTTGCAGCACCGCGGCGATCTCCTCGAACTTCAGCCCGACGGACATGCGCAACACCAGAACCTCGCGCAGCGACTCGGGCAACTCGTCCACCGCCGCCTGAACCGCCTCCCGTTGCTCTTGCAGCACGGCGGCATCCGCCGGCGTATCGTCCGCAGCCGGTCGCTCATCCAGCCACTCGGCCGACTCGCTCGGCCGGTGCCGCCGGAACCGGTCCCGAAAGAGGTTCCGCGCGATCTTCAGCACATACAACTCGTGGCGACCGCCGGCCCGCAGCGCCGCGAGGTTCTCTACGGCCCGGCAGAAAGTCTCAGCCACGATCTCCTCCGCGGCCTGCCGGTCGCCGCACACGCGCTGAGCGTATGCCAGCACACGCGGCCCGAGGTCTCGAACCAGCGTCTCGACGAACGCCCGCTCGTCCGGGCGCAGCGGGCTCGCGGCCTCGGAGCGCACGCTCATCCTTCCTACACAGTAAGACGCGCAACCGGGCAGGCTATTCGGCCGGATCCGTCGCGGTGCCACGACAGCGCCGCGCACGTGCGGCGACTGATAATCATACCGCTGGCTTCCTCTCATTGAGTCCCGTGATCAGTTGGCAGCGCGAGGTTGCGCCGCCACGACTCGTTCGTTTCCTCGGTTCAATGACTCCCGCGATCAGGTTGCGGCGCCGGTTGCGCCGCCGCGGCCGCGTCGAGTTCCGCACGGACGGCGGCGATGTGCGCCGGCGTCGTCCCGCAGCACCCGCCAACGATCGCCACCCCCGACCGACACCACGTCGCAGCCCGGCGCCCGTACTCGGCCGGCGACGCCGATTCGGCGAACGACCAGCCGCGAATGGCCGTCGGGTTGTTAATGTGCGCGTACGCCGCCAGCGGGCGCCGGGTCAGCGACCGCAGCCGCGGCACGAGGCGCGTCACGCCAGACGGGGGGATGCAGTTCAGCCCGATGGCGACCGGCTCCAGCGGCTCCAGCGCGGCCACGGCCGCGGCCGCCTCGTCACCGCCGAGCAGTCGTCCATCCTCGGCGGCCACGAACGACACGACGGCCGGCAGGCCGACGTCCCGCGCCGCCTCCGCGGCGGCCCGCGCTTCGCGGGCCGTGCCGATGGTCTCGATCCAGAGCAGCTCCGCGCCGGCGTCGGCCAACCAGCGCGCGAGCTGGGCATGCTCGGCGGCGAGTTCGCCTTCGGACGGCACCCGCTGCGGCGTGTAGCAATCCTCGACGGGTCCGACGCTGGCCGCCACGATCGGGCGCGGCCGCCCGGGTCGTCGCAGGCCGGCGTCGTCGGCCGCCGCGCGGACCAGCGCAACCGCCAGACGATTGAGCGCCGGACCGTCAGCCAGGCAGCCGGCGCGGGCCAGGGTGCGGGGGTTCGTGCGGAACGTGTCGGCCACGAGGATGTCGGCCCCGGCCGCGACGTACTCGCGGTGAATGGCAGCGACGACTTCGGGCGCGTAGGTGAGTGCGGCCGCGGACCACAGCGGCGCAGGCGTGGGCACACCGCGGCGCTCGAGCTCGGTGCCCAGCGCGCCATCGAGCACGAGCGGCCCGCGCGCGAGGCCGTGTCGCAGTTCGTCCGCCGACGGACTCATGGTTCACGCCGTCCACGCCCGGCGTGCGGCGACCTGCCGCGCGCCGCGCGGCCGCCGCAAACCCGTGCGCCGCTGAGGCGGGCGTCCGCGCCGAGCTCCACGAACGCCCCGCGCGCCGCGCGGCCGCCGCAAACCCGTGCGACCGCCCGCCGCACGGCACCGGGCTCACGACTCAATCACGCGGCAGCCCGAGCCGCGCCGCGATGGGCATCCGCCGGCCGAAGCCGAAGGCCCGCGACGTGACTTTCAGGCCCGGCGCGGCCTGCTGCCGCTTGTACTCGCTGGTGTGCATTTTGCGCAGCAGGTCGGCCACCGTGCGACGGTCGAAGCCGGCCGCCACGATCTCCGCCGCGCTTTCCATCCGCACCTCGTAGCGCTCCAAGATCGCATCGAGAACCTCGTACGGCGGCAGCGAGTCCTGATCGGTCTGATTCGGCCGCAGCTCCGCGGAGGGCGGCTTGGTCAGCACGCCCGGCGGAATCACGGGCCGCCCGGCCCGCGCGTTGATGTACCGCGCCAGGTCGTACACCATCGTCTTCGGCACGTCGCTGATCACCGCCAGCCCGCCGGCCATGTCGCCATACAGCGTGCAGTAGCCCGCGGCCAGCTCGCTCTTGTTGCCCGTGGTCAGCAGCAGGCGGCCGAACTTGTTCGACAGCGCCATGAGGATCACGCCCCGGCAGCGGGCCTGGATGTTCTCCTCGGTCACGTCCGGGCCGCGGCCGGCGAAATGCGCCCTGAGCAGCGCCTCGAACGCGGCGTGCACGGGCTCGATCGGGATGACGGAGAAGCGGAGGCCGAGGTTCTCGGCCAGGGCGCGGGCGTCCGCGAGGCTGTGAGCGCTGCTGAAACGACTCGGCATCGCCACCCCATGGACGGCTTGCGGGCCCAGCGCGGCCACGGCCAGACACGCGACGACGGCCGAATCGATCCCGCCCGACAGCCCCACGAGCACCTCGCGGAAGCCGCACTTGGTCACGTAGTCCCGCACGCCCATGACCAGCGCGTCGTGCAGGCTCGCGGGACCGGTCGGCTGCGGCTCGATCCGCGTCGCCGACAACCGGTCCAGATCGACCAGCAGCAGGTCCTCCGCGAATGCCGCCGCCTGCCCGACGACGCGGCCGTCGGCGTCGACGACCATGCTGGCGCCGTCGAAGAGCAGCTCATCGTTGCCGCCGACCTGATTGACGAAGAGTACCGGGACGTGGTGCCGCCGCGCGTGCGACGCCAGCAGGTCCACGCGCAGCGCGTGCTTGCCCAGAAAATACGGCGAAGCCGAGATGTTCAGCAGCAGGTCGGCCCCCGCCGCGACCAGGTCCGCCAGCGGATCGCCGGCGTACAGCGGCCGGCCGCACATCTCCTCACGCGACCACATGTCCTCGCAGATGGTCACGCCTAGCCGCCGGCCGCCCACCGCCACGACCGGCTGCGGGCCGCCCGGCTCGAAGTAGCGCACCTCGTCAAAGACGTCGTACGTCGGCAGCAGCCGCTTGCGCCAGCGCGCCACGATGCGGCCGTCGTGCAGCAGCGCCGCGGCGTTGAACAGCGGCCGGCCGACCGGCCCCGGGTTCGGCTCGGCGAAGCCGACCAGCGCCGCCGGCCCGCGACACTCCGCCGCCAACGCGTCCAGCGCCGCGAGATTCGCGTCGATCACCTCGCGGCGCAGCAGCAGATCCTTGGCCGGGTAACCGATCAGCGTCTGCTCGGGAAAGACGACCAGGTCGGCCCCGGCCGCGGCCGCCCGGCGCAGGCCATCGCGCACCCGGCGCATGTTGCCCTCGATGTCGCCGATGAGCGGGTTGGTTTGAACGAGGGCGATCTGCACGGCCACCGCCTCCAGCGCATGATAGCGGCCGGCCGCCTCGCCGGCGCTGGGGCGGACGCGCGGGCCACTCCGGTCCCGCCGGGCCGACCTACCGCGTCGTGCTTCGCCGCGGGCCACCGGCCACCCGCCTGCCTCCGGGCCCGGTCGCCGCAGGCCCTCGGGCGGCATCCCGGCCCGGCGGGCAGCGACGGGGATGACAAGGCACGGCACGCAACCGCCAGGCGACGGAGCCTCGCGGGCCCGGAACCGACACGATGGCCCACTCTTCACGCGCCGCGCCCGCGGTGCGGTGATTGTTACCGGGTACTGCGATGCGGCGCCACCGCGCGTCGACGGTCCGAACGTCGGCTCCGCTCCGGCCGCCCGGGCACGTGGCAACCCGCGGGCCGCGCCCTGTGCCGCCCGCCGTCGGCGCTGAATAATGCCACCCGACGGGGAGTGCGGCGCCGCGCTCCGCGCCGGGAGACGGTCATGCACCTGCCCACACGAATCTGTCAGGACCTCCAGGCCGCCCTGCGACGCGAGTGGCTCGTCACCAACGGCCTCGGCGGCTTCGCGTCCGGCACGGTCGCCGGTCCTCTGACCCGCCGCTACCACGGGCTGCTCATCGCGGCGCTGCGGCCGCCGACCGGCCGCACACTCCTGGCCGCGCGCTTCGACGAAGCGATCCGGGTGGGCGACGACGAGCACCTGATTTACACCAGCCTGTGGCGCGACGGCGTGGCCGACCCGGCCGGCTGGCGCTATCTGCGGCGGTTCGATCTGGTCGACGGCGTGCCGACCTGGACCTACGAAGTGGCCGGTCGCGTGCTCGTCAAGCAGGTCTGGATGGAGCACGGGCACAACGTCACGTTCGTGCGGTACGAGGTGCACGGCGCCGGCCCGGTGGAGCTCGAGGGCCGGCTGCTGGCCAACTACCGCGACTACCACTACCTCACAACCGGGGCGGGGCCGGGCTTTCAGGTCCGCGTGCAGGATGCCCGTCTGACGGTGCGGCCGGACGGCGCCCGGATCGCGCTGCACGCGCACGGCGCGACCGCCGACGGCGTCGCGGTCGCCTGGCGCGTCGATCACACCTGGTACCGCGGGTTCTTGCTGCCCATCGAGCGCGACCGCGGCTTCGACCACGTCGAGGACCATTGCAGCGTCGGCCTCGGACGGGTCACGCTGCGGCCGCGGTGCCCGGTCACGATCGCGCTGGCCGCCGGCGACGAGGCGGCCGCCGTGCCGCCGGCCGACGCGCTGGAGCGCGCCCGGAAGCGGGTGGCGGAGCGGCTGTCCGAGTGGGGCCACGCGGCGCGACTCGACCCCGCCCAAGCGCCCGTGCCGCTGCGGCAGCTCGTGCTGGCCGCGGACCAGTTCATCGCGGTGCGCCCGCTGCCGGACGTCCCCGACGGCCACACGGTGGTCGCTGGATACCCCTGGTTCACCGACTGGGGCCGCGACACGATGATCGCGTTGCCGGGGCTCACACTCTGCACGGGTCGCTTCGCGCTGGCGCGCGAGATCCTGCGCACGTGGGCGGGGTTCGTCGAGCAGGGACTGATCCCCAACCGCTTCCCGGACGGGCCGGGCCGCCCGGAATACCACACGGCCGACGCGACCCTGTGGTACCTGTGGGCCATCGATCAGTACTTCCGCGCGACAGCCGATACGGCCACGCTACGCGAGCTGTTCCCGCTGCTGCGGGAGATCGTCAACTGGTACCGGCGCGGCACGCGGCACCACATCCGCGTCGGCGAGGACGGCCTGGTCGTGGCGGGCGAGCCGGGGCTGAATCTCACCTGGATGGACGCCCGGATCGGCGACCGCGCCGTCACGCCCCGCACCGGCAAGCCGATCGAGCTGAGCGCGTTGTGGTACGACGCCGTCTGCAACCTCGCGCGGCTGGCCGAGCTGATGAACCAGCCCAGCGACGAGTACGTGCGCCTGGCCCAGCGAACCCGGGCCTCGTTCACGCGCTTCTGGAACCCGCGCCGCCACGCCTGTCTGGACGTGCTCGACGGCCCGCACGGCGACGACCCGCGGCTGCGCCCCAACCAGATCCTGGCCGTCGCGCTGACCCACAGCCCCCTCACCCGCGAGCAACGCGAGCAGGTCGTGCAAACCTGCGAACGGCGCCTGCTCACCTGGTTCGGTCTGCGAAGCCTCGCGCCGGGCGAGCCCGGCTATCGCGGCCACTATCGCGGCGGTCCCGTCGAGCGCGACGAGGCCTACCACCAGGGCACGGCCTGGGGCTGGCTGCTGGGGTTCTTCATCCAGGCGCACTGGAACCTGCATCGCGACGCCCGCCGCGCGCGATTCCTGCTCGAGCCCCTCCTCGGCCAACTGTGGACCTACGGGCTTGGGAGCCTCGGCGAGATTTTCGACGCCGAGGAGCCGTTCGCGCCAAACGGCTGTCCGGCGCAGGCGTGGACCGTCGCCGAGGCCCTACGGGCCTGGCATGTGACCCAGCTCCCGGCCTGGCGCCGCGGCCACGCCGCCGACCCCGACGCGTGCGCCGACCCCGCGGCCGAGTGAGCCGACGCAGCTCACACCCAACGACCAATGGGAGCGTTGAGACGCGTGCGCCAACCACTCTTGCGAGTCAGCAGGCACAGCGGGCCGCCGGTTCGTGCCGGGGACGGCGCGCCGCAAGCCGCGCTTGGTCCTCCGCCCCAACCTTCCCGCGACCGGGGGGGCCCCTCGGGCCGTGAGCGGTACGCGCCGCATCCGAACCCGCAGCGGACGCTCCGGGTTGAGCGCGGCGCGGTCAGCGACCGGCCGCCAGCACCGCCGCCTCGCGCGCCAGCATCAGCTTGAGCGCGGACGCGGCGTCGTCCACGTCCCGCAACAGGTCCGGCAGGTCGCCGTTGAACATCATCGCCAGCCGCGCGAGCAGCCCCAGGTGCAGCTTTTCGCCCGTGGCGATGACCAACACGAACAGGTCCGTCAGCTCGCCGTCCGGCGCGCCGAACGGCACCCCGGCCGGCACGCGCGCCAGGCAGAGCACCGGCCCGGCGGTCGCGTACTCCAGCGGCCGGCGCGGGTGTGGGAACGCGACGCCGCGCGGGAGGGCCGTAGATCCCAGCGCCTCACGCTGCTCGAGGGCGTCGACGATCTGCGCCCCGTCGTAGACCAGCCCGGTGCGCTCGGCGAGGCGCACCAGCTCGCGGAGAACCGACGCCCGCGAGTGCGCGCGAAGGTTCATCTCGACGGCTTCTAGCGGCAGGTAGGCCGCGATCAGCCGGTCGGTGTCGCCCTCGCGCATCGCCTGCTCGAGGTTGCGGATGTGCTCGACGTCGAAGGAGTGCATCTCGCGCTGGAGCCAGTCCAGCAGGGCCGCCCGGTTGAAGCGCCACTCGCCACCGACGAGCTGGCCCGGCAGCTTGCCCTTTTCGGCCCATTTGCGCACGATCCGGGCGTCCAACCCGATGTGCCGGGCCAGCTCCTCCAGTGACATGTTGCGGTACGGCACGGGACCACTCCCAGCGTCGTGGACGCCCCTATCTTACCGTGCCCCCGACCGCGGCCCCACCATGAAGCCCGCCCCGCGCGGCCAAGCCCGCGCGGCAGCGCGGGGCTCCGCTGTCCGACCCCAGGTGGCAGCGCGTCATTCTCGCCCGAGCCCGAGCGGCAGCGAGGGGCAGCGCCCACCCCCGCGCCCCGTCCGAGCCCCAGCGGCCGCGTCCGGCTCCGCCCGCTCGCGCCCGCCGGCGCTTCACCCCAGAATCCGCACGCCGAAGCAGAGGATCACCCACAACGCCGAGGCCAGCAGACTGAGGGCCAGACCGGCGACCGCCATGCCGCGCCCCTTCAGCTTGCCTCCCGAGTCGTCGATCTGCCGCGTTGCGTTCAGCCCCAGCGGAATGGCCAGCATCGCGAAAACCACGCCGGCCAGCGGAATCAGGCTGAAAAGCCCCAGGAGTAGCGCCGCCGTCGCCGCCGGCGGGGTCGACGCCATCGCAGCCCGCGCCCGCCGGTCGCCGGCCCGCGCCCCCCGGTCGCCAGCGCGCGACCTCGGGTCGCCGACCAACTCCCGCCCGCACGTCGCGCAGTAGCGCGGCGCGCGCCCGTCCCGGGGCCCCGTGGTGCGCCCGCAACGCTCGCAAGTCCGACTCGCCGGGACCGCGCTCATCTACGCCTCCAGCGCCTGGATGATCGCCACACTCGCGGACGTGCCCAGCCGGTCCGCGCCGGCCGCCAGCAGTGCGCGGGCCGCGGCCAGGTCGCGGATCCCGCCCGAGGCCTTCACCCGGATCGGCGCAGCATGACGCCGCAGCAGCGCAACATGCTCCACCGTGGCGCCGCCGGCCGGATGGAACCCGGTCGAGGTCTTCACGAAGTCGGCCTGCGCCTCGGCGGCGCAGCGGCACCCGCGGATGATCTGAGGCTCGGTCAGCGCGCGCGTCTCGAGTATCACCTTGACCAGCACCTCCGGGTCCGCACTCTTCACGGCGTCCACCACGGCGGCGATGTCGCGCGTGACGGTCGCGTCATCACCGCCGATCAGGGCACCGAGATTCACCACCATGTCGATCTCCCGGGCGCCCGCCCGGACGGCATGCTCCGCCTCGTGCGCCTTGACCGCCGTGGCCGTGGCACCCAGCGGAAAGCCTACGACGGTGGCGACCACCGTCGCGTGCCCCGCCAGCCGCGCGACGCACCGCGGCACCCAGCACGGGTTCACGCACGCCGCGGCGAAGCCGTACGCGCGGCATTCGTCGCAGAGCCGATCCACGTCCGCGGCCGTCGCCTCGGGCTTGAGCAGCGTGTGGTCGATCACACGCGCCAGCGCTGCTCGGGTCAGGGCTGTCTCGCGCACCCGCCGTCCTCCCGGATCCCGCCGCCGCGACCGACACCCCGCGCGTCGCCACCCGCCGCCCGCCCGCCCGGTGGCCCGCCGTCACGCGGCCGCCGGACGCGATACGATGCAGGCATCCTGGATCGTGTGCCCCAGCAACCGGCCCGCCGGCACCTCCACCGGCCGCCGCTCCGCCGCCGTCGCCGCCAGCACCAGCAGCCGATCGCGGAGCGTGTTCAGCGCGAGGATCAGGTCGTCGCACGCCCAAGCGCGGCGCACCGGCACCGCAGCCGACATCAGCCGCGCCGTCACGCCCTCCTCGGCGTAGATCGCCAGCACGCCGTCCACGCCCGCGGGCACGACGAGTTCCACCAGGTCGTCCCAGCGGCGCGCCAGCAGCGTCTCGATGCCCTGCCCGCCACGCCAGCGGACCTGCCAGATGTTCGGCGCCTGCCAGTCGTCCTCCAGCACGAGCCCCTCCGACGTCGCCACGTACACCGTCCGGCCCAGCACCGCGAGGTCGTGGATCGACCCCCGCCCGACGCCCAGCGTCCGCACCACGGCCCCGTCCGGCCCCAACACCCGTACCTCGTCGTCGGCCGCCAGCAGCACGTGCCCGCCCTCGGCCGCGCAAACCGCGCGGATCGTCTTCGGCCGCCCGCCCTCCGGCCGCAACAGCGCTCGCGGCGGGCCCGGGATGCCGAGCGGCCACTGCCACACGCCGAGCTGGGAGTGCGTGGCGATCAGCGTATCCCCCGCGATCACGGCCGCGTTGAAGCCGCTGGTCGGTAGCGGGGCGTCGGGCACGTGGCACATCCGCTCGATCGCACGCGTCGTCGCGTTGACAGACCACACGCCGGTCGCGGCACCGAGCAACAGCCAGTCGCGCTGCCGGTCGTGCGTCACCGACCGCAACCCGCCCAGATCGGGCGGCAACGGCAACCGGGCGGCGACGCGACCCGGATCCGCGGGGTCGAACCAAGCGCACTCGCCGCCCGCAACCGCGACGATCGCCGCCGCGACGTCCCGATCCGGCGTCAGCCGCCAGAGGCTTTCAAGCAGACGGCCCCGCTCCGCCGGCGACAGCACCGGCAGCAGCTCGCGCCAGCGGAGGCTGCCGTCGGCGGCGGCCACCGCCTTGAGCTTGCCCAGGATTTCGCCGAGGTCGTCCAGCCGCCGCCGGACCGCGGTGCGCGCGGCGGCCTCGAGCGCCGCGCGGGCCGCGATCTCCTCCGCACGACGGGCGGTGTCCCGCTCCAGGGTCACCCGCGCCTCGTACGTCGGACTTTTGCACGTCACCCGGCCGAGACGTTCCAGCACGAGGCCGCTGTCGAACAGAAAAGGCTGAAGGTCCGCCGCGAGCTGCGCATGCAGCGGCTCCCGGAGATCCTCCGCGACCAGTCGCGCGGCCGGGGTCGCGGCCACGAACCGCCGCACGGCGGCGGCGCCAGCCTCACCGATGCGCTGCGCGAGCCGCGCGAGGGTCAGCGTGTCCTCGTCGAGCAGCGCCCGATGCAGCGCGGCCAGCTCGTCGTCCCGCGGCATCCAGCGGACGAGCAGCTCGACCTCGGCCTGCACGTCCTGCGCATCGGCCGAGCGGCCGTCGGTCAGCGTGACCGGCACCGTGATGGCGCGGTTGCGCACCAGGACGAGCGTGTCCTCGCGCTGCGGAGCCGGGTCCTCGCCCGACGGCACGAACCGCCGGCGGCCGTCGGGCCGCTGCACGAGCGCCATCCAGGCGTCCGGGATCAGCGTGCCGCGCAGCAGGCTCCGGGGCCACTGCGCTCCGCGGATGCGCAGCGCGACCACCTGCGGGTCGGCCAGCGTCTTGAGCACATCCAGCACCATGACTCACCCGCCCGGAACACAGTGTAGCTCATCCGCCCGCTCGCGGCGACCGCCGGCATCCCCAGGGCCGTTGCCACGGCGAGCCCGCCCGTCCGGCAGCGCAGGTCATTCCACGAGTCGCCGGGCGCCGATCCTCCGGTCGCGAGCCGCGACCGCCCGGTCGGCCACAAGCCGCGCGCGAACCGCGGCGCGCGCCGCCCACAGCCTCCATCCGTGCCGGTTTGCGTTCGCGGTCCTCAGTTCGCCGCCGCCCACTGCTCGAACCGGGCCAGGTCGCGGCGGTTCACCGACGGCGGCTGCTCCGCGATCACCGCGAGCACGTCCGCCATCGTGATGTTACGCGGCTCGCCCCCGGCCACCGATTCCAAAAACGGACGCTGCGCGGAACGCTCCGCCACGGCCTTGATGTCGGCCCCGCTGTAGCCCTCCGTGGCCTCCACCAGCTTGGCGAAATCCACATCGTCCGCCAGCGGCCGTTTCCCGAGGTAGATCTCGAACAGCTTGAACCGGGCGGCCGCGTCGGGCAGCGGCACGTAAATCTTCGCGTCGAGCCGGCCGGGGCGGAGCATGGCCGGGTCCAGGCTCCACGGCTCGTTGGTCGCGCCCAGGAACATGAGCGCCCGACCGGCCTTGCGGTCGAACCCCTCCAGCTCCTGAAGAATCTGCGGCACGACGCGGGTCATGACCGTGGACTGGCTTTCGCGGCGACGGGGCACGAGGGCCTCGACTTCGTCCATGAAGATGACGGCCTTCGGTTCGGCCTTGGCCGCGTCAAAGAGCTTCTTGACGTTCTGCTCGGCCTCGCCGACCCACTTGCTCATGATCTGAGCCGGACTGATGACGAACATCGTGGCGTCGAGTTCGCAGGCGATGGCCTTGGCGAACATGGTCTTGCCGGTGCCGGGCGGCCCGTAGAGCAGCACCCCGCCGCCGACGCTAATGCCGTACCGTTGGGCCAGCTCGGGGTGCTGAAACGGGTACAGCATCTTCAGCCGGATCTCCTCCTTCACCTCGTCCAGACCGGCGATGTCGTCGAACCGGACGTTGGGCTTCTCGCGGACGATCCAGTCCTCCGCCCGGGCGCCGCTCTCCTCCTCGTCACGGGCCCGCGCCCCGCGCGGACGGGCGCCGGGCGCACCGGCCGCCGCCCGCCGGTCGCAGTCGCGGGCCAGATCCAGCAGCTCTTTGGCGTAGGCCTCCTGCTCCGCACGTCGGGCCGGATCGCGATTGGCCTCGGCCAGCTCGATCATGCACTCCGCGGCCTGGATGAGGTACGGCCGGGCGGCGACGTAATCGCCGGCCCGCAGGGCGGCCAGGCCCTTGTCCTTGAGACGCAGGAACGTGCCGAAGGTCGCCATATCTCAGCGGTTACCCTCTTGGCTTATTTTTGACCACGGGCTGTCGGGCTCGGACTGCGGGGGATGCGCGCCGCATCCGGGGTGGCCGACGCGCGTCGCAGCGGGGGCGCGCGATGCGCGTCGCGTCCCAGCCCGGAGCGCAAGCTCCGGGTTGATCGCGGCCCCACGCGGCCGCCCGGGCTCGGTTGACGCGCAGGCTCGCATCCCGGAGCGGGGCGCTCAATCCGGGGATCGTCGGAGGCGTTGCGCCCCGTCGCAACGGACGCACGAGCCGGACAACCGGCGCGCTCATTTCGCTTCCTTCTGCCCCGTTTCGCCCTTGAGGGCGTTCAGCTCGGCCCGCAACGCGCTCATCTGCTGGGCCTCGCGAGCCTGGTCCACCTGCTCTTCCGCCGCGATCAGCCGGTCGATCTCCTCGTCCGTGATCGCTTCCGCCGGAGCCCGCGAAACGTCGGCCGCGGCTGCGTCCTCCATCCCATCGAGGAACATGGCCATCCGCTCCTCCATCGTCTGCGACTGGGCCATGGCCTTCTCCCAATCCAGTTGCGTCTGGGCCAGGTTGGTGTCGCCGTACAGACGACTGACCTCCACCGCCATGGTCTTCATGGCCGCCGCGAAGTCGGCCGTGGCCTCGGCCTGCCGCTTGATGAGCAGCGCGTTCTTCACGGCCAAGAGCTGACGCTCGAGCATCCGCTTGATCGTGGCGGTTTTCTTGAGCGAGTTGCGGATGAACTGGTAGCTCGCCTGGTCGCCGATCTGCCGGGCGTGGCGGGCGTTCTTCACGAACTCGTCCGTGAACTTGTTCTGCTCGGCGATCGCTTTCTCGATCCGCCGGATGCCCTGGCGAATCTTCATGTCGCGCTCGATGCGCCGCTCTTCGCTCGACTTGAACAGCCCCATGGTCTTTCTCGCTCCGGGTTCCGATCTGAACCTCTCGGGCCACGCCTGCCGAACGACCCGGCCCGCC